>ERZ779633.477-NODE-477-length-10377-cov-4.453207_pt1 | contig 10377 bp, 4 predicted proteins | sample MGYA00514195_ERZ779633 | MGnify/ENA primary metagenome ERZ779633 (study PRJEB29562, sample SAMEA4376707) | mouse gut metagenome | isolation source: Cecum | study: EMG produced TPA metagenomics assembly of the A DSS colitis mouse model was used to assess the...
GTTTCGCCCGGATCGAGCACCACAAAATGCACAAAGTACACTACCTGTTCGAGCTGCTTTAACTGCAGATCGAGAATAAGTCCGATACGACTGGGTACGCCGCGAAAATACCAAATGTGCGTAACGGGCGCGGCTAGTTCGATATGTCCCATGCGCTCGCGACGAACTTTGCTTGTGGTAACTTCCACGCCGCATTTGTCGCAGATCACGCCTTTATAACGTATGCGTTTATACTTGCCGCAATAGCATTCCCAATCTTTGGTCGGTCCGAAAATACGCTCGGAAAACAAGCCGTCTTTTTCGGGCTTTTGCGTGCGATAGTTGATCGTTTCGGGTTTGGTGACCTCGCCGTAAGACCACTCGCGGATCTTATCGGGGCTTGCCAATTGAATTTGCATAGAATCGAAATTGTTTAATTCAAACATATCGCCACTCCTTTAATCTTCCTTGTCCTCGTCGTCGAAGTCGTCGTCGAGCGCAGAGTTTGCAAACGGGTCGTCGAGTTCTACCTCGTCGTCGAACAAACTGCCCGTTCCTCCGACGTCCGCAGGCGCGTCGTCGTCATCGTCAAGCCCGCCGAGTATGTCGTTATCCATTTCGATATCTTCGTTCTCGCCGAAAAGACTGCTGTCGTAATGCTTGGGCGTAGGCTCCGCGTCGTACATAACGGGTTCGTCGTCCATCAACTCTTTAATGCCGATCTCTTCTTTGTTCTCGGTAAGCACTTTAACGTCGAGCGCGAGCGCTTGCAATTCTTTGATCAATACTTTGAACGATTCGGGTATGCCCGGTTCGGATATATCCATACCGCGAATAATGCTGTCGTACGTTTTCGAACGGCCTGTGATGTCGTCCGATTTGACGGTCATGATCTCTTGAAGCACGCTGGACGCGCCGTATGCGTAAAGCGCCCAAACCTCCATTTCTCCGAAACGCTGTCCGCCGTTCTGGGCTTTGCCGCCGAGCGGTTGCTGCGTAACGAGCGAGTACGGACCCGTAGAACGCGCGTGCATCTTGTCGTCGACAAGGTGGATAAGCTTGAGCATGTACATATAGCCTACCGTAGCGCGGTTTTCAAACGCCTCACCCGTTCTGCCGTCGTACATCTGTATTTTTCCGTCGACCTCGCCGTCGGGCGAAACGTAACCGTTTTCTTTAAGCAGTTTTTGTATATCGGACTCGATAGCGCCGTCGAACACGGGCGTGGAAACTTTCCAGCCGAGCGCCTTTGCGACAAGTCCCAAGTGGACTTCCAAGACCTGACCGATATTCATACGGCTCGGAACGCCGAGCGGGTTAAGCACTATCTGCAACGGAGTGCCGTCCGCCATGAAAGGCATGTCTTCTTCGGGCAAAACGCGCGAAATAACGCCCTTGTTGCCGTGTCGTCCCGCCATTTTATCGCCTACGGATATTTTGCGTTTTTGCGCAATATACACGCGAACGAGCTTGTTTACGCCCGGCTTCATTTCGTCGCGGTTAGCGCGCGTAAACACCTTTACGTCTACGACAATACCGCCTTCGCCGTGCGGAACTTTGAGCGACGTGTCGCGCACTTCTCTCGCCTTGTCGCCGAATATTGCGCGGAGCAACCGTTCTTCGGGCGTGAGGTCGGTCTCGCCTTTGGGCGTGACTTTGCCGACGAGGATATCACCCGAATCGACTTCCGCGCCGACGCGGATAATACCTTCTTCGTCGAGGTTTCTGAGCGCTTCGGGGCTGACGTTGGGGATATCGCGCGTGATCTCTTCCGCGCCGAGCTTGGTGTCGCGCGCTTCGATCTCGTGTTTATTTATATGGATAGACGTAAATACGTCGTCTTTGGCAATGCGTTCGCTTATAAGTATAGCGTCCTCGTAGTTATAGCCTTCCCAGCCCATAAAGCCTACGAGTATGTTCTTTCCGAGCGCAAGCTCCGCCTGCGAAGTGGAATGACCGTCCGCGAGGACCTGCCCTTTCTTTACGCGGTCGCCTTTGCCGACGATAGAACGCTGATTGATGCAAGTGCCTTGGTTCGATCCGACGAATTTCTTTAACAGATACATCTGACGGGTCCCGTCGTCTTCCTTAACGATAATGCGCTCCGCATCGACGTAATCGACCACGCCCGACGCGCGCGCTATAACCATAACGCCCGAGTCGTACGCTATCTTATGCTCGATGCCCGTGCCGACGATAGGCGCTTCCGTTCTCAACAGAGGAACAGCCTGACGTTGCATGTTGGATGCCATGAGCGCGCGGTGCGAGTCGTCGTTTTCCAAGAACGGGATAAGCGCGGTAGCGACCGAAACCATTTGGCGCGGCGACACGTCGATGTAATCTATGCGTTCGCGCGAAACCTCGCCGATGAGATCGCGGTAACGCATCATAACGCGTTCTTTGACGAAACGGTTGTCGTCGTCGAGCGGCTCGCTCGCCTGCGCTATCATATAGCGGTCTTCCTCGTCGGCAGGCAAATAGTCGACGATGTCGGTCACTCGGTGAGTTTCCTTATCCACTTTGCGATACGGCGCTTCGATATATCCGTACTCGTTTATGCGAGCATAGCTCGAAAGCGACGAAATAAGACCTATGTTCTGACCTTCGGGGGTTTCGATAGGACACATGCGCGAATAGTGCGTATAGTGAACGTCGCGGACCTCGAACGTAACGTGTTCGCGGTTAAGACCGCCGGGACCCAGCGCGGAAAGCTTGCGGCGGTGCGTAAGCTCGGCAATGGGGTTGGTTTCGTCCATGAACTGCGAAAGCTGCGACGAACCGAAAAACTCTTTTATCGCGCTCGAAACGGGGCGCACGTTTATAAGCGTTTGCGCGGAAATCTCCGTTTCGGTCTGGATCTGCATGCGTTCGCGCACGACGCGTTCCAAACGCGACATGCCGATACGGAATTGATTTTGCAAAAGCTCGCCTACGCTGCGCACGCGACGGTTGCCCAAATGGTCGATATTGTCGCAAGACCCGAAACCGCGATGCAAGCCCATGATGTAATTGACGGTAGAAATAACGTCCTCTACGACTATGTGCTTGACGATGAGATCGTCTATGTGCTTCGAGCAGAGTTCTGCGAGCTTTTCGCGGTTGCCGTCCGCCTCGTCCATCAGCGCTTTAAGAGCGGGATAGTATACCATCTCGTTTATGCCGATAGAACGGGGTTCGACGTCTATATAACCCGCAAGGTCGACGTGATTGTTGCCGATAACGTTAAATTCTTCGCCGTCGTCGGTAAGCACCCATACTTCGTTTATGCCCGCGTTTTGGATCTTGACCGCAAGTTCTTCGGTGAGTATATCCGCCGAAGTGTGCGTGGTCTTGTTTTCGGCGCGCGCGTACACAACGCCGTTTTCGTCTATTACGTCGCGCGCGACGCGGAACCCGTCGACACGGTAGCGCAACGCCATTTTTTTGTTGTACTTGTAGCGGCCGACGCGCGACAAATCGTATTTGCGACGGTCGAAGAACATACCGTAGATAAACGATTTGATGGAATCGATAGTGGGCGTCTCGCCGCTGCGGAGCTTGTGATTAAGCTCGAGCAACGCGCGTTCTTCGTCGAGAACGTGCTTGTCCTCTTTATCGCCGTAACGCGCGCAAGTGACCTCTATCATGGGATCGTTCGCAAATATCTTTTTGAGCGCGTCCTCGTTGCCGAAGCCGCCGTCGGTGACTGCCGAAAGACAGCTCAAAAGCACCGTTGCCAGCACTTTCTTTTGCCGATCCACGCGCACCCACAAAACGCCCGCCGAGTCTTCCTCGAATTCGAGCCATGCGCCGCGCGACGGAATATTTTGAGCGCTGTAATGCGCTTGTCCCGTCTTGACGTCTTTTTTGTAATCGAAATACACGCCGGGCGAACGCACGAGCTGGCTTATGACCACGCGCTCCGCGCCGTTGATAATAAACGAACCCGTCGGAGTCATGCGCGGCATATCGCCCATGTACACTTCGCTGCGCGTGCTTTCGTCGGTCTCGCAATTGCGGAGCCGAACTTTCACATACAGCGGCACGGCGAAAGTGGCGTCGCGGTCCTTACACTCTTTTTCGCTGTAGTTGCGCTTTTGACTGTTACCCTCGCGGTAGCCGAGTGTATAGTCCTCGAAGAACAGCTCGACGCGGTTGGAGTAGTCGGTGATAGGCGAAAAATCGCGCAATACTTCTCTTATGCCGTTGTCGATAAAATCGTTGTAAGACTTTTTCTGCACTTCGACCAAATCCGGCATATCGATCACTTCGTGGATCTGCGCAAACGACATGCGCTCGGTATTGCCGTACTTAACCTTAGTAATCTTTCTTTCAGCCATACAAACTCCTAAATAAGGTTATTATCTTTGTGGAGAGGCGGATCGACCGCCTCGAAAAAGCCGCATACTTTAAATAATCGCGTCGCAAAAATCACGCGACAAAAGCGGAGCGAATTTATTTCGCACCGCGAAAACGGTAATATCGGATAAGCAGAGTAATTAGCAACCGAATTTGCTCTCTTTGTAAAGAAATTACGCTCGATACGCAATAAAGGCATACTAACGCATTTTGTTATTTTATCACAAGCTGTCAATCCTGTCAAACGTATTCGGGGTATATTTTTAAATTTTTTTGCTTTTTATTAAAATAATCGCGCATATACGCGCGCGCTCGCAAAACGGCGCGTTATCCGTAAGCATCTTTGCGCGGGCATGCGAATATTTTCGCGCACGAAAAAAGATCGACGCGATCGCCGATCTTTTTTCTGCTTTTCATTATTTATTGCCTAAACGTATTATTCCTGTTCGGCGTTTTCGGACGCGTCGGGTTGTTGTTCCTCGCCTTCCGCTCCGCCGTTTTCGGGATCGTCGCCCGCTTGCGTTTCGTCCTTATCGGACGCGTCGGCTTTCTTGCCGCCTTTCTTTTTGCCGTAGACCGCGCCGAACACCGCGCCGCCCGCGATCAGCACCGCCGCAGGAATGCCTATGCCCAGACCGAGCGCAAGGCCCAAGTCGCCGTCGGAGCTTTCGTTATAAGCTTTCGAGGAAAGTCCCCATTGTTGCAAGCTTTCTGCGGAATCCAACGTTCCGACCATCACGACTGCGGAATAGCCCGAAACCTTGATCTCGTCGCCTTTCGCGGTATACAACGGGTTGGCAGCGTCTGCGCGCGCGCCGTCGACGTGAACGTTATACTTGCCGCTCGGCACGGACACCATCTTGGCTTTATCCGTCGCGTTGAACAATACTACCGCATACTGCTCGCTGTTCTTGTCCTTTATCGCGTATCCGGCAACGCCGTCGCCGAGACTGTCGTCTTTTATAGTCAAGCAGTCTTTAAGGTCGACGGTAGCGGTGAAGTGGAACTGCGGGAAGGTCTTTTTGACGGCTATAAGCTGTTTGTAGAACTCCACCATGTTTGCCGTGTCTTTGTTCGTGAGCTTGCTCCAATCGATCGCGTTGACGGAATCGGCAGATTTGTAAGAGTTATCGGAGAAATAATAATCGGGGTCCGTAAGGTAATTTTGCGGACGGTTGTCGTAAATCTCGGCGCCGTCTTTTGTCGTAGGTTTGGAGCGCATCATCTCCTCGCCGGCGAGGAAGAAGCTCGCGCCTTGACTCGTCAGCACCGACGTAGCCGCCATGCGGTACATTTTCATGATCGTCGCCTTATTTTTATTGACGGACGCGTTCATTTTATCCCACAGCGCGGAGTTGTCGTGCGCGGAAACATAGTTGATGTTTTGAGAGGGGTTGGCGGCAAACGACGATTTGCCGAGAGCGTTATAGAATTTATCCGCCATAGCCGCAGTTCCGCCCGCCGCGCCGACGTAGATCGCCGCGTCGGTGTTTCCTTTACCGGAAACGAATCCTGTTTCTTTTATGTCGAAAACACTGCCTTTTATGCCGTCGCGGATGATGTCGTTGAACACTGCGACGTTGGGCATTCTGCTCGCGTTAGCGATAATAGCCTGATCGGATTTGGAAAGTCCGCTGTCGCCGCCCGTCCAGCCTTCGCCGTAAACGATGACGTCCGGATTGATCTCGGCAAGAGCATCGTACAAATCGTTCATCGTAACTATATCGTGCAAGCCCATAAGATCGAAACGGAATCCGTCGATCTTATATTCTTCCGTCCAATACTTGACAGAATCGATCATAAAGCGGCGGAACATGTGACGCTCGGATGCCGTTTCGTTGCCGCAGCCCGAGCCGTTCCAATAGCCGCCCGCTTCGTTAGTGCGGAAATAATATCCGGGAACGAGTTTTTCAAAGTTGGACGCCGCCGCGTTGGAAACGTGGTTGTAAACAACGTCCATGATGACCTGTATGCCCGCGTTGTGCAACGCCATGACCATTTGTTTCATTTCGTTCACGCGAACTTCGCCTTTGCTCGGATCGGACGAATACGAGCCTTCGGGCATATTGTAGTTGAGCGGGTCGTAACCCCAATTGTATTCGCCGTTCTTATCGTAAGTGGCTACTTTAAAAGATTCTTCCACAGAAGCAAAGTCGAACAACGGTTGGAAATGCACTTGCGTTACGCCGAGCTGTTTGAGATAATCGAGCGCGGTCGCCTTGCCGCCCTGTTTGCCGTTGACGGTAGTGCCCGTTTCGGTAAGGCCCAAGAACTTGCCGCGATTCGCTTCGCTGACGCCCGAGCTCGGGTGGATGGTAACGTCGCGCAACTGCGCTTCCCAAATAACGGCTTTGGAAATGGCGTTCGCCGTCGAACCGTAATCGGGGACGCTGTGCTTCGCCGCGTCGTCCCAGCCCGTAGGATCGGTAGCGGCAAGGTCGAGGATCATGCCGCGCTTGCCGTCTTTGCCGCCGCTGCGCGCGTACGGATCGACGATCTCGTCTTTCTCGTTGCCGTCGACGGTATAGGTGTAATATTTTTTATTGAGATCGCCCTCGACGGTCAATTTCCATTCGCCTTTCGTGCCGCGCACCATGTCGTACGACGTTTTGGCGGTGTCGGTAAGATCGCCGCTCGCATAGATGTTGAGCTTTACCGAAGCAACGGTAGGCGCCCACACAACGAACGTCGATTTGGCTTTGGAGTATTCGACGCCCAATGCGCCGTCGTAATTGAATTTGTCTTGGAAAGCTTGCGTGTCGTAAAGCTTGTTGATCTGCACGCCGAGCGGATCGAAAGCTCCGCCGCTCTCTTTCACGTCGTGTACGGTGTACGTCTTGTCGAAATCGAACGCGGCAGTAAACGGTATGGTCGCCTTGAACGTGCCGACGAATTTGCTGTTGGCGGGCAACGAGCAATCGAGCATGCCGCATTCGTTGTCTTCGTTGTCTTTTATGACAAACTTGTTGGTCGAGCCGATCTTAGCGTTTGTAGCGATATCGACTTTGGTATAGTCGGCAAAGTATGCCGTTGTGATCTTGTCTTTCAAAGCGTCCGCTCCGTTATAAAAAATCTGCTTGACGCCCGATACGAGCCATACGGTAATGACTCTCTGCGCGTCGAGGTGTGTGTTGAGGTCGTTTACTGTGATGAAACGGTCGTCGCCGACGTCTTTGGATTCCCATTCGTTAAGGCGAACGATAAACCCGAGCGCATTGCCTTGATCGTCGGGCATGCAACCCGTAACGTCGTATTCGTATTGGCTTACGCGTTTATTGAGGTTGGTGCTGACCAATTTGTTCGAGAAAATGCCTTTCTGACCGTTTGTGTAGTCGGCGGTGCTTTTGCCCGCGCTCTACAGCCAAATATTCCAGCCGGTGTAATTATTGTCCGGTCTGTAATACATGATACGGATCTTGAATTTTTCGATCGGTTTTACGTCCGCGCTCGTTTCCACGCGCGGTTCGACAGACTGTTTGGCGCTCTCGACGCTTTCGGCTTTTGCAGCTTTACGCATCAATGCGGTAAACGGCAATGACGCAAAAGCTATGGCAAGAGTAAGCAGACAGATAAGCGCAAAGCGTATCAGTCTCGATTCGGTTTTTGTTTTACTGCTTTTCATGTTTCCTCCATATAAGATTTTTTATGACTAAAACGGCTATGCCGCTTTTAGTACCGCTACCGAGCCGGACGGCAATGCGAGCTTGCCGTCGGACAGAGCTATGTTGCCGCCTGCGGCGTACAACGACCCGACTACTTCGTAACCGCTAAACTGCGACGTAACGACCGTCGCGTCGGCTGCGCCCGTATTGTGAACGATAAGTATTTTACTGTCGTTCCAAGTAAGAGTGTACGCCGCGACCGTGCGGTTAAGCGGATTGACTCTCGTAAGCGCGGCGGTGCTGTCTTCCATACCCGCTCTGATGGATTCGGTAGTCATGATCGTACCCTTCGCATCGAGCGCGTAAGCTTCGATAACGCCTCTTCCGATCTCGGGGAAGCGGTTGCGAAGTCTTATGGCGTTGCGATAATAAGTAAGGATGGAATTCGCCTTGCCCGTTTGGCTTTTGACCGAGCCGAGTTCCTGCTTGCCGTCGTAGTTTGCGCCGGACGGATTGTTGACCTTGCGCTTGTCGCCCCAATTGAACGCAAGACGCTTGTTTTCGTCCACGCCGCTGCCGAGCGCGCCTATCTCCTCGCCGTAATAAATATAAGGATTGCCGGGCGCGAGCAGATACAGTCCCGCCGCCATCTTTATCTTTTTGGGATCGCGCTGCAAGTAGCCCGCGCTCCTGTCGTTGTCGTGATTGGACAGGAAGTTGGATAGTATGGCATGCTCGTCAAGCGCCAAAGCTTCGGACTGATACTGCGCAATATTTTCCACTGCGGTGGACGCACGCAGTCTGTCGTTGACTACGCCGCAAAATCCGACGCCCGGATCAGCCGCCATGCTGTAATTGAAGTTGGACATGCCCGTGCCGAAAAACTCGGTAACGGTGCTTGCGCCCGCCCATACCTCGCCTACATTGTAGCAGTACGCGCCGATCCCGTCGTTTTCCTTGCCGAACACCTGCGCGCCTTTCTCGTCGCAGTACTCGTTAAACCACGTCCAAAACTCGCCGTTTTCCTCGTTATACTCGGTCGCGTTGGCGCATGCCCACGGCACGGCGTCCAAACGGAACGAATGCACACCGTGTTCGAGCCAATAATCGACGATTTTTTTGATCTCGTCGCGCACAGAGGGATTGCTCAAACGCACGTCGGGCATGTTCGAAGAAAAGTTGCCGAGATACCAATAATCGCTTGTGCCTTGAACTCTGTGCCACGTTCCCGTGCCGTCGCCGCTCGGATTGCTTTCCTGACGCTTAAACTCGTATTTGAGCATGTCGGGATCGGTGAACGTGCTTCTGCCCTGTTGCGCCGCTTTTACTGCCGCTTTGAACCACGCGTGTTCGGTCGAGGTATGATTGAGCACGAGATCCATTTGCAACCAAATATCGCGCTTGTTGCACTCCGAAACAAGATAGTCGAAGTCTTCCATAGTGCCGTATTCGTCGTCTATATCGTAATAATCTATGACGTCGTATTTATGATAGGACGGCGAAGTGTTTATAGGCATCATCCATATCCCGTTAATGCCGAGATCGGTCATGGTGGAATCGTCGCCGTCGTTGAGATAGTCGAGATTGTCGGCAAGCCCGCGCAGATCGCCTATCCCGTCGCCGTTGCTGTCTGCAAACGACCGCACGAATACCTCGTAATACGTTCTCGCATAATCCTGCGGTATAACGTATTCTTCCGTGTTTTTGGGCGGCGTCCACTGTTTTTCGTCCTCGCCGCAAGCAACGGCGGCAAACGCGAACGAACACGCGACTGTCGTTGCCGTTATTGCCGATAAGATCTTTCTTGCTTTCATATTTTCTCCGATATACAAGTATTATTTTGCAGGCACAATAAACAGCATACGAAGTCTCCACCGTATGCTGTTCAAGCGACCTGTATAATCAGCCTTTTGCCGCGCCGCCGGTAATTCCGGCTACATAGAACTTCTGCATAATGATGTAGAGGATAACTATAGGCACGGCTATAAGCACGCCGCCCGCGCAGAAACGGGTAAAGTGCGACGCTTTATAGTTTTCTTTGGTTATCCATTGCCTGATACCTACTGCGATCGTAAAGTTTTCGTTCGACTTCATGAACACGCTCGCCAAAACGAAATCGCACCACGGGCCGATAAACGCCGTCAGTATCGTGTAAATGATGATCGGCTTGCTCAACGGGATTATCATCTGCCAGAAAATGCGGTTTTTGGTAGCCCCGTCAATGCGCGCCGCTTCGTCGATAGCGATCGGAACGGTGTCGAAAAAGCCTTTTACGATATAGTAGCCTGTGCCGGAAGCGAGCGAATACGCGAATATCAATCCGACCAAACTGTTTGTCAATCCGTACTCCGGATCTACGAAAGTGAACAGTTGGAAGATGTAATACAACGCGATGACCGACAAGAATCCGGGAAACAGTCCGAGTATGAGCGCGATGTTCATAAGCTTTTTACGCGCT
>ERZ779633.478-NODE-478-length-10355-cov-23.540680_pt1 | contig 10355 bp, 11 predicted proteins | sample MGYA00514195_ERZ779633 | MGnify/ENA primary metagenome ERZ779633 (study PRJEB29562, sample SAMEA4376707) | mouse gut metagenome | isolation source: Cecum | study: EMG produced TPA metagenomics assembly of the A DSS colitis mouse model was used to assess the...
ATATGGTAGCTGGAATAGTAGCCATAGTAACAGAGGTTCCACAAAAGATATGGAACTGTATCATAGGAGCGGTTACAAAGGTGGCAACCTGGGGCGCGAATATGATAAGCAAGGCCAAAGAAGTAATGAACAATATGGTAGCTGGAATAGTAGCCATAGTAACAGAGGTTCCACAAAAGATATGGAATTGTATCGTAGGGGCAGTTACAAAAGTAGCGACCTGGGGCGCCAACATGGTAAGCAAGGCCAAAGAGGTAATGAACAGCATGGTAACGGGCATTGTGAACATTGTAACGGAAGTTCCCCAAAAGATTTACAATAGCATATCTGGCGCCATATCGAAAGTGGCACAGTGGGGTACAGAAGTAAAAAATAAAGCCGTGGAAGGTATGAATAACTGCGTCAATGGTATTAAAAACGCCTTTTCAAATATTGGGAATGATTTTGCCACCATTGGAAGCAACATAGTACAAGGTATTTGGAACGGCATAAGCAGCGGTTGGAACTGGCTAAAGGATAAAGTTAGCAGCCTGGCAAACAGCCTTTTAGACGCTGCAAAAGACGCGCTAGGGATTGCCAGCCCGTCAAAGAAATTCCGCGACCAGGTGGGCGTATTCATGGCGCAAGGCATAGGGGTGGGCTTTTCTGATGAAATGGAAAAGGTAAATAAAACGATTGAAGACAACATACCCCAGGAATTTGATATAGGGGCAAAAGTAAATTTATCTAAAGACATTGAAATAGACGGAGAGCCAAAGAAACCGAAGCCAAAGGGCGGCGGGGCAGCAGGCGGCGGCGTGGTAGTAAACCAGTACATATACGCCGATTCTACAGACTACGCAAAGCAGCAGAAAGAAGCTGCCCGGCAATTCAAAATGATAGCAAGGACGGTATAAAAAGTATGGAAATTGAAAAGCTGATATACACCAATGAAATGGGCGAAAGCCTGGAAATGAGTACAGACAGTATATACCATTGTAACGTAAGCAAGGACGTAAGCGGCATAAGCGGAGTACAAAGCGTGATCTACAGCACCAACAGTATGGGACAGCATGGCGATTCCTACGTAGGGCAGAGGATAGAGGCCAGGGACGTAGACATAATAGGGCATATCAATACAAGGAATAAGGCGCAGGCGTTGGAACTGCGCCGAAAGTTCCTTAAAATTCTTAACCCGGAGTTAAGCGGAACGCTGCTATACCAATATGGCAGCTTTAAGCGTGTAATAGGCTGCCGCCTACACGGGGAGCCGAAAGCGGAGCGGGAAGAGGTACTCATAGAATTTCATATACAACTTGATTGCTTAAACCCGTTTTGGCGCGAAGAGGACGAACAGAAGGAAGATATAGCCAGTTGGGTACCCGCCTGGGAATTTCCATGCGAGATAGAACAGGATAACCCGGAAAGTATGATTTTCGGATACCGCGCGGAAAGTGTGATAGTGAATTGCTACAATGAAGGCGACGTAGCCACGGGTATGCGGGTGCGCTTTTCTGCCCTGGGTACGGTAAGGAACCCTATCATACTGAATGTGGATACAGGGGAGTATATACAGCTTAACGTAACCATGCAGACAGGGGACGTTATAGAAGTGAACACGGCATACGGCAGCAAAGGGGCAAAGCTGATACGCGACGGCGCGGAAATCGACTATTTCCGGTATGTGGACGTAGACAGCACTTTTATGCAGCTTGCCATTAAAGATAATAATTTCCGCTACGACGCTGCCGAAGGCGTCAACGCCCTGGATGTGGCTATATTCTACAACAAGGAATATTTAGGGGTGTAAGCGTATGGAAATTAGGGTATTTGACAAGACAATAGAACCCCTGGGGGCGATTGATGAAATAAGCTGCCTTCTATGGCGTGCAAGGTATTTTGACGTTGGAACCTTTAACCTGCTGGCGCCGATCACGGAGAACAACAGCAAATTGCTTAAGCGCGGGAACATCATAACGAAGCACGACGGGCGCTGGGAAGTCACAACAGAGGACGGCGGGGTATGGCGCCGGGCGGCACAGATCACATACGTACATATTACGAAGGATGAAAACGGCCTGGAGCAGCTAGAGGCACAAGGCTACATGTTAAGCCGCTGGCTGTCAAAGCGCTGTATAGTACCGCAGATTGCAAAGACGGCCACGAACCAGGCGTTAATAAACCTTATGGTAGAAAAGAACTGCGGGAGCCAGGCGGGCAGCAGGCGGAAATTTGAACAGTTTGTTATGCTGCCACAAGAGCAGATACCAGGGACGCAGGTAGAGTATGCGAACGTAGCATACGCAGATCTGGGGGCGGAAGTGAAGGGAAGGGCGCAGGCCGGGAAGCTGGGGTACGACATTCTGATAAACGAGCGGGAAAAGCTATACGGTTTTTATCTGTACAAAGGAAAAGAACTTACCGCCAAAAATACAGAAGGTAATACGCCTTGCATATTTTCCCGTGATTTTGACAACGTAGACGAACAGGAGTACACGGACAGTATAGAGAACTGCAAAAACTTTATATATGTCCAGGGAGCCGCCGAAGACAACGAAACGCCGCCAGTGGTGACGGTGGACGGCGCCGGGGCTTCCGGCCTGGAACTGGAAGAGGTATTTTGCGAGGCTACAGACATAGCCAGGAAATACCAGGAAGGGGAAAGGGAAATAGTTATACCGTTAAGCACATACCTGGCAATGCTGCGGACGCGGGGAAACGCGGAACTTGAAAACTACGGGGAGGCGGTAAGTTTTGTAAGCACTATTTCTACAAACTCTAACCTAAAGTATAAAAGTGATTTTGATTTAGGCGACCGTATCACCTGTAAAGAAGTGAAATGGGGCATACAGATAGACGCCAGGATAACCGAAGTGCTGGAAACATACCAAAAAGGGAAAGAAGCCATAGAGGCCACTTTTGGGGACAGCTTACCGACGTTATTAGAACAAATTAAGAAAGTGAGGTAGAAGGATGGCGGATACTTTACCGTTTAATTCAATAAACCATGACAGGGCATACAAGGCCGAAGACTGGATGTGGTATTTTGCCACGTTCCTGGCTAATGGGGTATTCCCGAAGCCCAGCGACGGCCTGCAGGTGATAGCCTACGAGGGCATGGAAATACGGGTTAATATGGGCTACGCCTTTATCAATGGGGCAGGCTTTAGGAACCCGACAAGCAAAAGCATAAAACTGGCTACAGCGGAAGGCGCCTTAAACCGTATAGACCGTATTGTAGTGCGCTGGGACTTGACAGAGCGGGACACGTACTTAGCAATCCTTAAGGGGGTACCGTCTGCGAAGCCTACGGCCACGGCATTAACCAGGAATACGGAGCGCTGGGAACTGGCTTTAGCGGACATATACGTAGGAAAGGGCGTTACCGCGATACGGACGGCAAATATTACAGATCAGCGCTTTAATAGTGCGGTATGCGGCATTGTGAAGGGTACCGTAGAAGAAATAGACGCCAGTGTATTGACAAAGCAATTTACCGACTTTTTCGAGATATACAGTAATGCGGTGATGGATGAATTTAGCGTATATAAGCAGGCTATGGAAAATTATCTTTTCACCATTGAAGGGGTATATAACCAGTACGTAGCACAGACCGAAGCACTGTTTACACAGTACGAAACGGAGTTTACCAACAGGTACGGAGCCTTTACCAATACGCTGGAAGACTGGGAAACGGAATTACTGAAAGCCTATACCGCTTTTGTGGCAAGTATAACACTATTTGAGGGAGAGGCGGAAGCGGACTTTAACGCCTGGTTTGAGAGCGTGAAGGGAAGGTTAGGCGAAGACGCAGCCGGGGCGCTGGAACTGCAAATAGAACAGCTTACGGCAGCCGTGGAAGCGCTGCAAGGACAGGTACAGGAAGGCACCCAGGACATAGCGCAGAGTATTTCCGACCTGGATAGAAGACTAACCAGCGTAGAAAATGGCTGGGGTATCAATTACAAGCATGACGCCATATTAGGCTTGTGCTACCTGGGCGCTGCCTATATGACGGAGCAGCACGAACGGACAGAAGAAACGGCAATATTAGGGGTGGCCTATGCAGGCAATTCCTATTTAGCAAATAATTTTTAAGAAAGAAGGTAGAAAAAAGATGGATGGTTTTCCTAAAACGCTTAAGACAAAAGAAGACTTCTACAACTGCCTGGGAATGGTGGCAAGGGGAGAACTGGCAGCAGGCGACCTGCTGGCAAAGATTGAGAGCGCGGAAAGACAGCGCTTTATCTGCTGCGCCGTGGTAGAAGTGGCAGCGGAAAAGAAGGCCGTAACGGTGATGTACTGCGACGAAGCAGCGGCAGGAATGAAGTTTACCGCCGGGAACGTAAGCGGAAGCATTACGGCAGCAGTACACAAGCAGAGCGCAGAGGCAGAGGCGGAAGGCCAGGAAGGGTACGACCGTACCGCGCTTACACTTTCCAAAGCGGTACCAGCAGGAACGGACACCATAAACCTGGAGATCACGAAGACCGTAGCCGGAATGTCTGCGGATGATTTTAACTCAATGAAAGGAGTATTAAAACAGTATGAGTAGATTACTTGTTGATGATGTGACGAAGACAGACCGCCGGGCGCTGCTGAATGTCAATAAACTGGCTACCATTTCCGACATTGTGGCGCCTAAAAATGAATACCTGTACGCCAGCGGGGCGAATGAAATAACCTTGCTGGAAGGCTGCGTAATTGCAGTAGGCGGCGCGGGTATCTTTTCAACCGAAGCAACCGTTATTACTGCCGGGAACCTGGATATAGGTAGCGCGTTTGAGGTGGGGAAGGACTATTATGTATATATCTGCGACACCAGGGTGGACGCACAGAACGAACGGTACGTAGTTTCCTTAAATTCTACGTATCCGGCTGGATGGAACGCAAGCGATAGCCGGAAAATCGGCGGTTTTCATTATGGGCGCGTCCGCAAAGTGGACGGGAACCTGCAGCCCGTGAACAGCAGCGGCGCCATTTTTGGCACTGGATGGGAAAGCGCGGTAAGTAATGGGATTGTACCCCGCAGCGTATGGACGCTGGGACACCGCCCGAAATGCAACCCGGAAGGAATGGTATACCTGGGCGGCGGTACCTGGATAGACATTTACTTAAATTCTGATGATGGAGCCTATGGCCTTAAGTCTGAATATGGATGCGCGCCCATGACCGGAACCGAAGGCATGAACTGGTATACCTTCACGGAGCGTCTGGCGAAATCCGGTAAGCGTATGCCGGATTATAGCGACTTTTGCGCGTATGCGTTCGGAAGCCCGGCAGGCCTTGACAATGCCAATACGAACGCCTGGACGGCCACCACGAACACGGGAAGGGGCGTTACCGGAAGCGTGGTTAATGCGGTATCGGCTGTAGGCTGCGTGGACGCCGTAGGCCGTGTATGGGAATGGCTTAACGACCTTATCACAAGGGCAGAACACGCTACAAATACCGAATATCACCCTACAGTAGCCTGGGGATGGGATAAGAAAAGCCCCTTAAGGGATAACGCCACAAAATACGACGTAGGCAACATTTACCAGTATTATGCGTATTCCCTTGCGGCGCTGATAGCGGGCGGCTACTGGAGCAGTGGCGCCGATGCGGGCGCCCGCGCCGTGAGTTGCTACAGTTACCCGTGGCGTGTCAACACGTACCTTGGCGCGCGCGGGGCGTGTGACTCTTTGTAGACGGCGGGCGAAAGCCCAGCCGACTACGCCGGGGGTGAAAAATGAATATACAGGAACAAACAGACGTCGTACACCAAAAGGTGTACGACTTTCTTTTATATCTGTATCCGCTGCTTAGTAAGTATCCGAAGTATGAAAAATTCAGCCTACAGACAGCCACCAGGAACGCCATATTAGAGGTTTTGTTGGAGTTGGTGAAGTGGGATAAGACGGCAACAAAAAGCCACCTGTATACTGCGGATAGCGCGCTACAGCAGGCCAAAGAACTGATACGCCTGGCGAATGACCTTAAGTACAGCGCCATGAATAAGCAGCATTACGGGGTAAGCTGCGGCAAGCTGGCGGAAATAGGCGTAATGCTGGGCGTTCTGATAGAGGATGTAAAAGCGGGAAGCGGAAGTAAAGGAAAATAAAGATATGGGGCAACTGCTTATTTTAGCCCTTGCGGCGCTGATAGCGGGCGGCAACTGGAACAATGGCGCCAATGCGGGCGCCCGCGCCGTGAATTGCAACAATTACCCGTGGAATGTCAACACGAACATTGGCGCGCGCGGGGCGTGTGACTTAGTGAAAGTATTACAGGCTTAGTGTTCCCCGGAACCCTAGCAAGGACTTAAAGGAATTTAGGTATAGTGCTTAATAATTCTATAGTCAGAGCGGTTGTACCCGCCGGAAAAGGCAAAAAGAAAAATACAGGCTGCTGGTTAGTAGCTGCGGCGAAGGACAGGGGCTTATTTTTATGAAACGGATAGGGCATATCAAAGACAAAAGAGGGAACAGCATTACCCTGGTGGAAGCTATGGCGGACTACGGGAACGTACAGAAGTCATACAACAAGGCCAGGAAGGGAAAGCGCTACAGGAAAGATGTTATAAGGTTCACGAAGGAAAAAGAAGAGAACCTAAAGCGGGTACGGGAAGATATTTTAACCCAGGAGTATAAGCCAGGGACGTACCATTACTTTAAGGTTTACGAACCGAAGGAACGGCAGATTATGGCGCTTCCTTTTTATGACAGGGTAGTACAACACGCCATAAATAACGTACTGGAACCGATTTTTAATAAGCGGTTCATATTCCATTCATACGCCTGCAGAAAGAAAAAGGGTATGCACAAGGCGTCTGAAACGCTGCAAGGCTGGTTATATGGCTGGAAGAAATACCACGGGGAAGAACAGTTATACGCTATAAAGGCGGATATACACCACTATTTCCAAAGTATCGACCATGAGATACTAAAGGCGGAAATCCGGCGCGTGATAAAGGATAAAGAGGCCTTGACACTGATAGACCGGATTATAGACCATAACGGAAATATGCCGGATGGCGTAGGCATACCCGTGGGAAATCTTACAAGCCAGCTTTTTGCAAATATATACCTTGATAAGCTGGATAGATTCATAAAGCATACGTTAGGCGTGAAGCACTATGTACGCTACATGGATGATTTTATATTATTAAGCCCGGACAAAGGGCAGTTACGGGAATGGCTGGCCGCTATAGAAACCTTCCTACGGGATGAACTGCGGCTAAAATTGAACCCGAAGACCACAATACTGGCGGCAAAGAATGGTATTGATTTTGTCGGCTATAAGCACCGGGGAACACATAAGAAGGTACGCCGGGACAGCATAAAGCGGATGAAAAGAAAAATTAAATGGTATGTGAAAGGCAAGATCACAAAGGAGCAGTTACAAAAGAGCGTAACAAGCTGGACGGGACACGCCAGCCATGCAGACAGTTACAACCTGCAAAAGAAGATCATAACACTGGCAGCGCGGGCGGATGAAGAGGCCGCAGCGAAGGCCGCGTAGCCACCAAAAAGGAAAGGAGAAAAAGAAAGATGGAAGCAGTAGAAAGAATTATTTTTACCCTGGCGCTTAATACAATCGTGCGCCTGGTAGTCGTGGCGGTGGTGATGGATACCATTTTCGGCATAGGCCGGGCAATCCGTGAACATAAGTTTAACAGCAGCGTAGGCATTGACGGGGCGATCAGAAAAATAGCTATGGTTATTTCTATCGTGTTCCTGGGAGTGGTGGACGCCCTGGTACATATCAACTTGATAGCATTTATCCCGGAAGAGGTAAGAAGCTATCTGCCGACCGCCACTATAGGCCTGGCGGAGTTTTTCGGCGTTCTGTATCTTTGCTATGAAGTGGTAAGTATCCTTAAGAACATGGCATTATGTGGGCTTCCCGTAAAAGGGGTATGGAAGAGGGTACAGGCGTTTTTAGGGAAGTATACCGAAGAACTGCCGGACACGGAAGAGCAGGACGCGGAGCAGGAAAGAAAAGCGCTGCCGGATGGCGTGACGCTTACGGACGTTGTACCGCCTGGAGCATTGGAGCAGAACCAGGACGGAACCTACAACGCATACGACGGGAACGGAAATAAAACCGGGACGGTAACGGCGGAAGAGTACGAAGCTGCCGGAAATTTCAAACAGTAGAGGCGTGGCGTAATGTACGTAGAACATTTAATAGTTTTAATGTCAGCGGTTGCGTGTGCTGCCATAACAGTGGTGGCACTGGCAATAATAAAAATTTTAGAAGTGGCAGTAAAGGCAATCAAACGAAGACGGGGAAGGAAAGGAAAGAAACGGTATTGATTGCAGTAACAGAAAGGTAAGGCCTTGCGGGAAACCGTGAGGCCTTTTTGACGGAAAGAAGGGATTATATGAGCGCAACGGAATTTATTACAAAAATGGCGCCGCTGGCCGTGGCGGATATGGGAAAAAGCGGGGTACTGGCCTCCGTGACACTGGCGCAGGCCATTTTAGAAAGTGGCTGGGGAACGTCGGAACTGGCGGTTAATGCCTGTAACTTTTTCGGCATGAAGGCCAATTTATCCGGGAATACCTGGCCGTCCGCCTGGGACGGGGCGACCTATACGAAGGACACAGGGGAGCAGAAGCCAACCGGGGAGTATTACACCGTTACGGCTGCCTTTAGGAAGTACCCGGACGCGGCGGCCAGTGTGGCAGATCACAGCGCCTACCTTATCGGAGCCATGAAGGAAGGAAAGAAACGCTATGCAGGCCTGGCCGGGGAGAAGGACGCCAGGAAGGCTATAACGATCATTAAGGAAGGCGAGTACGCCACTTCCCTGGACTATGTAGAAAAGGTAATGAACATTATCAACAAGTACAATCTTACGGCCTACGACGCCGGGAAAGAAGAGGTTAAGGAAATGAAGGCTATTAAGATCATGTTGGACGCCGGACACTATGGAAAGTATAACCGTTCCCCGGCCAATGCAGCATATTACGAAAGTGATTTTGCATGGAAATTCCATAAGCTGCTTAAAGCGGCATTAGAAAAGCGCGGCATTACCGTAGGGACTACCAGGGACGCCCAGGCCAATGACCTGGACTTAAGCACCAGGGGACGGAAGGCAGCGGGCTACGATCTGTTTATATCTATCCATTCCAACGCCGTGGGAAGCGGGGTAAACAATTCCGTAGACTACCCCGTAGCCATTACTATGGTGAATGATGATAAGACCACCATAGACGAAGTAAGCAAGGCCGTGGGCGAACGGCTGGCGCAGGTAGTAGCCCAGGTAATGCAGACGAAGCAGCAGGCCAGGACGTACACGAAGCAGAGCAGCAACGACCGGGACGGAAACGGCATTTTTGACGACGAATACTACGGCGTCCTTCACGGCGCCAAAAGCGTAAAGGTACCCGGCCTTATCCTGGAACATTCTTTTCATACCAACGCGGCGGCAACTGCCTGGCTGCTGGATGATAACCACCTGCAGCAGATGGCAGAGGCAGAGGCGGCAGCCCTGGCAGACTATTACGGCATGAAGCAGACGTTAGACCAGGCGGCAGAAGAGAAGCCCACCACGTCCGACGCAGCGGCCAGCGCTGAAGCTGCAACCTGGTACCGCGTCCGTAAGTCCTGGACGGACAGCAAAAGCCAGGTAGGCGCCTACAGAGTGAAGGACAATGCAGTAAAGAACTGCCCGGAAGGCTATAGCGTGTTCGACGAAAGCGGAAAAGCCATTTTTACCAATAAGGCAGAAGACCAGGCGGCTACAACCTGGTACCGCGTCCGTAAGTCCTGGGAAGACGCAGCCAGCCAGGTAGGCGCCTACAAGGTGTACGATAATGCCGTAAATAACTGCCCGGCAGGCTACGCGGTATTTGACGACGCCGGGAAGGCACTTTACCGTAATCTTTCCGTATCCGTCCATGAGATAAAGAAGGGCGACACCCTGGGGAAGCTGGCGAAACAGTACGGTACCACCGTGGACGCCATTGTAGCGGCCAATAAGGCGAAGTATCCGAAGATCACCGCCGACTATATCGTAGCTGGCTGGAAATTGCAGGTATAAGGCTATGGAATATCAGGAAGCAGCGGAACGCCTGGCCGCTTTAGCGATCTGTATGGAAGCGGTACCAGTAGGCTGCGAACAATGCCCGGCCTACCAGGAAGGCGAGGACAGGGAAAAGCAGCAGAAGGCTTGTAACGATATGATGGAGCCGGAGAAGATAGAAGAGGCCATAGAAGTGGTAAGAGAGTACGAGAAGAAACAGGCTGCGGCAGCGCCGGACAACGTGAGTAATTAACGGGTAAGTAACAAAAAGCCCGGAAACGCCCGTATACAGGCGTTGCAAGTTACCAAAGAGATAAGTGTTATTTGCAGAAGGCAGATATGGAAAAGGGCACAAGGCAAG
>ERZ779633.479-NODE-479-length-10353-cov-7.536997_pt1 | contig 10353 bp, 10 predicted proteins | sample MGYA00514195_ERZ779633 | MGnify/ENA primary metagenome ERZ779633 (study PRJEB29562, sample SAMEA4376707) | mouse gut metagenome | isolation source: Cecum | study: EMG produced TPA metagenomics assembly of the A DSS colitis mouse model was used to assess the...
AAGCAAACTTGGATTGCGATAAAGCAAGCGCTGCCGAAAACAATATTTCCAAATATCAAAAGGCATTAAAGACGCTCGGTTTTGTTCGCAAATAAACCGCGCATACCGCGCAGTGATCGCCATTGATTTTAAAACGACTACGCATATATATGCGGGGTCGTTTTTTGCATGCGATCAATGCGTATATATCTCGACTAATCGGGAATAATCGTGTGTATGAAAAAACTGTCTGTCATATGTAAAAAAACTTTGTGTTTGTTGCTGTCCGCCGCTATTATTTTTTTCATTCCGTCAATATTTTTCGGATGTATAGATAATAATACCTATGACGGCGAATTGTTAAGATTGCACATCCGCGCAAACTCGAATACGGCTGCCGACCAATCGGTCAAGCTAAAGGTGCGCGACGCGGTCAATTCTTACATCACCGACAATATCCGCAAATCGACTTTCGACGAGGCGTATGCCGAGATCGGAGCAAAGCTTTCCGAATTGAGCTCGATAGCAAACGACGTGCTAAGGCGAAACGGGTTCGGCTACGGCGCGCGCGCGCGGCTCGCCAACGAATATTTCCCGTCTCGAATGTACAAGGACGTGACCGTCCCCGAAGGCTATTACGACGCGCTCATCATAGAGTTGGGCGACGGCAAGGGCGACAATTGGTGGTGCGTGGTGTATCCGCCGCTGTGCTACGGCGAGGATTTTCGATATAAGTCGTTTTTTGCGGAATTGTTCGGATAAATCGGTCAAACCGAAACAACGAGCCGATCAAATACAGACAGAGGAAAATATGATACGATCAACTAAACGCACGGTCCTGCCTGCGATCGTCGCCGTGCTGATTGCGGCGGCGTTGGCGGTCGCGCTCGTTCCGACGGTTTTCGCCGACGTAGTCAAGGGAAACAGCTATGCGAACGTGGCGGCGGTGCAGGCGCGGTTATCGACGCTCGGATATTATTCGTCGACGGTCGACGGACAATGGGGCAGTCGCACGACGGCCGCTGTCAAGCGGTTTCAATCCGACAACGGACTAAAGTCCGACGGTATAGTGGGCGGCGCGACGGAGCGCGCGCTCAAGATAAGCTTGCCGATATCGGGCGGAATAAGCTACGGCAAGACCGACGCAAACGTGGCGGCGGTGCAGGCTCGGCTAAAGACATACGGTTATTACAAATCGACCGTCGACGCAAAATGGGGCAAAGCCACGCTCATCGCGTTGCTGAGATATCAATCGAACAACGGGCTTACGGTCGACGGCGTAGTCGGCGGAGGCACGGCGCGTAAGCTCGGCATTACGCTGAGCTCGACAGCGCGAAGCGGCGGTATAAACAAGGGTAAGACGTACGAAAACGTCAAAGCCGTGCAGACTGCGCTGAAATCGGCGGGGTATTATTCGTCTGCCGTCGACGGAGTATGGGGCAGACGGACGATGTGCGCCGTCATGCATTTTCAGTCGGATAGCGGACTTACCGTCGACGGCGTTGTCGGTTCTGCCACCGAGCGCAAGCTCGGCATCACGCTCGAAACCGGCGGCGGCAGCAGCGGCGGGAACGGAAGCGGAAACATCGGCGGATCGGTGAGCCAAAGCGATCTCGATTTGCTCGCGCGTTGCGTGTACGGCGAATCGCGCGGCGAGCCGTATAACGGGCAGGTCGCCGTTGCGGCGGTAGTGCTCAACCGCGTGCGTTCGTCAAAATTCCCGAACACGATCTACGGCGTAATCTACCAAAAGAACGCGTTTACCGCAGTGAACGACGGTCAAATAAACCTGACGCCCAATCAAACGGCGTACAACGCCGCGCGCGACGCGCTCAACGGCTGGGACCCGACGGGCGGATGCTTGTACTATTATAATCCCGCTACCGCAACGTCGAGCTGGATATGGTCGTTGACGGTGCATATCAAGATCGGCAGACACAATTTCGCACTGTGATCCGTTTTGTTTCGGGCGGAGGAGTAAGCGATCCTTGTTCGCCGCGCCGAGCAACTACGGACAAACAATTACGTTAAGGATGATAAACTCATGACAAACTATCTAAATGAAAAAAGAAGCTACGGCATAATAATCGCCGCCGTGATCTGCACGCTTGCGGTAATGATAGGCGGAATGATAACGGGCATGGTTTATGCCGTGCGCACTCACAAAGAAAACGCCGACGACGGCAGACGTATCGCCGGATATCTGTTGTCGGAAGCGGCTTACAGCCTGCGCGGTTCGATGTCGGCTTTGCGCCTGTGCAACGAGGCCGAACCCGCAGAAAACATCGCGCGCACCGCGCTCGTGCATGCGGTCCGTGCGGAGACCGCGCTCGAATGTCACGTCGACGATTGGGCGGACAGTCGCAGTAAAGAACAGTTCTTGAACGACGTTGCGACGGTGCTGCATTCCTATACGCCCGAACAGACGATCGAACTGTCCGAAATGCTGTACGAATATTCAGCTAAGTTTTACGTCAGCATTACAGCCGGCACGGAATTCGATTACTCCGGCGAACTCATAAAAACCGAAGACGACGGCGCGGCGCATCCTACCGAAGTAACGCAGGCCGAGATAGATGCGGCTCAAAATATTGTAGAGGACGCGCTCGGTACCAATCGAACCGAATATGTGGGCGCGTGGAACGGGCATATAGAGTTTTACGCGGAGCGACGCGGCAAAACCGGTTACGCGCTCGTATGCGACGGCAAGATAATCGAGTATTCGTTCTTGCGCGACGACAGCGCCGAGCATGTCGACGAAGAAACCGCTAAAAGACTTGCGCTCGAAACCGCCAAAGCCTGCGGATACGACGGTTTGGTGGTCGAATGGGTAGAAGATCTCGGTAAGTCGGTGGGCGTTATTATGTGCAAGAGCTATAACGGCGCGCTTGCCCGCGACGATTACGCGTCTGCGGTCATTGCCGGCAACGAAGCCGTAGCGTTTTCCGCAGGAAAGTGCGACGTCGAGCATAAAAACATCCCGCCCGTCAAAAAGAGCGAGACCGAAGCGCGTCGCGCCGCCAAGAACGGCGGAAAAGGCACGCTCGTCGTACGCACAATGGACGGAAAAGAACGCGTGTGCTACGAGTACAGATACGAACTCGAAGACGGCGTGCATTATGTGTATGTTTGCGCCGAAAGCGGCAAGCAGATAGAAGTAAAATAACGGCGCAAAACGAGTCGATCTTGTTTACGAGTATTCGCATAAAGCGTCTGTCCGTGTTTAACGGGCGGGCGCTTTAAACATTTATTGCCGAACGACTGCGCAAAGCCGTTCGCTTAACGATTGACAGGTCCGCGCGAAAGTGATACACTTAAGCCATGTCGTTTTTGGAATTCAAAAAAGTCGATTATTCTTATCCGAGCGGTGACAGCGATTATATTCAAGCGTTGCGTGCGGTCGATATTTCGGTCGAACGCGGCGAGTTTGTGGCGCTTGTCGGCTGCAACGGGTCGGGGAAGTCTACGCTTGCCCGACTTGCGAACGGATTGTTATTGCCCGATTACGGTACCGTCGAGGTGGACGGAAAATCGACGCATGATAAAAACAATCTTTACGATATACGAAAAAAGATAGGCGTTGTGTTTCAAAATCCCGACAATCAAATGGTGACTACTATCGTCGAGGACGACGTGGCGTTCGGTCCGGAAAATCTCGGGTTAAAGCCTGCGGAGATCCGCGAGCGCGTCGATTGGGCGCTTGAAAGTGTCGGCATGCTCGATTACGCCAAAAGCGGCCCGCTGCGTCTTTCGGGCGGGCAAAAGCAACGCGTCGCCATTGCCGGCGTGCTTGCTTTAAAGCCAGAGCTTATGATACTCGACGAAGCTACCGGCATGCTCGATCCGGAAGGGCGCAAAGAGGTTTTGGAAGTCGTGCAAAATCTCAACCGCAAAGAAAATATGGCGGTAATAATGATAACGCATTTCATGGAAGAAGCGGCGACGGCGGATAGGATAATCATACTCGAGCAAGGAAAGGTAGTCGGCGACGGCGGGAAAGAATTGTTTAAATCGCCCGAAATTTTTACGCACGCAGGACTCGATCTTCCCGTTTACGTTCGCGTAGCGCAAAAATTAAAAGCGGCGGGCTTCGATATGGGCTGTCCGCTTTCCGTAGAGCAGTTTGTTGCGGCGGCGGTCGACGCGTTCGGCACGGGCAGGGGGCGCGGCTTATGATCTCGGTAAAAAATCTGTCGTATGTATACAGCCCCAAAACGCCGTTCATGAAACAGGCGTTGTTCGGGATCGATCTCGAAATAGAAACGGGCGACTTTTTCGGTATAATAGGCGGAACGGGTGCGGGCAAGTCGACGCTCGTCGGTCATTTCAACGCGTTGACGCGCATCCAAAAAAACAGCGGAACGGTTATAGTGGACGGTGCCGATCTTTCCGCAAAAAAGTTGGATCTCAAAAATTTGCGCGCCAAAGTCGGCATGGTGTTTCAATATCCCGAACATCAGCTTTTTGACGACACGGTGTTAAAAGACGTAATGTTCGGGCCTAAAAACCTCAAGCTTCCCGCAGACGAGCAAAAGGCTCGGGCAAAAGAGGCTATCGAGCTTGTCGGACTCGATTTTTCGGAGATCGCCGAGCGGTCGCCGTTCGAACTTTCGGGCGGACAAAAACGCCGAGTAGCGCTCGCGGGCGTATTGGCAATGCGGCCGCAGGTCCTCGTCCTCGACGAACCGACCGCAGGCCTCGATCCCGTAGGCAAGCGCGAGATCATGGAGCTTATCCTGCGCGTTAAGCAGACGTGTCCTACGATCGTAATGATATCGCACAATATGGACGAGATCGCCGAATATTGCAATAAGATAGCGGTCCTCGATCACGGACGGATCGAGGGCGTGTTTTCGCCGCGCGAGCTGTTCGGTTCGGAAGAATTGCTTGAAAAATGCGGCGTTGAACTGCCGCTCATCACCGAGATCGCCGCAAAACTTTACGCGGCGGGACTTGAAGTGGACAGAACGGTTTTGACAGAGAACGAGCTTGTTGCGGAACTTATGAGGATAGGCGGACATGCGTGATCTTACGATAGGGCAATATTACCCCTCTAATTCGATAATACACCGAGCGGACCCGCGATTTAAAATCGTTATCCTCGTGCTGTATCTTGTAACGGTGTTTTTCTGCGAGAGTTTTCTGTCGTTCGGGTTTATGACGTTTTTCGTATTGCTCACAGTCGTGCTGTCGCGCGTGCCGATTCTCAAAGTGTTGAAAGGCTTAAAGATGGTAATAGTGATCGTGTTGATAACGTCTGCGCTAATGCTGGTGTTTTATGCCGATCCCAAAAGCAAGCCGATCGCCGAGTGGGGAATCTTTCATATATATTTGAGCGGAATATATGCGTCGATCAAGCTCGCATGGCGGTTATTGCTGTTAGTGGTAATGCCGACCGTGCTTACGTTGACGTCGACGCCCACCGAGCTTTGCGACGGGATAGAGAGTTTGCTGTCGCCGCTCAAGGTCGTGCGCTTTCCCGTGCACGAACTCGCTTTGATCATGAGCATAGCGTTGCGGCTTATCCCCACGCTTATCGAGGAAACGGACAAGATCATGAACGCGCAGAAAGCGCGCGGCGCGGCGTTCGAATCGCGCAATCCGTTCAAAAAGATAAAAGCTATGCTGCCCGTACTCATACCGCTGTTTGTTTCGAGTTTCAGACGCGCCGACGATCTTGCCGACGCGATGGACAGTCGCTGTTATCGCGGAGCAAAGGGCAGGACCCGAATGAAAACGCTGCGCTTCGGCATAGGCGACGTCTTTGCGCTATTGTTTTGGTGCGCCGTCACGGTGTGCGTGCTGTTTCTTAAATACAATTGGCTCGGTTGGGGCTTTATAACCGCTTGGGGGCTGTGATGCGGTATAAAGTGGTTTTGAGTTACGACGGCACGCCGTTTTGCGGCTGGCAGCGACAGCCCAACGGAAACAGCGTGCAGGAAGAAGTGGAAAATGCGGTGTTCAAGCTGTTCGGCGAGCGCGCGGCGGTCGTCGCGTCGGGCAGGACGGACGCAGGCGTGCATGCGCTCGGACAAGTAGCGCACTTCGACTGCGCAAAGGAACTCGACGGCAAAAACGTAGTAGGCGGGCTTAACGCATATCTTCCGCGCACGGTGCGCGTGCTTTCGGGCGATAAAACGCGCGCGGATTTTCACGCGAGGTACGACACGGTGCAAAAAACGTATATGTACCTTATGTATACGGGCGCGGCCATCCCGCCGCTGAATGATCGCGCGCTTTGCTTGGGTTATGAACCCGACGTTGAAAAAATGCAAAGCGCGGCAAACGCGTTGTTGGGCAAGCACGATTTTTCGACTTTTGCGGCGTCGGGCGGCGGCGCCAAAACTTTTACGCGCACGGTAACGCGCGCCCGATTCGAAACCGACGGAAAATTCATCAAATTTTTTATTTCGGCGGACGGGTTTCTTTATAATATGGTGCGCATAATAACCGCGCAATTGCTCAAAGCGGGACGAGGTATAGACATAGATATGCTCGCGCTAATAGAAAAGCGCGACAGGTCGTATGCAAAAGAGCTTGCGCCCGCGCACGGGCTGTACTTGTACAGTGCAAAATACGGACCGGAAATATAATGACCGACGGATACTTTTTTAAATATATGCGGTCGTTGTTGAGCGATCGGTACGACGCATTCGTCGACGCGTACGAAAACAAACCGCGTCGCAAAGCTTTGCGCGTAAATACGTCAAAAACCGACGCGGCGGAATTTATTCGGTCGGCGGATTTCGTTCAAGCGCGCAACGCGTTGTGCGAAAATTCGTTTTATTGCGACGTAAAGCCGTCGCTCGATCCGCTGTATCACGCAGGGCTGTATTATATGCAAGAACCGTCCGCGTCGGCGGCGGTGGCGGCGTTTTCGCCGTTTATAGGCGAACGCGTACTCGATCTCTGCGCCGCGCCCGGCGGAAAAGCTACGCAGGCGGCGGAATACATGCGCGGCGGAACGCTGTTTTGCAACGACAGCGAGTATAAGCGCACTCGCGCGCTCGTCGAAAACATCGAAAGATTGGGGATAAGCAATGCGGTCGTAACGTGCAACACCGCAAAAGATTATGCGGAAGCGGGGTTTATCGGTTATTTCGATACTGTAATAGCGGACGTGCCGTGCAGCGGCGGCGGAATGATGCGGTACGAGACCGTGCCGTACTCGCCGGAAATAGTTTCGGGCTGCGCCGCGCGTCAGCGCGTTATACTCGAGGACGCGGTAAAGCTGTTGCGCGGCGGCGGATATATGCTGTACAGCACCTGCACGTTTGCCAAAGAGGAAAACGAGGACAATATAGAGTTTTTGCATAAGCTCGGCATGAATGCGGTGGATATACCGTTGCCGAACGGCGCGGAACGCGGGATCGATCAGCCGCATGCGCGCCGAATATACCCCATGAATTTCGACGGGGAAGGGCATTTTTACTGCGTTTTGCAAAAGCGGACCGACGCCGCAGGGAACAGACCCGCCGCGCGTAAAAAACGCGGCAAGGTAAAATTCGCGGGGCTAACGCTCGAAACTGCGGAAATATTCGGCAGGACGATAGTCGATTTCGATCTGCCAGATACGAGCGGTCTTAACGTGATACGCGCGGGGACTGCGGTCTACGGCGACGGCAAAGACCCGTCTCATGCCTTGACGCACGCGTTGTCTGCGGCGCAAGCCGCGCTGTTCGGTACGGTCGAACTCGGCGATAGCGCCGCCGCATACATACGCGGCGAACAGCTCGACGCGTCCGCGCCGACGGGCATGCTTATAGCCACATGCAAAGGGCATGCGCTCGGGCTTGTGAAGTCCGCGCCGACGGGCGACGGAACGCGCGCGCTTAAAAACCGTTATCCCAAATATCTGCGAGTATAGTGCGATATGCGTTGCGGTCGATCGCGGCAATAATATAATGGTCAATAAACCGATACGGAGGTAAATATGGAGAAAAATGTAATCACGGTCAACAAGACGGCGAGCGAGAGCTATCCCGCAAACCGCGTTTCGGTAAGCGTAACGGCTTTCGGAGAGTCCAAAAAATACGCGGCGGCGGTAGACGCGGCGGAAGCGCGCGCGGGCGACGTCATTATGGCGTTTTCGAAGCTCGACGGCGTTCAACTCGTCGACTGCGGCGTAAACGTGAACGCGGTACGCGACGGCGGCAAAACAAGCGGATATCGCGCGTCGCGCACTTTTTCGGCGGAGTTCGACTTCGATAGAAAGTTGCTCGAAAAAACGACGGACGCGCTTGTCGGCGCGGACGTGGAGTGGCGCGTCTCGTTCGGGCGAAAGGACTGCGGCGAGCGCGAGGCGTTGCTCGCAAAAGCCGTCGAAAGCGCGAAAAACGACGCTTCGGTCCTGGCTCAGGCGGCGGGTGTAAAGCTCGGCAAGCTCGTATACGCCGAATATTCTTCGGACGACGGCGCAAGACCTATGCTTTTGCGCGCCGCAAGGTACTCGGACGGCGCGACCGAGCCGGAGCGCATAACTGTGTCGCAAAGCGTTTCCTGTTCGTGGGAGATAGCGTAGTGCAATCAACATTGCAATATAAACAGTGACCATACCGCCGTGCGCGATTTAACCGACACGGCGGTATAATATTCGACAAATTACCGCAAAAAAACCGAAAGGTCCGAGCCGAAAGGCTCAAAACAAGTAACGCATTGTGCAATTTGTATAAAATTTATCATATATTTTTGTGAAAAACTATTGACAAAGGTCAATACGTCAGATATAATTGTGACAGCAATTAAATAATTCATTATGGAGGAAAATTTATGAAGAAGTTGCTATCTGTACTTTTAGCGTCTACTATGGCGCTGTCTGTGGCCGGCGGTCTTGCTGCATGCGGGGACGGGGACGACCGTAATACGATCAAGATTTGGGCTCCTGCCGCATCCATCAGCGGGTACAAAGCGCTTATAAACGGATTCAAAGAGGAAAATCCCGATTATAAAAAATACACGTTTAAGTTCGAAAACAAAGAAGAAAATGACGTTCAGGGCGCGTTGAGCGATCCTAAAGCGGGCGCGCATGTATTCTTCTTCCCGTCGGATCACCTCAATAACTTGGCGTATAAGTTAAAATGCTTGCAGCCGCTGCCCGAAACGTATGTCGCAGCGGTTACGGCGCGCGACAGCAAAGAGACCGTTGATCTCGTCACGAAAAATTACGACGGAACGAAAGATCAAATCTACGCGTTCCCCGCGACCGACGACAACGGCTACTTCCTGTGGTACGACAGCTCCAAAATAGGCGCGACGGATATTGCGACTTGGGACAGCCTTATTGCCGCAGCGAAAGCTAAAAACAGCAAAGTATTGTTCAATTACGGCGACTCGTACTATGCGCCTTCGTTCTTCTTCGGCGCAGGCGTGACGTTCGACTACACAGACGACACTCTCGAAGAATACGATACCAACGTCGACTCTGCCGAAGGCATAGCGGCGGCGGGCGCGTATATCAAATATTTCTCGTCCTCGTATATAGGCACGGGCGATAAAGCGGTAATCGTCGACAAAAATCCTACGAGTGCGCTTGCGGAAGCGTTTGCGAACGGCTCGATAGTAGCGGGCGTCGGCGGCACCTGGGTCGCTCCGAGCGTTAAAAAAGCTATGGGCGATAGATACAGCAATATCAAAACCGCGAAATTGCCTTCGTTTACAAACGGCAACAACACTTACAATATGGGCTCGTTTATCGGCGGCAAATATTGCGGCGTAAACGCGGCGAAACCCGCAGAGCAGATCGAAGTCGCTTTGGCGTTTGCTAACTACCTGACCGGAGAAGTAGGTCAGCAGGCGAGATACGATTCCACAGGCGCAGGCCCGACCAATAAAGTTGTCGCGGCGACCGACGCGGTTGTCAACGATCCTATTTTGGCGACGTACCGCGCGCAAAAAGAGAGCTGCGGCTATCCGCAGAAAGATCAACCTTCGACGTTCTGGGAAGGCATCAACGCGTTTGTCAAAGAGATCGTAGGCGGCAAAACGACTGCGACTAACGTCGGCACAAAATTGGAAAAACTTGCGAAGAGCATGCGCGGATAATCTAACGTTACGCCCCTGTCGGACGGGTTCCCGTCCGACAGGGTTTATATTGTAAAAAGGGTTTATATTAATATTCAGGGAGTGAAACATGGATAACGGTCAAAGATCCGGCACCCCCACTTGGAAACTGTATAATCGCCCGTGGTACGTTAAATTTTTCAGCGGAATAGTCGATTATTTCAAAAACGTCGGTCTGATGATTTGGAGTGTAATAAAGAGGATCCCTTACGGGATTTGGCACTTTATATGCGCTATCGGACTGTGTTTTCAGGGGTTGTGGACAAGATTTGTAAAAGGCGACTGGCGAACGAAAGTGTCGTATCTCATTATGGA
>ERZ779633.480-NODE-480-length-10344-cov-13.413160_pt1 | contig 10344 bp, 9 predicted proteins | sample MGYA00514195_ERZ779633 | MGnify/ENA primary metagenome ERZ779633 (study PRJEB29562, sample SAMEA4376707) | mouse gut metagenome | isolation source: Cecum | study: EMG produced TPA metagenomics assembly of the A DSS colitis mouse model was used to assess the...
CGGTGGCCTTCGGCCACTACGGAAAGGCCCTGTTTGAGGTCTTCAAGTTCCTGGGCGTGGCGGATATCGCCTACAATCAGCCCAAGACCCTGCCCTATCCCACGGAGAATCCCTTTGCGTAAGCTGTAATATGCTGTTTGGATAACGCAATCAAGCACCCCAACTGTCAGACAGGATACCAGGCTGTCCAACAGTTGGGGTGCCGTTTGCTTTTCGGGACGCGCTCAGTTTTTCAGGCTCTGCATGGGAGCGGGAATGCGGCCCCCACGGGCCACGAAGTCCCTGGCGGAGAAGGGGTGGACGGGCTGGACGGGGGCGGAGCCCAGCAGCCCGCCAAACTCCACTGTGTCCCCCACGCTGCATCCGGGGGCGGGGATAATGCGGACGGCGGTGGTCTTGGAGTTGACCATGCCGATGGCCGCCTCGTCGGCAATGATGGCGGAGATGGTCTCGGCGGGGGTGTCGCCGGGGACGGCGATCATGTCCAGCCCCACGGAGCACACGCAGGTCATGGCCTCCAGCTTGTCCAGGGTGAGGGCCCCGGACCGGGCGGCGGCGATCATGCCCTCGTCCTCACTCACCGGGATGAAGGCCCCGGACAGCCCGCCCACCGAGGAGGAGGCCATGACGCCCCCCTTTTTCACCGCGTCGTTGAGCAGGGCCAGGGCGGCGGTGGTGCCGTGGGTGCCGCACACCTCCAGGCCCATCTCCTCCAGAATCCGGGCCACGCTGTCCCCCACGGCGGGGGTGGGGGCCAGAGACAGGTCCACGATGCCAAAGGGCACCCCCAGCCGGGCGCTGGCCTCCTGGGCCACCAGCTGGCCCATGCGGGTGATGCGGAAGGCGGTCTTCTTCACCGTCTCGGCCACCACGTCGAAGGGCTGGCCCTTCACGTCCTGGAGGGCGTGGTACACCACGCCGGGACCGGAGACGCCCACGTTGATGACACAGTCCCCCTCCCCCACCCCGTGGAAGGCCCCGGCCATAAAGGGGTTGTCCTCCACGGCGTTGCAGAACACCACCAGCTTGGCGCAGCCGAAGCCCCCCCTGTCGGCGGTCTTTCCGGCCAAGTCCTTGATGGTGCGGCCCATGAGGGCCACCGCGTCCATGTCGATGCCCGCCTTGGTGGAGCCCACGTTGACGGAGGAGCAGACAATATCCGTTGTGGCCAGGGCCTCGGGAATGGAGGAGATCAGAATGCGGTCCGCGTCGGTCATGCCCTTCTGGACCAGGGCGGAGAAGCCGCCGATAAAGTTGACGCCGGTGGTCTTGGCGGCCCGGTCCAGGGCCTGGGCGAAGGGGACGTAGCTGTCCGTCTCCGCGGCGGCGGCCACCAGGGCGATGGGGGTGACGGAGATGCGCTTGTTGACGATGGGGATGCCGAACTCCTTCTCAATGGCCTGGCCGGTGGCCACCAGCTTTTCGGCGTACCTTGTGATTTTATCATAGACCTTGCCGCAGGCAGTTTTCACGTCGCTGTGTGCGCAGGACAGCAGGGAGATGCCCATGGTGATGGTGCGCACATCCAGGTGTTGCTGGTCGATCATCTGAATGGTCTGCATGATTTCGTGTTGGTTCAACATATTGATTTCTCCTCTTACATTGAGAGCTTGTGGGGCCCGCCCCCCTGGGCGGGCCATGTCAGGCGGAATATTCAAGGATGCCCCGCCCAGGGGGGCGGGGCCCACAGGCATATCAAATCCGGTGCATGGCGTTAAAGATGTCCTCCCGCTGGATGCGGATGGACAGCTCCTGTTCCCCGCCGGCCTGTTCCAGGATGTCGGCCATCTCTCCAATGGACTTCTCACAGGCGGTGGTGTCCACCAGCATGACCATGGTGAAAAACTCCTGCAAAACGGTCTGGGTGATATCCAGGATGTTGATGTTGTGCCGGGCCAGCAGGGAGCACACAGAGGCGGTGATGCCCACCCGGTCCTTGCCGATGACGGTAACAATGGCTTTCATAGCTGTAATTCCTTTCCATAACCGGCGGGCGGCCACAGGCCGCCCCTACGGCGATATTGTGTTGTAGGGGCGGCCTGTGGCCGCCCGTCCTTCAGTTCAGCTCGTCCAGCGTTAATTCAAACCCGTCCAGGAAGTGGTCCATAAAATACTTCAAGGCGGGGATTTGGTTCTGACACAGGGCGGCGTAGGTCTGTTCCCTGGCCTTTCTGAACTCGGTGTTTCCCGCCTTCAGCTCCTCCACGCACTTGAGGTAGGCGGACAGCTTGTCCGCCGCCTTGACGATGGCGTGAATTTCCGGATCGGGGATGGTGACGGCCTCCTCAAAGTCGGGCCGCAGGTCGGGGGGGAGCATGGACAGCAGCTTGCGCTCCGCCACCGCCTCCACGTCCTTGTAGGCGCTTTGGATGTCCGGGTTGTCGTACTTGATGGGGGTGGGCATGTCGCCGGTGAGAATCTCGCTGGCGTCGTGGTACAGGGCGGCCACCGCCACCGCGCCGGGGTCAATCCGCCCGCCGAAATACCGGTTCTCGATGACGGCCAGGGCGTGGGCCAGCACCGCCACCTGGTGGGAGTGCTCCTGGATGTTCTCCAGGCGGGTGTTGCGCATCAGGCCCCAGCGGTTGATGTACCGCATACGGGAGATCATGGGGAAAAAGTTGTAGGCCACAGAAATAAACGCTCCTTTTGTAAAGTCCCCCTATTCTACCATAGTGGGAGGAGGTTGTAAACTAAAAAAGGACGGCTTTTCAGCCGTCCTTTCTCCACTTCTTCCATCTTTCCTTCCACGCCTTCCCCCAAACCCACCCGGTAAAGACGATCAGGGCCAGAAGCAGCAGGCCCCGGATGATGCCGGCAATGGCTGCGAAGAGGTAGGCGAGATATTCTGGGTGCCGCAAGTAGCGGCGCAGATAAATCAGACCATCTGGTATCCACCACGCTGTTTGAATGGTATACGGGTTAAACATGATAAAGCTCAACACCATCAGGACCCAGCAGAGGGTCAGCCAGGGGTGTTTTTTCGCAAAAAGAAGGGGCAGTCCAAGGATAACCGGGGCCAAAGCACCATACATCAGTATCTGATCCATGCCTATCAGGCCCATCACAGCAAGGGTCACCCCCACTTTTCCAAAAGGCTTTGCGTTTCTATGGAAAATAGGATATAGTATATCTATATCAAAAAAGGAGTTGTTCCGATGTTTCAGCATGTCATTGTCAGGCGCCCCTGCCCCTCGGTGTGCGAGGGGATCACTTCCGCCCCGGAGCTGGGCAAGCCGGATTATCAAAAGGCCCTTTGCCAGCACGACACCTATATTGAGGCGCTCAAGCGCTGCGGCGTGGATGTGACCGTCCTGGACGCCATGGACGAATTTCCGGATTCCTGCTTTGTGGAAGACACAGCGGTGCTGACCCGCAACTGCGCCATCATCTCCAATCCCGGCGCGCCTACCAGGCAGAGGGAGTCCTCTTATATGGTGGAAACCATCAAAAGGTTTTACCCGGAGGACTGCATTGAGTACATTACCGCGCCTGGTACGATGGAGGGCGGGGATGTGATGATGGTGGGAAACCACTTCTATATCGGCCTGTCCGCCCGGACCAACCAGGAGGGCTGCCGGCAGTTTATTGCCGCGCTGGAGAGGCATGGCCACACCGGAAGCGTTGTCCCGCTGGAGAAGGTCCTGCATTTGAAGACGGGGCTGGCCTATCTGGAAAACAACAATCTGTTGGTGGCCGGGGAGTTCTGCGAAAAGGAGGAGTTCGCCCGCTTCAACAGGATCGAAATCGCTCCGGATGAGGGCTACGCCGCTAATTGTATCTGGGTCAATGGGACGGTTCTGGTCCCGGCAGGCTACCCCGGAGCCAAAGCCGCTATCGAGCGCGCCGGGTATCCCGTGATCGAAGTGGACACCTCCGAGTTTCGGAAGATCGACGGGGGCTTGAGCTGCCTCTCCCTGCGCTTCTGATCCGGTGCTGTCCATACAAAGAGCATAGAGCAGCAGCGCCCCCTCCGCCGCGGGTTTTCCGCAGTCGGAGGGGGCGCTGCTGTCATGAAGAGAAAGGTTGGCAGTGAGTTTTCGTGGTTTTGGGCGTACCCCCTAAGGGCCGTTATTTCATGCCGCGGACAGCCTCATCCTCTTCTTTTTCGTAGAAGACGTGGAAGCCGGCGTCCACCTTGCCCTGGCCCAGATACCTCGCCTTATAGTCGCGGAGCAGGGAGGTGAACTTGGGCGTCAGGATGAAGAGTGCGATGATATTGGCAAAAATGGGCAGTGCGGTGCCAAAGTCAGAGAACAGCCATACGGTCGTTCCAGGGTAGCCCATATAGACCGCAATGTAGACCATAGCCAGGCTGGGGATGGGATAGGTCCATTTGTAGAACGCCAAAACCGCATTTTTCAGCTTTGATTCGCCCACCAAATAGCGCACGACAACCTCCATCTGGGCATAGACGCCGCTGGAAGTGGTCAGGCCAAACAGGAACACGCCCAGAGCCAGTGCGATCCGCCCGAAGGAGCCGATGCCGGTTTCAAAGGCGGCCAGCGTCAGGGTGGCGCCGTCCAGGCCGCTGCTCCACTGGCCGGTACACAGGATTACCAGACAGGTAATGGTGCAGATGACGAAGGTGTCTACAAATACCTCGAAAATGCCCATAAGGCCCTGTTTGACGGGGTGGTCAACCTTGGCCGTGGCGTGGATCATAGGGGCAGAGCCCCAGCCGGCCTCGTTGCTGAACACGGAGCGGGCCATGCCGGTTTTGATCGCCAGGGAGATGGACGCGCCCATAAAGCCGCCCAGGGCCGCAGTGCCGGTGAAGGCACTCTGGAAAATGAGGCCGATCACGCCAGGGAGGGCGGTGATGTTCCGGGCAATGATAAACAGTCCGGAGCCCAGGTAGAAGATGCACATGAAGGGGACCAGCTTGGAGGCGAAGCGGCCCACGGATCTCAGGCCGCCGCTGATCAGGACATACAGCGCCACCGTATATACAACCCCCACGGTCACCATACTGATGTCAAAGGTATTGCCCACCGCCTCGGCCACTGTGTAGGTTTGGATGTTGATGAAGTAACCCAGCAGGAATCCGAAGGCGAACAGCGCGCTCAGGACCTTGAACACCGCTTTCAGGTTCAGTTCTGCGCCGATTCCCTTTTTCATATAGTAGTTGGGGCCGCCGTAGGCCTCATTATTTTTGTCCTTGGAGCGGTAGTGGACGGCAAGGGTAATCTCCGACATTTTGATGATCATGCCGAACATGCCGGCCACCCACATCCAAAAGACCGCACCCGGACCGCCGACCGCAATGGCGGAGGCCACGCCGCCAATGTTGCCCACGCCGATGGTAGTGCCAAGGGCGGTGCTCATTGCCTCCAGGGGAGAGAGTACGCCGGTGTCGTTGTGGTCCGCCGTTCCTTTTTTGAAAATACTGTTGTATGCGTGTTTCATGGCGGTTTTAAAGCCAAGGAACTGGAAAAAGCCGGTTCGTACCGTGATGTAGAAGCCGGTGGCCAAGATCAGGACCACCATGGGAAGCCCCCACATATAGTCCCAAATCAATACGGACATAAATTCTTCTAAGTTCATACTATCTCTCCTCTCCGTTCCGATCAAAAACAAGGTGAATGGCGTGCTGGATAATCCGGGGGGTTCGCTCGTACAGGTCCTGCTTCAGCACCCGCTCCGTCAGCTTATGGAAGTCCTTGCCCCAGGGCCCAATGTTGATGCAGGGCATGGAGATTTGCTCGATGGCCGAGACCGGGATATCATATATCTGCCCAAACAAGGGCATGGACCGCTCCAGGGAACGGATAATCTCCTGGCCGTTGGAGATGCTGGTATAGCTCAGATCGGATATGCCGGTGTAAAAGTACTCAGAGGTATACTCCTGTCCAAATTCTGCCTGCGTAAACTGGTTCAGCGTCTGGCTCAGGCTGCGGACGGACGCCGGCAGATCGTTCAGGAACAGATTGGCCACATTGGGGTAGTAGGGCGGGATCAGGCCGAACACAATGCGGGGGGACAGATCGTCGATGTAGTTGTAGACAAAATCGACCAGAGAGAAGTTGCATTCCAGCAGGGTGATCCGGCTCTGATTCAGCTCCTGCTGGAGCCGTTTCAGCTCCGCCTCGTATTCCTGTAGAAATACCTGGCCGTAGGTCTCCTTGGCCTCCTGGTACAGGGCCGCGAAATCCACTACGTTGGTCTTCCAGGGCAGGGGCTTGAGCGGCTGGCCGGTGGTCTTTAAAAAACGGGTGTAACTGGCGTTCATCTGCTGGATAATGGTGTCAAAGCTCTCCTCGCAGATGGCCCGGACCTTGTGCAGGATGCTGGCCGGTGTCTGGTTCAGGGTCAGGATGCTGAAACAGCCGGTAACGGCCAGCGGCATGGATACATCATACTTGATCTTCCGGTCCCGCAGATACAGCCAGGTAGGCGGCGGGGCCGCTTCGGTCCCTACCACGTCGGACAGGTTCAGGTTGAGCTCCGTACGGCGGACGATTTCACTCATCAGGGTCAGGGGGTTGAAGCCCTCGAAGACCTTGCCCACGTGGGCCAGGGACCCCCTGATATAGACAAACGGCATCAGCTTGCCCACAGACCCCAGGGAAAAAACTCCTTTTTCCGGGTCCTTGCGCTGGTGGGGCTCCGAGTTGATCATCAGCTGGTAGCGCAGGCCGTATTTCTTTTGAAACTCTGCCAGCAGAAGAACCGCCGCCCGCATCCCGGCAGACAGGTTTTCTTCGTCGGGGACTGCTAGGACGATGAGGGTGCCCGGGAGCGCGGCGGGGTCCTGCCGGACCAGCTGGGCGTACCGGCTGAGCACAGCCATCTGGATGGAGCCGCCCCCCTTCATGTCGCACACGCCCCGGCCAAACAGATAGGTATCGTCGTCTAGGTCGGCCTGCACCGCCGGGGGGAAGGTGTCCCGCAGGCGGAGCAGCTCCTGCTTCAGCTCATCCGGTGAGAAGGCCAGCGGCTTCAGCAGCTTGAAATCCTCCACCGTGACCACGTCGTTGTGGTGAACAAAGACGATGGTGTCCTCGCCTGTCCCCCGCACCATGGCGAAAGCGGCCGCCCGGCCAAAGGGGTCGTCAGGGATCGGATAGGCCCCGACATAGTCCGGGTTGGCCTGCCAGTAGGGCTGGTCACGGAAGTAACGCAGAAAATACTGCTCCGCAGCCTTTTCCGCAGGAGAGTATGTAATGCTCTCTGCCTTGACATAGCCGTATAAAATATCCTGGATCTCCTGGGCGATTCCGTCCAGGAGCAATTTGTGGTCCGCCATGGCTTACACCCGGTGCAGAGGGCAGGTCAGGCAGGTGGGACCTCCGGTGCCCCGGTAGGACAGCTCTTTTCCCTCATAGGTGTATACTGTGACCCCGGCATCCTCTACCTTCTTCTTAATCTCCGGACAGCCGTCAATCAGCACGCATTTACCCGGAGCCAGGGCCAGCAGATTGGAGCCCAGATAGTCATACTCTTTGTCGCTGCACTCGATCAGCTGAATCCCCCGCTCCAGCAGGTACTCCCGGAAGAAGACCGGCATGTACTTGGAATAGACCACAGCCTTGTCTGTGTCTACAAAGCTGATGATGCTCATGAGGTGGAGGCAGCAGTCCACGCCGTCGCCGTGGGGCATGGGGACGATGATATACTCGTCAATCAGGCCCTTCGTCAGCTCCTTAAACTGGCGGATACCCTCGTCGTTGGTGCGGTAGCCCCGGCCGATGGCCACGGTGCGCTCGTCAATCCAGAGTACGTCGCCGCCCTCCATCTTTCCGGGCGGGGTGATATAGCCCAGCGTGGGAATGCCGATGCTCTCCAGGTAAGCCTGTGTGGCCATATACTCCCGGCTGCGCAGTTCCTTGCCCATCGGGAAGTAGATGGCGCCCTTCCTGGTGATTTTCAGGGGGTCGTGGGTGTAGATGGAATCCAGGCCGGTCCGGTCATCCTGGGGGAGGTAGTACACATGCGCAACGTTGTCCTTGATGATCTGTTCGAACACGTTGTACTCCTCCAGCACCTTCCGGTAATCCGGACAGCCAAAATAACGGAAGGCCTCCCAGGTCTGATTCAGATTTTCCTGGCTGATAAAGGCCTGTTCAGGCCGCTTTATCAGGATTGCTTCTACTTTGCCCACCATGGATTGACAGCCGTACTGCATAGAACTACCTCCTTGTTTTGTCTGTCGTTGACAAATACACTGTATACTGTATACAATATACAGTGCACTCATTATCGCATAGAACAGTGGAAATTGCAAGCCCTATTTTTATTCTTTTTCTCCCAATTCGCTTTTGTGCTCCCACAACCGAAAATGCCCTTGTGATTCCCGTCCCCGCAGGGGGCGGGAACATGAAAAAGAATTGGGCGTGCTTTTTCAAAATTTCCATACAATAAGGCACATTAGCGAAATACGAGGGTTCGCACTGATAAAAGTTTGTAAAATTGTCCCGGCAGAGGTGGACAAATTTGTGATATTTTGATATATTTAGGAAACAGGCTGTAGAAATGGACAGAATTGCTTCTGCGTAGGAGGGATTGCTTTGGAAGGATACCTGTCCCTGAAGGATCATGTATACAACTACATTTCAGAGCGGATCAACGCCGGAGAGCTGAGGCCGGGGGATAAAGTCAATGAGATTCAGGTCAGTGAGCAGCTGCACATTAGCCGTACTCCGGTTCGGGAGGCCCTGATGCAGCTGGCCTCAGACGGATATCTGGACAATCTTCCCCGCAAGGGCTTTCGGGTAAAAAACTTGGATATCGCGACGGTAAGGCAGCTATATGAGATTATCGGTACACTGGATGGACGGGCAGCTTGTTTATGCGTGGATGTGATCACGGAAGAGCATCTGGCCAAGATGCAATTCCTGGCCCAGGCGATGGACGCCGCCATCAATGCGGGACTGGGCGATAAATACTACGAGCTCCAGGTGGAGTTTCACGACATCTATCTGAAATGTTGTCCCAACCAGGAGTTTGAGCGGCTGCTGAAACGGCTTAAGAACAATTTTATTCGGAAATATTATTTGTTTGAAGACCCCGACAATGAAATGCGGGTTTTGAAAGACACCAACAGTCAGCATTTTGAAATGATTCGTTTGTTCCGCGAGAAAAAAGCGGCTGAGCTGGAACAATATATCCGGGATGTCCATTGGAACAGCAAAAAAGCAAAATTTGACGCTATTTAATGCGGAAATTTCTCGGCTGGAAAAATAAATCGCTCTGTCATGATCTTGCACTTTTGAAGCGTTTGTCTACCAAATGTCTACCGAAACCTCCCCGGATTACCTGCACCGCAGGTGGTCCGGGGAGGTTTTCTTTTCGGGTGGTCTACCATCCGTCTACCGCCGCAACTTTTTGACACATAACATCCGTATTTTCCCGGATTTCCTCCGCTTTTTGCAGCGTTCGGAGCCGCGTAAGTATCGTGACACGGGCGTGGCCGGGCGAAAACGTTGAAAAACCTCTGATTTTTTGGTAAAAACGCAGAATTTTTGGAACGAACAGGCGGACTTACGGGGTCTACCGGAGCTCTGAAAAAGAAGCGTCCCTTTACCAAACCCGGCCCCTCTCAGGCCGAAAAAATTTGAAGGAGGAAATCCGAATGAGAAACCTGAAGCGGGCCCTCAGCCTGACTCTGGCCTCCGTTATGCTCCTGGGCATGATGGTCGTCGGTTCCAGCGCGGCTGCGGGCTATGACGATGTCGCTGAAACCGACAACGTCGAAGCAATCGAGGTTCTGCAGGCCATCGAGGTCATGGTCGGCGACGAGCGGGGCTTTGGCCCTGACCGCCCCGTCAACCGCGCCGAGATGGCGGTCGTTATGGCCAAGCTGCTGAGCCTGGACTACAACTACTATGCTACTTCCTGCCCCTTTAACGACGTGTACGACTGGGCCAGAGGCTGGGTTGGCGCCTGCTACGCCAACAAGATCGTCTCCGGCCGCGGCGAGGGCGTGTACGATCCCGGCGCCACTGTGACCGCCGTGGAGGCCGCCTCCATGCTGATGCGGGCTCTGGGCTACTTCCAGTACGCCAACGACGTGGCCGACGGCTTTGAGCTGGCCACTGTCCGCCAGGGCACCATCATCGGCATCTTCGACGGCGTTGGTTCCAGCGCTACCGAGCCCATGACCCGTAATCAGGTGGCTCAGATGGTGCTGAACGCCCTCCAGTCCGCCGTGGTTGAGCCCGACGGCCGCACCGTCAACCTGACCACTCCCGACGGCACTGTGCTCACCGGCAAGGTCAACTACGTCAGCGTGACCAGCAACAAGGACTTTGCCTATGCCATCAGCAACATCGGCGCCACCTCCATCGGCTCTCAGAACACCGGCGCCATCGTGGAGCTGGGCGAGCGGCTGTACAACGGCGA
>ERZ779633.481-NODE-481-length-10317-cov-6.330150_pt1 | contig 10317 bp, 12 predicted proteins | sample MGYA00514195_ERZ779633 | MGnify/ENA primary metagenome ERZ779633 (study PRJEB29562, sample SAMEA4376707) | mouse gut metagenome | isolation source: Cecum | study: EMG produced TPA metagenomics assembly of the A DSS colitis mouse model was used to assess the...
AGGCTGGACCCCCAAACCCCATTTAAACGGCAGGCCCCAGCAGCGCCTGGACCGCCAGCCGGCCGCCCAGCGTGCCCGACTCATAGGTCAGCCCGCCCTGGAGGTAGACGGTGTAGGGCTCCCGCATGGGGGCGTCGGCGGACAGTTCGATGGACGCCCCCTGAATGAAGGCCCCCGCCGCCATAATGACCTGACAGTCGTACCCCGGCATATCCCAGGGCTCCGGGGTAACATAGGAGTCCACCGGCGCGCCGAACTGGATGCCCTTGCAGAACTTTTTCAGGGCCTCCGGCTCACGCATATGGATCATCTGAATGATGTCGCGGCGGACCGCCGAGGAATGGGGCTCTGTCTCATAGCCCAGCAGCTCCATCACCTTGGCCGCAAAGACGGCAGTCTTCACCGCCTGGGCCACCGTGTGAGGAGCCAGGAACAGTCCCTGATAGAGCAGGCGGTTCTGGCCCAGGGTGCAGCCGCACTCCCCGCCGATGCCGGGGACGGTGAGCCGCATGGCAGCTCCCTCTACCAGGTCCCGCCGCCCGGCGATGTAGCCACCGGTGGGGGCCAAACCTCCCCCAGGGTTCTTAATCAGGGAGCCCACCACCAGGTCGGCCCCCACGTGGGTAGGCTCCAGAATTTCCACAAACTCGCCGTAGCAATTATCCACCAGAATGGCTGCGCCTGGGTTGACACCCTTGATGATTCGGCACATCTCCCCAATCTCCGCCACAGACAGAGATGACCGGGTGGAGTAACCTCTGGACCGCTGGATGAGCACCGCTTTGACGCGGGGGTCTGCGGCAGCCCTGGTCATTCCCTCCAGGTCTGGCTTGTTGTCAAGGAGTTCTACTTGTCTATACTCCACGCCGTAGTCCTTTAGCGAGCCGGGACCCTTATCCACCGCTCCCACCACACCCAGCAGGGTATCGTAGGGTGCGCCCACGGCGGACAGCAGTACATCTCCACTTTTCAGTGCCCCAAACAGGGCACAGGCAATGGCGTGGGTGCCGTTGACGAACTGGATGCGCACCAGAGCGGCCTCCGTACCAAAGAGGTCGGCATAAATTTCATCTAATTTATCCCGGCCCAAGTCATCGTAGCCATAACCGGTGGTCCCGGCAAAATAGCCGTCAGCCACCCGGTGCTTCTGAAAAGCCGCCAGCACTCGGGCGGTATTTTCCTGGGCAATGGCATCAATCCGGGCAAATTCCTCCGTCAGCTGCCCTTGGGCCTGGTTGCCCAGGACTCTAACCTTGTCGTTTATCTGTAAAGTCATTTTACTTGTCAGTCCTATCTGTTTGATCTATAAGTCGTTCACAAGCTGTTTAAACACCTTGCCGCGCTCCATAAAATTTTTGAAGCGGTCAAATGCGGCGCAGGCCGGAGATAGTACCACCACGTCTCCCTTCCGGGCAATGTTGTGAGCGGTGGTTACAGCGGCGGCCAGGTCCTCTGTCTCAATAAGCTCCAGGCCGCTGTCAGCATAGCCCTCGGCTTTCTCCACTGCCTCCCTGATGGCGGGGGCAGTGTCGCCAGTGAGGATCAGGGCCTTGACCTGCCGGACAATTTCCGTCCCAAGCTGGGTAAAGGGAACACCCTTGTCATACCCCCCGGCAATGAGGATGAGCTTCTGCTGGAAAGAATCCAGACAGGCCATGGTCCGGGTGGGGCTGGTACCGATGGAGTCGTTGTAATACTTTACCCCGTCCAGCTCCCTCACCAGCTCGATGCGGTGCTCTACCCCGGTGAACCGCTGGGCCACTGCCCGGACGCACTTGTCAGGGACAATGCCGTCCACCGCAGCAATGGCGGCCATGTAGTTTTCAATGTTGTGTACGCCGGGGATGTGGATGTCAGCCAGCGGCAGGACCTCCCGGCTGCCCATGTCGTTGGTCAGCCAGATCGCGTTATCCCGGAGGTATACCCCCTCCTCCAGCCGCTGTTTGCGGCTGAACAGCATGGTCCGCCCCACGGCGGCCTTGGCCAGGGACCGGGTGATATCGTTATCGTAGTTGAAGATGGCCCGGTCCTGGGGACTCTGATGGCAGAAGATGTTCAGCTTAGCCTCGGTATACTCCTCCATGGTGTGGTGGTAGTCCAGATGGTTGGGAGACAGGTTGGTGAACACCGCCACATTGGGACTGCGGTCCATGCTCATCAGTTGGAAGGAGGACAGCTCCACCACTGCCACGTCGTCTGGAGTCATACCGTCCACATCGGGCAGCAGGGGACGGCCGATGTTGCCCCCCAGGTAGACATTTAGGCCGGCCTCCTTTAAAAACTCGCTGATCAGGGTGGTGGTGGTGGTCTTGCCGTCGCTTCCGGTCACGCCGACGATACGGCAGGGGCACAGCCGGAAGAATAGCTCCATCTCAGAGGTGAGCATACTTCCCCCCTCCACTGCTTTTTGCAGCTCCGGAGTGTTTGGGCTGAGACCTGGAGTGCGAAAAATAATGTCGGCCTTATGGATTTTAGACAGGTAATCGGGTCCCAGCCGCAGCTTAGCCCCCAAGCTCTCCAGCTCAGAGGCCAGCTCCTCCACTCGTTCCCGAGGGGACTTGTCGCAGACAGTGACCTTCAGGTCTGCCCGCAAGAGGGTGCGAATGAGAGGGGTATTACTCACCCCCATCCCGATTATGGCCACAGACTTGCCCCGCAGGGTCTCTAAATATTCAGACATGGTGGACATAGAACGTCCTCCTTCCACTATTTTCTTCTCTTTACTATATTACCATATTCCCCCGGATAATTCAATCATAACCCCACCAAAAAGCCCGCGCGGCAGATTCCCGCGCGGGCCGTTCTTTGGTTGATTCAGACCAACTGCAGCTGCCTGATTTCCTGGCTATGACGCTTCACAGTGTACTCCAAAACCTCTGTCCTGTCCTCCAGCGGCCCAAACTCCTCCCTGGGAAGGAAACGGTCCCACAGCGCCTGTTGACCCTCCAGAAGCAAATTCAGCGTCCGGTTCAGCTCTGTGTCCATATATACATGGATGCCGTGTACGTCCTCCTCCAGCCGGTCCATCCTGGCCTCAAGTTGTCCGCCCCTAATCTCCAACTGATCGACCTTGGCCTCCAGCCGGTCAACCCGGTTCTCCAATCTTTGAACGCTGTCCTTTAAGTCATGGATATCCTGACGCAGGGGATCTATTTTAGATTCTACTACCTGGCCAATCGCTTGAAGCAGTTCCTGATCTGTCATGGTTCTCTCTCCTTTATCCGTCACGCCCTAGGATGGGCCTTTTTGTATACGTCTTTGATCTTTTGGTTTATCAGCTTGGAGTAGATCTGCGTGGAGGAAATATCCGCATGGCCCAGCATTTCCTGGATGGAACGCAGGTCAGCGCCGTTTTCCAGCAGGTGGGCAGCAAAGGAGTGGCGCAGCGTGTGGGGAGTAATATCCTTTTGGATGCCTGCCTTCTCCTGGTAGTACTTGATTAGCTTCCAGAATCCCTGCCGGCTCATGCGCTCGCCGCTCATGTTGACAAAGAGGGCGGTTTCATCCGGTGATTCCACCAGCTGGGGCCTCACATTGTTTATGTACTCGCCCAAAGCCCTGATCGCCGCAGGATACAGGGGGATGATCCGTTCCTTCCCCTTGCTGAAGCACTTGAGCACCCCGCCAGGCAGGTTCAGGTCGTCCACGTCCAGCTCAATGAGCTCACTAACCCGGATGCCGGTGGCATAGAGCAGCTCCAGCATGGCCCGGTCCCGGTATCCCTTCAGGTCGGTGCATTCAGGCTGCTCCAGGAACAGCTCTACCTCTTTGCTGGTGAGTACCTGCGGCAGCTTGCGCTCTACCTTTGCCGGAGATACACCCTTGGCTGGATTGTGAGCCACATAGCCCTTTCCGGTCAGACAAGAATAAAAGGATTTGATAGAAGCCACTGAGCGGGTGACGGTCGCGGGGGATTTGCCCCGCTTGATGAGAGAGTTGGCATAATCCTCCACATCCCGAGTCACTACCTGGGTCAGGTCTACACCCCGGCCGTCCATAGCCGCAGCGAACTGGTTGACATCCCGAAGATAGGAGCTGACCGTGTTGGCCGAGGCCTGCTTTTCAATTTTTAAGAAGTCCTCATAGGCCGACAGCAATTCAGACACGTTTACAGCTCCTCCACAAAAAGGTTACAGGACAACCCTGGCTGCCGCCCGAAGCAGTACCGGGACCACCCAGTATTCCAACAGTCCGGCGGCCAGCACCAGGCACACGCACAGCCCGGCCCGGCACCAGTAAGCGCCGTTAAGGGGAACGCCGCCCCGGCCCTCTCCCAAGGATCGCCGCATCAGCTCCTGAGCAGAGAGAAATCCGGGGACACCAACCAGAAACAACGCGGGTGCCCACAACAGGGCAGGCAGTCCAAACAGGACAAAGGCAGGAAACAGCCCTCTGCCTCCGAACACACGGCAGAAACAGGCCGCCGGGAAGGAGAGGAAAAAACCGCGTACACCAAAGAGTATCGGAAGCCCCACTATCCCTAAAGCGGTCACCCCCAGAATCAGGGCGGCCAGCAGATACTTGACCTGATCCCACACCAGCAGCCACAGACCCCGAGGCAATTCGCCGCCCTGAGCCAGTGCCAAATAGTCAGCCAAGTAGCGGCTCAGTTCATCTGCACTGGCTTTGCCGGACAGGACAGCCAGCAGACAGCCGGCAGTCCCACCAATCAGGAAAGCAATGGAAAGCAGAGCCAGTGTCGTCCTCTGCTCCGACGGCAAGTCCAATTTTTTACGCATCCTCATTCCCATAGATGTCCCCTCTTGCAACAGCTTATGAGAGAGGGGGGAGAAATAGACATACCTTGTGGAGCATGCCCTTTGGCAATTCTTACTATAGCTCTTTCTGCCTTTTTCCGCAAGGGGGTTTTACCATTTTCTCCATTTTCGCCAATTCTTTCAACTTGTTATGTTAATTGTATTATGTAAACTTAGCAACCAAAAAGGTGCCGAGGTCCGTCTGCGGAACCTCGGCACAGCTAAATCTGGTATTTTCGTATGTGAAACACCCTAAATATTGTTCAATCCCTTGGCAGGTCAGTGTTCGCGGCGATTACATTCCGCATTATTACAATCTGTATTTTCTTGTTCTCCCAGTCCCGCGGCGATCGCATTAAGGGCAATGGCGCATTCCAAACGTTTGCGCTCCATTGCACAAGCAACCTCATTTGAGCGCGTTATGTCGCCGTTGACAAGCATATTTGAGGCAGAACAGCCCCCACTACAGTAGAATCTGGCCCAGCACTCCCGACACGCCGGACGGGTATACACATTCTGTTGGGCAAATTGACCAGAGATATCCATATCAAAGGAGCCATCATAGACACTGCCCATTCGAAATTCCTCTTTTCCCACAAACTGATGGCAGGGGTAGATATCCCCGTCAGGGGTGATGGCCACATACTCGCAGCCTGCGCCGCAGCCCCGGAGCCGCTTGATGACGCAGGGGCCCTGGGCCAGGTCCACATTAAAGTGGAAAAAATTGATATCTTTTCGGTCCATCAATGCCAGGGCCAGCTTTTCATACTCCTCCTCCACCCTGTCCAGGTCTGCTTCCTGGATGGCGTAGGGATCGTCGGACGGGCCGCTGCATGGCTCCACCGCCACATGGCGGAAGCCCAGGTCCCCCATATGGAGGACATCACTGGAGAAATCCAGGTTCTCCCGGGTGAAGGTGCCCCGGACGTAGTAGTCCTTGGTCCCCCGCCCGGCCACCAGCTTCTGGAACTTGGGGACAATGATGTCATAGCTGCCCTTCCCGTTTACGGTGGGGCGCATCCGGTCGTTCACCTGTCCCCTGCCGTCCAGGGACAGAACCACGTTGGACATCTCCTGGTTGATGTAGCCGATGGTTTCGTCGTCCAGCAGGATGCCGTTGGTTGTGATCGTAAAGCGGAACACCTTGTCATGCTTTTCCTCCAGAGAACGGGCGTACTCCACTGTCCGCTTCACCGTATTCATCGCCATGAGGGGCTCGCCCCCGAAGAAGTCAATCTCGATGTTCCGCCGCTTGCCCGACTTGGCTACCACCCAGTCGATGGCTTTTTTTGCAGTCTCAAAGTCCATGGTCATCCGGTGGCCGGTGCCGAAGTCGCCGGTGGAGGCGAAACAGTATTTGCACCGCAGGTTGCAGTCGTGGGACACATGAAGGCACAGGGCCTTCACCACCGCCGCCTTGGGCAGGGCCATGGCGGCCTCCGGGTCCAGGTAGTCGTCGGCGGTGAAAAGCAGCCCGGCATTCTGGAGTTCAAGCAGCTCCTGCCAGCCCTCCTCCAGCTCGGTGCGGTCATACTGTGACAGCTTGTCCGCCAGCTCCTGGGGCAGCGCTTCCCCCAGGGGTCCCTCCCCTGCCCCGTTGAGCAGGTCATAGGTCAGCTTGTCCAATACATGGACCGCCCCGCTGTTTACGTCCGCCGCCAGGTACTGCCCCAGGGCGGTAAAGGTATGTACGGTTGTCATGTCATTTTCTCCTCTCGTTTATGTCGCCGTCTCGGTCCAGTGCAGCTCACACTGCCCAGTGGCACTTTGAAACTCCCAGCGCAGATAGTACCGGCTGTCTTCCTCCAGCTTGACTCTGCCGCAGGGGGACTGCCCATCCAGTTTTAAAAGCGCTTGCTCTTTCTTGTTCAGCAGAAGTACATTTGCGCTCCCTTTGGAGAGCTGGCACTGCAAGGTAAGGTCATAGGTCCGGCCCTTCTGAAACCGGCCTGCATGGCGGACCCAACCGGTACAGGTATCCAGACGCACCCGTTCTTTTTTTCGACCGGGACGGTACACAAATAAAATGGCGGCGAGCCGTTTTGTGACCATAAACCCCTGCCGGTACAGCAGATATATGACTACACCCAGAACGACTACAACAGGCCAAGAATACGGCAACATCATATACAGCACCCCTTTGGAAAGAACAGACAGCAAAAAGGCAGGCGCGAACGCGCCCGCCTTTTCAGGCTTTGTGATTTACTTGTTCTCGCACTTCTGGTTGGCGACGGTGCAGGAAGTCTTGCAGGCGGACTGGCAAGAGGTCTGGCACTCGCCGCAGCCGCCCTTGGCGGCGCTTTCCTTCAGAGTGGCCCCGTTCAAGGTTTGGATATGCTTCATTGGTATCTCCTCCTGTTTCATTGCTTACAGCAGATTCTGCCATAGTGACAGCTATTATAACACAGCTTCCCGGAGATTTCAATCATCTTCTGCGTTTTTTCTTGGGTTTTCTTGCCAAGAGCCCAGGGATGGCTCCGCCGCACAGACAGGCGCACAGAATCCCGGCTCCGCCGTTGGCAATGGAGGCCCCCTCGTAGACGATAAGCCCCGCCGTCATCAGCAGCAGGAACAATACGATGCCCACTCCCAGGCCGGCCAGCAGAGACCGGTTGCCCACCCGGCGGACAGCATAGGTCCCACCCACCAGGGCGCCCGCCACACAGACGGCCATCACGTCTCCATACATGGCTCCCACCGGCATCACCCCCACCGACACCAGCACCGAGCAGGCCAGCAGGGCCAGAATGGCGGTCACCCCAGCCAGCACACCACCCTTGAGCACCTCACACATGGCATTGAGCCACTCGCTCCCTCTGTCCTGGCCCTCCGGACGCCGCTCCTTCTTCTTCATAAAAACACCCTCTCCCACGGTTTAATAAAACCTATGCGGGGAGGGTGAAAGACATGCCTGTAACTTTTTAGTTGGTAGGCTGCTCCACAGACACATTTTTGCTGGACACGGCCCACTTTGTGAACTCGATACGCACCCGATCAGCGCTGGTCTCGATGACGATAGTGCTCTCATCCACCTTGCAGATGGTGCCAACGATGCCGCCGATGGTGGTAATCACATCACCCACCTTCAGGGAGTCCCGCAGGTTCTGGGCCTCCTTTTTCCGCTTGTTCTCCGGGCGGATCATGAAAAAGTACAGCATGGCGAACATCAAAACGAGCATTAAAATCACATTAGGGTCCATATATCTTTCCTCCAAAGTTTTGTAAAATCACTCTGTCAACCGAATATCACTTGACGCAGTGAAGAATATTATAGCGGATATTTCTCCGCTTGACAAGCCCTTTTGGCAAATTTTGCGGAATCATTTTGCAGGGCGGGACAACTCGGCCTGCCGTTTATGAGCGCATACAGAAACGGCACGCCGGGTTGCCGCGCCCTACGGGCAGGGCCGGTCCAGCAGGCCGGTGTACCTGGCCCGGAAATCTTCAAAGGTCCCGCTGTCGATGGCCTCCCGGATGCGGGCCATCAGCTCATTGTAGAAATGCAGATTGTGGAGCACCGCCAGCCGCATGGCCAGCATCTCCTGCGCCATTACCAGGTGCCGCAGGTAAGCCCGGCTGAACGACCGGCAGGCAGGGCAGTGACAGGTGGGGTCGATGGGCCGCCCGTCCAGCTTGTACTTCTCGTTTTTGATGTTGATCGTGCCATTCCAGGTGTACAGCTTGCCGTGGCGGGCATTTCGGGCGGGCATGACGCAGTCGAAGAAGTCCACCCCGCGGGCCACCCCCTCGATGATGTTGGAGGGGGTCCCCACTCCCATGAGGTATCGGGGCTTGTCCGTAGGCATGTGGGGCTCCACCGCGTCGATGATGTCATACATCACCTGGGTGGGCTCCCCCACCGCCAGGCCGCCGATGGCGTAGCCATCGCAGTTCAATTTGGCAATCTCCTCCATGTGCCAGACCCGCAGGTCAGGGAAGATTCCACCCTGATTGATACCGAAAAGCTGCTGCCGGGCGTTCACCGTATCCGGCAAGGCATTCAGCCTGTCATGCTCTGATACACAACGCTCTAACCACCGGGCCGTCCGTTCGCAGGACGCTTTTACATACTCGTAGGGAGATGGATTCTCCACGCACTCGTCAAAGGCCATGGCGATATCACTGCCCAGGTTGGACTGGATGCCCATCGACTCCTCCGGGCCCATGAAGATACGGCGGCCGTCGATGTGGGAGGCAAATGTGACCCCCTCCTCGGTAATTTTCCGCAGGCCGGACAGGGAGAAAACCTGGAATCCCCCGCTGTCAGTGAGCATGGGGCCGTCCCAGTCCATAAATTTGTGGAGCCCGCCCATCTGGCGGACCACCTCGTCTCCGGGCCGCAGGTGGAGGTGGTAGGTGTTGGACAGCTCCACCTGACAGCCGATCTCCTTCAGGTCGTGGGCGGACACCGCCCCCTTGATGGCCGCCTGGGTACCCACGTTCATAAACACCGGGGTCTGGACCACCCCGTGGGCGCAGGTGAATACCCCCCGCCGGGCCCTCCCCTCTTGTTTCAATACTTCAAACACGCAAAAACTCCTTTTTATTTTGTAATGCCGTTCTGACGCAAAAATTCTGTGACAAACCGCTCCAGCTCGTCTGTGTGCAGAACGGATATCAGTCGCGACGGGTCCGAAAACTCCTCCGTGTGCCAGCCCAGTTTAAACCCCCTGGCATCTCCGTTCGGATAATATTTTCCGTGATGAATGTGATACGGAAACTTGATTTTTTCCCGTAAATGCTTCCGGAGAGATAGCAATTCGCATCCGCTTGCGATATGCCCTCGTTTGTATTCCTCAATAAAGATACTGTCAATAAAGTCTTCGTCAATGACGGATGGGTCATCCGCAATATGGAGCTCGGCCAGAATGGTCTCAAATAGTGCGTGAGTCCGTTCCCAGTCGAAGCCACAGGCCGCTTCCAGCAGGGCCGGGCTGTTGTAATCCGCCTCCAGCATATCCAGTGCCCACAAGGTTAGCTTGTCATCCCACTTATTTTTCAAAATGCCACTCTGGCAATCATCATAATACTTTTCCAAAAGATGTCCTAAATAATAGTATTTCATCGAAAATCCTAAGCCCCTTTATCATTACTCTGGAATCCATTGAAAAAAGCCCACAGTTTAACTGATTTTATACCAGCTTTCTTTGCAGATAAATCATATCAATCAGCCGGATTCCGCCCTCAATGATAGGATGGTCATAGTGTTCGACGAAAAAGTTCTCCACCCGGTGGGAGCGGACAAACCCGCATTTTTCGTAAAACGGAACCGTCAAGGGGCTGTCCCCTGTCCCAACCTGTAAGACAGAGAATTGTCCCCGGTATTTGGTCGCCACGTACTCAATCAGCGCTTTTCCATATCCCATTCTGTGGCAGGCGGACTCCACCGCCAGGTTTTTGATCTCCAAAACGCCCTGTTTCTCGTCCGTGACCACGCACTCCCCCTTAACTTCGCCGTCAACCAGGACAAACATAGTCCCTCTGTCCAGATAGCGGTCAATCATGCTCTCCTGCTCGTCCGCCAGCAGCAGCAAGGGCAGGTAGCGCTTTTTGTCGCCTG
>ERZ779633.482-NODE-482-length-10292-cov-8.408713_pt1 | contig 10292 bp, 11 predicted proteins | sample MGYA00514195_ERZ779633 | MGnify/ENA primary metagenome ERZ779633 (study PRJEB29562, sample SAMEA4376707) | mouse gut metagenome | isolation source: Cecum | study: EMG produced TPA metagenomics assembly of the A DSS colitis mouse model was used to assess the...
CCGACCAGGCCAGCAGCTGGCACCCGGCGGCGATGGCGCTCCCTTTTTTCCGGCATCCCCGGGCGGAGGCAGTGAGCTTCCCCTGGTCCTGGGTGAACAAGGTCAGGATTTTGTCCCGCTCTTTGTAGTCCACCGACCGGAGGACCAGAGCCTTGGTGGTGATGTGCATGGACCTCTCTCCTATGTACGACGGGGCAGCCCCGTCATGCGTTCTCAATTCTTGGCTGGAAGGCCGTCTTAGCCGGCTCCTCGCAGCGCGACTCTTCCTCCTGCCGCCGGCCTGCCATAGCCAGGTAGACCGCCGGCAGGCCGGTTTTACAAAACAGCTCCCAAAGTCCCCGCTCGTCCATATGGCAGCCCTCCCTTTCTGAGATTAGGCTGGCCGGTTTGACCGGGGGTTATAAGCGGTAAATTTTACTCCTTCACATACCCGAAATTCTGGATGGCCGCCGGGTTGTCCCGCCAATTCTCTTTCACCTTGACCCAGGTTTTCAGAAACACCTTGGTCCCCATAAACCGCTCCATGTCCTGCCGGGCCAGGGTGGAAGCTTTTTTCAGCATAGCCCCTCCCTTGCCGATGATGATGCCCTTGTGGCTGTTCTTCTCGCAGTAGATGGTGGCCTCCACCTCGATAACCTCGTCCTCCCGCTCGGCGAAGCGGGTAATCTCCACGGCGGTGCCGTGGGGAATCTCCTTGTCCAGCAGCAGGAGCAGCTTCTCCCGCATAATCTCCGCCATCATCTGCCGCTCGGGCTGGTCGGAGGTCATATCCTCGGGGAAGAGCTGGGGCCCCTCCGGGAGACAGCCCTCCAGCACGTCCAGCAGCTCCTCCACTCCCTGGCCGGTTTTGGCGGAGATGGGTACCACCGCGTCGAAGTCGTGCTCCCGGCTGTATACCCGGATGACCTCCAGCAGCTTGTCCTTCTGGGGAAGGGTGTCCGCCTTGTTGATGGCCAGCACAGCGGGACAGTTCAGGGTTTTCATACGCTGAATCAGCTGCTTCTCCGGCTCCCCCACATTGGGGATGGGCTCCACCACCAGCAGCACCGCGTCCACGTCCGACACGCTCTCCTTGACTACGTTGACCATGTAGTCCCCCAAGCGGGTGCGGGCTTTGTGCAGGCCGGGGGTGTCCACAAAGACAAACTGGCTCTCCCCCCGGTTCCTGATGCCGCAGATGCGGTTCCGGGTGGTCTGGGGCTTGCTGGTGACGATGGCCACCTTCTCTCCCACAAAGGCGTTGGTCAGGGTGGACTTGCCCACGTTGGGCCGTCCGCAGATGGTGATAATACCGGATTTTTTAATCATAGATGATCCTCACTTTCTTTCCGGGTGTGAGCGGTTGCCCGGACTTCATGAATTAGAAATGATATTTTTTGTACAGGTCCTCGTGGAACACATGCTTGCGCACAAAGCGGGTGACAAACATAATGCCGCAGGCCATGGCGCAGGTGACGATATAGGGGGTCAGGTCGAACTCGAAGCTCCAGCTCTTCCCCTCCCGGCGGCCCATCTCCTCGTAATCGTCAAATTCGTCCTCAATGGCGGTCAGCTTGATTTTTTTCATAATGCTTCTCCTTTCAAATTTCGTAGGGGCGGATATGATCCGCCCGTTTCCACGACATGCTTATTTGAACCGGCGGGCGGCTGATAGCCGCCCCTACACGGGCGCTCTTGCTATGACCCCTCCGCTTCTCCATGGTAGTCTAAATCTTCCCATTTCATCTGCTCTGTCAAATATTCTGCGGAATCTGGAGGAAATTCCACGCGGTACACCTCGGTCAATTCCCCGCCGATCCGCTCCTCCACCGTCAGCACAAAGGGGCTGTCGGAATCCCCCCAGTCCTTCGGGAACGTCTCGATCCTTCGCACACAGACCAGCTCCCCGTCCACCCACTGGTAGACCGGAGTCGTTCCGTCCCCGGCGCCGCTGTCGCGGCTCCAGCCGACGATGGTCCGGGTCTCCGGCCGGACACTGGGCGAGGGTATCTCGGCGTACACCGGCAGCTCCTCAAACAGCCCCTGCTCCTCGTCCCAGAGCATACAGTGGTACATCTCCACCTGGATGCCCCGGGCATAGAGATAGGTGAAATCCGAGTAACCGTCGAAATTCACGTCCAAAATCTGGTGCTCCCCATAGTGGACGGTTTCCCAGTCGATCTCCTGCATTTGGATGGGCGCTTCCGGGTCCGCCGGGTCCCAGATGGAGACATGCAGGTAGTAGCGCAGCTCCGCCGGCTCTTCATAGGGGACCAGCTCCGTCTTTACCAGCAGGGTCCCCAGCCGCCCGCCGGTGTCCACCAGGAAGGCGTCGTGGGTTTCGTCCACAGGCTGCTCCTCCAGCAGCTCCTGGGCGGTTTTAGGCTCCGGTGCGGAGACGGGGATGGCTTTTTCTTCTCCCTGACATCCGGCCAGCAGGAATGCGGCCAGCAAAAGCAGAATTTTTTTCTTCATGGCATTTCTTCTTTTTCGCTGTATTTGTCTGTAGGGGCCGCCGCCCTCGGCGGCCCGCTTCTCAAATACCGCCCATACCTCTGGGACATGGGGCGGCGAGGGCGCCGCCCCCTACGGTGCTTCCCTGGCAATCCCCAGCTTTCCCAAAATGGCCTCTTCCCGTTCCCGCATCCGGGCCTTCATTGGGCCCTCGTCCAGGTGGTCATAGCCCAGCAGGTGGAGCACCGAGTGGACGGCCAGGTAGCACACCTCCCGCTCCGGGGAGTGGCCGAACTCCTCCGCCTGGGCGTTGGCCCGCTCCAGGGAGATCATCATGTCCCCCAGGAGGACCTTGTCCGTGTCCGGGTCGGCCCACTCCTGCCGGGGCTTCTCCCCGGGGGACAGCTCGAACATGGGGAAGGACAGCACATCGGTGGGCCGGTCCACCCCCCGCATATCCAGGTTGGTCTGACGGATACCCGCGTCGCCGGTGACGCACACCTCCACAATGCAGGGCACGTCCACCCCCTCCCCCTCCAGGGCGGCCAGGACAGACCGCCTGATCTGTTCCTCCACGGCGGGAGGCGTTTCCACCTCCGCCTCGATATAGACCTCGTGCTCCAAGGGCAGTCCCCCTTTCGTTTTCCCTATTATACGAAAAATAATTGAATTGGTCAAACATATTTTCTCCCGCTTGCGGAAAACTAGCCCTGTTCTATCAAATTGATATGTCCGTCCCGCCCGCGGCGGGGCGGCTGGATGGGGTGAAGCTATGACGACCAAAAAAATCGGCGCCCAGACGGCGGCCCTGGCCAATCCGCCCTCCTTCGCCGGCTGGGCCAACGTGGCGGGCAAGAAGGAGGGGGAGGGCCCCCTGGCGGACACCTTCGACTATATCGACGGGGACGACACCTTCGGTGAATCCACCTGGGAGAAGTCGGAGAGCGCCATGCAGAAGCAGGCTCTGGGCCTGGCCCTGAACAAGGCGGGGCAGGCGGCCTCCGCCCTGGACTGGCTCTTCGCCGGCGACCTGCTCAACCAGTGCATCGGCTCCTCCTTCGCCGCCCGGGAACAGCAAATCCCCTTCTTCGGGCTGTACGGGGCCTGTTCCACCATGGGAGAGGGGTTGGCCCTGGCCTCCATGACCCTGGACGGCGGCTTCGGGGAGTGGGCGGCGGTGACGGCCTCCTCCCACTTCTGCTCGGCGGAGCGGCAGTACCGCACCCCCCTGGAGTACGGCGGCCAGCGCACCCCCACCGCTCAGTGGACGGCCACCGCCGCCGGGGCGGCGGTCCTGGCCCGGGAGGGGCCGGGGCCCTATATCACCCACGTCACCGTGGGCAAGATTGTGGACAAGGGGATCACCGACACCAACAACATGGGGGCGGCCATGGCCCCCGCCGCCCACGCCACCATCACCGCCCATTTTAACGACACCGGCCGCTCCCCCAGCAGCTACGACCTGATCGTCACCGGCGACCTGGGGTTGCTGGGCAGCGAATTGCTTCTTGAGCTGCTGAAGAAGGACGGCATCCAGATCAACAACCACGCCGACTGCGGGGCGATGATATTCGATATCAAAAATCAGGATGTCCACTGCGGCGGGTCAGGCTGCGGCTGCTGCGCCTCGGTGCTCACCGGGCATATCCTGAACAACATGAAGGCGGGCAAGTGGAAAAATGTCCTCTTCTGCCCCACCGGGGCCCTCCACTCCCCCACCTCCGCCTTCCAGGGGGAGAGCATCCCCGGCATCTGCCACGCCATCGCCATCTCAACGGCGAAATCGTAGGGGCCGCCGCCCTCGGCGGCCCGTGGGAAAGGTTGTATCAGCCATGGAATATCTAAAAGCGTTTCTCTGCGGCGGCATTTTGTGCGTCATCGGCCAGGTCCTCATCGACAAGACCCCCCTCACCCCGGCCAAGATACTGGTGAGCTACGTCACCGCCGGGGTAATCCTCAGCGGCGTGGGGGTGTACCAGTACCTGGTGGACTGGGGGGGCGCGGGGGCCACGGTGCCCCTCACCGGCTTCGGCCACCTGCTGGCCAAGGGAGTCAAGAAGGCCGTGGGCCAGGACGGGCTGATCGGCGCCCTCACCGGCGGTTCTACCGCCGCCGCAGGCGGCATCACGGCGGCCATCTTCTTCGGCTTTCTGGTGGCCCTGGTCTGCAAGCCCAAGCCCAAAACCTGACCTGATTTTCCTCTTGCATCTGTCGGAACTCTGTGCTATAATGAGAACTGCTAAAAGATTGATGAGACATCCACAGTTCTCACAAAAGGGGCGGACCCCTGGAGAATGGCCGTTCTCCAGGGGTCCTTTTATCCCCAGGCTCACTGTCCCTTACCGGCGCCGGTCAAACCATTTGCAAACGAAGTGGGCCGCCACGTTTGCCAGAACCGACACGAAAAGATTGAATATGTGCTCCACAGTTCTCACCCCCTTCCGCTGTCGGTATGGGGTGGGACAGCACAGTTATTCTACCATATTTCGACAAAACATACAACCTGTAAAACAGCCGCCTCCCTGACTGGGGAGGCGGCTGCGCTTATTCTTTCTCAGAGGCCGCCGGGGCATCCAGGCGCATGAGGTCGATGTTGTCGGTGATGTCCTGGATGATGTTGGAGGCGATGTACTCCTTGGCCTTGCCGATGGCGTTTCGGATGGCCTTGGCATCGGAGGAACCGTGGGCCTTGATAACCGGCTTGGAGATGCCCAGCAGGGCGGTGCCCCCCACCTCACTGGAGTCCATGGTCTTTTTCAGGGCCTTGATCCCGTCAGACACCAGCAGGGCGGCCAGTTTGGTGGTCAGGCCCTCGGTAAACATCTTTTTCATCTGCCGGGCCAGGAAGAGCCCGGTGCCCTCCATGGTTTTCAGAAAGATGTTCCCGGAGTAGCCGTCGGAAACGATGACATCCACCGCCCCCTCCACCGCCTCACGGGCCTCCACGTTGCCCACAAAGTTGATGCGCCCGGCGTCCTTGGCGGCCTCCAGCATGGGGTAGACGGTGGTCTGGAGGGCGGTGCCCTTGGAGGGCTCCGCGCCGATGTTCAGCAGGCCCACCTTGGGATTGGGCCTGCCCAGCACCTTCTCGGCGTAGTAGGAGCCCATGTAGGCGAACTGGAGCAGGTACTCCGGGGGACACTCGGCGTTAGCGCCGCAGTCGATCAGGACCGCCCCGCCGTTTCCCGTGGGGACCACGGGGGCCAGGGCCGCCCGGCGGATGCCCTTGATGCGCTTGGTTACCAGGGTGGCTCCGGACAGCAGGGCCCCGGTGGAGCCGGCGGAGATGAACGCGTCCCCCTCCCCGTTTTTCAGCAGGGTCAGCCCCACGGTGAGGGAGGAGTCCTTCTTTTTGCGGAAGGCGGTGGCCGGGTCGTCGCACATCTCCACCACCTCACTGGCGTAAGCCACTTCCACCCCGGAGGGCAGGTCGCTGATGCCGTTGTCGGCCAGGACCTTCAGAATCTCTTCGCTCCTGCCCACCAGGACGATGTCCACCCCGTCCTCTCTGTTGGCCTGGATGGCCCCCATGACCGGGGCCTGGGGCGCGTTGTCCCCGCCCATAGCGTCTACGATGATTTTCATTGTTTCCCTCTTTTCTGTTTTGCGGCGGTCGGTTTGACGGGCGGCCACAGGCCGCCCCTACACAGTCTCCTTGAGTGCGCTGTAGGGGCGCGCAGTGCGCGCCCGCGGGCGGACAATGTCCGCCCCTACATCAGCGGCCTGGGTTCGTCAATCAGACCCAGGAGATAATCGGCGGATACGTTGTAGTGCTGACAGATGGCGGCCAGCTTATCAAAGGAGGTGCCTTGCTTCCCGTTTTCAATTGCGCTGATTTGTGTCTGTGCTATTCCAATCGCAGCCGCCAAATCTACCTGCTGTTCGCCTCGTTCTTTTCTCAATTTTTTTAGACGGATACAAAAAATATCTCTATGAAGCATAAATACCCCCTTGACTTTTATACGAATTTATTATAATATAAACCCATATCATATAGGTGGTGCTACATATGGACAAACAACTGCAAGAATTTTTCTACGACGAACAGGAGCGGGGCCGCCTGGTCTTTGAGGATTCCCCAGAATATGAAGACCTGCTCCGTCAGAGCCTGTCCCTCTTCCCCGGCGGCGACCTGCCCAGGCCGGTCTTCGATCTGCTGGAGACCGCAAACCTCATCTCCTTCGCCCACGGGCTCAGGCTGGGGTTGAGGCTTCGGGAGTGGGCGACCCTGTAGGGGCGCGCATTGCGCGCCCGCGGGCGGACAATGTCCGCCCCTACACATCCAAATCCAGCTTGGCCAGGGCCTCCAGGGCTCGGCGGGATATCTCGGCGTTCTTGTTCCGCTTGCCCTTCACCCGGTAGCCCAGCTGAGGAATCAGGCCGAAATTCACATTCATCGGTTGAAAGTTTACCACACTTTGGTCACTGATGTAAAGGGCCAAGGCGCCCATGGCGGTCTCCTGGGGGAAATTGGCAGGGGCTTTCCCCTCCAGCCGCCGGGCCAGCTCCACCGCCGCCAGACACCCGGAGGCGGTGGATTCCACATAGCCCTCCACCCCGGTAATCTGCCCGGCGAACATCAGCCGCTCCTGCCCCCGCACCCGGAAATACCGGTCCAGCAGCCGGGGGGAGTCCAAAAAGGTGTTCCGGTGCATCACCCCGTACCGGACGTACTCGGCGTTACGGAGGGCGGGGATCATGGAGAAGACCCGCTTCTGCTCCGGAAATTTCAGGTGGGTCTGAAAGCCGACCATGTTGTAGACGGACCCCTGGGCGTTGTCCTTGCGCAGCTGCACCACGGCGAAGGGCTCCTTGCCCGTTTTGGGGTCCTTCAGCCCCACCGGCTTGAGGGGGCCGTAGCACAGGGTATCCCGCCCCCGGCGGGCCATCACCTCCACCGGCATACAGCCCTCAAACACCCCGGCGTCCTCAAAGCCGTGGACCTCCGCCTCCTGAGCCCGGGTCAACTCGGTCCAGAAGGCGTCGTACTCCTCCCGTGTGAGGGGGCAGTTGATGTAGTCCGGGGTCCCCCGGTCATACCGGGAGGCAAACCAGGCGCTGGACATGTCGATGCTCTCGAATGTGACCAGGGGGGCGGCGGCGTCGAAGAAGTTCAGGTATTTGCTGCCGGGAAAGAGCGCGCCGATTTTCTCCGACAGGGCCTCGCTGGTCAGCGGCCCGGTGGCAATCATCACGTTCCCCTCCGGGGGAATTTCCGTGACCTCCCCCTCCACCACGGTAATGTTGGGGTGGGTTTTTATTTTTTCCGTGACGGCGGCGGCGAAGGCGTGGCGGTCCACCGCCAACGCGCCCCCCGCCTCCACCCGGTGCTCGTCGGCGCAGGACATGATGAGAGAACCGCACCGGCGCAGCTCCTCTTTCAGCAGGCCCACCGCGTTCTCCAGCTGGTCGGACCGCAGGGAGTTGGAGCACACCAGCTCCCCAAAGTGCCCGCTGTGGTGGGCGGGGGTCATTTTTCCCGGTTTCATCTCCCGCAGCTCCACGGGGATGCCCCGTTGGGCCAGCTGCCAGGCCGCCTCACTCCCCGCCAGGCCCGCGCCAATGACGATGACTTTGTCCATGTTTCCTCCTTTGGCCCCCGCGGGGAAATGGCCCCCTTTGCAAAGGGGGCTCCGCCCGAAGGGCGGTGGGGGTTTTCTATTTACGTGGAGAAAACCCTCCGTCACCGCCTTCGGCGGTGCCACCTCCCTTTGCGAAGGGAGGCTTTTTACGCTTCCTTCTTCGCTGCCGTTTTCTTTGCCGTTGTCTTCTTTGCTGCTGTTTTCTTCGCCGCCGGCTTCTTGGCGGCGGTCTTTTTGGGCTTCTCCGCCGGCTCGGCGGGGGCGGGCTCTCCCTCGGCGGCAGGTTTTCTCTGCCAGCCGCCCCGTTTCTCCTCAGGGGTGAAGTTGGAACACTTCTCGTTGATGCAGAAGGGCTTTTTGGCCCCCCGGCCCGCTTTTTTGAACATGGTCTGGCCGCAGACGGGGCAGTTGTCCTTCACCGGCACGTCCCAGGTCATAAACTCGCACCGGTTGGTCTCCTCCTTATTGGTATGCCGCTCACAGCAGTAGAAGGTATACTGCTTCCCCGTCTTCTTGGACTTGCCGGTGCGTTTCAGCAGCCGCCCCCCGCAGAGGGGGCACTTGCCCGGCATCTCCACCACCAGGGGCATGGTGAAGTCGCACTCCGGCCAGCCGGGGCAGGCCAGAAAGCGGCCAAACCGCCCGGACTTGATGACCAGATTCTTTCCGCACTGGGGACAGATTTCCTCGGAAACCTCGGCGGGCACCCTGATCCGCTCCCCGTCCAGGTCCTGCTCCGCCCGTTTCAGCTCGGCATCGAAGTCCTTATAGAAGTCGGCCAGCAGCGCCTTCCAGTCGGTGGCCCCCTCCTCCACCTTGTCCAGACGCTGCTCCATCTGGGCGGTGAAGTCGTAGTCCACGATATCCTGGAATTTCTCCTTCATCAGGCCGGTGACCACCTCCCCCAGAGGGGTGGGGCGGAGGGCCTTGCCTCCCTCCTTCACCACATACTCCCGGTTCAGGATGGTGGAGATGGTGGGGGCGTAGGTGGAGGGCCGACCGATGCCCTGCTCCTCCAGGGCCCTGATGAGGCTGGCCTCGGAGTACCGGGCGGGGGGCTGGGTAAAGTGCTGGTCCTTTTTCAGTCCGCTGTGGGTGAGGGGCTCCCCCTCCTTCAAATCAGGGAGGGGAGAGGTCTTCTCCTCCTCTTCCTCGTCCTTTCCCTCCTCGTAGACGGCGGTGAAACCGGAGAATTTCAGGGAGGAGTGGCTGGCCCGGAAGATATAGCCGCTGTTCTGTACGTCGATGGACAGGCTGTCATAAACGGCGTTGGCCATCTGGCAGGCCAGGAACCGGGACCAGATCAGCCTATACAGCTTAAACTGCTCGGCGGTGAGGTCCTTTTTGATGTCCTCGGGCACCAGCGTGACATCGGAGGGCCGGATAGCCTCGTGGGCGTCCTGGGCGTTGCCCTTGGTCTTGAACCTCCGGGGCTGGGCGGGGCAGTAGCCGCCCCCGTACCGCTGGCTGATAAAGCTCCGGGCGGCGGCCACCGCCTCGTCGGACAGGCGCAGGGAGTCGGTACGCATATAGGTAATCAGACCCACAGCCCCCTGGCCGGCGATGTCGATGCCCTCATACAGCTGCTGGGCCACCGCCATGGTCCGGGCGGGGGACATGTTCAGCTTACGGGACGCCTCCTGCTGGAGGGTGGAAGTGGTAAAGGGCGGGGCGGGCTGGCGGTTTTTCTCCTGCCGCTTCACCCTGGCCACCGACCAGTCCCCCTGGGACACGGCATCGATGACCGCCTGGGCCTCCGCCTCGCTGTGCAGCTCCATTTTTTTGTCCCTGCCGTGGAACTGGGCCTTGAAGAACCCCAGGTTGGGGGCCACCCGCTCCAGGCCGGCCTCGATGGACCAGTACTCCTGAGGGACAAACGCGCGAATTTCCAGCTCCCGCTCCACCACCAGCCGGGTTGCCACAGACTGCACCCGCCCGGCGGACAGGCCCCGGCGGATTTTCTTCCACAGCAGGGGGGAGAGCTGATAGCCCACAATGCGGTCCAGAATGCGCCGGGCCTGCTGGGCGTCCACCAGGTTCTGGTCGATGGCCCGGGGGGCGGCAATGGACTGTTTGACCACGTTCTTGGTAATCTCGTTAAAAGTCACCCGGTAGGTCTTGTCGTCGGGGATGTTCAGCAGCTCCTTCAGGTGCCAGGAGATGGCCTCCCCCTCCCGGTCAGGGTCGGTGGCCAGATAGACCTTGTCCGACCGCTTGGCCGCCTTTTTCAGGTCGCTGATCACGTCCTCCTTGCCCTTGATGGGCTGGTAGTCGGGG
>ERZ779633.483-NODE-483-length-10280-cov-9.771638_pt1 | contig 10280 bp, 13 predicted proteins | sample MGYA00514195_ERZ779633 | MGnify/ENA primary metagenome ERZ779633 (study PRJEB29562, sample SAMEA4376707) | mouse gut metagenome | isolation source: Cecum | study: EMG produced TPA metagenomics assembly of the A DSS colitis mouse model was used to assess the...
CACCGTCACATCGCTGTCCACCACAAATCCCAGCTCCGCCAGATGCTGGCGCACCTCGTCCTTGCCGGAGATTTTGCGGATAGTCGCGGTTTCTCCTGCCTTTGCCATTGTCAGCGGCATCATTGCCTCGCCTCCTCCGGGACATGGTTAGTAAATTCTAACCTTGAAATCGGCCTTAGTTTACTACCGCTAACTGCCAATGTCAAGACCCTTTTCAAAAAAACTTGCATTTTTGGTTAGAATGTGCTAACCTATGCACAGAGGTTTCCGTGGAAGGAGGATTTTTTGTGAATATCCACGAATCGGCTGAGGACTATTTAGAGGCGATCTTAAAACTCCGGGAAGATCATGGGATGGTGCGCTCCATTGATATTGTCCATGAATTGGGCTTTTCCAAGCCCAGCGTCAGCATCGCAATGCGAAATCTCCGGGAGAACGGATATATCCACATGGACGATGACGGCTATATTACGCTTTTGCCTCCCGGTGAAGAAATTGCCCAGCGTATCTATGACAGGCACAAGCTGCTGACGCAGGTTTTTATTCAGTTGGGCATTTCCCCGGAGACAGCGGCGGCGGACGCCTGCAAAGTAGAGCATGATCTGAGTGATGAGACTTTTGAAAAAATCAAAGCCCATGCCGCTGGTGGAAAAGACAACATTAGCTGTGAAAATTGTCCTTTGAAATCAATCTGACAGCATAGGGAAAACCGGCCCCAAGGCTTATGGGGCCGGTTTTCCCTATGCTGTTTCAACTTGGCTCCAGCAGATTCGTCATGCTCCGCAGGCTGACGCCTAACGTAGAGAGGTTATGCAGCATGGCGGAGGTAGCCGGAGGCAGGACGCCAAATGCTCCAAGGGCAATCAGGGAGCCGTTGAAGCCCATGACAAAGCGGTAATTGGAGCGGATACGCACGGTTAGTTTGCCAGCGATCCGCCGCAGGCTGACCAGCTCATGGAGATCATCCGCCGCAATGGTGATGTCCGCAATCTCTCTGGCAATGGCCGCGCCGTCACTGATAGCAATGCCCACATTGGCCTTGGACAGCGCCGGGGAATCGTTGATGCCATCCCCGATCATGATGACCGTATGGCCTTTCGCCCGTTCCGCCTCCACAAAGCTGGCCTTATCCGCAGGCAGAATTTCCGCATGGTATTCGTCCACCCCTACCTCTGCGGCAATGGCGGCGGCGGTGCGCTCGCTGTCCCCGGTGAGCATGACGGCCCGCTGGATACCCAAGCCGCGAAGCTGCCGGATCACAGCTCCCGCCTCTGGCCGCAGGGGATCGGAGATACAGACCACAGCGGCCAGCACGCCGCCGATGGCCAGATACAGATGGGAATACTGATCCGGCAGGGAATCGTAACGCTCCTGTTCCCCCTCCGGAATGGCACATCGTTCGTCCTCAAAGACAAAGTGGGCGCTTCCGATGATCACACGCTGGCCGTTGACTTCGCTGACAATACCGTGGGCCACAATGTACTCCACCTCGGAGTGCATTTCCTCATGGGACAGCCCCCGCTCCCGTGCGGCCTGGACAACCGCGTTAGCCATGGAATGGGGGAAATGTTCTTCCAGGCAGGCGGCCAGCCGCAGCATATCCGCCTCATTCTGCCCGCCGAAGGGAATGACCTCCGCGACCACCGGGCAGGCATGGGTCAGGGTGCCGGTTTTGTCAAAGACCACCGTATCCGCCTGGGCAACTGTTTCCAGGTACTTGCCGCCCTTCACCGTCACATGGAACCCGCCGGCCTCCCGCATGGCGGAGAGGACGGCCAGGGGCATTGCCAGCTTCAGGGCGCAGGAGAAGTCCACCATGAGAACGGACAGGGCGCGGGAGACGTTCCGGGTCAGCAAATAAGTGAGCAGACTGCCCGCCAGAGTATAGGGCACCAGCCGGTCCGCCAGATTGGCCGCGCGGCTCTCCGCCGTGGATTTCAGGGATTCCGACTGTTCAATCATGGCAACGATCTTGTCATACCGGCTGCTGCCCGACTGGCCGGAGACCTGGAGAACGCACTCACCCTCCTCCACCACCGTCCCGGCGTAGACCGTCATGCCCGTGCGCTTGGGGACCGGAATGGATTCCCCGGTGAGGGACGCCTGATTGACCATGACCTCGCCCTCTGTAATCACTCCGTCCAGAGGGATCAAACCGCCCAGCCGGACACATACCTGGTCGCCGGTCTGGATCTGGGACAGCGGCGTAAGGATTTCACCCTGGGGCGTTTGCAGCCACACCCGGTCGATATTCAGAGACATACATTGCGCCAGATCGCTGACAGACTTTTTGTGGGTCCATTCCTCCAGCAGTTCCCCCAACCCCAGGAGGAACCGCACCGAGGACGCGGTGGTGAAATCGCCACGGAGCAGGGAGATACCGATGGAGAGGGCATCCAGCACCTCCACAACCATCTGTCCCCGCAGGAGGCATCGCAAACCACGGAACAAATGGGGGATCGCTTTCCAAACGGTATAGGCGATCCGGAGAGGAGCGGGAAAAAAGAGGACGGAGACAGCTTTTGCCGCTGCCATGCCCACCAGCTTTTCCTCATACGTCCGGTTCAGTGCGCGGCTGCTGCTGACAGGAGGATGGAGGTTCTCCATCTCATAGGAAAACCGGCTGAATGCCAAAAGAATCTCCGTCTGGGAACCTTGATATTCCACAATGGCACACCGGGTCCGCTCATGGACGGAAGCACGGATAACCTGGGGAAGTCTCTGGAGATAGCACTCCAGCAGATCGGCCTGCTCCAGAGACATTCGGGGCTGGGCCATCTGGACCCGGATACGGCCCCGGCTTCGGTGTTTGATGATTACTTTCATTTCAACCTCCAAGGGCAAAGGACAGGGGGCCGCAGCCCCCTGTCCTGTGTATATGGGTCAGGTTTCCTCGGCGTCCGCAGTTTCCTGCTCCGTCCGCTGGGCGTTGAGGTCCTTGGCCGAGGCCAGTATGTCGGCGGCGTTCTCCTGCACAGTGGTCACGGTTTCCATGACCGATTCCTTCATCCGCAGGGCGGCGGCTGTGGCATGGGTATAGGCTTTTTTCGCGTCCCGGCTGGACAGCAGCTTCAGTCCAGCAGAACCGAACAGGACCCCGCCCGCAAAGACAGCCAGGTTTTTGACGCACTTATCACAATCCATAAAATTTCCTCCTGATTTTTTTCTTACTTGCGCTTGTACCCTGTGAGCATCACCATGACCATGCAAAAGACGGCGCCCCAGGCCCAAAAGCGGTGCTGCTTCATCGGAATCACCTCCACCTGACGGAAAACCGCCGTTTTTGCTGGCACTGCTGCTATATGAGGAATGAGCGTTTGCTTGGATTGAGTGAATTATATCTGTCAAAAACCCGGGGAGTCAAGACGAACCGTATGCTATTTCAAACTTTTGATTCAATCATGCCGCATTAAGGAGTTTCCTGCGGATGCTCCAGCGCCTGCATCAGCTTACGAAAACTTTCCTCGCTGATGGCGTGCTCCATGCGGCAGGCGTCTTTCTCGGCGGTGTCAGGAGCAACGCCCGCTTCGATCAGCCACTGCGTAAAGAAGCGGTGCTTTGCGTAGATCTTCTCCGCCGTTTCCTGACCGACCTCGGTCAAGTACAAGTAGCCGTCCGCGTCCCTGGCGAGGAATCCGCCCTGGCGCAAAAGCCGCAGTCCATGGCTAACGCTGGTCTTGGCATAGCCCAGGTATTGGGACACATCAATGGCCCGCACCTGTCCCGTGCGCTGACCTAAAATCAGGACCGCCTCCAGATAATCCTCCCCGGAAGCCCGTAATTCCATTTCGATCACCACCTCTTATGCCGGGACTGCCAGCCGCTCAATGGGGATTCCCTGCTCAAACATGGCAACATAGGTCTGGATGCATCTGCGGTAGCAGGCAAAGCACACCTGCATTTCCGCCGGATCGCCGTAGGATTTCCAGAAGCCGCAGCAGGTAAAGTTCCGGCCATGGTTTTCAATAAAGCCGATCACATCCTGGAGAGGGTATCCCAGGAATACGCCGATCTCATGGGGAAACTCCGGCTGCGTCCGCAGACGGTATGAAAGCTGTTCCAGCAGACCGTCCAGGTTTGTCCTCTCATATCCGGCCTCCGCCAAAAAGGTCTGGTAAGCATCGTCAGACAGCATTTGTTCCAAACGGTCATGCCGGTACACAAAGACAATCACCGAGGCGGAACCGGGGCGCTCCAAAAGTATCTGAACGGTAAGGCCGAAGGGTTCCAGCTGTTTGTTCCATTGGCAAACCTTCTGTCGGGAGACTTCCAGCGAGCAATGGTGAAAACAGAAAATGCTTCCCGGTTTCATCCCCGCCAGCGTGGGGGCGCACTGCCGGACCAGCACAGCCTCGAATGTCCGGGAAATATCCTTGTTCACCACGCTGCCAACTTCCGGCCCAGTTCCTTGCAGGCTTCCTCGCCCTCTGCATCCGGGGCCTCGTTGACCATCAGGCCGTTTTCGTCCAAGAGGTTGGCCCCGGCATCGTCACAGCGGGTGCGCCAGTCCCGCATCCACTGGCCGTCACCCCAGCCGTAGGAACCGAACAGGGCGATCCGCTTACCACTGAGACTGCCTTCCAGGGAGGCGAACATAGGCTCGAACTCCGTCTCCTCCAGCACCTCGCTGCCCATGGCGGGGCACCCAAAGGCCACGGCGCTGTAAGCGGAGAACTGACTGGCCGAGAAATCCCCAGGCCCCAGCAGCTCCGCCTCGCCGCCAGCGGCCCGGACGCCCTCGGCAATGTAATTGGCCATAGCCTCCGTGTTGCCGGTTCCGCTCCAGAATACGATTGCGATCTTGTTCATGTCGAACACTCCTTTATAGAATATTTTTGGCTGTAGTTAGCTATAGCTAACTTTTCCGGTCAGAGAAGCCCCAAGGGGAGATAGCCTTGGGGGAAGAAAGAAAGTAGGAGGTCGTCTTGCTACTTTGGTTAGGTATTGCTAACTACAAAGCAAACGTTAACACAGTCAGCTACTTTTGTCAAGGGGCAAATTGGAAATTTTATATGATGCTTTTTTCTTGGATGGTTATAGAGATAATAGATAAAATTTCACATTCTGTCCGCTTTTTTCTTGTTCAATCATGCGGTTGTGTATGGCTAACCCAGTGTGTTATACTGATTTCACTGTGCGTCGTGATGGGCGAGTCTCTCAGATTGCCGTCTGACGCCTTCCTTTATGTCCTATAGTTAGCAATAACTAACTTTTGCGGAGGTGGCTGTCATTAAAAAACATTTGACTACGATTGTTTTGTTCGCTCTGCTCCTGGTTCTGGCCGTTTGGTCGCTGTTCGTTGGTGTTCTGGATGTGGAACTTTCAGGGCTGTTACAGGGGGACCGGGAGCATTTGGAGGTATTCCTGATCTCCCGCCTGCCCCGCCTTTTGGCAATCCTCTGCACCGGCATCGGCATGAGCGTGGCGGGCCTGATCATGCAGCAGCTCTGCATGAACAAATTTGTCTCTCCAACCACAGGGGCCACCATTTCCTCCGCACAGTTCGGTATCCTGCTGGCGCTGCTGTTCCTGCCCAATTCCACCCTGTGGGGGAGAGCCGTTTTTTCTTTCGTATTTGCGGTCCTTGGCACCTGGATATTTGTCTGGTTCATTCAGCGTGTCCAATTTAAGGACGTGGTGATGGTTCCGCTGGTGGGCATCATGTTCGGCAATGTGATCGGCGGCATTACAAATTATCTGGCGTACAAGTATGAAATGACGCAGGCGCTCTCTACCTGGCTGGTAGGCCACTTCTCCATGGTCCTTCGGGGACGGTATGAGATCGTTTGGCTGACGGTTCCGCTGGTGGTGCTGGCTTTTCTGTTTGCAAATCATTTCAACATTGTGGGCATGGGAAAAGACTTCTCGCAAAATCTCGGCGTTCCATACAACTTTGTGCTGTTCCTGGGTTTGACGATTGCCGCGATGATCACCGCCTCCGTCGTTGTGGTGGTAGGCTCCATCTCCTACATCGGCCTGATCGTCCCCAATCTGGTGGCGATGTTCAAGGGTGATAAGATCCGTGGTACATTGATTGATACGGCCCTGTTTGGAGCGTTATTTGTGCTGGTGTGCGATATGGTGGGCCGGATGGTGATCTTTCCGTATGAGCTGCCCATTGAATTGATCGTCGGCATCATTGGAAGCGTCCTTTTTGTGGCCCTGCTGCTCTATCGTCTCCGCCATGGGCGGAAAGCGATTCGTCTGAACAGGAAGGAGGGCGGCGTGGCATGAATACTGCCGCTGTACGGGCCAATCGCCAGAAGCTGGCCATCCTCGCCGCGCTCGTCCTGCTGTGCGCCGCAGGATATATGCTGGTGGGGGTCCATTTTGACAACGCAAAGTTATTTCAGTATGCGATGAGGATACGCTCTCCCAAATTGATCGTTATGCTCATTACCGCCTTTGCCATTGGCGGGGCGTCCATTGTGTTTCAGTCTGTTATCAACAATACCATTGTTACTCCCTGCCTGCTGGGTATGAACTCTCCCTATACGCTGATCCATACCGCCGTTGTTTTTGCAGCGGGGTCTGGCAGTATTCTGGCCGCAAACGCAAACTGCTCGTTTGCAGTGGACTTGGTGCTGATGGGCGTGGTGGCAACGGTGGTTTACAGCTATCTGTTCAAAAAGACAAAGCACAATGTACTCTATGTACTGCTCATCGGCACAGTTTTATCCTCTTTCTTTTCCAGCATCCAGAGTACCCTCACCCGCGTGATGGACCCCAATGAGTATGACAATCTTCTGGCGACCCTGGTGGCCAGCTTCAGCAACATCAACTCGGAGATCATTGTCATATCGCTGATTGTGCTGGCGGCTATTGTTTTTGCCCTTCGGAGAGAGCTGGCCCTGCTGGATGTGATCACGCTGGGGAAAGATCAGGCCATTAACCTGGGCGTGGATTATGACCGGTGCGTCCGCCGCCTGCTGCTGGGGGTCACGCTGTGCATTGCTGTGGCTACCGCCATGGTTGGACCCATCTCCTTTCTTGGCCTCATCATCGCCAACCTGTCCCGGCAGCTCTTGAAAACCTACCGCCATGCTCAGCTGATCCTCGGTTCCGCTTTGTTCGGCATGATCGTATTAGTGGGCGGTCAGCTCCTTGTGGAACACGCCTACTCCTATACGATCCCGGTCAGCGTGTTTATCACAGTGGGCGGCGGTGTGTATTTCCTCTATCTACTTCTTACCAACAGGAGGGTTTGACCTATGCAAGTAAAGGATTTAACCAAGCGGTATGATGGGAAAACGGTGGTAAATGAGGTCAGCTTTGCCATTCCCAAAGGGAAAGTGATTTCTTTGATCGGCCCCAACGGAGCGGGAAAATCAACCGTCATGGGCATCATCTCCCGGCTGATCGCACGGGACGGCGGGACGGTGGATTTTGAAGGTTCGGACATCGGGAAATGGAAAAGCCGGGAGCTGTCCAAGCGGCTGGCCATCCTGACGCAGACCAACAATATCCAGATGAAGCTGACGGTTCGGGAATTGGTGAGCTTTGGGCGCTTTCCCTATTCCGGGGGGCGGACCACGGCGGAGGACCGGGAGATCATTGACCGGGCCATCTCCTATATGGAATTGGGGGTGTTTGAGGACCAGTTTATTGACGAGCTTTCCGGCGGCCAGCGCCAGCGGGCGTATATCGCCATGGTGATTGCCCAAGACACGGAATATGTCCTGTTGGATGAGCCGACCAACAATCTGGATATTTACCACGCCACCAACATGATGAAAATCATCCGTCGCCTTTGTGATGAACTGGGCAAGACGGTGATTTTAGTGCTGCACGAGATCAACTACGCGGCATTCTATTCTGATTATATCTGTGCGTTTAAGGACGGCAGGATTGCCAAGTTCGGCACGGTAAAGGAGGTGATGACCAAGGAAAATCTATCCCAGGTGTACGGCGTGGACTTTGAGATCATGGAGATCGCGGGCCGTCCGCTGTCCATCTATTACTAAGCCCCCACATTTTTCGGTACTTTATTTGAAAAGGAGAACAATGCTATGAAAAAATTGATGTCCCTGCTCCTCGCCGCCGTGCTTGTGCTTGGCCTCGCCGCTTGCGGCGGACAGGCCGGCGGCGAGCCTGATACGAACCAGCAGGAGAACAGTACAGCTCCGGTTTCCGATGAATCGACTCCCCCGGAAAATTCCTCAACTCCTGCCGCTCCTGAAACCATCACCATCACCAGTCTGAACGGCAATCGGGAGCCTGCGGAACTGGAGGTTCCCTATGACCCCCAGCGCATCGCCATTCTGGATATGGCCAGTCTGGATATTCTGGACGCGCTGGGTGTGGGGGATCGTGTGGTCGGCTCCGCCTCTACCAGTCTGGAGTACCTCCAGAGCTATGCGACGGATGAGAACATCTCCAACCTGGGAACGATCAAGGAGGCCGACCTGGAGGCTGTCATGGCCTGTGAGCCTGACGTGATCTTCATCGGCGGCCGCCTGAGCAAATCCTATGACGCCCTCAGCGAGATCGCCCCGGTGGTCTATCTGGCTACCGACAGCAGCATTGGCGTGGTGGAGTCTGTCCGTAAAAATGCCGCCACGATTGCTTCCATGTTTGGTCTGGAGGAGCAGGTGGATACGCTGATGGGCGGGTTTGACAGCCGCATTGAGACGCTGAAAACCTTTGCGGAGGGCAAGAACGCCATTGTGGGCCTGTGTACCAGCGGCGGCTTTAACGTCCTGGGCAACGATGGCCGCTGCTCCATCATCGGCGTGGAGATCGGATTTGAGAATGTGGGCGTGGATGCCAACATCGATACCTCCACCCACGGAAATGAGGCATCGTTTGAGTTCATCGTTGACAAAAACCCAGAGTACATTTTTGTGATGGATCGTGACGCTGCCATCGCAACAGAGGGTGCTCAACTCGCTCAGGAGATCATGGAAAATGAGCTGGTCATGGGAACGGATGCTTACCAAAACGGACACATCGTGTATCTGGCCCATCCTGCTGTGTGGTACACCGCCGAGGGCGGCATTACTGCACTGGATTTGATGCTCAGTGATCTTGAAAGCGCTCTGCTGTAACAAAATCAAGGAGTGCCGGTGTGAATCTACACCGGCACTCCTGTTAAATTATCTGGCTCGTTATAGATGGAACTGGACACATACTGGTCACTTATATTTCCACTCTAATAGGGTCAATCACGATGATCTCCCGGCCCATCTTCTGCGCGTAGCGCACAGTCGCCGCCGTCCCGCCGCGCTGTTCTCCGTTGTAAACGGCCAGCAGAGCGGCGGCGTGGTCTACCAGAAAGCGGTTGCGGTCCAGCATACAATTTTTGTAGTAGGTCCTGCTGACGTAGACAATGGAATCCGCCCGGTCCAGGATAGAACGATAGAGGTCCCGCGATGAAGCTGCCCACTTGTCCGCCTGCTCCTTGCAGGGGAGGATACAGTGGAGCTTGATTGCGGGATCATTTTCTCTCAGGTCGAGGACGGAGAGGGCTGACCAGGTATCGGTGGCCTCTGCCATCCCGGACAGGAACTGTGTAAAACCAGCGTCCACCAGCGCGGCAATCTGCTCCGCCAGCACCGCTTTCAGCGCCACGCACCGGCTGTCTGCCTCATCATACTTCCAAGGGAATTTACGCGGGCGGTGGCCGGTAAACGCGCAGCAGTTTTCTAACACGACCCACCGTCCCCGGCATAGCGTTCCTGGTAGTCCTTGATATAGTCGTCCAGGTATTCCAGGTACTCGGCCCCGCTGCCCTCAATCGTTTCCAGAATGGCGGTGATCCTGCGGCGGCACTCCGCTTCCTCGCTCTCCGTCATGGTGCGCATTTCATTGAGATGGGTGGTTGAACGGGGAGCAACAACATCGTTGATAATGTCATTAAACAGGTTATCCAGCATGGCCTCCGGTGTGTCAAGCTGCTCCGCGCCTGCCGCTCCGGGTTCATCGGCCACGATCCAGACATAGCCGATCTTCTTGGAGTAGACTATATCAAAATAGTCCTGCCCATCAATGTAATCCTCAAAGGCTTTGAGAATGGCGTCCAGTTCTTTCCGTACTTCTTCCGTATAAATCATAACAATACGACCTTTCCGCTTTTATAAAATTGGTCCCTGGTAGCGTACCCGGTTCAGGCTAATTCTAATAAGCGTGCGCCCTCTTAATTATAGGATTGCTCAATATATTAGTCAATAGCCCGATAACAAGAGCGGATAACAAAGCACGAAAATTTTATAATAAAGGCATCCTGATCACAGGGGGATGCCGTGGATGAGCAAGAAGGAAGTGGAATTCAGCAATCGGGA
>ERZ779633.484-NODE-484-length-10262-cov-10.050358_pt1 | contig 10262 bp, 11 predicted proteins | sample MGYA00514195_ERZ779633 | MGnify/ENA primary metagenome ERZ779633 (study PRJEB29562, sample SAMEA4376707) | mouse gut metagenome | isolation source: Cecum | study: EMG produced TPA metagenomics assembly of the A DSS colitis mouse model was used to assess the...
CTGGGAAAAGGACAAAAGAGGTGTGGATGCCGGTGAGGGTGAGCATCTCATCGGCCGCCGTAGAAGGCGAAATTGACCCGGTCCTTTACCACCGCCTGGTCACCGCCCCGGCTCAGGGCCATTTCGGCGGAGAGGGAGGCGAACTGGAACAGCTCGGCGAAGTTGTCGGCGTCCCGGCCCACGCCGATGGAGAGGGTGGCGGGCATCCCGCTGGGGTTGACCACCTCCCGAACCTGATCGAGGAGGTCAAATTTCTTTTCCAGGATGGCGGGGAGATACCGCTCCTCCAGAATGAGCAGACGGCGGTCACGCTCCAGCCGGCAGAGAAGACCGTGAAAACTCTCGCACCACTCGTCCAAACGGCGGTTGATGTCGGAGAGCATGGCGGATTTCACGTTGTCATTGACGCCCTTGAAGATATCCTCATAGTTGTCCAGCACCAGGAGCATAATGACCGGACGGGTGGCGGTGTGCTCATCCCGGAGCAGGGAGGACTCGGTGACGTCCAGCCAGTAGGTGGTGGCTAAGAAGCCCCGGCGGCCTTTACCCTCGGTGCGGACCATGTGGCCGTAGACCTGGAAACGGCGCCCCCGGAGTTCTACCTCTAAGGGACAAAGGCTTTTGCCCTCCATGAGCCAGCGGGGATCGAAGCCGGGGACGGCGTCGCTGATACGGCGGTCAAAGAGGTGATCCCGCTCCCCGGTGATCTGAAGAAAATGGTCGTTGGACCAGATGACCTCCTCGGTGTCGGGACGGAAGATGACCATGGGCAGGGGGGCGTTGACCATAGTGTCCTTGGCGGCCACATCGATGTTGGCAGAGACGTTTTCGATGTAGTTAAGGATGTCCCGCCGGCGGGTGGCGTTGCGCTGGCGGAAGTAGAGCAGTAGGAAAAGGACCACAATAGCCTCCGCTACCGCCAGGACATACTCTCCGATGGCGGCGGTGGCCAGGGCAAAAAGGGCCAAAAAGAGAAAGTAAAGCCGGAAGCTGGGCTCCAGCAAAGTGGACAAATTCTTTTTCGGCATGGCGCGGCACCTCCTTTTTTGACCTTTGCCGATCAAAGGTAAGGGAAAAGGCGTTGCGAAAAACAGCGGAAAAGACAGTAAGGCATAATATTAGATGTATCATACCACAAGACCGGGAAAAAAACAAGAGCGGGCGGGACTTCTTCCCCCCGGCCAAAGGAAAAGGACAACGGGACGGCAAAGTGCTGTTTTTGTGCCGGTTATGCCAGACAAAAATGCCAATTTTGTTGAGCAGCTGCCAGTTAGGGAAAAGGGATTGCTTTTCCCGCCGCCGCTCCGTATAATCAGCCCACAGAGCGGGCGAGGCCCCTTTGAAAACAGGGAAAGGAAGATGGAGCATGAAACTGAAAAAGATATTATCGCTGATCCTGTGCGCTGCCATTATGACCACGGGCGGGGTCTATGCCACCTGGAACTACGCCACAAATGACGCGGACAGCTACAAGGCCAACATTATGAAGCCCGCCATGGCAAAGGCTGAGATCAGCGCCAGCGTCGGCACCCTTTCGGTAAATACGGAGGCGCTGAAGGTGACCATCGACGATCTGGGCGGCGACAAGGTGGCCGATCTGGTGATCGAGGGGGAGGTCGTCATTACCTTTACGCCTAATTCCGGGGCCTCGCCTGACATCCAGGACAACGGTATCGAGATCAAATATTCTATTACGGGAGCTGCCGATCCCCAGTATCAGGGCAGGTCCATCTTTGCCTTTGTCCCAGTCACCGACCAGACCCTTGCCACGGCCAAAAGCTGGACCATTTCGGCAGCGGAGCTTCAAGATATCGTGACCCTCAACGGCTCCATCAGTCTGCCCACCTATGACGAATATCAGGAATTTCAGCAGCTTTTACCCTCCAATCTGCTATCCATTACAGTGGCGCAGGTCTAAGGCGGAGCTATGACGGCATATGACAGATATGTCTTTTTCCTGTGTTTGACGGTCTTCACTCTTCTGACGGCCTTTTTCTCTCTCCTCATCGCTGCCATTGCTCAGCTTACCCTCCGGCTGATCCGAAGCGGCGCGGAGGATGAAGCCATTCAAAGAGAAGCGGAGAAACCACGCCGTTGCAGACGCGGGCAGAAGCGTCTGGGCGGCGATGGACGTGCTTTTGTTTCTGCTGCTGGGGCTGGCCGTGTTTTGCAATCTGAGCGGGAGCGTCTATCCGGTGGGGCTTCCCACGCCCCGGGCGGTCAAAAGCGACTCCATGGCGGAAAAGGAGCCGGGCAATACATACAATACATACCTTTATGAGAACGCCCTGGACGACCAGCTCCAGCGCTTCGATCTGATCTTGATCCACGCGCTGCCGGACGAATTTGACCTGAAGCTTTATGACATCGTGGTATATGAGGCCGGGGGCGTTCCAGTGATCCATCGGATCGTTGGGATCGAAGGACCCAATGAGGCCCACCCTGACGCTCGGCGTTTCACCACCCAGGGCGACGGGGTGCCCTGGCCCGACGGGGATGCTGTGGAATATGCCCAGATGCGGGGGATATACCGGGAGCAAAGGGTGCCATATATAGGGAGTCTTGTCCTGTTTTTCCAGTCTCCCGCCGGATGGCTGTGTGCTTTGCTGCTGGTTTTTGCTGTGGCAGTGTCGCCCATAGTGGAGCGGAAGATCGTAAGGGAAAAGCGGCGGCGGCTTGAGCGGATGGCGGAGGAGAGGACGGCAGGGCGGGAGAGGGACGGCGCCGGTGTGGAAAAATGAGAAGAAAACTTTTTGACACGATCATTTCTCTGCTGCTGTGCCTGAGCCTCCTGGCGCCGCCGGGGGCTTTGGCCCTTTGGAGCTACGCCGCCGGCAGGGCTGACCCGGTCCAGGTGTACTGTGGCGTGCGGCTCAGGGGCTTTGAATACCCACCCGCTGATGTTTTGCCCAGCGGCCAGGGCCAGGGAGAGGACCACAAGGATGTGATCGACGCCGGGGATGCGGGGGATCGGATAAGCGGTTATCGAACGGTGATAAAAAAGGCCGATGGCGGGAACTGGACGGCCACAGGGAGCAAAAAGGGGAATATCGGCCTCAAGACCGTTACCGTGGGCGCCGCGGAGAGCTTCCTCTCCTTTGATCCCAGAAACGGCGAATGGAATGACGGCGAGATACCGGCGGAGTAACACAGAGGGACGGCCCAATGGGCCGTCCCTCTGTTACGCTTTTCTTATTTCTTTTTGTCCTCATCGGAAAAAACTTCCTTGGCGCTGGCGGCCAGTCCGGCTAGCCCCTGAATCTCACTGGGGATGATGAGCTTGGTGGCCTTGCCGTCGGCGGCGGCCTGGAAAGCCTCCAGGGCCTTGAGCTTTACCACCTGGTCGGTGGGAGCGGCCTCGTTGAGGAGTTTGAGGGCCTGGGCGGTGGCCTCCTGGACCTGGAGAATGGCCCGGGCCTCGGCTTCGGCAGCCATAATCCGGGCCTCCTTCTCGCCTTCGGCTTGTTTGATGGCGGCCTCCTTGGCGGCCTCGGCCTTCAGAATGACCGACTGCTTCTCACCTTCGGCCACAAGGATCTGGGACTGCTTGGTGCCCTCAGCCTGGAGGATGGATTCCCGGCGCTCACGCTCGGCCTTCATCTGCCGCTCCATGGCGTCCTGAATTTCGCGGGGAGGAATAATATTCTTCAGCTCCACCCGGTTGACCTTGATGCCCCAGGGGTCGGTGGCTTCGTCCAGAAGGGCGCGCATCTTAGAGTTGATGATGTCCCGGCTGGTGAGGGTCTGGTCCAGCTCCAGCTCGCCAATGATGTTTCTGAGGGTGGTGGCGGTGAGGTTCTCGATGGCGGACATGGGATGCTCCACGCCGTAGGTGTAGAGCTTGGGATCGGTGATGGCAAAGTAGAGCACCGTGTCGATCTGCATGGTCACATTATCCTTGGTGATGACGGGCTGGGGAGCGAAGTCCACCACCTGCTCCTTCAGGGAGACCATCTTTGCCACCCGCTCGATAAAGGGTATTTTGAAGTGGATGCCCACGCCCCAGACGGCGTGGAAGGCCCCCAGCCGTTCGATGACGGCGGCCCGGGACTGCTGCACCACCCGGACGTTGGCCGCCAGGATGAGCAAGACGATGACAATGATGGCGATGGGGATGATGACTCTCAGAAATTCATTCATTTTTCTTCCTCCTTTTCATGCTCTGAGATGCTCTCTACATACACTTTTACACCCTCGATGCGAAGCACCCGCACCAGAGCGCCGGCGGGGATGATGGAGCCGTTTTCGCTCCGGGCCGCCCAGGGCATGGAGCCGACCTGGACCCGCCCGGTGCTTTGCAGGTTGTCGATCTCCTCCGTCACTGTGGCGGTGGAGCCAACGACCCTATCGGCGTTGGTGGGTTCTACTTTGCTGTTAAGGTACTTTTTTGCCAGGGGCCGGAAGGCCAGCAGAGTCAAGGTGCTGACGGCGATGAACAGGGCGATCTGCAGAGGCCAGGGTCCCTCCAGCAGAGCGCAGATCAGCCCGGCCAGACTGCCAGCGGCAAACCAGATGGAGGTCAGGCCCACTGAAACGGCCTCTCCCAAGGTAAAAAGCACCAACAGGGCCGTCCAGATGATCTTTGGAAGCATTTCCACTCCTCCTTTCAAGGCGGTACACGGAGAATATAAAAACAGTATACCACAGTAAAGCCCGCAATGGAATAGAAATCTTATCCCTGTCAGGCAATAAAAATTGGGACAAATATTCAAAGGCGGATGCGGGGCTTTTGCTTGCAAAGAAAAGAAAAAGAGGATATAATGGTTCTATCTAACGAAAAATGCCGGAACGGTGGGAAAGGAGGGGAGCGCATTGGCATTGGAATACATGCTTTCGGTGTCCGCCCGGCTGGGGCTGGAGGGGGTCTGCGCCGACGAGCTGCGCCGCCTTGGCTTTGACGGCGTGCAGGCTGAAAATGGCCGGGTGCTCTGCCTCTCCGACAACCCGGGCATCGCCCGGGCCAACCTGAACCTGCGCACCGGCGAACGGGTGCTTCTCCGGCTGGGCCGGTTTGACGCGCCCGACTTTGACGCCCTCTACCAGGGCGCCCGGGGCCTGCCCTGGGAGGAATTCATTCCCAGAGACGGCGCTTTCCCCGTCCGAGGCCGGTGCCTGGACTCCGCCCTCACCTCCGAGCAGCGCTGCGCTGCGGTGATCCGGGCCGCCGTGGGGGACGCCCTGGGGGCAAAATACGGACTGGAGCATTTGCCGGAAAGCGGGGTGGAGTATCTGATCCGCTTTTTTGTATTTAAGGATGTGATGGAGGTTTGCCTGGACACGTCCGGTGAGGGCCTCCACAAACGGGGTTACCGGGCGCTGGGGGTCATTGCCCCTCTCCGGGAGACCCTGGCCGCTGGGCTGGTGATGCTCTCCCGCTACCGGGGGAAGGACCCCTTCCGGGACCCCTTCTGCGGCTCCGGCACCATTCCCATCGAGGCGGCCCTCATTGCCAAAAACCGGGCGCCGGGTCTGGACCGCTCCTTTGCTGCCCAGCGGTGGAGCTGGCTGCCCTCCCAGGTCTGGGCCGATGAGTGCGAAAGGGCCATCGACCTGGAATACCATGGAGACTATGATATCTGGGGCGGCGATGTGGACCCTGCCGCGGTGGAGCTGTCCAAAGCCAACGCTGTTAAGGCGGGGGTGGAGGAGCTGGTCCGCTTTGAGGTGGCCGACGCCACAGAGTTCTCTCCCTCTGAGCCAAAGGGCCGGGTGGTGACCAACCCGCCCTACGGCGAGCGCATCCTGGAGCGGAAAGAGGCCGAGAAGCTCTATGCCGCTTTTGGAAGGGCCTGGCGAAAGGTCCCCAAGGGGTGGAGTCTCTATCTGCTCAGCTCCCATACCGAGTTTGAGCGGACCTTTGGCCGTAGCGCGGACAAAAAGAGAAAGCTATATAACGGAATGCTCAAATGCGACCTGTTCCAATATTTCGAGAGAGGGGAGGGAAAGAAATGAGGCAGTTTCAACGCCTGGCGGCTTTGGGAATAAGCCTTTGCCTGCTCCTGTCCATGGCCCTGGCCCAGAGCGGGGAGGAGGACGTGTCCCCCGTGCTCCGGGAATCGGAGCTGGCTGACAGCAGCCTTGCCGTTCCCTTTTCTCTCCCTGGGGAGGAGATGGAGCCGGAGGAGACCCCGGAGCCGACCCCGCCCCCCATCACCGTTCACAGCTACAGCGAGGGCCTTGCCCAGGCTGAGCAGGGAGACAAGTGGGGCTTTGTCCGGGGGGACGTCAACGGCGATGATATGGACGGCAATATCGTTATCCCCATTCAATATGACTCTGTGCTCCCGTTTACCCTGGGGATGGCGACGGTGGATCTGGGAGGAAAGTTCGGGGTCATCCGCCCCGACGGGAAATATCTGCTCCAGCCGGAGTATGACAGCTTGCTCCCGGTGGGCTACGGTCTCTATATGGCCCAGCGGGACCGGTGGTGGGGCGTGGTGAGCATTCTGCCTTATACTGGCTCCGATGGGAGGAGCACCAATGAGATCTATCCCATTACCTACGCCTCAGTGGAACTGGGTACCAGCGGAGGGCTGGAGGCTCTTATCCTCACCTCTCCCGGCGGCGGGCGGACGGTGACGCCTCTGTTCCAGCTTCCCGGTATGCTCAGCGGCCTGGGGATGCCGGGAAGTCAGTTCCCGCTGGCCCGGGGGCGGCAGGTCTCTTTCGCCGATGTGGCGGCGGAGGAGTGGTATTCCCTGTGGGTGGACGTGGCCTATAACATTGGCATTATGGCGGGTACCGGCGGCAATCTCTTTGAACCGGGGCGGGTCATTACAGTGGCCGAGGCGCTCCAGATGGCGGCCAACATGGACAGCCGCTACCGGGGGGACACCTTCCATACCACCTCTCACGTCTCTACCCCCTGGTACACCGACGCGGTGAACTACTGCCTTGCCAGCAGCATCATCGCCCCCGGCGCCTTTGACGACTACACCCGTCAGATCAGCCGCCGGGAGCTGGCCCAGGTCTTTGCCGCCACTAGCCTGGCCAAGAGCCTGCCTTACCGCAACAGCCTGAAGCGGGTATCCGAATCGGTGGGCGATGTGAACGCCGGAGAGACCGGCGCCGACGCCATCTACGGCCTCTATGCCAAGGGTATCCTTACAGGAGTGGACGGCACGTTGTCCTTCCGGCCCGATAACCCTGTCAGCCGCGCCGAAGCCGCCGCCCTGGCGGTCCGTTTGGCCCGGCCAGAGCAGCGGGTAGATCTGGGGCTATGACACACGTTTTTATCTTCAATCCCGCCGCCGGGAAGAAGAACAGCGGCACCCTGCTGCTAAAAAGGGCGGCGGCGGCTTTCCCCGATGGGGATTTTGAGCTGTACACCACAAAGGCGCCCGGGGATGCCCGAGCCATAGCCAAGAGCTTTGCCGACAGCGGAGAGGCGGCGCGGCTCTACGCCTGCGGCGGGGACGGCATCCTCAACGAGGTGGTCAACGCCGCAGCAGGCTGCGCCCACATTGCCGTGACCAACGTACCCATGGGCACGGGCAACGACTTTCTGCGGATGTTCGGCCGGGAGGGGAAGCTTCGCTTTTCCGATATCGCCGCTCTTCGGGATGGGCCGGAGTCGGCCTACGACCTCATTGACTGCAACGGGAAGCTGGGTCTGGATATCGTCTGCGCGGGCATTGACGCCCGGGTGGCGGAGGAGGTCCACCGCTACAAGCGTATCCCCCTGGTGGGGAAGAAGCTGGCCTATATCATCTCTTTGGTGGTCAATGTGCTCTTCAAGGGGTTGACCCGGCCCATGGAGGTGGAGATGGGGCCGCTCCGGCACAGCGGCCCCGCCGCCATTGTCTGTGTGGGCAACGCCAGCTACTACGGCGGCGGGTTCTGTCCCCTGCCGGAGGCCCGGCCCGATGATGGGGTACTGGATATGCTCCTCATCGGAGATATTACCCTTCTTCAGTTTGCCCGGTGCGTGATGAAGTACGCCAAAGGCCGCTATAAGGAGTGCCCGGAGCTGGTGCGGGACTGGCACGGAGATTCTGTCCGCGTCTCCTCCCAGGATGAGATCGTGGCGGTGGTGGACGGAGAAGTGCTGCGGGCCAGGGAGTTCACCATCCGCCTTTCAGACAAACGCGTCAACTTTTTCCGCCCGGCAGGGGTGGAGCTGGGCCATGAGCTGGCCCCCAGGGCGACCCAGCGGAGCAGTTTGTGAACAAAACTTGAATTTTTTCCCGTTGACCCCCTTTTTTCCAAAAAGGGGGTTGATTTTTTTTCCAGGTCGAGGTATTATCATACTTGCGCTTAGCACTCAGGCAATTTGAGTGCTAATCCTGAAAATCGTCAGCTCAAAAAATCAACATATTAAGGAGGAACCTCAACATGAAACTGAAGCCTTTGGGAGACCGGGTCATCATCAAGATGATGGAGGCCGAGGAGAAGACCAAATCCGGCCTGATCCTCACCGGCAGCGCCAAGGAGAAGCCCGAGGTGGCCGAGATCGTGGCCGTGGGTCCCGGTGGCCTGGTGGACGGCAAGGAGGTCAAGATGACCGTGAAGAAGGGACAGAAGGTCATCACCAGCAAGTATTCCGGCACCGAGGTCAAGGTGGACGGGGAAGAGTACACCATTGTCCGCCAGGGCGACATTCTGGCTATTGTCGAATAATAGGAGGTAATATCTATGTCTAAACTCATTTCCTACGGCGAGGAGGCTCGCCGCTCTCTCCAGCGGGGCGTAGACCAGCTGGCCGACACCGTGAAGATCACCATGGGTCCCAAGGGCCGTAACGTGGTGCTGGATAAGAAGTATGGCTCTCCCCTCATCACCAACGACGGCGTGACCATTGCCAAGGAGATCGAGCTGCCCGATCCCATGGAGAACATGGGCGCCCAGCTGGTCAAGGAAGTGGCCACCAAGACCAACGATGTGGCCGGCGACGGCACCACCACCGCCACCCTGCTCACCCAGGCCATCGTCCGGGAGGGGCTGAAGAACCTGGCCGCCGGGGCCAACCCCATGATCATGAAGAAGGGTATCAAGGCCGCCTCCGACGCCGCCATCGCTGAGATCAAGCGCAACTCCAAGAAGGTCAAGGGCACTGAGGATATTGCCCGGGTAGGCGCCATCTCCTCCGGCGACGAGACTATTGGCAAGCTCATTGCCGAGGCCATGGAGAAGGTGGGCCACGACGGCGTCATCACTGTGGAGGAGTCCAAGACCGCCGAGACCTACTCCGAGGTCGTGGAGGGCATGCAGTTTGACCGGGGCTACATCACCCCCTATATGGCCACCGACATGGAGAAGATGGAGGCCGTTTTGGACGACGCTCTGATCCTTATCACCGACAAGAAGGTCTCCTCCGTCCAGGACCTGCTGCCCCTGCTGGAGCAGATCGTCCAGTCCGGCAAGAAGCTGCTCATCATTGCCGAGGATGTGGAGGGCGAGGCCCTGAACACCCTCATCGTCAACCGGCTCCGCGGCACCCTCAACGTGTGCTGCGTCAAGGCTCCCGGCTACGGAGACCGGCGCAAGGAGATGCTGGAGGACATTGCCATCCTCACCGGTGGTACCGTAGTCAGCGAGGAAGTGGGCATCGAGCTGAAGGCCGCCACCCTGGATATGCTGGGCAAGGCTAAGCAGGTGAAGGTCAACAAGGAGAACACCCTCATCGTGGGCGGCGCCGGAAAGTCCGCCGCCATCAAGGCCCGCGTGGCCCAGATCAAGTCCCAGGTGGAGGTCACTACCTCCGAGTATGACAAGGAGAAGCTGATGGAGCGGCTTGCCAAGCTGGCCGGCGGCGTGGCCGTGGTCCGTGTGGGCGCCGCCACCGAGACCGAGATGAAGGAGAAGAAGCTCCGCATCGAGGACGCCCTCAACGCCACCCGTGCCGCCGTGGAGGAGGGCATCGTGGCCGGAGGCGGCACCGCCTATGTCAATGCCATCCCCGCCGTGGAGAAGCTGTTGAAGACCACCGAGGGCGATGAGAAGACCGGCGTGGCCATCGTCGCCGCCGCCCTCACCGAGCCTGTCCGCCAGATCGCCGCCAACGCCGGCGTGGACGGCAGCGTGGTGCTGGAGAAGGTCAAGGACGGTAAGGTGGGCTATGGCTACGACGCCTATAACGAGACCTACTGCGATATGGTCAAGGCGGGCATCGTGGACCCCACCAAGGTCACCCGCACCGCCCTGGAGAACGCGGCCAGCATTGCCTCTATTCTGCTGACCACCGAGGCCCTGGTGGCCGACAAGCCCGAGCCCCCGGCTCCGGCAGCCGCCCCCAGCCCCGATATGGGAATGTACTAAGGAAT
>ERZ779633.487-NODE-487-length-10192-cov-5.611029_pt1 | contig 10192 bp, 13 predicted proteins | sample MGYA00514195_ERZ779633 | MGnify/ENA primary metagenome ERZ779633 (study PRJEB29562, sample SAMEA4376707) | mouse gut metagenome | isolation source: Cecum | study: EMG produced TPA metagenomics assembly of the A DSS colitis mouse model was used to assess the...
TTCTATCTGGAGGTGATCGTCCCTTCTTCTCCTGTTCGAATCGTTACTTACGCCGTCGGCGGTAAGCTCCTTAAAAAGGATATTGCGTTACAGCTTGTGCGCTTTAGGGCCGCACAATACCCGTCGTCAAGAAAATCAAAACGCGTCCAACAAAAAATTGAACGCGTCAATAATGACCAGCTTCTTCAGCCCTCTCCCGTTGATAAAGTTCACAAAGTTGCTCACACCAAGAGCGCATACTGCACGAACGGTAGGCGCAACCCCCAGCGTGATCCCGCAGGCGGAGACCGGCGTCTCCTCCGCTGCCTCTTCATGGGAAAAGTTCATGGAGCTCAGCAGGTCTTCTTTCATTTTCCTGTCCGTCCAATCCGCCGCATAATGCTGCGCGGATTCCAGCAGTGTCCTGAAATCAAACATGGCTTTCACGTAGGGGTTATCCATATGCATTTTTACGATCTCTCTGCGCAAATCGATGTTATCTACGCACAAAAACACATACCCGTTCAGCCTCTGCCCATTCCAGCCATCGTCCTGCAGCTTTGTCTGGTCTTTGATATACGGATTGATCTCCGTCAGGATATCAAACAGAGCCTCTACCTTGGGGCGGCCAATATCCTGTTCCCGGAAGATCTGGTTTGCCAGATTGTGCGCGGTCACAATGTCCATGTCCCACAATGTAAAATTTGTGAGACCAAGTCTGGCAAGGTTTTCAGCGAGCGTAGCGCCGACTGAACCGCACCCTACAATATGTATCCTCGCATTGACGTTTTCCGGCTTGAAGTATTCATAGCTCTTGGATAAGTCCATTTTGATCCCTCCTCTTTAGGTCGCGAAGATATTTTCTTCGCCGTACATATCGGTTGTATCCGGCAGGCAAAGCTGCCCAGATTCGCCGCTGTCATATTTTGTTCTCGGCTTTTCATTTTTCTTCGCAACGGGGTCGTATGGTTTTGCGGAAACCCCGCCGAAAGGCGGTTTCTCATCATCTTGATCTCCGCCCTGATAACCATGATAAGTCGGCGTGACATATCCTCCCCGATTTTTATCTTTGACCATCTCTTTGGCATGGTTCAAAAACTCCTGAAGGCTTTCTGTCTGGCCTGCGAGCATGATCGTCACATCGCCATCCTCAAACAGGGCGTTCTTTTTTAGATCATAGATCCTGCAGTTGCTCGCAAACGATTTGTTCCAGATCATAAAGATATAGAAATCATCATCGTCGAGCATGTCGAGGATCTCCTTTTGATGTGTCATATCGACGCCGGACGGAGATACGGAAAAATTCACATGGGAGTGGCCTTGCATGAAAATGCTCTTGAACCGTTCATCCTCGTCGTTCTCCATCAGCCACACCGCATACTTCTCCACGTCCATATCCACCGACGCTCCGGAGACTTCCTGTGGGTAGACAACGATATCTGTAATGTAGTAGCCGTTTTCTTCCTCATTTGAACTTCGGTGCGCGACACCGTGCCACGCCACTTCCTTGTCAAAGTTTTTGATAAGCATGACCATTTTCGCCCATGCTTCTGCGGTGAAATAGACTGTTGCCTTGCGGTCATCAGCCGGACATCGTTTCTCAAATACAAACTTGCCGTTCAAAGACCTTGCCTCCAGCGCCAATATGACTTCACTCCGGCATTCGTCAAGAACGGAGTCTGTGAGACGGATCATCTAACTCATTTTCCGTCGCCTCCCCTTCCGTTTCCCCATTGCCACCAGCCTCCTGACTGTCCAGCCACTCGCAGGCTTTACTCATGGACACAACGCTTCCGTCAGGAAGCTCAAAGCACTTTCCAGACGCATAATACTCTCCCCAAAAAGCATTCATAAACTCTTCGAGAACAGTTCCGTCGCCAAAATTGATGCTTTTTGCCGAGGCGACACACTGCTCGATCGCACCGATGTAGTCGTGATTGAGCAGAAAATTGATCACTTCGCTCTCGTAGGTGCTCATACAAGCGTGCTGTTGGATGTGCATATTAGGGATATATCCGTCATACCCACTTCCAAATCCAAAGGCAGAGATACCGTGCGCCGAACCGTTGATGTCGATCTGATACGCCGCACAGCTCCTGACACGTATTCTTGGAGCGTCGCTCAGGAATACCTCTCTCATCAAACGTTCCATCTTGTCCGCCTTATCTCCCGTATGGCCGCAATAGATGCAGCTGTTACGATTCCGGATCGCGCTCTCTGCCATGTCGGGATCAAAATACTCCAGATACGTTTTGACGCCAAATGTCAATCTGTTGTTATTGACGTTCTCCAGCACAACATGCCGGCTTGCAATAAAGTAATTCATGATCTCTGATTCTTCCGCACCCTCCGCGATCTTACGCTCCAAACCCAGTTGATGGATACAAAGGTCGTTTCTGCGCTTTATCATTTCAGCGATCTCATCATTACGCATACGGATCTGTTTGTCTGTCTCATTGATCTGACGTTTGACATCGTCAATGGCAAGCCGCTCATACCTGGTCTCGAATCCATCGAGGAGCTGGCGAATACGCGTACCGCGGAAGTCACACTTTTCCGCCATAGTTTCAAGGCACTGTATATATTTCTCAGGAGAATCCTCTTTGAGAGAATAGATAAGGGCCATTTCATCCTCGCTCAGTCCTTTTTCCGTATTGAGATACCATGGCATAAAGGCAAAGATCGACGCCTGCAGATAGTGGAGCTTACGATTGTTCAGGGCGTCAACAAGGATAAGCGTTGTTTTGGACGATGGATTGACAAAGCATCTCACGGCAAACGACTTCTGATAGAAGACGTCTACCGCCTTATTCCATCGGAAGCCAGGAAACGCCTCCTCGACCCCCGCTGAGATCGCGTCCATGACAGCGATATTGGACTCATGGTCGCTGTTCATACTGTAAATGACAAGTCTTCCCTTGGCTCTCATCATATCGATATTGAGCACGCTTTCCGCAATTACCTTATTGCTTGCTCTCCCCAGGTTTTCCACTCTGAGAGAAAGAGCGCCGTAATACACCTTGATGACGTCGTCCCCGCTCATTCTGGTGGGCATTAACGCGCGTAAAGTCGCAAGCATTGAAAGATCCCTTCCAAAAGAGAGGCCGGTGATATTTTGGAACATGGGATTTACTTGATCGCTTGTAAACGGTGTCGATGTGACGGTCTCCTTGAACATATTAACACCTCTTTTAATGTGATATGACCTATTGGTTTATTGGTGGCGGGTGCCGGATTTGAACCGGCAAGGTTCGTTACCGGCGGAACTTAAATCCGCTGCGTTTCCCATTTTCGCCAACCCGCCATATTGAGCCGCCTATACAGGCGGCTCATATTTGAACATGGATCAGGCGGCATTGTCCGCCTTTGCCACGTTATACAGGTAGCACTTGTTGTGCCCCTCTTCGCCGGTATAGCCCAGCTGGGCAAAGGTCTTGTCCAGATCGCTGCCGGAGATGGTAGACCCGTCAAGGATCGTACTTCCGCGGTCGTAGCTGACCCCGTTTTCCTCCAGGGCGGTACGGATAGTGGTATCCTTGCTGATGATGACGGTCTCGCGCTTGACGTTATTGCCGATAGTGACCTTAACCATAATAAACACTCCTTTTGTTATGATGTGGTTGATGTTGGGAAATTGTAGGGAGCGGGCAATGCCCGCTCCCTACAAGGTTCTCACTGAGCGACGCTGATGCTCCGCAACACGCCGTTCTTTTCGTCCTCGATCTCCTCGAGCACCTGGGGCAGGTGTGCCTCCAGCTTGTTCAGCTTCGCCAGAGCGCCGCCGATGGTGTCGGCAACATACTCCTTCACATCGTCGATCGTGCGTCCGGTGGGCAGGCACACGGTCACGGTAGCCTGGTGGCTGCCGTCATTGGCCTCCCGGCCAAAAGATACGCCCACGTCGCTGATACTGCCGGGGCCGTCGGTGATGCCGATGGCGAAAATCGGCTCCTTGCCGTCCTCGCCGCCCTTGAGGATCAACTCATCAGGACGGTACTTATTGACGGTCTTGATTTCCTCCAGCTTCAGGGAGGAGGCGACGACGACTGCGTCGCCAGCGATGATCGTTTTGCTCATGATATGTACTCCTTTTTCTTAAAAATGTACTCGTATTCGTCGGTTTTTAACCGTCCACCCACACCACGAGGAGGTTCGAGCCGTTGTGGGCATAAAAGAACCCCGCTTTCGCGGGGTTCTACTGCCCCACTTTCGTGGGGCTTGTATTTCAAAAGGTAGGTTTTATTAAAAACCGAAAGCTGGGGCGAGGCCATAGGAATACCTTGCGCTGCTCCAGTTCGGCCTGCCATCGTCGTTCACAAGGCAGAAAATGCCAGTGTCGCCGCGATGGGGTGAGCGCAGCAGCGTAAACTGAGGGTCACCATTCCTGAGTTTCCACCACGGCACATCCTCCAGGGCATACCACCCGTACCAGCGCCCCTCGCCGGGGCCGGAGAAAAACCGTCTGCCAAAGGTCTCCTGTTCAGACTTGATCCAGAACTTATCAACGCTCTCCACCACGCTCTCCGTACTGGGAGCGTAGGTTTTCTTTACCGCGGGGACTAACAGCTCCCTTATCGCGGCAGGCATTAGGTTGTAGACATCTCCGGTAGGGTCGTTCATTTTATGCCACAGCTCGGTATCGGGGAAAGAGAGAACTCTATCGCCGTCTCTTTGCCAGCAGTAACTTCCCGGCAGGCAGTCCACCATTTCCCATGTCAGCGGAATGATCTTCCCGTCTGCGGAAACGTCATGGTCGATCCCGATAATGCGGAATTGCACGGAGGTGCCATCGGTAAGCACGTCGTTTTTGAAGTCTCCGAGATGATACTGACCGGCGATCATCTGCGCGTCGATCTTAATATCCTCCCAAGACCTATCATCCAGACATCTCGGTTCCTGCATTTCTTCACCTCCGAATGTTAAATACCAAGCAATGATTTCAGCGCCTCGTCGTCCTCTGCCTCAAAAGTTTGATTGCTTAGCTCAGACATCGAACACTTTGTACAGTTCTTGTATGGACTGTCACTTGCGCTTTCTTTCTGCATGATCCTTATTCCAGCCTGTGGCAGGATCAAGCAGCAGGTTTCACTCTTGAACTTGTCATAAATACTGCCGACATTTTCACAAACCACTGGATCTCCGTTATTCCAGCGAATACCACGCCCGCTTGCGATCTCCAAAAACATAGAGAACACTTCTATTGTGGGGCAATGAACGATCAGGCCAGATCCATAGGCGTTCACATTTTCAAGCATAGAACTGTCAAACACGCTATCAAACATTGTTTATCCCTCATATCCCTATCAATTTCTCAAATTCTATTTTGTTGAATTCGAACGGTGTTGTATCGTCAATGAGTTCTATTTCATCTTCATGTACAAACCAGCCGTGTCCATCATCACAAGTACCATTACAACGATGTCCTGAATCCACAACCGCATCCCATCGCACACCGCAACGTGGTGCCGAAGAGCAAATTTTAACAATAATTCCGGTGTCCCCAGCAGTGATACTACTGTTATCGCAGGGGTGGTCTCCGATAGACCTCACCCGATCTCCGATTCCAAAGGCCATATACGACCATCCACCTTTCCGTCCTCACAACCGCTTATCTCATCAGCTTCCCAAACAGTTGCGTTTGCGTACGGATACTCACAAAATTCTTCAACTCCGGTCTGCTCGTTTTCAACGAACATTGGGCGCCAGACGGAAACGCCGTGCTCTTCTGCGAGATATTGTAAAATATGATCCAGGATATCTTCTACTTGTCCATCTTCAAGATCGATCATTACCGATTCCAGATCGCTCCCCAGCGCCACGGAGAGGAAATCCATCATCGCAAGCCGAAGCTCGTCCTCCCGCTCGTACTGCATATCTTTCATATCTTGCTGGGAGAGATAGTCGTCCTCTTCAACAGGCTCCGAATCAGCAATAATGATCGAGAATAGATACTGACGATATACGTGTGTTGCAATTTCCGCGCACTGGTCTTCGTTAACAAGGACCTGGGTGTATTCGGGAGCGCTATCCCCTTTGCACACATGAATTCTGAGCACGCCGTTGTCTTCATCGACGTATACTGCGTACTTCGTATCTATATTCTCTGCAATAAGTACCATCTCGGACTGCAGCCTATTGTGAGAACAGCTGAAGAACTTCCAGATAAGCGACGGCTCAAGGTAAATTCTGACGCCGCTCGAATCCGTTTCAGGCATGGCGTGCCCTCCTTATCTATTTTTGTTCCGGCTGTCACGGTGCGCCCGTCGGTGGACACGCTTGAATTTCACTTTTTCAACGACCGGGATATTCCCGGATGGTGGAGGCTACCAGATTCGAACCGGTGACCCCCTGCTTGCAAAGCAGGTGCTCTACCAGCTGAGCTAAGCCCCCAAGATGGGGCGGACTCCCGCCCCTATAAAAAAAATCAATTCACCTCTCTACACCGTATACGGTTACGCCAGTGAAATTGACCACCACTTACATCTTCTTCATGTTATCGCCACCTCTAATTTTTCAACCTCGCGCTTCGCTTCTTGAAGTGTATCCGCAGAGAGCATAAATTCCCCATCCAGAAAGACCTCGACATGTCCTTTTACATTTCGGTATTCAAACACTGCCGGAGCCCCCTTTCCCAATATTCCGCATCCTTTTTATTAGTAAAAAGCCGCCGGGAATCTCCCGGCGGCCAGTGCGACTGTCGATATGCGGGCGTGGATTTGCACCACGCATGGACACACCAAGAGGCGGAGTTCTCCCGGTTATTTCCTACGTTGATCGCTGCACAGTTCTCCGAAACTGTTTATACAGCCCGTAGCGTCTACTGTTGCGCGGGCACCGATTGCGGCACAGCGCGCTTTACCACCGATTCTGCATTCCTGCAGAGGGTGTCTATTCCGCCACCGCATATTATATTAAGGTAGCACTTGGAAACGTCTACCGCAGACAGGACAGAAACTCATCTGGTATATGTCCTGCGAGGAAAAGCCACCGTGCTCATCATCTACCCGTACACGCAGCATACCCTGTCGATTGATAGAGATCTCTATACCGCTATATTCCGATGTGCTCGTCAGCGAATAGAAATCATTGGATTTCTCGTCTCCACACTTACACCGCGACATTATACACACCCCTTCATCCCTATTTGCCAGCAGGCGAGCTGCTTCTTTCAGGAGGCATACACCTTCGGAGCAACTTGCGGAGGTTATCCCGTGTTTTGCATACAAATTCCAGAGGCCGGCACCTGTGGCGTAAATGGGATGTATGGAGCGACAGCGTCCAACCCACCAAGGAATTCGATCGCACGTCCATATATCTGAGAGTGTGTCAGCCGTCTTCCAGTTTGGGCATCAATATCACACTGGATCACACCGATTGCTTCCTTCAATGTCAAGACACTCACCATCCTATCAAAGAAGATCCCTCGTAAACGCCAATCCACTTCTTAAAAAGCAGTCTGGGCAGTACCATAACTTTTTGTAGAATGGGAACGAACCAACTCTAACCCACTTTCGTTTACGTCGGCCAACACGTTTGCCGCAGATTGTACATCTTTTCATATATATCTCCTATGAAGACTATTTGTCTGAACCGTCGTCTTCTTTACCCTTGCATATCCTTTGGCGGATGGTCATAAAGAACCCAGGAACTCGGGAAAAGCCTTCCATCATCTGCTCGTGCGTTGTAGGAATACCATTGTCTGCCGCCGCCCGGCCTTTCAAAACTGCACTCAAAGGCGTCGCAGTTGGCTATAATGCGCCAGGCTCCGGTACATCCCAAAGGAACTCCGACAGCCCAAACAGGCTTACCTTCCCGCTTCATGATTTGCATTATTGTCAGCGGATCATTGGGCTGAGCGTCTTGGTGGGTTTTCAGCTTATCAATCGCCTCCACCAGATATTCCTTGCGGATATGGGTGCCAAAAGGCCCTCTATGCGGTGAATCTCCCAAGTCGACAGCCTCTTGGAGCCGTTGAATGATTTCATCAATGCTCATATTTTCTCGCTCAAACAAGCTCATATCTTAATCACTCCAAAATATCCATTTTGGTGACCCGGATGGGATTCGAACCCATGTTACCGCCGTGAAAGAGCGGTGTCTTAACCACTTGACCACCGGGCCATAGGATAAGGAGACGAGCTATGACTTCATAGCTCGTCTCCTTTTGCCCTCTATGAGTTAAAATGCGGCAATGTAAAGACCGATTAACGCAGTTCCAAAAACCGCGATTGGCACCAACGCCCGAAGAAGAGCGTACCTCCTACGTTTGCGGAGGCGGGCCGCCCGCTCACGACGTCGGTTGCATTTTTCGATGTAGAGATTCGCTCTCTGTGCCCTTTCCCTCATACTCTACCTCCTAAGCCGCATTGTGCGGCCGGTGGCTGATTGTCGTGTTTGCGCAGACTTCTCCATCTTTCAACTTACCGCCGATACACCTGAACACATTGGTTCCAGGGATAAGTTCCATATTGGAGCCACACTTGTGGCAGATCTTATGCTTTGCCTTTTTGTCCCCATTGGTATAGCCGGGAGCTATGATCGCCATGACATCGGCAAAAGACTTAACTCTATGTTCGAACTTTTTCATAAGATCCCTCCGTTTCAAAAATTTCTCAGATTGTGGTTTCCCACTACGACTCAGAAAAATCTGAGCCGTTTCGGCAAGTAACCAACTTGCCTCGTCAGGTGGGTGTGGGATGGTCTGATGTAAACGCCGTGATTTCGCTGGTTACGCCGCCTTCTGGGCCTTTTTCAGATCTTTCTTCTTCCCGGAACGAAACGCCTTGCCCTCTGCGGTGGTTTTGAAGTCCAGGCCGTAGCTCTTTCCGGTGACGATACGATGACACACCTCGGCAATATAGTTCCGAAAGTTCTTGTGATTGGCGCAGGAAACCGTCAGCGCCTTCCGGTTCTTCCTGGCGTAGACGGAAAGCAGGAAATTGACATCGTGACTGGTGGCCTTGTACTCATCGCCCAACATGGCGGAAACCACCGCCTGGAGCGTTTTCAGAAGGTTCGTCTTGCTGGTGGGATTTTTGCCCATATCAAATTCACGGGCAATGCTGGTCATGGAATAGCTATCGTTGACCACCTTGGGATCAATACCCAGGTCAACGGCCTTCTGGTAGGTCAGAAGGAAGTTCATCTTCTGGGCGATATGGCTCCAGTTTTTATTCGCCCCAATGCCATTGCAGTATTGATCCAGCTTGAGAAGATCAATGGGGCGCTCTTTCTCGATGAGAGAGCGGATAGGGATCTTATCCTCCCCCTCCTTCTTATCGTTGACAGCGATGGTCACAAAGGAAAGTATTGTGACAGCGGCAAGCATGGGGTCAGGTGCCGCCTTGCACTCCTCGAAGCACATCTCTCGGACAATCGAGGTGTACTCGTTCACCTTTCCCTGGATGGCTTCATCCAGCTTTCTCGCTTCTTCATACTTGCCGGTTCCGGTCTGGGTGGCATCGTTGTACCGCTTTACAAGCTCTTCAGCTTCAGAGCGAAGCTCTTTCAGCCTGACTTCATTTTGCTCTTTTGCCATAATGTAGACCTCACTTTCTTTGTCGATATAGTAGAGTGTTTTATCACTCAAAAAAGCCGCCGAACTATTGCTCGGCGGCTCTATCAGTGATAAACCGGTCACCGGCCATGGCTCTGCATTTCAGCACAAAGGGTCGTCAATACGCCCTCAAACCGTTGCAGTATTCTCATGAAGATAACTGCGCACATTTCTACGCGCTACCGGCAACACTCGGTTCTTGTTACTTTCAGAAACGATAGTAAACCAAAGTTAAATTTCATATCTATTGCTATTAGCCTCAGCTCCTCGGAGCATAACACCCTGGGGTGAAGACCTTCAGCGATATTACTTTAATCCTTTAGTAGTTCTCGCTTTGCCTTCAGTTATGCAAGCCGCACTTAGGCTCATAGGCTTAAACCTCCGGGGATTTTCACTATCTCGCACCCGTGGCTTATTTCCACGGCTCCGGCGACGCTTCTGATGGCAGAAGTACCCCTCTGATACGTCCTCAAAGGTAGCTTGGCTTGCTACTTTGGAAGTGTCGGGCATCCCCGCCTGTATTCCGTAGCAAATACCTCACTCTGCGTTCTTCCTGCGGGCTTGTGACCGCCATAGGCCGCATTAAGGATTTTTTATCTTCTACTGACCCGCCACCCTTAACCGCAGGGGGCCGAACACTGCCGCCCAGCGGCGGCG
>ERZ779633.488-NODE-488-length-10187-cov-7.837939_pt1 | contig 10187 bp, 11 predicted proteins | sample MGYA00514195_ERZ779633 | MGnify/ENA primary metagenome ERZ779633 (study PRJEB29562, sample SAMEA4376707) | mouse gut metagenome | isolation source: Cecum | study: EMG produced TPA metagenomics assembly of the A DSS colitis mouse model was used to assess the...
GTTTTGCCGTCTCTTGTCTCCGCCGTGATCTGCAAGTCTTTTGTGCCTACCATAAAATCGACGTGCGCGTTGGAATCGTTTATCCCTTTTGCGGCAAGCTCCTCTTTGGACATGTTCGCGCCGCCTTTCAAGCAGGTGGGATAGGCTTTGCCGATGGCAAAGTGACAGCTCGCGTTTTCGTCGAACAGCGTTTCGTAGAACAGCGTGTGCAGCTTGCTGATGGGCGAATCGTACGGTACGAGCGCGATCTCGCCGAGACTGCGGCTGCCCTCGTCCGTTTCGATTATGCCTTTGAGCACGTCTACGTTGGTTTTTGCGGAGTAGTCCGTTATTTTGCCGTTCTCGAGCTTAAGCACGATATCCTCGATGATCTTGCCGTTGTAGCACAGCGGCATGGACGCTTTTACTACGCCGTTTATATTATTACAGTCGGGCGCGGAAAAAACTTCCTCAGTAGGGATGTTGGGGTTGAACGACTGACCGTTGTACATGTCCGCTCCGCCGCCGAATACATAGCCTTCCGGCATGCCGACGTATAGATCGGTGCCGAGCTTGTTTTTGTAGTGAAAGCACGCGATGTTCGCGGCGTTGAGCTTGTCGCGGCGCGCTATCAGCTGCGCGTTATGTTTTTTCCACGCTCTTTCGGGATCGTCGTTGTCGACGCGCGAGATCTTTGCGATGTATTTGCCGAGCTTTTTATACGCTTCGCGTTCTTTCAGATCGGGGAACACGAGTTTTGCCCATTCCGCGCAGGGATAGGCGATTATCGTCCATTTGATCTTATGCGACATCGATTTTTCGTAATACGGCGCAAGCTCTTTCATGTCGGCGCGACGCGACGCAGTCATTTTGTCCGCGTCGGCGTCTTTCAAGCCGTTGGGGTCTTCGCAGATGATATTTATCACGCAACCGTCTACTTCTGCGAAGTAGTTGCGTTCGTCGTATACGAATTTGGGCTTGTTTTCGAGCGTTTCTTTTGTCTGATATTCGAAGTCCAATTTACTGAGCCCGTCGTCGCGATAGCGCACATGAACGCGCTTCGCTCCGCGCTCGTAACACAGTTTTACGACCTCGCGCGTAAGCTCTACGGCATGAACTGACGATATTACGAATACTTCTTCGCCTTTTTGGACGTTTACGCCTGCGCCGACCGCCGCTTTCGCAAGGCCTTTGTTCAGTTTTTTCATTGTATGGTTCTCCTATATAAGTTTTGCATCAGACTATAGAGACGACTGCGGGAAAATCTTTTACCGTAAGCTTATACACCGCTTCGCAACCGAGCTCGGGGTATGCGATCTGCTCGCATGTTTTTACTTTGCTTTGGTACAGCGCCGCCGCTCCGCCGATCGCGGTGAGATACGCCGCGCCGTGTGCTTTGATAGCTTGCGTAACTTGTTCGTTCCTTACGCCTTTGCCGATCATTATTTTGAGTCCGCGTTCTATCAACAGCGGGCTGTAAGCGTCCATTCTGCCGCTCGTGGTAGGACCGCAACTGCCTATAACGCAACCGTCGGGCGCGGGAGTAGGTCCGCAATAATATATCGCCGCGCCGTTTAGTTCGAACGGCAATTCCGCGCCGTCCTTTATCGCTTGCGCGATGCGTTTGTGCGCTTGGTCGCGCGCGGTATAGACAGTCCCTTCGAGCAGGACGAAAGTACCCGTGCTTAGCGCGCTTATGCTCGCCCCGTCTGCGGGCAAATACAGTTTTTCGGCTTTAACGTTCAAAATTTCACCGTCCCGTGCCGCAGGCTGTGGCATTGAAGATTGACAGCGACGGGCAACATGCCTATATGCGTCGGCGCGGTCTCTATGTTTACGGCGAGCGCGGTCGTTGTTCCGCCGAGCGCGGCTACGCCTATTCCGAGCGCGTTGACTTTTTGCAGTATTTCCGATTCGAGCGCGGCTATATCTTTGCGCGGGTTGCTTTTGCCGAGCGGACGCAACAGCGCGCGCTTGCTCAACGAGCATGCCGTTTCGGTGACGCCGCCTATCCCTACGCCTACGATAAGCGGGGGACAGGCGTTCCTGCCGCCGCGTTCCACAGCGTCCGTAACAGCCCGCACGATCCCGTCCGCGCCGTCTGCGGGCGTAAGCATATACAGCTTGGACATGTTTTCGCTGCCAGCGCCTTTGGCGAGAAAGGTTATTTCGAACGCGTCGCCGGATACGATTTGAGTTTCTATTATCGCGGGTGTATTGTCGCCCGTATTGAGCCTCGTTATGGGATCGGCAACCGATTTGCGCGCACGCGCGTACGCGTCGCGTACTGCGCTTTGCAGCGCGGCGTAAAGTCCGTCGCAGAAAACCCCGTCGCCGAGCGTAACAAAAAACACGGCTTGCCCGGTGTCTTGACAGCAGTATCGCCGTTGGGTTTCGGCGATCTTGTTGTTCTCCGCGATGAGTGCGGCGGCTGTCGTTTCGAGTTCGTAGGGCGAGCGCAAGCGTTCGAGCGCGGCTGTCACCGCGCGGTCCGGCACTGTCAAACACTCGTCTATGAGCTTAACGACAGCGGATCTTACTTGCTCGGACTGTACTGTCTTCATGTTCTTATTTTACCATAAACTCGATCCAAACACAACAAAATTCGCTTGATTTCGGGCATATAATCCTGTATAATAAAACACATGAGTTTGAGGATCTGCAGTCTTGCGTCCGGGTCGAAAGGCAACTGTTGTTATATTTCGGACGGGCGGACGGATATACTTATCGATATGGGTATTTCGGCGATGCGCGCCGAAAAGTGTTTGAGCGTGTTGGGCGTCGACGCCGACGGCGTAAATGTGCTTGTTACTCATTCTCATTCCGACCATGTAAACGGACTTAAAATATTTTGCAAAAAACACAACGGAGTTCGCGTGCTGTGTCAAAAAGAAAGCGCGTACGCCGTTTCGCGTTCTGCGGAAGACGCGTTGATAGTCGAACCGAGAAACTTCGTTGTCGGCACGCTCGAAGTGACGGCGATGCCCGTATCTCACGACGTGCCGTGTTTCGGATATTTGATCTCGGACGGCGCGAAAAAAGCGGCGGTCGTAACGGACGTGGGAACGCTCGATGCGGAACAGCTCGCCATGCTCGCGCAATGCGATATAGTCATGCTCGAAGCAAATCACGACGTGGCGCGGCTGTACGCGAATCCGCGCTACACGCCCATGCTTAAAGCGCGAATAAATTCGCGGCGCGGACATTTGTCCAATACGGACTGCGCGGCGGCGTGCGCATATCTCGCAAGTAACGGCGTGCGCAACTTTATCCTTGCGCATCTTTCCGAAGAAAATAACGATCCGACGCTTGCCGTGAACGAAGTAACGCACACCGTCAGAGCGGGCGGGATTTGCGACGCGCACATAATCGCGGCGGGTCAAAACGCTATGACGGGATTGTTTGAAGTATGTTGAAAAACGTCGATAAACTCGAAAAAAAATACGATTATTGCGGCGCGTGTACGTTTTATCTCGGCGCGGTCGTCGTTACGTTGCTGTGTCAGGCGTTGGCAGGCGTCGTTTCTTCCGCGCTGGTGCGCACATATCCGAACATTGCCGAAAACGGGGATTTCAATACGGCGTTCATGATATGCGTGCAGGCCTTTAACGTTGCGTTTATCGTTTTGTTTTCCAAGCTAAATAAGTACAAGTTCGACTTTGCGTTTTTCGACAACGGAAAAAAGGGCGGGGCGGTCGCTCCGTCGGCTGTCGTGATCCCCGTGATCGCGGCGGGACTGTTGCTGACGGGCATGTATCTTCCTACGATATGGTACGGATATTTTACAGTTTACGCATTACATGTGCCGCCCGAGTTCGGTCAAATAAATTTATCCACGACGTCGTCCGTCGTTATGATAGTAATAGCGTCGGTGTTTTTGGCGCCCGTGTGCGAGGAGATAATATATCGCGGTACGCTGTTTAACGGATTAAAACGCGAACGCAGCGCGTTGAACGCGGTATTGCTTTCGTCGCTCGCGTTCATGCTGATGCACATGAGCCACGCGCAAGTGGTATTTCAGTTTGCGCTCGGTGTGGTCAGTGCGTTCGTTATGCTTAAGTCGGGCAGGCTATTGCCCTCGATCATAATGCACGCGACGGCAAACTCGCTCGCGCTCGTTATCGAGCTGACGCCGCTCGCGATCAGTCTCGAGCATTGCGTCGCTTGGCTTACCGCCAATGTTGCCGCCGCATTTTTTATAACGGTCGGCTTGCTCGCGGTTTGCGGCGCGGCGCTTTTCTTTCTCGTAAAATACGGGTTCGATTTGCCCGAAATTTTAAAGCGTAAACGAAACGGCGACGTTGCGACCGATACCGAAAGTCCGTGCGGCGCGAGCGACGTAGCGGATGCGCAAACGCCCGCTACCGTAAAGGACGAGGCTGTTGCCGCCGCGCGCAGAAAGGACGGGACTTTTCGTTTTTGGACTGGTATCGTTATTTGCGCCGTTTTGCTTGTGATCAACCTGATAGTGAGCGTGTTATGACGTCGCCGCTGTGGCTAAAGCGCGATCACCGCGCCGTATCGTTCGCGTTGGCGTCCTGTGTGCTGGGCGTGATCGTAATGCGCGTCGCGGTATATTTTATTGCGCTGCCGTCGGATACTTACGGGCAATCGATCGCATCGAGCGCGCTTTTCGCGTTGCCGACGCAACTGCTGTTCTTTTTGGCGATACCGTTTTGCATATACAAATTCTACGGCAAGCGTACCGTCGTACAGACGCTCGAATACAGTTCGTGCGGGAAGTTTCGCCCGTACTATTTATTCGCGTTGCCGCTCGGCGTCGCGGTGTTCGTATTAACGCTCGGCGTGTCGTCTGCCTGGACTGCGCTGCTCAAATTCACGGGGTATACCGTATCGTCGTCGTCTCCCGCCATGCCCGAAAATTTCGTGTTCGGATTTATGTTGGCGGAGATCGTGCTGACGGCTGTTTTGCCTGCGGTTTGCGAGGAATTCGCAATGCGCGGCGGATTGCTCTCCACAGCGCAAAATACATTTAAGATCGCGGGGTGCGTCGTGTTTTGCGGGATAGTATTCGGGCTGTTCCATCAAAACATACGGCAGGTGTTTTATACTTCGCTTTTCGGCGCGCTTGCCGCGTATATAACGATCAAGACCAAAAGCATTTATCCGGCTATGCTTATGCATTTCGCCAATAATTTTTGCAGCGTATATTTGGATTACGCGAGCAATTACGGATTTTTCGGCGGCGGCGTGTATGCCGTAATAAATTCGCTTCCGCTGTGGGGGCTTGCGCTCGTGTTCCTTTCGACGGCGGTATTTGCTACGGGGCTTGTGGCGATAATGCTGTACTTTAATGATAAGCGCGTCATTCGCGGAAAGATGGGGGCTATAAAAGACGCCGCGTTCGACGCTACGAACAAGCGCGTCGTATTTATGGGCGAATTCGATCCCGAACGGATCGAAAGCCTCGAAATGGAAAAGGAAGTGTACGGCAAAGATTATGAACGCGCACGTTACAAGCCCGCGTTGCGCGACGTTATGATAACGATCGCGCTCGGCGTCGTCACGCTTTTGACGACTGTGTTCACATATGTTTGGGGGTTCTTCTATTGAAGCGCTTGCGATTGTTGTGCGTAGGCAAGGCGAGCAAGCCGTTTTGCCGTGACGGTTGCGCCGAATATCTAAAACGGCTGAAAGGGTTTTACGACGTTTCGGTGATCGAAATTTCGGAGCAGCCGACTCAGCGCAAGGAATGCGACGAACTGCTGCGGCGTATTTCGGGCGGCGCGTGCGTTTTGATGGATATAGGCGGCGATCCGATCTCGTCCGAAGAGCTTGCGCGGTTAGTGCGCGACGAGTTCGAGCGCGGCGACGAGCTTACGTTTGCGATAGGCGGCGCGTCGGGCGTAGACGACAGAGTGCGTGACGCGGCAAAGCGGAGAATATCATTCGGCAGAGTGACTTATCCGCATCAATTGGCGCGGCTGTTGCTTTGCGAACAGCTTTATCGCGCGGCGACAATAATCAAGGGCGTGCCGTATCATAAGTAGCGGCGATCGCAAAAGTCGAGAATCACGACCGTCCCGCGATCATATATTAATTGCGATATGAATATTGTCGACACGGTTAAAGCGGAATTGCGCGCCGCGCCCGAAGTTTTTTCCATAGGCAAAAGCGTATGCGGGAACGAAATATTATGCGCGCATAAAGGCGGTTATTCGGGCAGGCAGTTGATAGTAACTGCGGGCATACACGCGCGCGAGTGCTACACCGCGTACGCGGCGCTGCGGCAGTTGGCAGAATTCGACGAGTGCGGCAAAGATGGAGCGTATTTTATACCGCTTGTCAATCCCGACGGCGCGCTGTTTTTCGAGACGGGCGATACGCAGGGGAGCAGTGCGCTCGAGAGGTTTGAAAACGACAACCGCAAGTGGAAGGCAAACGCCGACGGAGTAGATCTCAATTGCAATTTCGATGCGAATTGGGGAACGGGCGTGCAAAACAAGCGCGTCGCGGGCGCGTCCGATTATATAGGCGTATCCGCGTTGTGCGCGCCCGAAAGCAGTGCGCTTGCGCAGTTCACGGCGCGCGTAAAACCGAATATGACGCTGAGTTATCATTGCATGGGCGGTGAGTTGTATTGGGAGTTTTTTCAACGCGGCGCGGCGCGCGTGCGCGACGAGTGCGTGGCGGAGAACATAGCACGTTATATAGACGTAAAAAAGGTGGACGGACATCTCGGTTCGGCGGGCGGATACAAAGACTGGTGCGTGCAAAAACTCGGTATCTCGGCAGTGACGGTGGAATTGATCAAGTCCGGCGACCATCCGTTCGCAGCATCGGACTTTGCGCGTGATATAGAACTGAACGCGCGCTTGCCGCAGTACATTCTTAAAGTTTTGAGAGAGGAAAAATGGAAAACGAAACCGATGAAAATCTAATAGGAACCGCTGTCGCCGACAGACGGATCGCGCACGGTTCGCCGTCCGAACGCGATATAAAGTTTATGACGGAGGCTTTGCGCGCGCTCGAAACCTGTCCGACGTGCGAAGTGCCTGTGGCGGCGATACTCGTTTGCGGCGACGATATCGTAGGTGTCGGCGTGAACCGTCGTGAAACCGATAACGATCCGACGGCGCATGCCGAAGTGGTGGCGATACGCGACGCGGCGAAAAAACTCGGCAGGTGGAACCTGTCGGACTGCGAATTGTTCGTTACGCTCGAACCGTGCGTTATGTGCGCGGGAGCGATAGTGTATTCCCGCGTCAAACGCGTCGTGTTCGGCGCGTACGATTTGAGATTCGGCGCATGCGGCACTGCGCTCAACATAGCGCAAAACGACAAGCTGAATCATCGCGCGGAGATTGTCGGCGGCGTTTTGGAAGATATGTGTCTGCGGCCTATACGCGACTTTTTTAAGGTGCGGCGCAATAAACAGTGATCGCGCGCGGCGACATTAAAGTCAGATTAGAAGTGCATTAAATATTTCGGAATAGGTAGTTGCGCTATTGACAAATATTATATTTGCGCTTATAATGCGAACAAACCATTGGAGAACGTGTCATGATAGTAGGGAGACTGCTTAACAAAGTTATAAATATTTTTACGGGGTTGTTCGGGATAGCGACGCTTATCCTCATGCTCGTGATTTATGTAAACAACGCGGCGGGCGGGCATATAATACCTGCCGCCGCCGCTGTGAGCATAGGCAGTGCGCGCAACTACTGCACGCTTGCGACCGTGTTTTGCGCAGGCGCTGAGTTTACGCTGAAGCGAAATATCATTCTCGCGGTAGTGTTTGCCGGCATACTCGTCGCCGTAGCCGCATTTATGATATATACCGACTTGGCATACTAAACGCCCGTCGCGCGATCGGCGCCGATACGCGCGAGGTTGTATTGTAAAATTCGATCGAGTAATAAGTCGCTGTGCTTATACGGCGATTTTCGTCATACCGTGTCCGCCGATACAAATTGATCGGCGGCTTTGTCTATATTGCCGGCGCCCATGAATATAATAGCTTTTTCGCGCAATGTTTTGCAGTATTCCACTATTTCGGTGAACGTATCGAAGCAGTACGCTTTTTCTTTGATCTCGACTATCTTGCGGCACATGGCGTGCGACGATACTCCGTCCACAGGCGTTTCCCGCGCCGAAAAAATAGGCGCGAGTATTACGGTGTCGGCAAGCGCCAACGCGTTGACGAACCCGTCCATCAGGCTTTCCGTGCGTGTATATGTATGCGGTTGAAAAACCACCGCCACAGACGGAAATATTTCGCGCGCGGCGGTGAGCGTGGCGGCTATCTCTGTGGGATGGTGCGCGTAGTCTGTGAATACCGACTTGCCGAACGCGATGCCTTTGCGTTCGAATCTTCGCGGAATGCCGCCGAATTTATATAAGTTTGGCAGACATTCCGACAGCGGCATTCCGATCTCGCAGGCTGCCGCGACGGTCGCCAACGCGTTGTACACGTTGTGTTCGCCGACAGCGGGAACGTTTATTCGCGCGCGTTTTTTTCCGGTCAAAGTAAAGCTTCTGAAGCCGTTGCGGTTTTGAATATCGACCGCGCGGTAATGGCAATCCGGCTGTGTTCCGAACAGGATCGCATCTTTGCAAAGTCCGCGACATAACGGATCGTCGCCGTTTAGTATCACTTTTTTACACTTGCCGCAGAATTTGCGGTACGCGTCTATCACCGCAGCCTCGTCCTTGTAGAAGTCGGGGTGATCGTATTGCACGTTGAGCACTATCCCTACGTCGGGCGACAGGTGAAGAAAGCTTGCGCGATATTCGCATGCTTCCGTGATAAAATATTTATCCGCGCCTATTTTCGAGCCGTTCGCCACTCCGACGTGGACGGTGGCGTTGCGTTCGGCAAACGCCGCGCCCAGCATGGCGGTCGCGGTGCTTTTGCCGTGACAGCCCGCAACGGCTATCGTGGTCCCGTATGTGCGCGAAAGCTCGCCCAAATATTCGGCGCGCTCTATCGTAGGAATTCCCGATTTCTTTGCTTGCGCGAGTTCGCAGTTGTCTTTCGGGACGGCGTTTGTGTATACGACGAGATCGCATCCGTCGACGTTCTGCGGCGCGTGGCCGTTCAACAGTCTGTCCGAGCCCGTTACTGTGTGCCCGCGCGACGCAGCGGCGTCGGCGAGCGCGCGCATCGATACGCCGGAACAACCAATAAAATGAATTTTCATATTTTGTAATTATGCCGAAAACGCCGTTAAAGTGCTTGTACGCGTCGGGAATTTTGTTTGCGGAGGCGGCGAAAACGTCAGGAAAGGACAATGACGTATCGGCTGTCGGTTATTCGCCGGCCGACTTTTCGATCGCGTCGCGCCGCGCGCGTTTTGCGACAACATTATTGCGTGCGGCGGTCAAAAAAATATTGTAAATCTATTGATTTTACAATCGAATTATGTTAAAATATTTACGGTCGCAATTTATTTCCGGAGGAGAATTGTGGAAATCACCGAGGTAAGACTCCGCCTCGTAAAAGAACCAGGCAAGCTCAAAGCGGCAGCGTCGATCACCATAGACGATTGCTTTGTCGTTCATGACTTGCGCTTGGTCGAAACAGAGGGGGGTCTTTTTGTCGCCATGCCCAACAAACGAATGGGCACCGGCGAATTCCGCGACGTCGCGCACCCCATAAATAACGAAACGCGCGATTACATAGCAAAACTCGTGATCGATAAGTACAAAGAAGAATCCGAACGCGCTAACTCTGCTCCACAATAATAATTTTTTGGTTCTATGTAAATATCGATTTATGACGCATTCCGAAATTCTCGGCGGAGTTTCGGAGATTTTGCGTTTTAAAAATTAACGGTATGTTCGGAATTATATTGTTTTTGGCGAGTTGCGGGTTTGAACGGGCAAAAAAATACTCGACGCGTTTTGAAAACTTAGCCTAAAACGCTTGCGCTCGTCGGATCAGTGTGTTATAATAGCAATGCTTATTTTGTAGGAGTGTGTTATGACGTTCTCGTTTTTATCTGTAGCGGGTTGGATAGTCGACTCGTTCAAATATATCCGTATAGTTATTATCGCGCTTATGGTGCTTATCGCGCTTGCGCTTATAGTAGTCATAATGTTTCAACCCTCGTCGTCTTCGGGCATGGGGGCGCTTACGGGTCAGAGAGACACTTTCTATTCCAAAGACAAATCGAAGTCGCTCGAATCGGTGATGAAAAAAATAACGGTCATACTCGGAATTATCGAGGGCGTACTCGCTATCC
>ERZ779633.491-NODE-491-length-10106-cov-9.173913_pt1 | contig 10106 bp, 17 predicted proteins | sample MGYA00514195_ERZ779633 | MGnify/ENA primary metagenome ERZ779633 (study PRJEB29562, sample SAMEA4376707) | mouse gut metagenome | isolation source: Cecum | study: EMG produced TPA metagenomics assembly of the A DSS colitis mouse model was used to assess the...
GGGTTGCCGGCTGCGCTACGACGGACACCCCAGTCGCTGTTTAAAATTTCATTTTTATCCATTTTTTTATTTATTTAGATGATATTACCAATACAAAGTCGAATTTTCCCAGTCTCTCTGATAAATCTCTTCGAGATCTTCTGTATCTTCCTCCCCGTCGTAATCATAATCGCCGTCGGGGTCCTTTATATAAATATCCCTCATGCCTTAAAGACTTTAAGGTTATATGCCGATATGCAGCACATTATTAATCCTAAAACGTTGGGCACAAAGGTGTCACTTTCGGATATCACGAGGATAAAACCTGCGAATAGCAGGATCGCAAGAAATACTTTTTTCATATATATTGATTTTATTGTTTGCTGATAAAAAAACTGCACGAGCCTCACGGATGGTGCAGCCCAAAACTATTAAACCTAGTCTTATATAATTCGTATTACACAAGAGGAGGATGGCAGGTTCGAACTGCCGACTTCGTTACATGATCGATAAAACGCGCTCTACCACTGAGCTAATCCCCCAGAAAAAAATTAATCGCTTATATCTTCACATAGGTTAACCAACGTTTGACTCGTAACACCTAAAGGATATTCCAGTTTTATAATACTTTCATATTGTCGCATAAGACTTGATAAAAAGAACGATTGAACTACATCGTGAGCGGGGAATATCTTCCTTCTTTTTATTTTGCCTTATACCGCCTTGCCGCTATCCCGATATCTCTTACGTATAACCTATGATAGGATCAAGGACTTTCATTGTAACCATGTCAAAGAACTCTTTAATGTGGGCATCCAGGATTCGAACCTGGTCAGAAACGCTTTCAGCTTATGCCCTTTATATGCCATTTACAGAATCTAAAGATTTGTATGCTGTTAGAGCCGCTTCTATTTCCATTCTGGAATATACCAACGGTGAGTTCTTGCTTTCACCGTTTCTATGCGGCTTCACCAATTCTTCTTTCACCATTTTGTCAAGAATAGCTGGCTTGTGTCCAAGGGTTTTAAGCCATCTGTGTACCTCTCTTTGCTTCATCCTATCAGAGGTCGGAGAGCGTCTTTTCTCTGCCGCCTCTGCACCGAGCATTGCCGCTTCAATGAGGAGGTTTTTAATTCGAAAAGTTCTATCTTGATTTTCATGGCTATATTTGCTTTTTTTGTAACACACATCCGTATTCCTTTAACGCAACCTCTCTAATTAAATCAGGCTGGTCCCCTTCTGTTGAAAATCTAAGTGCATTCCTGACCGTTTGATCTGTTACGCCGAATCTGGAGGATAATTTGGATACTACCCCTTTTTCGTACAAAATCTTATACCTTACAACCTTCATATCTTGTTTATTTTTTTATATTTGCAAATCGCCGTTTTCATTTTCGTTTGCAAAACGGGTTTGTTGGTTATTACAGTGCAAATATAGAGATTTTTTTTGTATATAAAAGTGGTAATACAGAGAAAAATCTGTGAATAAACATTGTTTAACTATTGGTAATATTGAAAAAGTATGGAAACTACTGTAAAACAGAGACTTATTTATTTTATTAAATCGAAGGGATTTAGTCAAGGACGCTTTGAAAAAGAAGTTGGTTTGTCAAATGGGTTTGTAAATAACATATCTAAGGGTATTGGGGCTGATAAATTACAGAGGATTCTACGATCTTTCCCTGATCTTAATCAATCATATAAGAAAAATAATAGTACATTTGTGCTACATGATCGTAACCAAACAAGTTACACAATATGGTCTCTGAAATATTTGAACTAATGTCTATCCGCGAACAGATATCTAATTTATCGGTTCGGGAGTCAGAACTCGTAAAACCAAAACTATCAGACCTATCATTAATTCCGTATTTACACAATTATTTTATCGATGCTTTTGGCATGGGAAACACCCGGAAGCTGGGAGCTATACAAAGAAAGAAGTTTGTCTTTATCATTGTCCTTCTTTATTCTCCGTCTACGTTGGCAGGAGGATGTTTAAACAGAGGGGTAAGGGATGGACTTGCTCATGCATTAAAGTTGAATGCTCCTTCGGCTGTGTCCAGGATATGTTCAGATTTGATTTTTTCTTATCAGCATTATAGGGATTTTAGACTTGATGTTGACAATAAAATTGCTTTAATGGAGGGTAAACTTCGATCCGATGGTTATCTGTAAAAGAAAAATGTGACAGAAACCAAACTGTTACGTTTTCGATTTGAAGTTATGCATGTCATCATAGGAGGCATGCTTAACTTTGATGAAAAGATTTTGTATGGCTCTCACTCTCAAACAAGAAAAGTTTTGCAACTATTACCTTGAATGTGGTAACGCATCTGAGGCTTACAGGCGTGCATACTCTTGTGATAAGATGAAAAGTGAAATAATAAACATTAAGGCTTGCGAACTTCTTAGCAGCGGTAAGGTTTCGGTAAGGGTCAAAGAACTTCAGGATGCTCTTCAGTCGCGTTCTGATTTAAATAAAGATGAAGCAGTTAATATACTGACAAATATAGCTCGTGCTAATGTTGTCGATATGTTAGAGATTAAACGGACGGAGAATTATCGTATATTTTTAATAAAGGATCTTTCGAAATTACCTATTCATTTCCAGCTAGCTATACAATCAGTAAGAAGTACAGAGAAAGGATTTGAGGTTAAGATGTACTCTAAGATAGACGCTTTAGACCGGTTGTCTAAAATGATGGGATGGGATGCTCCAGTAAAACAAGAAGTAAAGCAGGAGGAAAAAACTCATTATGTAATACAGGTTATTGATAAAAGGGAGGATGTAGCTCATGCCGATAATCCAGACGACTAAAATATTTACTACTGTCGATAATGCCGTCCAGTCCGGCTATAAGATCGTTTCTGCACAGGGGAGCTCCAGGAGTAGCAAGACATATAACATCCTTATTTATCTTTTGTCTTACATCTTAGTGAATAAAAAATCCTTGTCTATCGTCAGAAAGACTTTACCTGCGTTAAAAGGTTCTGTGTTCCGTGATTTTAAAGAGATCATGCAGGATAAGTTCAAGATATGGGACAATCGCTGTATGAATAAGTCTGAAATGGTTTACACATTCCCGAACGGTTCGTTTGTTGAGTTTTTCTCGACAGATGATGAGCAAAAGATCAGAGGTCGTAAACGCAATATCCTATACTGCAACGAGGCAAACGAAATTTCATTTTTGGAATGGCAGCAACTCATTATGCGTACTACCGATTTTTCTATAGTAGACTATAATCCCTCTTTTTCAGACGAACATTGGTTGTGCGAACTTAATAAGGACACTAGAACCTATCATTTTATCTCAACGTATAAAGACAATCCTTTTTTGGAGCAGACAATAATTGACGAGATAGAATCTCTCCAATATAAAAACAAAGTGTTGTGGACCGTATACGGATTGGGATTACAGGCTATGGCCGAAGGTTTAGTTTTCCCGGAATTTGAGATTATTGATGAATTTCCAGTAAATGCAAAGCAGGTTGCTGCCGGTCTGGATTTTGGATACAGTTCTGACCCTACGGCTATCGTCAAATGCGGAATACTTGATGGTAGGCTATATTTAGACGAACAATGCTATCGCACTCACATGCTAACAAGCGAGATAATTAAAGAGTTAAAAAAGTTGGGGCTGTTTGTTTACGCAGATAGTGCCGACCCTCGGTTAATACAGGAGATTGCTAATGCGGGGATCATCATCTTTCCGGCCGACAAATATAAAGGCTCTGTCATGGGAGGATTATTTAAGATGATGGAGTATAAATTGTGTGTAACAAAGCGATCTGTTAATTACATCAGGGAGTTAAAAAACTATGTTTATGAGCAGAACAAAGATGGCAAGTTTATAAATCAGCCTATTGATGCTTATAACCACCTAATTGATGGTACAAGATATTATACGATAGGTAAGCTGTTAGGCAAGGTCTTAACATCAAAGCAATATAGTAAAGGGGATTTAGGTATATATTAAATTTAAACATATGAACTATTTTGAGTCACTATTGCAATTATTTCAGAATAAGATACTCAATTCGCTTGGGGTTGAACGTGATTTGATACAATTGATTAAAGATAAAGATATTAGTCGAGCAATAGATCTGATGCAATGCAGAGATGAAGATGTTGATACGGCCATAAAAGAATACGATCCTGCATTACACGAAGTAAATAGAAGGGATAATAAACCAAGAGCGGGACAATCTCCTTATATCACAGAAAAATTATCTCGTTCAAGGCAGAGATATATAAATGAGGTTGAATTATTCTTTCTATTAGGGCAACCAATTACATGGGAAGCAACATCTGAAAATACTGATGACGCGTTTCAAGCATATAATGATTTTATTGATAGCACGCGTTTTAATACAACTATGCGTCAAGCAAAACGTTTAGCCGGAGCAGAAACGGAATGTGCTAAAGTTTATCATATATATCAAGATGAAGGGAAGCCTCAGGTAAAAGTAAAAGTTATATCTAGGTCGAACGGATATATTTTACGTCCATTGTTTGACCAATGGGATAATCTTATTGCTTTTGGCTATGGCTATGCATTACTTGAAAATGGTAAATCTGTGGATCATTTTGATATAGAGACTCCTGATTTTATTTATAGATGTAAAAAACAGAATATAGGATGGGAAGTAGCTCCTATTGTGAATCCATCTGGTAAAATAAATGTTATATATTACCGTCAAAACAAAGCTTGGGACGGGGCTCAGAATAGGATAAACAGAGAAGAATTTGCTGATAGCAAAGCGGCGGACTCAGTGAATTATTATTCAGACCCAAAATTGTTAGCTACGGCAGATGTCCTTGAATTATCTAAAGGAGGAGAGACTAACAATGTGGGAGAAGTTATAAAATTGGCAAATAAAGAATCAAGTATGGTAGAATATCTGGTTCCTCCAGAGTATTCAACTATGAAAGAGGCTGAAAAGAAAGATCTTTCTGCCAGTATATTATTTGATACATTTACTCCTGACTTTTCGTATGAAAATATGAAAGGATTAGGGACTTTATCAGGAGAAGCCTTAAAAAGAGCTATGGCTTTAGGGTATATGAAGCGAGATAATTTAAAAGAAATATATGATATACTTGTTGATCGAGAAAAAAATCTCATACTGGCAATTATGATGAATGTCACTCATATTGGATTGAGAGAACAGCTGTCGCGTTTGAAGGTGAAACATAAATTTTCGGAACCTTTTGCTGAAGATAGGGAAAGAAATACAGATATGATAATAAGATTGTATAGTGCTCGCCTCATATCTCTACGGACAGCAGTTAATATGCTGTCATTTACAGATAAACCGGGAGAAGAAATAGTGCAAATATTGAGAGAGAAACAACAAAATCAAAATAACAATGAAAGCAATAAAGAAGATAATCAGTCCGGTCAAAATAACACAAGTGCAGGACAAGGCAATCAAAGGGCGAATAGAGGTGAAAATAACGCTTAAAAAGTGGTAGAACTCCCTATATAATGGCAATGGCCCTAACTTCACAGTCCGGACCATTAATTGTTGAAATCCCCTAATGGGATGTGTAAAGGTAGCGAATGATGTCAAATGCGGCAAAATTTACTACCTTTTTAATTAAAATGTAACAGTTCTCAAAGTGTTACGTTTTTCTTGTTCAAATATTTCCGCTCATATTTACTTGCCTGTAATTTTATGCTTTAGAATTAAACTAAAGTGTATAAAGTATGAAAGACAAAATTTTCAATCTCTTAAAACAAACTTATTCGAGTTTTGGGTTAAGTGATGATATCTTACAGGGACAGGCCGAAGCCTTGGCTAACACAGGGCTTGTAACTGATGACAATTTACAGGCTGTTATTGATGGTCAAAAGCCTTTCCTCTCTTCGCTGCAAAGCGGTATTGACAAACGTGTGACAGACGCTGTTAATAAAGCGAAGGCAGAAAAGAAGGAGGGCGCTGCTGCTGGGGGCGAGCAGACAAAAACAGAACCCGATTTACAGAAGTTGATTGAAGAAGCAATTGCGGCAAAGCTATCTCCTATCCAGGAAGAACTAAACGCTTACAAAGCAAAGGAACAGCAAGATGCAAGAGCTAATATGATCGCTTCTAAAGCGAAAGAACTAGGAATCCCTGAATGGAGAGTTAAAGAAGGGTTTGCTATATCGGAAAATATGGATGAGACGGCTGTTTCGTCTTATTTAACAAATGTAAAGCAGAATCTTGTAACAAACAATCTGGAGGGCAAGCAAGGCAATCCATTGTTATCGACAGGGGAGGCCACCAAAGAAGAAGTAAAAAGTATTGTTGACACAATGATTAACTAAAAAAGAAAAGAAATGGCAGTAGCAAATTTAAGAAATGATCCGACTGGCATTATTACGGGTAACGACAACATTGTTATTGTTAACCATTTTGATGGGATAAGAGGCGGTCGCACATTAGATGTTACCGGTTTTACACAAAAAATAATAAATGCAGGTCATGTCATCATCAAAGATGGAGACAAATATAAGCCTATGCCTCTTAACGAAAAAGGAGATACATATGGTGATCTTCCCGCGGGTGCATCTTATGTGGGGTATTTGGTTGCTAGTATCCCCACTAATAGACCTTTTGCGGCTATTATGACAAGAGGCACTATTAACCTTAAGGCGGCCCCTTTTAGCATGGATGCTATCCTTGCTGCAATAAAAACGGCATTACCTTTAATTGATTATCAGGAGGACTAATATATGGAACAGTCAATTTATTTTGAATATATTCAAAAATATTTCCCGCAGTTGGTTTTGGGGATTGTAGAGAAGTTAAATGGTAAAAATCAGACTGCTTTATCCTATATGTTTAAGCAGCTCCTTACACCTACTTATTCGGTTGATGGGAGATGGGATATTCTAACGGGTACTTATACACGTGTGGCGGCAGATGTTGTAGCTATGGATTCTCCTCTTCCCCTGAAGAAAAGAGATTCTTTGAGTAGGGCTGGTGGTGATTTGCCTAAATTGGGTATCGAAATGTATCTGAACGAAAAACAGATGTCTGATATTGATGCCTTAATAGCTCAAGGCATGGATATCAATACGATCGTTCAGAAAATATTTGAAGATACTCCTCGTGTAATTCAGGGTATTTGGGAACGGCTCGAACTGATGTTCCTTGAAGGTTTATCTACTGGTATAGCATTAGCCGATACGGACAATGTTGGAACAGGAATAAGGGTAGATTATGGATATTTGACTGAAAATCAGTTTAAGGTTGATATTGTTTGGCAAGGAAATACAAGTACATCCAAACCATTGGATGATATCAAGAAAGTTATGGACAAGGCCGAAGAAGATGGAAATACTATCATTGGCGCTTATGCTGATCAAGATTGGTTTGACAACTTTAATGCCTCTGATCAGGTGAGACAACAATTTGCTTTCTTGCAAGGGTTTGCTGGTGATAAAGGGATTATTCCGCTGCTGGATAATACACAGTCAAATAGGGTGCTGTCTTCAAGATATGGATTTACAGTAACCAAAATTGATAGAACTGTCATTACAGAAAAAAACGGAGTTCGTACAGCGCAAAAGCCTTGGAAAAAGGGAACTATTGTATTTGTTTGTGATGCTTCTGTAGGATCTCTTGTTTGGACTCGATTAGCAGAGATGAATCATCCAGTTTCAAATGTAGCTTATCAAACTGCTGATAATTATATTTTGGTCTCAAAATATCGGGTAAACCGTCCATCTCTGAAAGAGTTTACGACCTCTCAGGCCCGAGTAGTTCCAATTATATCTAATCCAGATCGAATTTATACTCTTGATACAAAAGAAGCTGAAACAGAAGCTGAAACGGCCTCTTCTGTAAAAGCAAGATCAAAAGTATCGCAATGACAACATTGGACTACATAAAGCAGAGTTTTTCCTATATCGGTAAAATATCCGATGTAGGAGCTTCTAAATTCGCTCTTGATAATGGATTTGATATAGATAGGGTGATTACATCTGAAGATATGAAAGCAATTTCTGCATCAACAGACAGATTTGTTAATAACAATATCTTACATCCTGAATCAGTAAATGAAAATGGGTTTTCTGTGTCTTGGGGGGCAGACTCTATTAAGAGCTATATCAAGCTAATGCTTAAAAAATATGGTATAGAGTTAAACGAAGAGACCTCTGCTTTAGTAGGTCTAGGTGTTGTTTCTTCTTATATGGATTATTGATATGTATTTTGCGCCTCACATACTAGAAAAAAAGGTTTACATCGAACCGGATCGGGATGACAAAGGGAATACCATTCCCGGAACCGGCGGTGATACCTGGGAAACAATTGGTCCGTGTCGATGTGATGACAATGGTTCCGGTAAGCAAATCGGGGTCAATGGTAAAATGGTAACTTATAATTACCATATAGTGATTGTGGGTCAAATAAAATTATCTGAAGATGATTATGTGAGGGCATTAGAGCAAGATGGTTCCGTTAGGGGCGAAGGAAAGGTTATCAAGCCAGGTAAATGTAATTTTTTGAACTATTCAGAGGTATGGGTTTAGGTATAAAGACTAAATATGATCTTTCGGACCTTAAGAAAGCTAAGGCACAGCTTCAGAATGAGGTTACTAACGATATGCGGATCGCTGGTGACTTATATCTAAATGTCGCTGTGACTAAAGGTTCTTATCAAAACAGAACCGGTAATCTCCGTAGCTCGAATGCCTATGCTATTACTAACGACGGCAAGATAATAGAAGAGAAAGTCGCTAATACGTTTAGTAAGACAGATGCTCAGAAATATGCCTTACAAGCGATTCAAAACGCTAATAAAGCGGGTGACTCTCTTATTCTTGTGAATGGTATGCCTTACGCATCCTTTGTTGAGAAAAAAGGGTTTGATGTCTCGTCTATGGCTTATCGGCAAGCTGCAGATAAATTAGGAGCAAAAGAATGATGACAAACGAAGACATAAAGGATTTTCTTTATAAGAAGGCAACGACTGTCTTTCCCGGCTTGCCGGTATATAAAGACAAGCACCCATCTTACCAGAAAAAGCATGTTCCGGAAAGAATTGTTGTCAATGTTCTTGGTATGACAAACACACCCTGGTCAAAAGGTTATGCTAACGTTAATATCTTCGTCCCTTACGATTCAAATGTCAACTATCCTGCTCCTAACAGTGCAAGGATGAACGAACTTCAGAAGGTTGCAGAGAAGGAGTTTTTCAAAGGATATTTTGAGCATGAAGGCAACAAAGGTACATACACAATAGATGAACTAAGCACAGAAGAAGATCCGGAAACAGACTCTTTCTTTGTGAATGTGAGATTATTTTTCAAAGTAGCAAATTTTAAATTGAGATAATATGAATACAGTAGGTATTAAGCGTTTACTATACGCGGACACATCAAAGGTAACGGGTGATTTGACTCCGGCTATGCTAAAGTCAATTATTGACGATCCCGAGACCAAAGAAGTAACCAATGTACATCAGGATACTTGGTCTATCAATGAGTCGGAAACCTCCGTGACCCGGTATAACAATCAGCTGACTAAAAAGCCGTACCGCCAATCTGCGGAATTGGGAGAAGTATCCATGAATTTTACGATCGGCGAGTATGATTTTACGACCAAAAAAGAACTCATGGGTGGTGTAACTATCACTAAGAACGGAGGAAGCGAAGTTATAGGCTGGAAACGTTCCCGAGAGTACGAAGAAATTAACAAGTGTCTTATGGCCTTGTCGGAAGACAGCGTCTGGATTGTGTTCCCGAAAGGGGCCGTTGTTACCCTTGAAGCAGAAACGGATGGGGCAGTAGGTTTGGCCGTTGTTGGTACAGCTATGGAACCGGAGAATACTGCTATTAGTAGCGAATATTGGTACAGTGACAAAGAAGTTCAATCTTCATCTAGTATTTAATAGGTTGGTTTAGGTTTTCAATTGGGCGGGGGAAATCCTCGCCCTAATCATTTAAGAATATGAACAAAGCAGCAGGTTTAGTTTCAGAGTCTCTTATAGGTGATAGATTTGTCACAATCGTAAAAAAACAACAGCAACAACAACAACAACAAATAACCTCAACAGACATGATGGGTTGATACAGCTACTCAGCTGGACCCAAAAGAGACCATACTAAGAAAGAGAGCACTGGCGACATGTG
>ERZ779633.493-NODE-493-length-10101-cov-7.655286_pt1 | contig 10101 bp, 9 predicted proteins | sample MGYA00514195_ERZ779633 | MGnify/ENA primary metagenome ERZ779633 (study PRJEB29562, sample SAMEA4376707) | mouse gut metagenome | isolation source: Cecum | study: EMG produced TPA metagenomics assembly of the A DSS colitis mouse model was used to assess the...
CGCCCAGAATCTGTTCCAGCTCGTTGATGATTTCGGGGGTCATAATCCGCGGATAGTGATAGAGATAGTAGGGAAGCCAGCAGAGCAGGCAGCACAGAAAAGTGCAGAGCGCCGTGTGGCTGCGGACGAAATTCGCAAACGCGGAAAAACAGGCGGAAACACGCGGACGGCTGCCCTCGTAAGTGAAGAGCATATCCTGATAGCGGGTCAGCAGCAGGAGATACAGCCTTTTGCGGTTGCAGGCGTAGGAATATAAAAAGTGAAGCAGATAGTAAAACAGGCAGACAAAGCCCGCAAAGATCACAGTCATCACGATGAAGCGGTAAAGGGGGCTTGTGAGAAGCTCTATATAATGGGGGTAATCCACAAGCATATACAGGGAGGTAAAAATGACCGCGGTGAGCAGGGCCACGCGGTTGGAAACCTGCAGAAGATCCATTCGGCGGTTTACGTGCCGGTAGAAAAAATATACCAGAAGAAAGAAAACAAAGGTGAGAATATTGCCCGGTTCCATGCGCGACGCTTTCATCAGCGCCCAAGTGGTGATAAAGCTCTGGAACAGATGCAGCAGTAAAAGGCGGTTCCGTTTTTTCGTCATGTCTTTTTCCCCCGTCATTGAAAACTAATTATAGAGTAAAGGATATCCGCCGCCCTGTCAAATAGTCCGCCTTTTAAAAACACTTGCAATGGAAGAAAAAGGGTGCTATAATACAGAAGAATTAAGAATAGTTATTGAGATAAAGAGTGGACTTGCGAGTCCGCTCTTTTCCGTGCAGGAGTGTAGTATAAAAAATCACACCGATGTGCTGATTTTTACACGCAAATTTGTGTAGGGGCGTCACAAATTTGTCTGATGGCGCACGAACTTGTTCGGGCGGCGCAATATGGGAGATTTGCGTCGCCCCGTCGCGAAAACGCTCCGGAATGGAGAGTGTTATGTCAAAACGGGAGACATATGAGGAGAAGACGGAACACCTTCTTGCCCCCATCGTGGAGCGGTATGGTGTGGAAATTTATGATGTGGAGTATGTGAAGGAGGGGAAGGACTATTATCTGCGGGCCTATATCGACAAAGCGGGAGGGGTAAACATTCAGGACTGTGAGAATGTGAGCCGTGCCCTGTCAGACGCGCTCGATGCGGAGGATTTTATACCGGATGCCTACATTCTGGAGGTCAGCAGCCCGGGGCTTGGCCGGATTTTAAAGAAAGACCGGCATTTGGAGAAGAGCCTGGGAGAAGGGGTGGAGTTAAAAGCCTATAAGCCCATAGACGGGCAGAAAGAGTTTTCCGGGATCTTGAAGGCATTTGACGCCGGGACTGTCACCATTGAGCAGGACGGCGCCGCGCGTACATTTGAAAGAGCCGATATCGCTACGGTCAGACTGGCATTGGACATTTAAAGCGTTTGCTTATTTTATAGGAAACATAGGAGGACAATGGAAAATGAATAAGGAATTAATGGAGGCGCTGGAGATTCTGGAGAGAGAGAAGGAGATCAGCAAGGATACGCTCTTTGAGGCCATCGAGAATTCGCTGATTACCGCATACAAAAACCACTTCGGCAAGGCGGACAACGTGAAGGTGGAAATCGACAGGGAGACTTGCGATTACTACTGCTACGCGGAGAAGGAGGTCACGGAGGAAGTGGAAGACCCGGTGATGCAGATTGCTCCCGAGGACGCGAAGGAGATTGACCCGGACGCGAAGGTGGGCGATATCGTCCGCGTGGAAATCCGCTCCAAGGAGTTCGGCCGCATTGCCACCCAGAACGCCAAGAGCGTGATCCTGCAGAAGATCCGCGAGGAGGAGAGAAGCGTCATCTATAACCAGTATTTTGAGAAGGAGAAGGATGTGGTGACGGGCATTGTCCAGCGTTACATGGGCAAGAATATCTCCATCAATCTGGGCAAGGCGGATGCCATCTTAAATGAGAATGAGCAGGTGCGCACCGAGCACTTCCGCCCGACGGAGAGAATCAAGGTTTACATTCTGGAGGTGAGAAACACTCCCAAAGGGCCAAGGATTCTGGTGAGCAGGACGCACCCTGAGCTGGTAAAACGCCTTTTTGAGTCCGAGGTGACGGAGATCAAGGACGGCACGGTGGAAATAATGAGCATTGCCAGGGAGGCCGGCAGCAGGACGAAGATCGCGGTGCGATCCAACAATCCAAACGTGGATGCCGTGGGTGCATGCGTTGGGCTGAACGGCGCCAGGGTGAACTCCATTGTGGATGAGCTTTGCGGGGAGAAAATCGACATTGTAAACTGGGATGAAAACCCGGGCAACCTGATTCAGAACGCGCTGTCTCCGGCCAAGATCGTGGCGGTGTTTGCCGATCCCGACGAGAAGACGGCCAAGGTGGTGGTGCCGGATTACCAGCTTTCCCTCGCCATCGGCAAGGAGGGCCAGAACGCGAGACTTGCGGCCAGACTGACCGGGTACAAGATCGACATCAAGAGCGAGACGCAGGCTAAGGACGCGCCCGGCTTCCGCTATGAGGATTACGTCTACGACGATGAGGAGTATGACGAGGAAGATTACAGCGAAGATGACTACGCGGAAGAGGGCTACGACGGAGAGTACGGGGAAAACGACGGGAACGGTTCTGAAATGTATGAGCAGGAAGCGTATGTAGAGGAAGACGGCGAAGAGGCGTAAGTTTAAAGTGAGGGCGGTATGGCGAAGAAAATATCCCTGCGTCAGTGTGTGGGCTGCGGAGAAATGAAGGATAAGAAAGAGATGATGCGCGTGCTGAAGAGCGCGGACGGGCTTGTATCTCTGGATATGACCGGGAGAAAGAACGGCCGGGGCGCTTACCTTTGTAAAAACGGGGCGTGCCTGTCGAAAGCCAGAAAGAATAAGGGACTGGATCGGTCCTTCAAGATGCGCATACCGGATGAAATATACGAAAATCTGGAAAAGGAGTTTGAGGAGGGCAGGCATGAAGCAGATACCGGGGAAGGATAAGGTATTATCTATGCTGGGACTCGCCGCACGCTCCAGAAATGTTGTCAGTGGCGGATTTGCAACGGAAGCGGCTGTCAAGGGCGGTACGGCAGCGCTGGTCATCATAGCTGAGGATGCGTCGGGTAATACCAGAAAAAAGTATAGTAACATGTGTGGTTTTTATGAGGTTCCCTGTGCGTTCCATGGGACGAAGGCTGTGCTGGGACATTCCATGGGCAAGGAAGAAAGATCAGTCCTTGCGGTGACAGATGAGGGATTTGCAGATTCGATACGGAAGCATTTAGGAGATTCGGAATAGTTGGAGGTAGTAAGTATGGCGAAGATGAAAGTACATGAGCTTGCAAAGGAGTTAGACAGGAAGAGTAAGGAACTGATCGACTTTCTGCAGGCCAAAGGATATGAGGTGAAGGTAGCGCAGAGTTCCATTGAGGACGAGGCAATCGCGCTGGTGAGGAAGGAGTTTGCTTCTTCGAAAGAGAAGACTGCGCCCGCCGCCAAGGAAGAAAAGCCGCAAAGGACGGAAGAAAAACAGCAGAAAGTGGAACCTTCCACGAAGCAGAGCTCTGCGTCTGCAGCCGGTGGAGAGAAGCCCGTGGCTGCGAGGACTGCACCTGAAAAGCCCGCGGCGGAGGGTGAAAAGCGAGAAGGAAAGGGCGAGGCGCCCAAGAAAAAGCGGATCATCTTCGTGAGCAATCCCCACAATTCCAAGATGGGCGGAAGACAGTCTCAGGGCGGCGGAAACGGGCAGAACCGAGGCGGCGGAAACGGCAGACCGATGTCGAACGGCGCACGGCCCGTACAGCCGCAGAATGTGCCCCATAAGATCATACGCCCCACCCAGAAGCCGATTCCTGTGACGGCGGAGCCTTACGATGTGAGGCAGAAACAGCAGCAGGAGAGACGGCTGGAGCAGAGGCAGCAGGAGAAGCGGGAGAGCAATAAAAATATGGCGGCCGGAGCGAAACCGGCTCCCGGACAGGAGAGAGTGGGAAGTGCAGGAGAAAATCGCAGGCCTGAGAGCCAGGGCAGGCCGAATTATAAAGGCGGTCAGGGTGATCGTAAGGGTAGCGGCGCTCCCTTCGCTGGTAACAGGAACGGCGGCGGTGGTGAACGCTCTCAGAGAGGAAATGGCGGGCAGGACAATCGATTTAGGAAAAATAACGGTTCGAAGGACTTTATCGCTGAGGCGTCCGGCAAGGATGCGGAAAAGCACAGGGATGATGAAAAGCGCAGAGTAAATCAGGACAGGGATAAACGTTCTAAGAAGGATCATATCTACGAGGAGGACGACGCTGCGGTAAAGAACCGCAACAAGGCGGGACGCTTCATCAAGCCGGAGAAAAAGCCTGAGGCGTCCAAGGAAGAGCGGATCAAAGTGATCACGATTCCGGATACCCTGACAATCAAGGAGCTGGCGGATAAGATGAAGATACAGCCTTCCGTGATTATCAAGAAGCTGTTTTTACAGGGGCAGGTCGTGACCCTGAACTCGGACGTCAGCTTTGAAGAGGCGGAGAATATCGCCATCGAGTATGAGATCATCTGTGAGAAGGAAGTCAAGGTCGATGTGATCGAGGAACTTCTGCGCGAGGAGGAAGAGGACGCCTCCACGATGGTGGCGCGTCCCCCGGTTATCTGCGTGATGGGTCACGTAGATCACGGAAAAACTTCCCTGCTTGACGCGATCCGTAAGACAAACGTTACGGATAAGGAGGCGGGCGGCATCACGCAGGCTATCGGCGCGTACACGGTAAGCGCGAAGGGGCAGAGCATTACCTTCTTAGATACACCGGGGCATGAGGCGTTCACGGCCATGCGTATGCGCGGCGCCAACTCTACGGATATCGCGGTGCTGGTGGTGGCGGCCGACGACGGTGTGATGCCCCAGACGGTGGAGGCCATCAACCACGCGAAGGCGGCCGGGATCGAGATTATCGTTGCGGTCAACAAGATTGATAAACCCAACGCAAACATTGACCGTGTGAAGCAGGAGATGACGGAGTACGAGCTGATCCCGGTGGATTGGGGCGGATCGACGGAGTTCGTGCCGGTTTCCGCAAAGTCGGGAGAGGGCATTGAAAATCTGCTGGAGACGATTCTGCTCACGGCGGAGATTTTGGAGTTAAAAGCGAATCCTGACAGAAACGCCAGAGGTCTGGTGATCGAGGCGGAACTTGACAAGGGAAGAGGTCCCGTTGCCACAGTGCTGGTGCAGAAGGGTACGCTCCATGTGGGTGACTTTATTTCGGCGGGTGCGAGCCACGGCAAGGTGCGGGCCATGATCGACGACAAGGGCAGAAGAGTGAAGGAAGCGACACCTTCTACGCCCGTGGAGATTCTGGGCTTATCCGACGTGCCGAGCGCCGGAGAGGTGTTTATCGTCCATGAAAATGACAAGAGCGCGAAATCTTATGCGGAGACTTACATGGCGCAGCATAAAGAGGAGATGCTTGCAGATACTAAGACGAAGATGTCCCTTGACGATCTGTTCAACCAGATCCAGGAGGGCAATCTGAAGGAGCTGAACCTGATCGTCAAAGCGGATGTGCAGGGCAGCGTGGAGGCTGTGAAGCAGAGCTTGATGAAGCTTTCCAACGAGGAAGTGGTGGTGAAGTGTATCCACGGGGGCGTGGGCGCCATCAACGAATCGGATGTGTCGCTGGCTTCGGCGTCCTCCGCAATTATCATCGGCTTTAACGTGCGTCCGGACGCGCAGGCGAAGACCGTGGCGGAGAGAGAAGGCGTGGATGTGCGTCTCTACAAGGTGATCTATCAGGCGATCGAGGATATCGAGGCGGCCATGAAGGGTATGCTCGACCCGATCTTCGAGGAGAAGATCATCGGCCACGCGGAGGTGCGCCAGATATTCAAGGCGTCCGCCATCGGCAATATCGCGGGTTCCTATGTGCTGGACGGCGAGTTCCAGAGAGGCTGTAAGATCCGTATCCGCAGGGGCGATGAGCAGATTTACGAGGGCGAGCTCGCATCCCTGAAACGCTTTAAGGATGACGTGAAGGAAGTGAAGGCCGGTTTTGAGTGCGGCCTCGTGTTCGAGGGCTTCGACAAGATGGAAGAGCTGGACATCGTTGAGGCGTACATCATGGTGGAGGTGCCGCGCTGATTACGGATATAACAAGTGTTATGTGTAGTGGTACGATGGAAAGGACTGAATATCATGCGTAAAAACAGTGTCAAAAATACCCGCATCAACGGGGAGGTGCAGCGTGTGCTGGCGGAAATGATCCGAGGCGAGATCAAGGATCCCAGGATTGCGCCGATGACCTCGGTGGTGGCGGTGGAGGTTGCCCCCGACTTAAAAACCTGCAAAGCGTGGATCAGCGTGCTTGGCGATGAGAAAGCGCAGGCGGATACGCTGGCAGGGCTTAAGAGTGCGGAAGGGTATATACGCGGACAGCTTGCCAGAACCATCAACCTCCGCAATACACCGCAGATTCATTTTATTATGGATCAGTCCATCGCTTACGGGGTGAATATGTCGAAGCGGATTGAGGAAGTGGTGGCCTCAGACCGGAAGGCCGTTTTATCTGATAAGAGGAGTGAAAATGAAGAGGATTGACGAATTAAGGGATGTAAAGACAGTGGCGATCGGCGGGCATATGCGGCCTGACGGGGATTGTGTGTGCTCCTGCCTGGCGCTGTACCATTATTTGAAAAAGGAGCTGCCGAAAGCGCAGATTGACGTTTATCTGGAGGAACCGCCGGCTCCGTTCCGGGTATTAGAGGGAATTGAGGATATTAAATCCAATTTTAATAACGATGAAATCTATGATGTCTTCTTTGCGCTGGACTGTAACGACGAGCGTCTGGGAGATGCGCTGCCTATTTTTAAGCGGGCAAAAAGGCGTGTCAACATTGACCATCATGTCAGCAATACGGGCTGCGGGGATGTGAATGTGATAGAGCCGGAGAAAAGCTCTACGTCGGAGCTGCTATAAGAGCTGATGGATGCTTCGCTGGTGGATATGGAGATCGCCAAGGCGGTTTATATCGGGATTGCCCACGACACAGGCGTATTCCGCTATTCTAACACCTCTCCGCGCACGATGCAGATTGCGTCGGAGCTGCTTAAATTTGGATTTGATTTTTCTGCATTGATAGAAGAAACCTTCTACGAGAAGACTTATTTCCAGACACAGATTATGGGCAGGGCGATTCTTGGAAGCGTGCGCTTTATGGACAATAGATGTATTGTCAGCATGGTGAGTCGGCGCATGATGGATTTTTACTGTGTGGGTCCGAAGGATCTGGACGGCATCGTCAACTATTTACAGGGAGTAAAGGGCGTGGACTGCGCCATCTTTATGTACGAGACGGGCACGCTGGAATACAAGGTGAGTATGCGCTCGAACGGTCTTGTCAATGTGGCGGAGGTGGCTGTGAAATTCGGGGGCGGCGGTCATGTGCGTGCCGCGGGATGCACGATGAACGGTACATATCACGACAACATCAACAACCTGTCGCGGGAGATTGCGGCTCAGCTTGGCTGGACGAAGGAGCAGGCGTAGCGTCTGACATGTCATAAGACTGAGACAGGGCGAGACGGCGGTACGTCGGAGCCAGAAAGAGACAGGAAGAATTATGTACAACGGCATTATGAATGTTTATAAGGAGGCGGGTTTTACGTCACATGACGTTGTGGCGAAACTCCGCGGCATCAGTAAACAGAAGAAGATAGGGCATACAGGGACACTCGACCCGGACGCGGTCGGCGTGCTTCCTGTATGTTTTGGTTCGGGCACGAAACTGTGCGACATGCTGACGGATTGGGATAAAGAGTATATCGCCGTGCTCAGGCTGGGAGTGGCGACGGACACCCAGGATTTATCGGGACAGGTGTTGTTTCACGCGGATAAGGAGACGCTTTCGGCACTGACAGAAGAGCGGGTGCGGGCGTGTGTTTTGGATTTTATCGGTGATTATGAGCAGATTCCGCCGATGTATTCGGCCCTCAAGGTGAACGGTAAGAAGCTCTATGAGCTGGCAAGGGCGGGAAAAGAGGTGGAGAGGCCTCCCCGCACGGTACATATTCGTGAGCTGGAGATTCTGGAAATGAACATTCCTACGGTCAGGTTCCGGGCAGTCTGCTCGAAGGGCACATACATTCGGACGCTCTGCCACGATATCGGAGAAAAACTTGGCTGCGGCGGCGCGATGGAAGCTCTGACGCGAAGCAGGGTGGGAATATTCAGAATTGAGAATGCGCTGCGGCTTTCGGAGATCGAAAAGCTGCGGGATGAAGATAAAATATCTGACGTTATTATTCCGCCTGACGCTGTTTTCGGAGACTGCAGGGGAGTGACGGTGATGTCTGCGGCGTGCAGGCTCTTGGAGAACGGGAACAAAATCCCCGCCGCAATGCTTGCGGCGCGCGATTTGCCGCGGGACAAAGAACGGCTGCGGATGTACGACGAGGCCGGGCGGTTTTACGGTATTTACGAGTACCATGCAGGCGCGGGGGAAGCGCGTCCTGTGAAAATGTTCTTGGCAGATAAATAATATCATGCGTTATCAGAATCATTTCAGGAGAACATACAGTAATTGCGGGAGAGAGCAGGGCTTGACGCGACAGAGGCAGAAGCCGGTTAGAGAGACAGAAGTGGGACGGACGGTATGCGAATTGTAGAAAACACAACAGAATTTCAGCTGGAAAATAAAAGCGCCGTGGCGCTTGGGAAGTTTGACGGGATTCATCTGGGCCACCGCCGGCTCCTTGAACGGGTATTGGAGCAGAAAAAACGGGGGCTTTTGACGGTGGTGTTTACATTCGATACCTCGGCGGCGTCCTTTTTCGGCGGAGAGACGAAAGAACTGTCTACCAGAGAGGAAAAAAGAGAGATGTTTTCCAGGCTGGGCATCGATGTATTGATTGAGTTTCCGCTAAACCGGGAGACGGCGGCCACGAAGCCTGCGGATTTCGTGACCCGTTATCTGGACGGGCAGATGCGGACGGCTTATCTGTGCGCGGGGCCGGATATTTCCTTTGGGAAAGGCGGCGCGGGGAACTACGCGCTTCTGGCGGAGTATGCCGGAACCTGCGGGTATCAGGTGGAGCTGATCGACAAGGTACGTGTGGACGGGGAGGAGGTCAGTTCCACCAGAGTGCGGCAGGCGGTTCGGGCAGGTGAGATGGAGACGGTTTCCGCCATGCTGGGCGCGCCCTACTGTGTGAGCGGGAAGGTGGTTCACGGCAGACAGCTCGGGCGGAAATTCGGTATGCCCACGGCGAACCTTTTGCCGGACATAAGAAAGCTTCTGCCTCCAAACGGCGTTTACTATTCCCGGGCAAGACTCGGGGATAAGACATACCGGGGGATATCTAACGTGGGATACAAGCCTACCGTTTCGGCGGAGCGGATCCTGGGGGTGGAAACTTATCTCTATGATTTTGCGGGAGAGGTCTACGACAGAGATCTGACGGTGGAGCTTCTGGCATTTCGCAGAAAGGAGCGGGCGTTTGCGGATGTGGAGGCGCTGCGCCGACAGATCGAGGCTGATGTGGAGGCAGGGAGAAAATTCCCGTAGGCGTATTTCAAAAGTCTTTTTTTGTCGTAAGGGGTTGTAAGAGGTTTTTTTTTTCGATACAATAGAGAAGTGTAGCTTTTCAATGGGGAAAAGAACAAAGGAAGGATATCTGAACCAAGATGAATCTATCTATCATACTTTCCATGGCGGGCGGCCTTGGGCTGTTCCTGTATGGTATGCGCATTATGAGCGACAGCATCGAGAAGGTTGCGGGCGCCAAGCTGAGAGGGATATTGGAGCGGTTGACGACCAACCGTTTTACGGCGATTTTAGTGGGTGTGTTCTTTACGGCAGTGATCCAGTCCTCGTCGGCCTGTACAGTCATGGTGGTCAGTTTTGTAAATTCCGGTCTGATGACGCTGACACAGGCTGCGGGCGTGATCTTCGGCGCGAACATCGGTACGACGGTAACCGCGCTCCTTGTTTCCTTTAAATTAGAGAAGGCGGCTCCCGTGATTCTGCTTGTGGGCGTGCTCATTATTATGTTTGTGAAGAAGCAGAAGGTTTCCCGGTGGGGAGAGGTGATTATCGGCTTCTGCGTTCTTTTTATGGGAGTCAGTACCATGTCGGGCGCCATGACGGGCATGAAG
>ERZ779633.496-NODE-496-length-10060-cov-4.420890_pt1 | contig 10060 bp, 7 predicted proteins | sample MGYA00514195_ERZ779633 | MGnify/ENA primary metagenome ERZ779633 (study PRJEB29562, sample SAMEA4376707) | mouse gut metagenome | isolation source: Cecum | study: EMG produced TPA metagenomics assembly of the A DSS colitis mouse model was used to assess the...
GAAAAGGTCAAGTCCTGGGCTTGAATCATAGACATACGCGTCATCTCCTCGCTGTGGGGCCGTGCTCCGGCCCAAAAAATCAGGGCCGCAGGAAAGCTCCCGCGGCCCGGCACAGCGCAACAAAGGCCCCCCGCAGAGCGGGCGGCGCGACGCATGGGGACAGGGGGAGGTGATCCGTTTCCTGCGTGACGGCAGACAGGCGCGCTGCCGCCCCGGCGTCCGTCCAAGCACGTCGCCGGAGCCAAATCACATGGCATTTCAGCAGGAAATCAGTCTCACGCTTCCACCCCTTTCCCTTTCATCCAGGGCAGTATAGCACGTTTCCCCGCCCCCGTCAAGGGGCCCGTTTTGGAGGGCAGCGTCCAGACGCGCATTTTATGATGTTCGATTTCCCCTGGCATTGTGTAGGGGCGATTATCAATCGCCCGTCCTCCGGGAAGTCTGGTGCTTGAAGAGGACGGGCGGCTGATAGCCGCCCCTACAAAGCCGCCCCTATAATAAAATCTGCCAACCGGACATTCCCGTTCCGGAGGGTCCGGCAGGCCAAGCTCCGCGGAAGGCTCAAAAAAAATCCGGCGGTCGGGATAAGCCCCGCCGCCGGCTGCAAAGAGGGAAAAGAAACAGAAAGAGAGGAAATCGTGCCTCCAACTTGGAGGATGGCGTTAGCATACCCGGGAAATTTGAAATCAATCTGGATTTTTTATAAATAATTTGTAAACCTTGGGCCGGAACATTTCAGGCTCTCTTCAGTTTGGGGCCGTAAAATTGACAAATCCGGGTTCCATGGGATATAATGGCCTCTGCATACAGATGAACGTCTCAACTTGCCGGCGCTCCGCGCCGGACTGAAATAGGAGGATCTTTCATGACCTGGAAAGAACGACGGACCGTCACCATCCTGCTGAGCATCGCCGGAGCCCTGTTCCTGGCCCTGCTGATCGTCTTCGGCATGATCTACCGGGAAGGGCTGGAGGAAGCTCTGGCGGGGACGGACGCCGCCGCTGCCGGCCTCTCCGAAAGCGGCGCCCCGGCGGACCCCGGGGCTTACAGCGCCCTGCGTTACTACAACGGCTCCGCCACCCTCTCCTTCGTCCTGGACGAACAGGGGACGTGGATCTGGGCCGACGGGCCGGATTTCCCGCTGAAGGCGGACACGGTGACGTCGATCCTGGAAACACTGGCCTCTTTGAAATTCCAGCAGGTTCTTCCCGCCGGGGAGAGTAAGGAGGAATACGGCCTGGACAATCCCTCCGCCACCCTCACCGCCACGGCGGGAACCGGGGAGCAGAGCTTATCCTTCGGCAAGACCACCACCGACGGCGACAGCTATTACATGATGATGAACGGCGACGAGTCCACCGTCTACATTGTGGCCGACACTCTGGTAAATCTCTTGCAGACCCCCATTTACGACATGTGCGCCCTGCCGGAGCTGCCGGACCTCAGCGAGGGAGCTCTCCGGGCCATCATGATCCAGGGGCCCGCCCCTGTGCCGGAGTCCTCAGAGGAAGGGGAAGACGGCCAAGGAGAGGGCGGCGGGGAAGGCGGCGAACCGGCGGAGGAGCCGGAGCGGCCCGCCGTCACCCTGAACGCCCGCCGCTCCAACGGAGAGGACCAGCCGGCCCTCTGGTTTGAAGGCAGCGACAACGTCACCGCCAGCCCCCTGCTTCAAGATCTGCTCTATGACTTGAGAACGATGTCCATGGCCAAATGCGTGGATTACTTCCCCAGTGAAGAGGCGGCGGAAATCTGCGGCTTTGCCAGCGCCGACGCCATTTTAAAAGTGGAGTACGCCGCAAATGGGATGGACCAGACCTTCACCCTCACGGTAGGGGCCCGGATGCCCGACGAGTCGGGGCGGTATGTCCGCCTGGAAGAGGACGGGGCCATCTATGCCCTGTCCGCCGACAGCATCGACGCGGTGATGACGATCTCCGTGGCCGGAATGCGGGGCGCGGCTCAGGAACCCGCCCCGGACGGGAACCAGGAATGAGGAGGAACGCCCATGCGGGTACTGGTGATTGAAGATGAAACCCGGCTGGCCGCCACGCTTCAGGACCTGCTGGAGCTGAACGGATACGCCGCCGACGTCCGCCGCGACGGGGAGTCCGGCCTGGACGACGCCCTGACGAATATTTACGATGTCATTTTGCTGGACGTGATGCTGCCCAAGCTGGACGGCTTCACCCTTCTCCGCCGCCTTCGGGAGGCGGGAAACGCCACGCCGGTGCTGATGCTCACCGCCCGGTCGGAGGTTTCCGACAAAGTAGAGGGCCTGGACCTGGGGGCGGACTACTATTTGACCAAGCCCTTCGACCCCAAGGAACTGCTGGCCTGCGTCCGGGCCCTGACCCGGCGGCAGCCGGAGCTGCGGAACCCGGACTCCCTGGAATTCGGCGGCGTGAAGCTTGAAAAAAGCAGCTTCACACTCTCCTGCGGACCGCGGTCCGTCCGCCTCAGCCGCAAGGAGTTCGACATGATGGAGCTGCTGCTGCTGAACCGGAATCTGGTACTGACCAAGGAGTCCCTGCTGCTGAAAATCTGGGGCTATGAGTCCGAGGCGGAGGACAACAACGTGGAAGTGTATATCTCCTTCCTCCGCAAAAAGCTGGCCCACATTCACGCCAAGGTCCGCATCCGCACGATCCGCATGGTAGGCTACTGCCTGGAGGAGGACAGCGGCTGAAACGGGTGTTTCGTCAATTGTGAATTCCTCTTATCTTGCCCGCCGCTTTCTGGGGGTTTTACACAATTTCCACAAACTTATGCACAAGGGGTATCGGAGGCATGATTCGAAAGCTGCGGCTGAAATTTGTGGCGGTCTGCATGGCCATGGTCACCGCCGTGCTGGCGGTGGTGTGTTTCGCCATTTTTGCCGCCCTCCGGGGAAACGTGGAGGATCTGAGCCGGGAAGTGCTCCACAGGGTGATTCAGGAGGAGGCGCTCCCCGGAGGACGGAAGCCGGAAATCGGCGTGGAAATTGGCGGGGACAAGCTGCTGCTGCCCTATTTCACCGTCAGCGTCTGGCCCGGCGGCGGGGGAACCTACACCGCCTATGTCACCGGCGGCACCTACGCCGGGCTGGAGGACACGGCGGAGCTCACCGCCATTTTAGAGGACTGCCTGAACCAGGAGCCTCCCGAGGGTGTGGTCCAGAGTTACAGCCTCCGCTATCTCCGGCGGGACAACGGACTGTACCAGAAACTGGCCTTTGTGGACATGTCCATGGAGCGGGCCATGCTCCGGGAGATGATGGGCTCCTACCTGCGCATTGCCCTGGCGGCATTTCTGCTGCTGCTGGGGGTGTCGGCGGTTCTGGCCCGTTGGGTGACGGGGCCGATCGAACGGGCCTGGGGCCAACAGAGGCAGTTTCTCTCCGACGCGTCCCACGAGCTGAAAACGCCTTTGACCGTAATTTTATCCAACGCGGAACTGCTCTCCGCCCTGCCCTTGGAGGAGCGGCCCGCCCGGTGGACGGACAACATTCTCTCCGAGTCCCGGCAGATGAAGCGCCTGGTGGAAGAGATGCTGACCCTGGCCCGAGCGGACCACATGGCCCAGCCCGCCGTTTTGGGGGAGGTTTCCCTGTCCGACGTTGCCGAGGACTGCGCCCTGGCTTTTGAGCCGGTGGCCTTCGAGGCGGGGAAGCCTTTGAAATACCATGTGGCGGAGGGCATTTTTGTCCTAGGGGACGGGGACAAGCTGCGGCGGCTGGCGTCCATCCTGCTGGACAACGCTGTGAAATACGGCGCGGAAGGCGGGACCATTACCCTGACTCTGGAGAAGACGGAGCGGCAGGCCCGCCTGGCGGTTTCCAACCCCGGCGAACCCATCCCGGCCGGCCAGCTGCGGCGGCTTTTCGAGCGGTTCTACCGGGCGGACGCCTCCCGGGGGGAGAAAAGCGGCTCCGGCCTGGGGCTGAGCATCGCCGCCGTGATTGCCCAGGAGCACAGGGGAACCCTCCGGGCGGAGAGCGATTCCGCATCCACCCGGTTTCTGTTTGCCATGCCGCTGAAAAAATAGGAGTCGCGGAACGCTTGGCCTTGGGACGGCTTCTGTGTAAAAACGGGAGAGGCCCGCCTCAGGCTGTCAAAAAGTATATTTGACAGCCTGAGCAAGTTTTCAAAGCTCCACGAAAGTTTTGAAAACTTAGGATTGGAATGGCGCGGGAAACCCTTCCTGGGTTTCCCGCACAAACCCTTCCTTCCCGTCATGCCGGTTTTCTGCGGTTTTCGACAAACTGAGGCGGGAGCGTCCCGCCTTTCTTTTTGCAATCGTAAGAAAACCGTAAGAATTTTGTCGAGCCGTTTGTAAGAATTGCCTGGTATCCTGTACCCAGCTCAAGGGAGGAACCCGATATGAACGAATGCATCTTAGTTGTGGACGACGACCCCGAAATCGTAAACGCCATCGCCATCACCCTGGAGCGGGAGGGCTGGCAGGTCCGAAAGGCTTACGACGGCCTCCAGGCCCTGGACGCGTGCCTGGACCCCGCCGTGAAGCTGATCCTCATCGACGTGATGATGCCCAGGCTGGACGGCCTCTCCGCCCTGCTGCGCATCCGAGAGCGGCGGAACCTGCCCGTCATCGTCCTTTCCGCCAAGAGCGAGGACACGGACAAGATTCTGGGCCTTTCCATGGGGGCCGACGACTACGTGACCAAGCCCTACAATCCCCAGGAGCTCATCGCCCGGGTCCGGAGCCAGCTGCGGCGGTACACGTCCCTGGGCGACGTGAACGCCGAAGGGCGGCGGGGCCTGATTCTCAACGGACGGCTCAGCTACGACCCCGCCGGACGGGTTCTCCGGGCCGACGGGGAGGAAGTGAAACTCACCCCCACGGAGATGAAAATTCTGGACCTCTTGATCCGCCACCCCGGGCAGATTTTCCCCGCCGAGGAAATTTACCGCCGGGTCTGGAACGAGGACGCGTTTTCCTGTGAGAACACGGTGATGGTCCACATCCGCCGCATTCGGGAGAAGATCGAACTGAATCCCAAAGAGCCAGATTACATTAAGGTGGTGTGGGGCATTGGATACAAAATGGAACAGCACTGACAAAGAGCGGGAATATTACGCCGCCCCTCTCAAAGACGGCCGGCCCGGCGGCGGGCGGGTCAAGGGCCCGGCGGGTTTCCTGGCCTTCTTCCTGGGGGTGACGCTGGTTCTCTCCGGCCTGGGGAATCTGGGAAACCGGATCGCCTGGGAGCGGGACCCCTCCCCCTGGTGGGAGTGGGACTGGCAGGAGACGGACGCCTTCCGGGACGAGGCTGCCCGGTATCTCCGGGAGTTTTTGACCATCGGCGCCGGGGGAACCGTGGACTTCTACGACAGCGCCTACTGGGCGGAATACGGCGGCGACGTGTCCGTGGTCCAGGAGGCGGAGGCCTACCGCTCCTGGTGGGGGTTCTACCCCTTTACCGAGGCCGTGGTGGTGGACCGGGGAAGCGCGGAACAGGGGACTGTTTTCTCCGAGTCCGATCCGGGCAAGCCTAAAGAGGACCGGGACCCGGACGAGGCCTACCGGAACGACAAGAACGTCCTCTACTACATCCGAACGGGAGAGGTAAAGGACGGGAAGATCTACAGCAACATGGGCAGCGGCCTGGACAAGCTCCTGGCCCGGTCCGTGGAGGGCTATAACTTCTACCTCCAGTTTGTGGACGGCAAGGTTTCCATCTTCAAGGACGGGCAAAGCCTGGACGTATACGGGAACGGCCTGTATACCGGGGAATCCCAGTGGTTTGTCCCGGGCTACGACAACTTCCCCGTCAGTAAGGACTTGGAGGGTGTGAAGGTGGTCATGGCCGTCCGGCGGGAGCCCCAGCGGTATTACGGTATAGACTACAAAGACGGCGGGACCTACTACTCCAGTGCTTTTTATAACATCGCCCGGCAGGTGGAGGCAAGCAGGTCCTTCTACAAAACCCAGGGGCTGCTGCTGGGCGCGGGGCTGGCGTGCCTGATCCTCTGGTTCCTCCTGCGAAGGTCCGCGGAGACGGTAAGCCGGAAAATCGCCTCCTGGACCCTTCACGTTTGGACGGAGGCCCGGGTGCTGCTAGTCGCCATCTGCGCCGTGTGGGCTTTTCTGCCGGGCTTCCTCAGCCTGGATTCCGTCTACGACCTGCTGAACGGTTACTACTGGGAGTGGGACGGCGGGTATTCCTTCTCCGGCTGGGGCATGGCGGCTTTGCGCCTTGCGACCATGAACCTGTCGGGGGCGCTGGCCTTCTTCTGGCTGTGCTGGCTGATTCACAACGACCACAAGCACAATCCGAAGGAGGGCCGGTGGTCCCTCCTGGGCGGGCTCTTTCGGGCCCTCCGGGCAAGAGATCTGAAGCGTCCCGTTGAAAAGCGGCTCAGCCGCCGGACGGCGCTGATCATTCTGGCAGTCTTTCTTCTGGCCGCGGAAATCTTGAGTCTCCTCATCAACCTGACGGTGGCCGGCTATCCCTCCTGGCTGCTCTGGACGGTCTATCTGCTGCCGGTGCTGCTGGCGGCGGGGGCTCTCTCCCTGTTCCAGCTCTGCCAGCGGGGTCTGGCCCGGGACCTGGGCCGCCTGGCGGGCCAGGTGGAGGCCGTCCGGGCCGGGGACCTGGAAACCCCCCTGGAGCTCCCGGAGGACGCGGACCTCCGGCAGACGGCGGAGAGCCTCAACGACATTCAATCGGGCATGAGGGCCGCCCTGGCCGAGCAGACCCGCAGCGAACGGATGAAGGTGGAGCTGGTGAGCAACGTGTCTCACGACCTCAAGACCCCCCTGACCTCCATCCTCTCCTATGCGGAGCTCCTCCGGCAGGAGGACCTGCCCCCGGCGGCGGCGGACTACGCGAAGATCATCGACGAGAAGGCCCAGCGGCTGAAGACTATGGTGGAGGACGTCTTTGAGGTCAGCCGCGCGGCGGCGGACCAGCTTCCTGTCCGCCTGGAGCGGCTGGATCTCGGAAAGCTCCTCCGCCAGACCCTGGCGGACATGGACGGGCCCATTCAGCAAAGCGCCCTGGCCTTTAAAGTGGAGCTGCCGGAGGAGCCCGTCATGATTACCGCCGACGGCAAGCGGCTTTACCGGGTGTTCCAAAACCTCATCGACAACGCCCTGCGCTATGCCCTGGAAGGCAGCCGGGTATATCTGAGCCTGAAGACGGCGGAGGGGACGGCGGAAGCATCCGTCCGCAACACCTCCCGCAGCGAGCTGCCGGAGGGGGTGGACTTCACCGCCCGGTTTGTCCGGGGGGACGCCAGCCGCACCGACGGCGGCAGCGGCTTGGGCTTAAGCATCGCCAAGAGCTTCACAGAGGCCTGCGGCGGGAGCTTCCGGGTGGAGACGCTGGCGGATCTGTTTACGGCCGTCGTCACATTCCCGGCGGTGGAATAGGGAACCACAAAAACAGAAAATGGCCTGACTCCCAGGCCGGACCCCGCAAAAAGCGAGAGAGGCTCACACCTCTCTCGCTTTTATTTCCGGGCAGTACAGCACCTGAACCCCGCAGTCGTCCCGGAGCCGTTCCCTCCGGACGCTCTCCGCCAGAATCAGCCCCGCCAAATCCTGGGGGTCGTCCCCCACCCAGCCCGCCAGCAGATTTAAAAGCCACTCATCCTCTGCCGGGTCCGCCACGCCGTCGCTGACCATGACGGCGAAGCCGCCGGGGGGCAGGGGCGCTTTCGTCACGTCCGGCGGCGGGCCCTGGAGTCCCACCGGAAGGCTGGCCCCGGTGATCCGCCGGACCACGCCGCCCCGCTTGATATAACTGGGGGCCGCGCCGCACTTGTAGAACGCCGCCTCCTTGGCTGCGGGGTCGTAGACGCAGAGGTCCACGGTGGTGAAGGCCCCGCTGTCCGCTCCCCGGAGGCCCATGGCGGAATTCAGGGTTTTCAAAGCCGCCTCCGGGGCCACTCCCGCCTCCAGAAACTGCTGAAGCAGACGGCAGATCAGGGCGGACTCCTTCCGGGCGGGCTCGCCGCTGCCCATTCCGTCCGCCAGCAGGAGACACCAGAGCCCCCGGTCCGTCCGAAAGGACGCCACGGTGTCCCCGCAGACGGTTTCCCCCGCCTTGGGCCGGAGGGCGGCCCCTACCCGGCAGGGGCTCTCCGCCGCCATAGCGGGGGCGGCGGACTCCAGCCCGGCGGCGGTGGCCGTCAGCAGTTCCGAGAGCTGGGCGTACTGGCCCCGGGCGCTGCGGCGGGTTTCCTCCAGCTGGCGGCGGTACTGCCGCCGGAGGAGAAAGGCGGAAAGTTCGGCGTTGATGGCCGCCAGGAGGTCCGGCAGGTGGACGCAGCGGCCGGTGAAATACTCCGGGAAATCCTTTGCCAGGGCCCGGCCCCGCTCCAGGAGGTAGGGCGTCGCGTCGTTCATGGCGTTAAAGGTGCCGGTATAGTCCTTTTGCCAGCAGAGCTCACAGAGGGCGCAGCCCCGGCAGACCTTCTCGGCGGAGCGGTCAAAGACAATGGCGGGATTTTCGTCCGCCACGGGGGGCGCGGAGCGGCCGATGCTGTCGTACAGGTCCCGGAGGGCCGCTGCCGCCCGGTCCAGCCGCTGCCGCCAGGGGGTGGGGTCCTCCTTCCGGTCCGCCGCCGGAACCGGAATGGCGGGCCGGACCCGTTTTCCCGCCACAAAGCGCCCCGGAAGGGCCAGGAACAGGCCCGTCCCCGCCGCCGCCTCCGGCACAAGAGGCAGAATCTGCCCTTCCGCCAGGGCCGCCGTCCCGGCGGCGGCCAGAAAGGCCAGGGCCGCCCCGGTCCGCCGCCGCCCCTGCCGGCTCCCCGCGGCCAGGCCCGCCAGCCCCAGGGCGGCGGTAAGGGGGAGGCGGCTTCCGCACAGCTCCGCTGTCAAACCCAGTCCCAGGCCGAAGGCCGCCCCGGCGGCGGGGCCCCGGTCATAGGCCGCCAGGGCCGCCAGGAAGCACAGCAGAGTCCGGGCGGGAGAGAAACCCAGCAGCTCCAGCCCCTCCACCGCCGTCACCAGGGCCCCGGCCAGGAAGATCAGGCCGTCCACCACCTCCCGGCCCTCCCCGCCCCGAAGAAGAGGGAAAAACAGCCAGGCGGAGGCCCCCAGCAGCGCCGACGCCGCCAGACAGTCCGCCAAGCGGTCCAGAGGGGAGAGGGATTGGAGTATGTAGATACCTTCCACGGTGACAAAGAGCCCCACCGCCGTCAGGGCCGCGTTCCGGGCCTTGGAAAACAGCCGGGTTCCCCCCAAGGCAGTGGAGGCGGCAAGGACCAGCACCGCCACCGCCAGGAACGGCAGAGCTTCGGCAAACTGGAGAAACAAAGCCGCCCCCGCCGCCGCCCCGGTCAGAGCCGCGATCCCCTCCGGTCCCGGCCCCGCCGCCGCAACCCAGCCCAGGGCAAAGGGAGCGGCTCCTCCGGCGGTCTGTCCGGCGGTCAGCGCCGCCGAGAGGAAAAAGCGGACCCCAAGGTTCACCAGACGCCCAGCCCTCCCCCGTTCCAATGTCAGTTGACCGTATGCCACAGCCTGTCCCTCCTCGAAGTGTTGTTCTCCCATTGTAGCGCTGGGAAAGGGAAAAACCCGTCGGGAAAGGTGCCGGAAACTTTTCCGGGGAAAAATGAAGGGAACACACGGGGCAGACCAGGCGCTTGCAGCCGGCGGGGAAACATGAAAAGAGGAGGCTTCCCCCCGAAAAGGAAACCTCCTCTCAGCTTGGCGAAGCGTCTTTTCACCAAGCTGTCTGCAATTTTAAAACGTTGAAAACGTGTTGGATTTGAAGAATTGAAATGGAACGGAAAACCCTTCCTGGGTGATCTCCGGCCCAAGAGCCGCCCCGCGGGCGGTTGGCCTCTGATGCGCGCCTGCGGGCGCGGCCCCGCAGCGTTTCTCTTTCCCGCCTTTTTGGCGGTCCGGTTCCTTTTATGTCCCTCCGGCTCAGTCCGCCAGGGTCAAATCCCCGTCCTTCACCCAGCCCGCTCTCCGGCAGAGCCGGTTGACCAGCGGACAGATCACGGCAGGGAGGACGAAGGAAATCAGAATCAGCCCCGCCCAGTCCATGGCGCCGGGGACGATGGCCGCCGCGCCGTTGGCCAGGGCCGTCTCGCTGGGGGCAATC
>ERZ779633.497-NODE-497-length-10054-cov-6.228923_pt1 | contig 10054 bp, 6 predicted proteins | sample MGYA00514195_ERZ779633 | MGnify/ENA primary metagenome ERZ779633 (study PRJEB29562, sample SAMEA4376707) | mouse gut metagenome | isolation source: Cecum | study: EMG produced TPA metagenomics assembly of the A DSS colitis mouse model was used to assess the...
TCTTTAACTTCCAGCACGGTCTAATAAAATGGTCCTTTTTTACGTGTTTTAAATATCCATTAATAAACTAAAATCAATTTTTTTAATTAACCCCCCCCCCCCCCGGCATATTGCATAATTTTTGTATATCCGTTTTGTGCATAATAACAAGGCGGTTCCGTCTAAACGGAACCGCCTTCCCTGCTATATTCATCTTCATTCTTGGACCAATTACAGGTGATTGATATGACTACTCAAACAAAAACACCGCAATTCGGCTCAGCCTATATACGGGTATCCACCGACGATCAGGTCGAGCTTTCCCCTGAGAGTCAGCTAGAGGAAATCAGGAAATACGCACAGCGCGAGGGAATCCTTCTCCTGGAGGACCAGATATACATTGACGCCGGAATCTCCGGCAAGAAGGCCGAGAGGCGGCCGGAGTTCATGCGGATGATTGCTACCGCCAAATCTCCAGACTGCCCCTTCTCTGTCATCTTGCTCTGGAAATACTCCCGCTTCGCCCGGAACCAGGAGGAAAGCATCTTCTACAAATCTATCCTGCGATCTAAATGCGGCATCGACGTGGTGAGCGTGACGGAGCCGCTGATTGCCGGTCCCTTCGGCTCCCTCATTGAGCGGATCATCGAGTGGATGGACGAATTTTACTCCATCCGGCTGAGTCAAGAGGTCAAGCGCAGCATGAGGGTCAACGCGGAGCGCGGAAAGCTCCAGGCCACCGCCTCCTTCGGCTACCGTGCCGAGGATGGCAAGCTAGTCCCGGATGAGGAAGAGGCCGTCTATGTCCGGCGTATCTTTGACAGCTTCCTGGCCGGCAAGGGTATCTATGTCATCGCCAGAGAGCTGAACGCCATGGGCATCCGTACCCACCGCGGCAATCCGTTTGAGAACCGGACCATCGAATACATACTGCGAAACCCGGTCTACATAGGGAAGCTGCGTTGGAATCCGTCAGGCAGGACCCGCCGCGACTTCTTCAACGAGAACATCATCGTGGCCGACGGTGAACATGAGCCGCTGGTCAGTGAGGAAACCTGGGACGCTGCTCAACAGCAACTGGACGCGGTGAAGGCTCAGTGGGGATATAAGGCCCGCCCCTCCTATGAGCTGAAGGGCTGGACCTCCGGAATCGTGCGCTGCGCCGCCTGCGGCGCCACGCTGATCTTCGCCCAGCCTCACTACTACAAGTGCAACAACTACACCCGCGGCCGTTGCAGACACTCCCAGCACGTCCGGGCTGAGGCCCTGGAGGAAGCCATCATCGCCCGATTGACGAAAGACGCCACCAGCACCTCCCCTGTCGCCTACAACATCACCTACACCAACGCCAGCGGCGGGCATGAGCTGACCCGCCTGGAAGCCACCGTCAAGCAGCTTCGTGTAAAGCGCGGGCGTCTTCAGGAGGCTTACCTGGCCGGTGTCCTGAATCTGGAAGACTTCTCCGCTGCGAAGACGGACATCGAGGGCTCCATAGCCAAGGCTGAGGCTGAGCTGGAAGAGCTCCGAGCGAAGTCTGACACGTCCGTCGTGGAAAACCAGCTCCAGATAGCCATAGCTCAGGCTCTGGTGACACTCCAGTCCCCTGACGCTTCCCTGGAGGAAAAGAACAGCGCGGCCCGGTCGGTCATCGAAAACTGTGTCTTTGACAAAGAGAACTCCCTGCTCACCATCACCTACCGGGTCATCATTTAGGCCGTTTTTCATAGTCTGTTGGCGTCCGGGGGTCCTGACGGCGAGCTTGGCGCTTCAATGCGTTACCTGTCCCAGCGGTACTCTATGCCTTACGCCGAAGCAAAGGGACTGCTCACCGACATCGGCACCGAGGGTTCATTCTGGACCTTGCGCAGATTTTCCAGTACAAAAACCCATTTTTGCGGCAAACAGTTGAGAAAAACCTCCACTTTTCGGTCTTTGTGTACCACCATGTGGTCCAGGACATTTTTGTAAAGCACCTCGCTGTCCGCCCTGCCATGGACGATCTCCGTCACCTGACGGCTCACGTCCTCCCTCATCTGATCAGTCTCACAGGTAAGGCATTTTTTGGTTCGAGCCGCCTCAAGCCGTTTTTGGAGTGTTTCCAACTCCCTATCGTACCGCTGGTTGACCAGCTGCATCTCCTCTTTTGTAATCTGCTTGGAGAAGAACGCATCCAGCACATCCGATTTCTTTTGCGTTAATTGACTGATCTCATATTCCAACGCATCAGCTCTGTCAGCGCTTTCCTCCTCGCACATCTGAATTGCCTCTAATACCAGCGCTGTGACATTTTGGATGATCCTGTCCCGGTCCATTCGCAGGGTGGTCAGGGACTGCTGGAGGATATCCATCGCAAGTTCCTCCCGCAGAAGTTTACCTACATCACAGCCTACCCCGTTGCCCTGAGCGTCAATCCGTTTCTGCCCCTCCGACGTGGCAGTATAGCAGCCCCAGCGTCTGTAAAGTGAACCATCCTTACGGGTTTTCTTCCGGGAGACAAAGCTGGCTCCACACTCGCCGCACTTGATTTTGCCGCTGAACACATACCGGTTGGAGTGGCCGGCCCCCAGTTTACCGTTTCTGTTACGCTTTTTCAGTTCCCGCTGAACGGTGTCCCACAGCTCCCGGCCAATGATCGGTTCATGGTGGTCCCGTATAATCACCAGTTCCTCCTCCCCGTGGTTGTATTTCTTGGCGTGGCTCAGGTAATCCGGTGTGATGGTCTTCTTCTGCACCAGATCTCCCACATATTTCTCGTTCTTCAAAATTTTGACGATGTGGGTGTTGGACCATTTCACATTGCCGCTGTGTGTCCGATACCCTGCTTCCCGAAGCTCCCGAGCGATGACGGTGGTTCCCTTTTTCTCCACGCCATATTTGTAAAAAATCAGCCTGACAATCTCCGCACCCGACCGATTGACTGTCAGGCAACCATCCTTTACATCATAACCTAAGAGCGATCTTCCGAACACTACCCCCTGCTCCATCCGTCGGGTCTGCCCCCACTTTACTCGGGTGGAGGTCTTGCGGCTCTCCTCCTGGGCAATCGATCCCATGATGGACAGCCGAAGCTCGGCGTCCGGCTCCAGTGTGCTGATTCCGTCGTTCATAAATAAAACACCTACCCCCAATGCTTTCAGCTCTCGGGTGTAGGTGATGGTGTCCAATATATTTCGAGAAAAACGGCTGACCTCCTTGGTGAGGATTAGCTGGAATTTTCCTGATCGGGCGTCGGCAATCATTCGATTGAAGGCGGCCCGTCTCTTCGTCGAGGTTCCGGTGATTCCCTCGTCAGCGTAGACCTCATGCAACTCCCAGTCTGGCTGGCGGTCGATGTACTCCTTAAAATATCGCTGTTGGCTCTCAAATGAATTGGCCTGGTCATCCCGGTCTGTAGACACACGGCAGTAAGATGCTACCTTTATCATGGTATCGTTCACCCCTTTGTTTTTGTGCTGACTGGCGCGGCACATACACTACACCGTACCCCTCTTCAAAAGTCTATTACTTTTTAGAATTGTTTCCACTGTCTTTTCAGCTTTTCTTCTGCATATTGATACTGCATCTCATTTAATACACCTTTGTCCTTCAACGTCAGCAGAAGGGCTCTTTGATACTCAAACAAGAACCGGCTGTCGGTTTCTTTCGTGATCTCCCGGTCATTCTCGATATCCAACAACCGCGCCTGTTCTGCCATCCTGCCACTCCCCTTTGTTCCAAAGGTATGCACAGGACTGGCCCGCTTTGATAGCTTTTACTCCTTTCTTCCTTTATTTTCATGTGACCATGTGCAGTATGCCATTTTGGAACGGGGAAACGAGACCAAAGAGAAGATGTTTTTCAACCGACTTTGAACGTCTTCCCAACTTTCATATTATTGTGCGGCAAGCGCATTGGCATTGATCTTGTCGATCACAGTTTTGATGCCCAGCCAGAGGGAAATGTCGGTAAACACCTCCACCACGCTGCCCTGGTCAGTAAAGGGCGGCTCCTGAAGGATGGACAGGTCTTTCATCATGCCGTTGCGGACAATATACTCCACGATCTGATTTACGAAATAAATCTGACGGCTGTCCAAATTGGTGCTGGTTAGATATTCAGAAAAGGCCTCCTTCGCCGCGTGCATATCCAGGCCAACAATCTCCCGGACGAACTCCCCCAAGGGCTTAGCCCCCAGCTCCGCCTCATAGTCCTGCCGGCTGCCCACCTCGCTCCAAAGGATGCCCTCCAACGCGGTCACATCCCCCGGTGTCAGCGGGACATTGCCTTTCAGCTTGGCAATGACCTCCTCGTCCTGATGCTGCCGGACATAGTACTCTGCCCTGGCCCGATAGTTTATCAGATCATCATTCTCCAGCTGGGACTCCTTCCAGTCCATGGACAGAACCGTATCGCTGAAATTTGTGGAGTAGAGGACAAAATCGTGGGGGATGTATTTCATCAGGTCCCGCAAACTCTCCCGAATATACTCAAACTCGTTAACTCCCGCGTCATCCAGGTAATTGGTGTGGAGAATCTTGTCAATCAGGTCTGACTGTGCCTGAATGGCCGGGATGTTGGCTACGCCGGAGATACCCTGGACCTTTTTCAATAAATCATTCCGGGCCCGGGTGTACTTCTCGCCGGCCAGATAGGCCAGTTCAATGCCGTACATCAGCGCGTCAAAGCGGACCGCCTTGGGGTCGTCTCCGTCCGGCTCAATCAGCGGCGCCAATTCCCCCTCGATATTCAGTGTATCCTCGTAGCTGAGGGCGGCGCAGCTCTCTATGCTGCTGAACTTCTCCACATACCGCAGGTGCTGGCGGACAGCAAAATTCTCCCGGTTCAGCGCCTGGACCTTGGCGGCCATATCCCCCACCAGCGCTTGGCGGAAGGCGGTCAGCCCCTCCGTCTGGAAGGCCAAATCCTGGAGCTTATACGCGATTTGAGCCTTGAGGCAGAAAATAGCCCCCTGGAGCGGCAGGCGGCTGACGGCGGGCTTTCCCTTGTCATTCATGCGGAAGAACTCAAAATTTCCACAGAAATCAAAGATATAAAATTTCTCCTTATCCGCTCCGTCCAGCAGGCCCGGACACAGCCGGGTGCCCCGGCCAATCATCTGCCAGAACTTGGCCTTGCTCATCACCTTCTTGAAGAATACCAGATTCAGCACCTCGGGCACATCGATGCCGGTGTCCAGCATATCCACCGAGATAGCAATCTGGGGCAGCTTGTTCGGGTCGGAGAAGTCGTCAATGGCGCTCTGGGCGTAGGTCATATAGTTGTCGATGACCATAGCATAGCCGGGCAGGTTGGGGTACTCCCGGCTGAAGATTTCGAGGATTTTCTCGGCATGGGCGTGGTTCCTGGCAAAGATGATGGTCTTGCCCAGCTTCTCCCCGTAGTCGATGCGTAGGCCGTTGGTCATCAGGATATGCAGGACCTCCCGGATGGTGCCCTCATTGAACACCCACTCGTTGAGGGCAGAGGAGCTGATCTTCTCAGGCAGCTCCCCGTTCTCATCCTCAAAGGTATCCTCATACGCCTCCCTGTCCTCCGCGGACAGCTCATCGTAGGTAATGCCCTCCTCCAGAAATTTCAGCCGGGTCTCCACACTCATAAAGTCCACCAGAAAGCCGTCGGCCACCGCCTGGGCCAGCTCGTAGCCGAAAGTGGGCTCGCCGTTGCCCAGCTCGAATACCTCATAGGTGTTCTTGTCGATTTCATCCTTGGGGGTGGCGGTCAGGCCCACCAGAGGAGCGTCGAAGTAGCTGAAAATGTCCCGGTATTTGTTGTAGATGGACCGGTGGGCCTCGTCGCAGACGACCAGGTCGAAGTGGCCGCAGGTAAACAGCTTGCCCTCCTCGTCCCGCACCGCGTCGATGCAGTTCATCATGGTCTGGTAGGTGGAAAAAACGCACCGGGCGGCGGTGTTGTCCTTCTCCTCGCACAGGTTGGTCACTGACAGGCTGGGCAGCAGATTGACAAAGCTCCGCTTGGCTTGGGTGACCAGGGAGTTCCGGTCGGCCAGGAAGAGGATATTCTTCACCCAGCCGTGGCGCAGGAGTACGTCGCACAGGGCAATCACCGTCCTGGTCTTGCCCGAGCCGGTGGCCATAACCAGCAGAGCCTTCCGGCGGTTCTGCTCAAAGCTGGAGCACACCGCCTTGACGGCGCTCTCCTGATACCAGCGCCCGGCGATGTCCTTGTCCACCGTCACATCGGCCAGGCTTGTCCGCATGGCGCGCAGGTTGAACAGCTTCTCCAGGTCCCGTCTGGAGTAGATGGCCGCTACCTTCCGCTCCGGGTAGGCCCCGTCGTCGATGCGGGTGTCGAAGCCGTTGGTGAGGAAGACCACCGGCCGGCGGCCGTATTTTTCCTCCAAAATGTTGGCGTACAGCTTGGCCTGCTGGCGGCCCTTGGACACGTCCACGCAGGTGCGCTTGGCCTCAATCAGCGCCAAAGGCCGGCCGTCGGAGCCGTAGAGCACATAGTCGGCATACCCCACCCCCGACTTGTTGGGCATCCCGGACAGCTCCACCTCGTTCAGCCAGTCCTGGCCCAGGGTCCAGCCGGCGTCCAGGAGCATGGCGTCGATGTACAGCTTGCGGGTCTCGTACTCGGTGAGGTCCAGGGGCTTGGGCACATAGGTCTTCTCCTGCTCCTCCCGCCGGGCGGTGAGCTCCGCCTTGAGGGCCTGGTTCTCCGCCATGAGGGCCTCCAGGTCCACGTCGGGGACCTGCGCCGGAGCCGGGCCGGCAGGCCGCTCCTCCAGCAGGGCGCGGTCAAACTGCCCCTCCTGGTAGTCGGTCCCGTAGCAGTAGGCCACGAAGTCCAGAAATATGTACAGGTTCTCCAGACACAGCTCCGCCTGGGGCCGGGTCAGCGCCTTGCCCCCGTGAGCGGCTTGGTTGCCATACACCCGGATGACCTTCATTCTCTGCCAGAGGTCGCCCCCCACAATGTCCCGGAACTCCGCCGTCCCCATCAGGTTCACCAGGGTGTTCTGCCCAGGCTTGACCAGCGCGCCGTCCACCGAGTACATCCACTTTACCCCGCACTCCATCGCCCGCCGGCAGTTCAGAATGCAGGCGGCCAGATCGATGTGCAGGATTCTCTCCGCCGCCGCAGCAGCAGGGGCAAAGGAGGTGAATTGGGGGTCGGTGAGGAACCGGTCAAAGTTGGTCATGGGTGGTCACCTCAAAATATATCGGATTATTGTATTTCTATATATTATCCACTGACTGCTCCAATCAATGGCCTTTCAAATTCCACCTGTAGAAAATGCTTTGGATTAAATACGACATGAATACGTTCTTTAATGGATTTGATTACATTTTCTTCATAATCTGAATATTTTGTAAATTTAGCCTTAACTTTATCAACTTCCCTGGCATATCTAAAGGCTGAAATTCTGTTTAACTCGATATCTGTATGCCAAAAAATGATTAGATGGGTGTTATAATTATCCCTGAGCCAATCCATTATTAGTTGCCACCATCTTGAATCTGAATCGCCTAAAGACATTCCAAAAATACATATAATTTGACTTGAAGCAATTATATTTTCAGCTTGAACATGCCACAATCGCTCGACAGCAGCAACACCTTGAGGTTTGATAAGCATCTCTGCAAAGTATGGAACAGACAGCAAGTCCTGATTGACAATCTGAGAAGAATCATTCACGCCAAGAATTGGAAACTCATCTGATGTACCATGAATATGTATGACTGTTTGATTTACTTTCAGGCGTCTTAATTTACTTGAATTTCCATATGCCCATGCCTTCAATGGGCTTGCGGCTAATACCTCTGCACATTTATCTATTAGCCTGGTATAATTGAAAGACATGATATGTATTGTACAGTCTTCGTTTTCTTTTGCTTTAAAAATCGAATCAATTTTGTCAAAGCCAGCAGGAGATAATTCCTGGTAAAACTTCGCTACACCTTCTCTTAACTTTTCCGATTCACTTTCGGAAATTGCATCATAACGGCCTTTTGTTTCTTTTTCCAGATATTCGATAATTCCCCTTTGCGCATCCTCGTAACATTCAATAAAGTCATCTACTGTTTCGGCTGAAAATTTTGCAGTATACTTTCCTAAGCCCATTTCAAAATCAGCCCAATTTTCTCCGCCATTATCAATATCGTTTTGGATTTCTTTTTTAAATGTGTATATGTGTAAATTCTCGTGTGGTTGCTTACAGTACCAATCGTAAAATGATGAATATGACGTACGTACTCCTGATGCAATATCAAACCCATTCCCAACTAAAAATGAAATAATCACTTTTTCGGCCTCCTTTTGTGCTATCGGAAATACTCCTGCATCAGCGATTTTCTCAGCACTTCCAGTTTATCCAAACTTTGCTGGATTGTCAACTTTTGTCGGGCAACTTCACCAAAAAAAGAAGAAAATTTTTCTTGCAGTTCTATGTCCGGTATTGGGCAACAAAATCCCTCCACCTGTTGTTTATTAACTTTTGGCAGGTTAGTTCTGTTTGAGAATGCCAAAATATAATCCAAAAAAACAGGATTTCTCAATGTATACGCAAGAAATACTCGGTTGCATTTTTCCTTTTTCGGTAAAATCGGATACGCATCCGCAGAACAAACACCCGCAAAATCTGGCAAAGCAACCTTGTTCAAATTCGGTCGAATTTTACTATAAATGATGTGTTCCGGCGTAAACAGGTACTTTCCGCTGATCACCCCGTCTTCCTTGACGGTTCGATAACCGGAAAGGTTTCCTGTATCCTTTTCTATACTGTCGATTCCTATATGCGGATATTCACCATATTCTGTAAAATCATGGATCATTGTGGTATCTATCGAAGCAAAGTCATTGAATGTATAAACGGACCAGTCCATACTATTGCGCTTCAAATCCCCAAACATCTCCACAAACTTCGCCTTAACCAGTTCATCCAGTTTGGCAAGCTGTTGTTTGCGGAAGGAAACTAAAGTGGCAAGTTTGTCCAAAATACTGGCGATTTCCAACTGTTTTTCTACGGGAAACAATGGAATTTCATATTCCTTTAGCCATTCTGTACTCATATTTTTTTGTGCAACGCCTTTTGAAGATGCAATGCACATTCCCTCAAAATAATCGGAGTTAAGGAAATTGAATAAAAAATTTTTATTGAGGACTGTTTCATTTTTTATTCGCAAACAGGCAACTCGCTGATTAAGTGCCGCAGGAAGAAAATTCTCTCCAATCAAAGCTACTCTTCCTACATTTCCAGTTAGTGACATGAGTAAATCTCCGCTAGAAAGCATATATTTTTGTGCTTCTTTACTTTCTGTTGGGTAAAATACTGGTGCACTATCTTCAATGTATCCTTTCTGCACATTGGCAATCCTAATGATTCTGATACCGGAATCAGTGTATTGTTCACTCCTAAACGCAAATCCATTTAATATATCGCATATATCCCCCAATCTCGCCATCACACCAGCCCCTCCAGTTCCTCCAGTCCCTTCTGAATTTCTGCCTCCAACTCCCGGAGCTGGGCAAAAATCTCGCTGGTGGGCGGGTACTCCACAGGCACGTACTCGGTCGTTTTGTAATAATTGATGGACAACTGTAAGTCGTAGCCCACAATCTCTGTATTGGGCACCAGCACGGACTGCTCGGGCCGGGCCCGGCTGGTCTCCCCGGCCAGGTTATGGAACCGGGCGACGATATCGGGGATGTCGTTCTCAGCCACGGGGGCGCGCTTGTCGTCCAGGGAGAGGCCGTCGGAGCGCATATCGTAAAACCACACCTGATCCGTCCCGCCGTGGCCGGTCTTGGTAAAGACGAGCACCCCGGTAGACACCCCGGCGTAGGGCTTGAACACCCCGGAGGGCATGGAAATGACGGCCTCCAGCCGGTGGTTCTCCACCAGCTCCCGGCGGATATCCTTGTGTGCCTTGGAGGACCCAAACAGCACCCCGTCCGGGACGATGCAGGCGCACCGCCCGCCCACCCGGAGCATCTTCAAAAACAGGGCCAGAAACAGCAGCTCGGTCTTCTTGGTCTTGCACAGCTTCAAGAGGTCGGCGGACACGATGTCCGCGTCCAGGCTGCCCTTGAAGGGGGGATTGGCCAGGAT
>ERZ779633.498-NODE-498-length-10046-cov-7.084876_pt1 | contig 10046 bp, 10 predicted proteins | sample MGYA00514195_ERZ779633 | MGnify/ENA primary metagenome ERZ779633 (study PRJEB29562, sample SAMEA4376707) | mouse gut metagenome | isolation source: Cecum | study: EMG produced TPA metagenomics assembly of the A DSS colitis mouse model was used to assess the...
GAGCGTACGGTTCGCATCCGTAAGGTCGAGGGTTCGATCCCCTTCGGGTCCACCAAAGAGAAGGCACTCTAAACGGAGTGTCTTCTCTTATACCCTTCAAGGTTCTTCTGGTGTTTCGCACACATTTTTATAATCTCCCATCTTAAACAAAGCTCCTACAATTAGACCTATAATTTGCCCAACCTCTTCTTCCTCCAAAGGCTCATTATGTTCTGCATAATATAGCTTGCCATCAAGAGCAAAGACAGAAATTAGAGCCTCATCATACGGTTGATTAATCTTATCTTCCGCATCAGCAAACTTTTTGAAATCAAGATTTGACCATGATTCAGCCACTCTATTTGTCTTTCTTTCCGTATGGTAAATGGGCAATCCGCCATCACAATAAACTTTTGTAACTTTGGCGGATGCATGCACTAATAACACACTAATAATATCATCTCTACTTAACAAGCAAAACTGCTGAAATATCTCATCCATCTTTCCTGTATCAATATATTGATACTTTACTATGTTGAATACAGCTTCCGTTTTTTTCTCTTGTCCGATAAAGAAATTATACGCTTCCAAAAAAAGATTCGTATTCCTATATGCCCCAAGAGTTTCCTCCCCAATATATTCTTCAGCAAATGCTTCCCCATATGGTTCCGTCAAAGAATCAAAGCACCGATACAAGATTTCCCGATCCATCAATAGCACTGGAAACGGGTCAATTGATAAGCGCATTACAGCTACTATTCTAATACAGCGCTGGAGATACATTTCAAACTCTTTAATAAAATGTTCTTGGTTATCTTTCATTTTGAACGGATGATTGCGAGAAACATAAAAGTGTTGCAGCCCTTGTTTGTGAACAAATTTATTTAACTCTGCGCTAAGTTCCTTTGCTTCTAAGAAGAATTGGGGCATCTTTTCTTTCATGTCCACAAAAGCTGTGCCTTTACTAGAGAGTTGTTTTATCATTTGCCCCTGCATTGGAAAATCTCTAGTTTCTTGCCATGCGCTCAAAAAGATTTCTTGTTCTTCAGATGGCATATCAACTAAAAACACCATTGTCGTTGCCAAGTCAATAGCCGAGCGTAGAGAGTAATACGCACAATCAAAGTATCCATGCTCGAACAGTTCAATTGCGTTGATTAGTTGCTGTTCAGCTTCCATAATAAACGTGTTGCTAATGTTCATTACACCTATACGGCCAGACCAGCTATGTTCAATATTCAAAAGATCAATGTAATACTTTTCTTTATCCGGAAGAGATACGGGCCGAATATTTTCGGCACTCTTCCAACTAATGTAATTTTCCATAAATCTCTATTTCCCCCTAACTTTCTTGCTTTTGCAACATTTGGATATATTCAGTATAACTGAAATAGAATTGTCAATCAATAGCGTGGTATAAAACCAGGCACATGCATCTCTACCGCAGACTGGATCGTTCCTTTGCAGTAATACAAAAGCTATTGGCAACTCGTTCTGCTATTTTTTCAATAATTGAAGGTCTGTGCAAAAGGGTAGTGTAGACCTTTGGATCATAGGCCTTTCGGCCATCCGTTTCGGCTGCTACCTTTGCCACAGTTGCGGCATCCTCATAAATTGCGAGGATCACCTGTTGCGTGCCATTGAAATCTTCCCCGGCTATTGTCGCATAACGATACCTGATCCCAAAACCGGAAAGCTCTTGACAAATTTTCTTGAGTTGCCAGTGCAACACTTCATTTGTGCGCTCCTCAACCTTTTCACTCCGCAACAGCTTTGGCTGTCCAACCAGTCTTACTTTTTGCTCTGCTAGAAATTCATAAAAGGCTCTTTCCCTATAGACTGCAATATCGAAAGAAATATCAATCAGATAAATATTGTTCGGATCAGGATGTACGCATCCAGATGCCAACCTTTCTTTCACCATCCCCGGCAAGTCTGGATCATATATGCTTTTCTGAAATGCGAACCTACATAAGACATGGTTTTGCGGGTCTCCTAATTCAATATCAATCATAGACATGCATAAAACACTCCCTCCGGTTTTCTGATAGATACGGAATTGGGAGGCCATGCCCATTCACCTGTCTGTATTTTTTATTGTTTTTTAGAGTAATTTTATCAATCCCAGTTGAACTTTGTCGAAAATTGTCGTGCAACCATGCTGGGAGCGCGTTCGGTTCGCATCCGAGAGGTCGAGGGTTCAAATCCCTTCGGGTCCACCACCAATGAAGCAGACGGTTTACACCGCCTGCTTCATTGTCTCTTTTCGGGTCAAGGATATAGGCGCAATGTTGCGCTCCCTCTTGTTTCTTATGCCCTGCTCGGTCAGGTAGCGGAAAAGACGTTGGGTACACCGGTGAAAGTGTAGTTCCCACCGCGTTCATAGGCGTTAAGCGTCAAGCTGACCCCGGCAATACTTCATGCCCTAATGGATAAAATCGTTATCCATGCTCCCGACAAGTCCAACGGCCACCGCACCCAGCAGATAGATATTTACTACAACTTCGTGGGCCAGTTTGACCTTGCCCATGAGACAGCCACACGACAAACGGCAAAAGAAACGGCGTGATATGCCACGCATACCACGCCATTCCTTCTTAATGATTTGCTTCTTTAACAACAGCAGACATTGCAGCGTGGCGCTTTTCTTATGCCGGGACCCCGGCCCCGCACTTGCTTTCCAGCCAGGCCAGGGCATCGGCAAACACCTCGTCCCGGTTCAGTTCATTGAGCATTTCGTGGCGGCCGCCGGGGTAAAGCTTCACGGTCACGTCCTGGCAGCCCGCCTCCCGGAACCACCCCGCCACCTTCAAAACACCTTTTCCCATGGCCCCCACCGGGTCGCGGTCCCCGGCGAAGAAGTAAACGGGGGTGGTCTTGTCCATCCTTTGGAGATTTTTCCAGCTGCCCACATATTGCAGGCCCGTCATCATGGCGTGGTTCATCCCCGCCGTGGTCTGAAAGCTGCACAGAGGGTCGGCCAGATAGGCGTCCACCACCCGCTCGTCCCGGCAGATCCAGTCCGCCGATGTGCGGCAGGGCTTGAAGGCGTTGTTATACGCCCCGATGGACAGCTCGTAAAAGAGCTTGTTCACCTTGTGGGGATCCCCCAGTCCGGTGAGCAGCTTGCCCGCAACCACGGTGACGGCGCTCTCTTGGCCGGTACCCGAGAGGATGCAGCCCGTCAGGGTACCGGGGTAGTCGATGAGATAGGTCCGGGCCACGAAGGAGCCCATGGAATGGCCCAGCAGGAAGTAGGGAACGGCAGGAAACCGTTCTCCCATCCGCTCCCGCAAAGTATGTACGTCCTTGACCAGACAGGTCCAGTCGGTAAAGAAGCCGTACTCCTCAGGCCCTTTGGCGGTCTTGCCGTGGCCCAGATGGTCGTTGCCGCAGACGGCGAAGCCGTGGGCGGTCAAGAATTCCGCGAAGGGGGCGTAGCGCTGGATATACTCGCAGATGCCGTGGACCAGCTGGACCACTCCCCGGATCTCCCCCTCCGGCAGCCACACCACAGCGTGGACCTGATGCGTGCCGTCGGCGGACGGGTAGAAAAATTCCTCCATCCCCATAGCTTTTTATCCTCCTTTGTGATAATATATAGGTATTCTTTAGTTTACCTGAGGCCGCCCCGTCCGTCAAGGGACGACTCACCGAAAGGATGAGGAATATGTCCGTGCTCGACCGTTTCCTGCGCTATGTCTCCTTCGATACCCAGTCCAATCCCACCACCGGCGTCCATCCCTCCACCGCCAAACAAAAGGTGCTGGGGGAGGCTCTGGCCACTGAGCTGGCCCAGATGGGCCTCCAAAACGCCCGCATGGACGACTTTGGCTATGTCTACGCCCATCTTCCCGCCACCCCCGGTTATGAGGGGGTCCCCTGCATGGGCCTTATCGCCCACATGGACACCGCTTCCGGGGCCTCGGGCGCCAACGTGAAGCCCCAGATCATCCGCTATGAGGGAGGCGACATCGTCCTGGGCCACGGGGAGGTCATGAAGGCAGCGGACTATACCAGCCTGAAGCGTTACATCGGCCAGGACCTGGTGGTCACCGACGGCTCCACCCTTCTGGGCGCGGACGACAAGGCCGGGGTGGCGGAGATCTTCTCAGCTGTGGAATACCTTGTCGCCCACCCGGAGATCCCCCACGGCCCCATTGCCGTGGGCATCACCCCCGATGAGGAGATCGGCGAGGGAGCGGACCACTTTGACATCCAGGGCTTTGGCGCGGCGGTGGCCTACACCGTGGACGGCGGCGAGCTGGGAGAGCTGGAGTATGAGAACTTCAACGCCGCCGGAGCGGCGGTCACGGTCCACGGCTTCAACATCCACCCCGGTTCGGCCAAGAACAAAATGAAAAATGCCCTGCTGATGGCCATGGAGTTCAACGCCATGCTGCCCCCCGCCGAGATCCCCGCCCACACCGAGGGCTATGAGGGCTTTTATCACCTCCAGGCCATGTCAGGAGATGAGACTACGGCAAAGCTGGAGTACATCGTCCGCGACCACGACACAGACAAGTTCAACGCCCGCAAGGCCGCTATGGAGCGCATCGCCGCCTATCTGAACGATAAATACGGCGCGGGCACGGTGGAGCTTCAGCTCACCGATCAGTACTACAATATGAAAGCCCAGATCGAGCCCCACATGTACCTCGTCCACCGGGCCAAGGCCGCCTTTGTCCGCTGCGGGGTGGAGGCCCGGGAAATGGCTATCCGGGGCGGCACCGACGGCGCGCGGCTCTCCTATGAGGGTCTTCCCTGCCCCAACCTGTCCACCGGCGGGGCTAACTTCCACGGCGTCCACGAGTTTATCCCCGTCCCCTCCCTGGAGAAAATGGTGGAGGTTCTGGTGGCTCTGGTGCGTGAGGATAAATAATTTTGAAAAGACGGGAACTTTTTCATGGAACCCCCGTCTAAATCTCGGCTTTACTCAAGGGATAAGACCTTGAGAAAGAAATATGGAAAGGAGCATTTCCCCATGAAGAAAGTCCTGGCCCTGGGCCTCTCGTTGGCCCTCACCCTGTCCCTGGGCGTCACCGCCCTGGCGGAGGAAGGCGTCATGCCCATCGCGGACGATGCCGTCGCCACCCTGCCCGACGCCATTCCCGTGGAGGACGCCGACGGCGTCGCTGAGAGCGGCACCGAGCCGGTGGTCTTCCCCGGTCCGTCCGAAACCCCCGAGACGGTGGACGTCCCCCTGTCCAGCCACTACTCCGCCACCATTTTCATGGACGGCGAGCAGGTGGACACCTCCAAGGTCCCCGACGCCCCCGACGGCTATCTGCCCATGCGCTTGCTCTCTGAACTGACCGGCGGCTCCGCCTCCTGGTATCCCGAGGACAACCAGTCCCTGTTCTTCTTCGATGAGAACAGCATCATCGTGGACTTTACGGAGATGAGCGTACAGATCGGCGCCGGCTCCGAGCCGATGGAGGGCGTGAAGCCTTATCTGGACCCCGCTGGCTTCACATTCCTGCCCTACAGCGTGCTGGACGCTCTGGAGACCGTTTCTGTTGACCCCAACCTGAATCTGGACGTGAACCGCTACGACATCACCACCTCCGCCTCCGACCCCGACAAGAAGGTGGTCCTGTCCATCATGGAGGCCGTGGAGCTGGGCGCCCGTATGAACAGCTCTCCCGCTGAGATGGAAGAGTACATGGGCATCCGCCAGGAAAACTTCACCAAGGTCATCGGCTACTTCCCCATGATGATCAACGCTGACACCATCGTGATCGGCGAGGTCGCCGAGGGCAAGATGGACGCCGCCAAGGAGGACCTGGAGGCCCGCAAGGAGACCACCATCCAGTCCTTTGAGCACTATCTCCAGGGTCCCCACGAAATGGCCCAGAACGGCCAGATCGTGGTCGCTCCCGACGGCGCGCACATCATGCTCATCATCTCCGGCGACAACGCCAAGGCCATCGAGATGTTCAACGAGGCGTACCCCGCCAAGTAATTTGCCCACCGTCAAACATGAGGTCTGAAAACAGCGTAGGCATGTTTCTTAGACCACATTCACAAACATGCACAAGAGCCGCTTGCGTTTCCGCAAGCGGCTCTTGTGCATGTGTTGACAGGACCCCCTCCAGGCGGATGTAGCCTTTCCCGGTCTCCTTGTCTTTACGAATGATGGGGTAGCGCAGGGAAGAACACACACCCCAAGCAAGCCATAACACCCGCCGCCGTGCCAGGGTGGAGCGGCAGATGAAGCAGGGATCGGCCCGCTCCTTAACAGATAGACGGGCTATCTACCCCTTGTGGGGTAGTCGATTTAGGCTAATCGACCTTCCCTCTGTTCCGACAGGATATTTTTTGACAAACTGCTATATTTGTGCTACCGCAGAACGTGACAGGACTTTTCTCCAAGCTATCACGCAAAGCCGCAAATTGAACAAAAGGAGGATGATCTATGGCAGGAAAACGCTCCAACGGCGAGGGAACGCTGCGTAGGCGGCCCAACGGCCTGTGGGAGTGCAGTATGATGGTGGGTTATGCGGACACAGGAGATTTTGGCTCTGGTGCCACAGCACATTGAGCCGGACGGTTCCTGCGTCCACATTCGCCAAGCGGTGAACATGGTAAAGGGAACGCCCCATATCGGCCCACTCAAGACCGCCACCAGTATCCGGGACATGCCTGTGCCGCCCAACGTCCAGTATTGCGCCGTATTTCTCCGGGAGCAAGCGGAGCGGCTGGTGTGGGAAAGCGCGGTGTTTCCCGGTCAGCCAGTCAATCCCAGCTACTTCCGGGACAAGTACCGCAACGCTCTATTCAGAATTCCCGGTGTCCGTCTGCTGACGCCCCATAGCTGCCGTCACACCTTTGTCTCCCAGCTCCAGGCCCTTGGCGTGGATATGGAGATTATCCAGAGCCTCGTCGGGCACGCCGACATTGAAATGACCCAGCATTATCTACACGTCCAAGAGGAGGTGCGGCAAGCCGCCGCAAAGAAATTCAGCAAGGCTTTTTCTGTCTCACGATAATATAGAAACTCACTGTGTTTTCCGTAGTTGTTCTGGTATGTACCAGAATTTCAACGGAGCCAGTTTCAATAAGTGGCGGACTGTTTCGCCTGTTGTCAGGCCGTGATAAACAGCATATTCGTCATTCTGGTACAGTTCTGGTATGGGCAGGGCCACAAATGGGAGCAGGGGAAAGAAAAATCCTGTAACCGTTGTGGTTACAGGATTTTTCTTGGTGGAGATAAGCGGGATCGAACCGCTGACCTCTTGAATGCCATTCAAGCGCTCTCCCCACACAAGCACAATACGCACCCCTACGGGAAGGCTTGCAAGGCAGTCATTGTGTAGGTTTTCCACACAACACCAAATTGTCCGAATCTAAGGTTCCTTTTGTAATTATAGCATATTGCAATGAACAATGCAATTCTACTTCTCTACTTTTATTTCTTGCCATCAGCGAGCAAATACGCTAAATAGAAAACAATGGCTAATAACCCTATGCTCAACAATCCAATAGAAATTGCCTTTATTGTCAAAAATGCTTTAATATCAGATGTATTAAAAGGGCTAATACTTAATGGATAGATGATATTCGCAATAGAAAACAGGCTGAATATGAAAAGGCCCATCTTCATCCCTTTGGGGCTATTTAGCGCCGCACCTCTAATTTGGAGTTGGCTTTTTTGTGTGGTAAGCAGGTCTATCTTATTTTGATTCTCAACAATTCTTTCCTTTGCTTTAGAGTACCAAATTCCTGTCATACTAATTTCTGGTGGGGAAATAATCGCCGAGAGTGTTGACCCGTAACGGGATTGTCTGGTTTGCTGATCAAAATATTTAGCAATCCTTTTTGCAATCTCATACTCAAAATCGTTTTTGATTTGCTCTACTAACGAAATAGGAAGGTCATCTTCATTCATTGCAATATCGGTATCTTCTTCGTGCTCTTTGTCATCATCGTACATTAGCTTTAATGTGGCATTAGCTCTATCCCAATATTTTTGCAATGTATTCTTCTCAATCCGGGGACGATTTTCCACCTTGTAAACTTCGTCCAAAGGTTTTTGTTCCACAAGCTCCTTTATGTTATCACGCAAAAAATCCAATGCGTCATCTTCGTCAATATCGTTTTGATCCCGCTCGACTTCTGTTTTAATAACGGCAATTTCAGTTTCAACCTCTGACAATCGAGCTTGTATCTCATTTCGCTCTGTATTTATAGTTATCAATCTACTCGCTATAAGCCCGCCAACTATTGCAACGATTGAAGCAGACGCAGCTGCTACTGTTTGTAAAAAACTTGTCAAATCGTAATTCATCTGCTCCACTGCCTTTCAGCATATTTTAGAAATCAAACATGAGGGTAGGGTCTTTTCTTTTCATTTCTATAATCTGATCCATGGAACACCCAGCTTTTTCTTCAAATAGCTGTTGCAACCGTTTCTGTTCCTCCTCGGATGGCGTTTCATCTTCAATCTCAACGGTTACATCTGCCCCTTCACTTTGGGTTGTTTTAAGAAAGTTCGTTGCCGCTTGACAAAGTTGCCAACAAAAAACGCCCAAATCAATGTCCATGTGATATGATCCCCCTACCATTTGGACAATTCGGTTAAGTCGAAGAAGGGGATCTCTGTTGTAATGTAGTGTAAATCTTTTGATGTCCTTTACGGCATCAGCCGCACCTAAATCAAAATTTCCTTTATGCAAGTAAGCACAACGCAATTTATAACATACCGCCCCATTAAGAGTAATGAAATCACTCTCAGTAGGCCAATTCCCCAAAGGCAGTGCGAACTCGTCAAACCACTTTCTATATCGCTCTCCCGTTCCCATTTTGGGATATGCAATGTTTCCACATATATCTGGAAGTGTCAACGCCATACCCAACGCAGAGTATGGGTATCCATCCCTCAAAAGGCAATTTACTTCGGACACAATTTCTCTAATCATTGCAGATACTATGCTCCTATTCGCAGTGTTTTTAGAATTATATCATATTCTGGTGATTTTCGCCACCCCAAAGAGACTAAGGGCGGCGTTTTCTATAATTCCATAGCGAAGGAGGTTTTGCTACCCCATTTGCCGGGCCCGGTAAGCCCGGCTTTTTTCATGCCATGATAAAGGAGGTATTTTTTTCAAGATGGCAGACGAAACGAAAAAGGTGGGCCCGGCCCAGGCTGGCCCTACCCCGGAAAAGACGCCGGAGCCGAAGGCACCTGCTGACCCTGCCCCCAAGGAGCCGCCCAAGGCTCCCCAGGACAAGGGCGGCCCTGCCAAGGTTGATAAACCCGCCCCCGGTAAGGATGGCCCCACCAAGGAGGGCAAGCCTGCCCCTGGCAAGGACGGCAAGCCCCAGGCCCCGTCCAAGAAGGTGGTGGACTTCCTCGGCGAGAAGAAGCGAGACAAGTTGTCCCAAGGTGACAAGGGCGGCAAGGCGGCCCCGGAGGATAAAAAGCCCCCTGCCCCGAAGGGGCCGCCCCGCCCGGTGGATAAGGGGCAGATCGTTTACCTGAAGCTCAAGGAGCTCCACCCGTTTCACACCTTTGGGGCTCACCCCTTTAAGGTCATCGACAGCCAGCCCCGGATCAAGGAGCTCACGGCATCCATCAAGGAGCAGGGCGTGTTCACCCCGGCCACCGTCCGCCCGGAGAAGGACGGCAACGGCTACGAGATCATTGCGGGCCATTGCCGCCACCGGGCCAGCGAACTGGCGGGGCTGACGGAGATCCCCTGTATCGTCCGGGAAATGGACGACCATGAGGCTGTCAGGGAAATGCGAGACAGCAACAAGCAGCGGGGCGAGCCCCTGCCCACCGAGCTTGCCGCTCTCCTGGCCCTGGAGGTGGAGGACATCAAGCACCAGGGCGGGCGGTTGGAGGGCGTTGCCGCCGGGGATCGGGGCAAGCGTTCCGTGGAAATCGTGGGTGAAGCCCACGGCATGAACTATAAAAAGGTCATGCGGTATATCCGGCTCACCAGGGCGGCGGCGGTTTCCTCAATGATCCTCCGCTTGGGGTTGTCCGGGTCCTTCTCATACCCATTAGGCGGCTGGGCCATCGGCTCACCGGCGTTCCCCTTGATGTTGTTGCTGATGCG
>ERZ779633.500-NODE-500-length-10008-cov-10.447503_pt1 | contig 10008 bp, 15 predicted proteins | sample MGYA00514195_ERZ779633 | MGnify/ENA primary metagenome ERZ779633 (study PRJEB29562, sample SAMEA4376707) | mouse gut metagenome | isolation source: Cecum | study: EMG produced TPA metagenomics assembly of the A DSS colitis mouse model was used to assess the...
TCGTCCACCTTTCGGACAATGCCAGTGGATTTCATGTAATTGCCTCCTTTGTTATCTTTCACGGACCCGGGGTCCAAGGCCTGGCCCCGGCACATCTTTATCTCACTTATATTGTAGCGGTAAAAAAAAGCAATGTCAACTGTTTCTATCGGGCAAATTAGGGTGAAAAATGTAGAATTTTTGTGGAAAAGAGGATATGCGCTGGATTTTTTTGTAAATTTCTGGTTTTGCCGCAGACATGATTTTCCAGTTGTTCCCGTATAGATGGGACAAGAGGGGGAATGTGCCTTGACGATGACAGTAATCTGGACTGGAATGATCCTTGCCTCCATCCTGTGCGGGCTGGCCACCGGGCGGGGGCCAGAGGTGGCCGCCGCCGCAGTGGAGGGCACCTCAGCGGCAGTGCAGCTGGCCCTGTCCATCGCAGGGATGCTCTGCCTGTGGACAGGGGTGATGGAGGTCATGCGCCAGTCCGGGCTGGCCGACAAGCTGTCCAAGCTGCTGGCCCCCGTCCTCCGCCGGCTCTTTCCCCAGGCCGCCAGGGACCGGGACACTATGGACAGCATCTCCGCCAATGTGTCCGCCAATCTGCTGGGGCTGGGCAGCGCCGCCACCCCCCTGGGCCTGGAGGCCGCCCGCAGGCTGGCCCGGTCCAGCCCCGGCGTGGCCTCTGACAACCTGTGTATGCTGGTGGTGTGCAATACCGCCTCCATCCAGCTCATCCCTACCACCGTGGCCTCCGTCCGGGCTGCCGAGGGCTGCCAAACCCCCTTCGACATCCTGCCCGCCGTCTGGCTGGCCTCCGCCCTTTCGGTGGGGGTGGGGATCATCGCCTGCAAAATCTTTGCAAAGACTTGGAGGGACTGACCATGGACCTCTTTTTCACTATGCTGGTCCCGCTGACCATCGGGGCCATTGCCGTCTACGCCGCCGGGCGGCGGGTAGATGTCTACTCCGCCCTGGTCCAGGGGGCGGGGTCCGGGCTGGACACCCTCCTGCGCATCATCCCCGCCCTCGTCGGGCTGATGACGGCAGTGTATATGCTCCGGGCCTCCGGGGCGCTGGAGCTGCTGGCCGGGGCGCTGGCCCCCCTTCTGGACCGGCTGGGCCTGCCTTCCGAGCTGCTCCCCCTGATGCTGGTGCGGCCCATCAGCGGCTCCGCCGCTCTGGGGGTGGGGGCGGAGCTCATCTCCACCTACGGCCCCAACTCTGACCTGGGCCGGATGGCGGCTGTCATGCTGGGCTCCACCGAAACCACCTTCTACACCATTGCCGTCTACTTCGGCGCCGTGGGCATCACCAGAACCCGCTATGCCGTCCCTGCCGCCCTCTGCGCCGACCTCACCGGCTTTCTGGCCGCAGCCTGGGCGGTGCGGATCTGCTTTTGACCGCACACCTTATAAAAACTCCACAAAGGTCTCCAGCCCCACCCAGGACAGATCCAGGCTCTCAATAGACTGCCAGCTGGGGAAGTTGGCCTCCAGCTCCATCCAGGTCAGATACCAGAGGTCATATTCGATGCCCAAATGGGTGGGCAGAATATCCTCTATGAGCTTTTTCAGCTCAGCAAAGCTGTCCGGCTCACCGGCCACACCGGGAAAGGAGACGGATACCTGTCCCTTTCCCCGCTCCTTCACCACGGCGGGAACACCGCAGCCGGAGATGGTGTCGTTGATGGCCGCCAGGGTAAAGCTGTCCCCGCCGATGCGCAGCAGGGCGGCCAGGGCAGCGGCCAGCTTCCGGGGCTGAGCGGCCACCGGGCGGCGGGCAAAGAGCTCCGCCATCCGCTCCACCCCCCAACTCTCCGCCGACGCGAGGGATGCCTCCCGCTGGACTTCCTCGACCCAGGCCATGACCTTGTCCAGCGCCTCCCCCTGAGCGTCCAGCTCGCCGCCGTTAAAGGGGGCTTCTAAATCGTAAACCCCCAGGGGACGCAGCAGGTCCCGCAGACATTGGGCGTGCTTCATGCCGTTTCCTCCACGCTCAGCGTTCCCAGCAGGGGGAGCTGGTCCTCCTGCACCTCCACGTCGGCCGCCGGCGTGAGGACGGAATAGTTTACCACCCCTTCACAGTGGTAGACGATCTCCCCCAGCCTGGCCCGGAGGACCCTCTGGCCCAGCAGCTTACCGGTAAACCAGCTCCGGACGGCCTCCTTCACCCGGTCCAGCACCTCTGTCTTGTCCCGGCCCTCCCCGGTCTCTACCTCCACGGCGACATCTACCGTCACCGTCTCCGGCGCCCGGACCTGAAGGTCCACGGCAATCTCCCGCCGCCGGTCAAAATACACCTTCAGCTCCTCCAGCAGTTCTTCACTGGGCAGGCCGGCCAAGGTGGCGGGCACCACGTCCACCGAACCCACCCCTCTGGGCCGGGGAATCACCGCAGCAGCGGCCACCTGGTCGAAGGACAGCGCCCCCTGCTGGTAAAAGGCGCTGTTGGCGCCGTTGGGCAGCCGCTTGAAGGTCTCCAGTACCCGGGCGCGCAGTTCTCCGTCCGCCTCCCGGTCCGCCCCGCCGGCGCAGGGCTCCGGATTGGAGCAGACGGATATCCCAAAGGGGGCCACCGCCATAGACACGATGGCCCGGGCCGACACATTTCCCAGCCTGCCCGGCTCCAGCGCCCGGACAGGCGCATCCACACTGAGCGCCCCCGCCTCCAGCACTGCGGTTTCAACTGTCTCGAACCGGACCAGTCCCGCCGTCATGCACACTGTCCCCTGGGGAATCTCCCGCGGGGCGTCAGAGGCCTCTCCGGCGGTAAACCGGACCCGTCCCTCCGCGGCCACCGCCGGCTTCCGCTCCAGCCCCCGCAGCTGGGCGTGGCGGTCCAGATACTCCCCCTCCGCCGTCTGGGGAAAGGCCTGCCGCACCACCCAGTCCGCCTGTATGTACAGCGCGCAGACCTGCGCCGCCAGGGCATACAGCCGGGCAGACAGGTCGCATCCCTCCCGGGGCTCCAGCCCCGTCCGCTCCCCAAAGCAGTCCAGCATCTCCTGATAAATTTCCTCAACGCTTCTCATAGGCATTCTCTCCTCCAGGCTGTCCGGCCGCCTTCTCAAGGGGCAGACGGACGGTCAATTTTTCGCCCTTCCAGTCCAGATACACCGTCAGCAGCACATCCTCCTCCCTCTGGGCCAGCTCCACCGACTGCACCGCCAGATCAGGCTCCTCCCGCAGGGCCTCCGTCACATACTGGACGGCCAGCGCCCTCCGGGCCGAGGGCTTTTCCCGGCCCAGCTGATACAGCCGGCTGCCCAGCTCAGGCAAAAAGGGCAGCGCCCCCCGCCGGACAGTGAGCCGGTACAGCACCCGGGCCAGCACCTCCCCGCTCCCTGTCAGGGCGGTCAGCCCTCCCGTCCCGTCCGGGACATAGTCCCCATCCGCAAGCATCCGCTCCATGGCCTCTCCTCCCTCACTGCATCATCTGACCGACAATCTCTTGGGCCACTTCCCGGGCAATGCTCCGCACCATGTCCTCCAGTGCCTGACCATTGACAGACAGCCCGCCGGTCATCTCCATCCCCTGGCCGTTCAGGCACAGGGAGCTCTCCCCGCTGGTCATCTCCACCTGTCCCTGGCCCAGACGGAGGGTGCAGTCCAGACCCGTCAGCCTGACCTCCCCCGGCTTCAGGTCCTCCGCGTCCTGGGTGGTGCCCAGGATGCAGGGGGACTCCCCCTCCGCCCCCGCCTTGAGCACCATCACCTTGTCCCCGGAGGTAGGCCGCCAGCTATAGCCTCCGGGGCCGTATACATTGAGCCAGCGCCGCTCTCCGCCCAGGCTCACCCCGGCGGGATCACCCCCCAGGGTGACGGTCCCCACCTCTGCCGCCGCCTCCCGCACCGGGAGGTTTCGGTTTTTTTCCGATGTCCACATATTTGTCACCTCAAACCGTAAAGTCGGGGGGAGCCAGCTCCATACGGCTCCTGCTCCCCGCCTCGTCCATCTCTACCACAACCTCCGCCACCCGGTACCGGCCATCCCAGCCCGGCTCCCCCCGGCTGACGGTCACCAGCTCCCCCGGCCAGGCGCAGAAGGGCCGGCCCAGCGTCAATTCCATCCGCTTCCACTCCGAGGCGGACTTGTCCAGCTGAAACTGTCCGCTGTACCGCATATCCTTATAGCTGCTCTTGGCGGGCATGGTGATGATGCGCCGGGCCCGTCCTCCAGCGGCAGAAAATTCCCCGTTGTCCAGCGTCTCCACCGCGCCGCTCCACCGGTCCCGCACCAGCACCTGAGACAGCACCCCATACCTCCTGTCCCGGCGGACCAGTGAAATCAGGGGGGCATTGCCGTCCACCACCAGCTCCCCCTTGTCCTCCCAACCGGTGAGCACCAGCCGCCCCTCCCGGTCAAACCGGGGCGCGACTCCCCCGTAGTACCGGGCAAACTCATAGATCACCGACCACTCGCTGCTCCCGGTGGCCACCGAGAACTGGGGCACCGCCCGGAGCGCCGCACCCGATGCCACCGAGATTCCATAGGGACGCACATGGTCCCGGACAATATCCTTCTGGGTGGCAATCTGATAGTCCTGCCCCAGCGCCTCGTTGTCCAACAACAGCGCAGCCATTCCCCGGCCGGACACCTCCAGCAGCCTGCCCCGGGCGGTAACGCTCACCTCGCACTCGTCCACAACGCCGGTGAACACCCGCTCCCCCTGGTACTCTGCGGAAAAACTCACCCAGTCCTCCGGCCTGGCCGTGTTGTTCCCGTCCCAGACGCACCGCAGCCAAAAGCTGTCACAGGGCACCCCGGAGGTATATTCCAGCCGCCAGGCCACCGGCCGCGGGAGGGTCCACCGCACCCCTTTTGCGTCCGTCACATAGGCCGTCACCGCACCCGCACCTCCTCACCCACCTGAATCAGGTTGGGATTCTTGATCTGCGGATTGAGGGCAATCAGCTCTGCCAGCGTCACCCCATACCGGCCGGCCAGCGCCCACAGGGTATCGCCCTGCACCACCCGGTGACAGGCTCCCTGGCTGCCGGCCTGAGACGTGCCGCCCATCCCTGCCGTAACGCCCCCTCCGGTCCTGACTGCCAGGCCATTGTACAGCCCGTAGTCCTCCCAAAACGCAAAGGAGTAGCGCACATAATTCGGACGGGGGGCCTGCTCCACCCGCAGGGCCACAAAATAGGCGTTTGCCACCTGCCACAGCGGATGAACCAGCAGGCCGGGCCCGTCCTCATAGAAGACGCTGGCCAGCCGCTGAAATTCCACATAGGCCCCCGGCCCCACAAATTCTCCCTCCCCCTCCATAACCCGGTGGCCCATCCCCAGGTCCTGGAGCTGATAGCGGCCAAAGGGCGTTTTGTGCACCGCCACAGGGCGCTGAAAGTCTATGGAATACACCCGGGGGTTGTGGGGCCAGGTGTAGCCCTTGTAGCGCATGGATGTCAGTTCCATTCCCTCACTCCTCCTCAGTACAGATAGAAACCGCCGTCATAGCGGCGGCTGTCCCGGCGGAAGACCCGGTCCGCCTGCTCCGCCCAGCGCAGCCCGTCCCCAGCAGAAAAGGAGGCTCTTTCCACTCCGCTCCCCGGCCCCCCGGCCTCGCCAGAGCGGAACGCCGCACTGGAGAAGGAAAGGGAAGGAGTCCCCCGTCTCCCTCCGGTAATCCACGGAATCCGGTCTGCGGCCTGCTCCACCGGAACAATCGCGGCCAGCGCAGACACCGCATGGTCCAGCTCCTCCAGCTGCACCGCTAGGGGCACGCTGTTTTTTCCCGCTTTCTCCTCATTCGTCGGCGGTGCCTCAGACCTGGCAGACTCCCGCCTCTCCTCTGCGGCATTCATATGCGGTTGCGCGGTCCGCAGACCGTATACCTCTTCTCGTTCCAGGTCTACGTCATCCCTGGCACTCCTGCCGCCGGTTTCAGGGGCAAGGTTTGCATTGGCAGCCAGTTCTTTCATTTGGTTGACCTCCCTTTTCAAGGCGTCAACCTCCTTTTCCGAATCGGATACGTCCGCTTTTTCCCCCTCATTGGCGTAGGTTTCCTCATCGGAGCGGTCAAACGCCTCCCCCTCTTCCGCCGCCGGGTCACCGTCCCTGAACGGGCCTGCGGTACTCCGTTCCATTTGCCGCAGCTGCTCCAAAAGGGCGCCGGCATATTCCAAATGCTCCTCCAAGTAGTCAGTCAAGCCGTTCCCTCCCGCTCAGTTCCGCAAAGCGCGCCAAGTCAAAGGAGGCGTTGCCCGTCCCCTCTTCCCACTCCGCCCCAGGGCGGCCGCAGACCGGGCACCGCGCCTCCATCGCCTGTGACCGGCAGCTGGGGCACAGCCGCCCCAGCTCCTCCTCCCGGTCCAAAAGGATGTTGGCCAGGCACCACAGATAGTCCCGTCCCTTCATGGTCCGCGCCCGGCCCTCGGAGGGCAGCGCGCCAAACTGCCGCAGCACCCGCCAGCGCAGCCGCTCCCCGGGATCGCTGCTCAGCTCCGCCTTCACCTGCTCCAGCTCCTCCTGAGACAGCTCCAGCCCCGGATCGTTTTCCCGGCTAAAGGCGGCCCAGCGCGCGGCCAGGGCGGCGATCTCCGCCGCCGTCAGGCCGGCCAGTACCTCCCGCCCATCCGCAAAAACCGCTGTCTGGTCCCCGGTTTTTTCCAATGCCCTGGCCAGCAGGCAGGCGTTGGAGCACAAAGCCCGCTCCCGCCCGTCCCGAGCCAGCTCCTCCGCCTCCCGCCTGGCCTGGATCACCTCCAGGGCCGGCAGCAGCCGCAAATCAAAGCCGTTTTCCAGCGAAATCCGGTCCCGCCTGGCCAATATAGACAGCCCCACGGCTCACGCCCCCGTCTCGATGCGCCGGGAGGCCACCAGCGTGACCTTCTCCAGCACCATACTTCCGATGTTGGCGCTCTCCTGAATGGAACTCCACTGGCAGTCGGAATAGATGATTTTTCTGTCCGGCTTACAGATCACCAGAGAAAAACCCGACATAGAGTAGAAATCAATATTGTCCCGGATGGCCTCGTCGGTGGCGTACAGCCGGGTCAGTTCGATCTCGTGGGCGGCCTGCCCAGGTACGGTGGCCACCGGCTCCGCCTCTCCGAAGGCCTCCACCGCTGTACTGCCCTTGGTGGTCTTGGCGGTGTAACTCTGCACCACCGCCACGCGCACGCCGTCCGCCTCCAAATAGATGTCGCTGCTGGTGGGAAATCCTGCAATACTCATTTGTCAGCCTCCTTAAACAGTGATGTGGGCCGTCAGCCAGATCTGGTTCAGCCCGTGGGCCACGGTAAAGGAAAACTCCACCAGACAGCGGGTGGGGTCCTCCGGGTCGGCAGTGACGGTCACGTCCTCATACCCGGTGATGATCTCCCGGGCCAGCTTGTTCTCCAGCTCCAGCACCACCTGGGCTCGGATGGCCCCCCGGCTCTGGGGGGTATTCTTGGCCCGGCGGAATTTGGCCCGCAGGGCGTCCCGCAGGCCGGGAATCACGTCATCCGCCACCCGGATGGCGGACAAATCCCGCCATGTCGCATCCGCCGTCCCGCCTGTAGTGGTCCGGGTGGTCACCCCCCGGATTACGCTGATCACGCCGCCCAGGCTCTCCACCGGAGTAACGCCGCCCAGGATGAGCCGGTCCACATCCCGGTCCCCCAGCCGCTGGTCCAGGCCGCTCAAGCCCAGCAGCTCCGCGCCGCCCAGGGGGAGGGCGGGGTCGCTCTCCCCGGCAATCACTCCCGCCACAGCGGCGGCCAGCGGCAGGCCCGAAACAGCAGTTCCCCCGCCGTCTATGCAGCCGGGAGCAATCAGGATGGCCCGCTCATAGTTCAGTTCCCCGGCCCTGGCAATCAGGCCGTCCACACTCTCGTCTTTCCCGCCGGCCAGCACGCAAAGGCGTTCCCGGCGCATGTCAGACGCCTCCGCCACGCTGTCCCGCAGCTTTTTCTGCACCCCAATATCTGTACTGCCGCACAGGACCAGTGCGATGTTCTCCACCCCGGCCAGCAGATTGAAGGCCTCCTCATAGCCGCTCTCATCGGCCACGGGGACCGCCGCCACAGCGGACGCCCCATTTTTCAGGGCAAGGCGGATCAGCTCCGCCATATCCTCCGCCCCGCTGGAGCCAAAAACGGCCACCGCCCTGTCATAGCTGGTAATCATGTGGACCACACCGGCCCCGGCCTGCGTGTTGACCGCCGCAATCCCCACAACGCGGCCGGGCTCCCGGCCGCTGACCACCGCAGATGCGTCGTAGGAAGAGTAAACCCCCGGACGCTGATGTACGCTGTTACTCATTCTTTTACCACACCTCGCAATTCAAAATCACTGAACGCGCCGCCCCCATCTGTGACCGCGCACAGCCAGGCGGTGCAAACCGCCTCCACCGGCCGCTTCAGCCGCCGGTTCTCCGAGTCCCAAACGGTCTGCCCGCAGGAAAACTCCTGCAAGTCCAGCCCCGGGAGGCTGCCCAGAAGGAGAGCCCCGGCCAGGGCGTCAAAGGCCGCCTGCACCGCCTCCCCATCCCCTTTTTCCGGGGCATAGATGTCCAGCCCAAGGGTGAGCTCCGCCCTGCGGCCATACCGCTCCTCCCACCGGCCGGTCTCCCCGTCATACCGCTCCCCCAGGTAATTCTGGAAGCCGGCGGGCCCGGCTTTGCAGCCCCGGACAGACACCGCCACCACCGGCTCCTCCCGTTCCTGCCTGGCGCGGCCGGGCCAGGCGGTGACAGCGGGAACCCCCCGGCCATTGAGGTAATCCGCCACCGCCCGGCGGACCTTCTCCAGCCCCGCGCTCATACTGCCGCCTCCTCTTTGGGACAGAGCATGGCCCACCAGTAGGGGCATACCCCCTCCCCCACCAGATGAGCGGACTGCACCCGGTACGCCCGGCCCTGCCACTCCACCAGGGTGTCCAGGTCCAGGGGATGGCCGGCCGGGCCCATGTAGCGAAAGCGGTCCTGCCGCCCCCGCCCCAGGGGGCCGGGGACCTCCTGCTCCCCGCTCCGGTCCAGGCAGGGCTGGACCAGGGCCTGTACGGTACAGTCCTCACCCCGGCCCCGGAGGATTACCTCCTGGCCAAAGCGGTTCAAAATCTCGTCCCATATCCTGTCCATCATCCCGGCACCCCCTGAAAGGCAAAGCTTTGGTCTTCCAGCCAGGGGGCCAGCAGCTCCCCGGCCTGGGCGGACAGGCTCTTTCCGCTCCGTCCTCCGCTCCCGGCCTCCTTCCGGATGGTCAGGTCCCCGGCGGTAAAGGAGGTCACCGCTCCGGTGTTTCCCCCTCCCGCCGCTGCGGACAGCCGGTCCATGGCGGTCATAGCGGCTGCCAGAGGAAAGGCCGGTCCGCAGTCCTCCGGCAGAACGCCTTCTCTCAGCCGGCCTGACAGCTGCTCCCTGACGGCCAGGACCAGAGGGAGCAGCAGCTCCTCCTGGTCCTCACCGGCCCCCATCGCCCTGCAAAGGGCCAGAATCTCCTCCGTCATCTCACACCTTCAGCACCCGGCTGGCCTGGGTGAACACCTTGGCAAAGCCGCTGATGGTGGTGATGGCGGCCCGCTCCAGCTGACGGTCGATGAGCTTGTCATACTCCACCATCACGCCGCCGCTCTGGACCATCTCCAGGGCAAACCGCTTGTCCAGGCCCACGGCGGTTTTGGCGGGCAGCACAGAAGTGCGGAGCAGGGTGGCCCCCAGGGGAGTGGTCAGCTTGCCGGTACCCTGGAAGTTCAGGCCGGTGAAGGGATTCTGAAACTCAGGCATCTTCAGCAGCTGGAGCATCACATCGCCGGACACCAGCAGTGTATTCATGGTGTAGGGGTCGAATTTGGCCCAGAAGTCCACCAAGGTATCGTAGTCCAGCGCCTTGCCGGCGTCGATGGTGGTCACGGCGGCGGGGTTCTCATTGCCGTCGCCGCTGATGAGCACGTCCACCGCGTCCTCCAGGTGGGTGCGGGCAATGTGTGCGCCGATCTGCCGCAGGGTAACGGAAAACAGGTCCAGCTTCTGAAAGCGCACCGCCTCATAGCTGGCCACCAGCATCCGCCCCCGCTTTTTCAGCTTCACCAGGT
>ERZ779633.502-NODE-502-length-9951-cov-7.904709_pt1 | contig 9951 bp, 8 predicted proteins | sample MGYA00514195_ERZ779633 | MGnify/ENA primary metagenome ERZ779633 (study PRJEB29562, sample SAMEA4376707) | mouse gut metagenome | isolation source: Cecum | study: EMG produced TPA metagenomics assembly of the A DSS colitis mouse model was used to assess the microbial...
GCGCGTACATTCCAAGCGCGACGCAAAGCGCTATATAGTAAAACTCGGAGAATTTCGCTTTCTTAAGCCCGCGCCCGAAAATCAAAAGAATAACGCCGAAAAAAGCGAGGTTTATAAGATCCGAGCCTAAAATATTGCCTATGATCATCGAGTTTTCGCGCACGATCCATACCGCCGAAAGCGACGTGAAAAGTTCGGGCAGGCTTGTAACGGCGGCAAGCATGACGCCGCCCACGAACGCGCCGGAAATATTGCTCTTGGCGTCGATAACGTCGACATATTTACCGAGCTTCATAGACAGCACAACGATCACCGCGACCATGACCGCATATCCGATATAAACAAGCCAATCGGGCAAAATAAAACTCCTTACTATTGATTATTGTAATTGTCCGCAATATATTCGCGGATACGCAAAGGAATATCGAGTTTTTCGCAAAATCTCTTGCACGCGGCGATCTCATCGTCGCCTATCGTATCGACAACGGTAAACACGGTTTCGATACCGTGCGCCTTGCAATCGAGTGCAAACGCCGCCACTGCGTCGAATGCCGCCTCGCCGTAAGCGCTGCGCGTAACCTGCGCATACTTGATCGCGTCGCTCGCGTTGAGCGACACCGACGCTACGTCGATAACGCCCGCAAGCTCGCCCGCTATATCGTGCCCGTTCACGAGTCCGCCCAGCCCGTTGGTATTCAGTCTTGTATTATACCCGGCAGATTTGAACTTCGCCGCGCACGCCTTTAAAAGCTCCAAGCGCTCGGTCGGCTCGCCGAATCCGCAAAACACGACTTCGCCCGAACCGTAGCGCAGCTTCTCGAACTGCTCCCATACCTCGTCGACGTCCGTCGGCTCGCGGTCGAGCCATAGCGACGTGTCCTTAACTCCGTCGCCGGTATTTCTGATACAAAAGACGCACGCGTTGCAACACTTATTCGTAAGATTGACGTACGCTTTGCCGTCGAGCATATACACATAATTATCAGCCATTACTTCATCCCGAATATTCGCACGGCGTTTTCCGCCGTTATATTTTCCATGTCCGCAGCCGAAACGTTTTTGATCTCCGCGAGCTTCTTCGCAACGAGCGCGACGTTTTTTGGATAGTTCAACCGTCCGCGCATAGGTTCCGGCGTGAGATACGGGCTGTCTGTCTCGACGAGCAATCGATCGAACGGAACGACCTGCGCCGCTCTTACAAGGTTGACCGCGTTTTTATAAGTCACCGTTCCCGAAAAAGAAACGTAAAATCCTTTGCGAACATAATACTCGGCAGTCTCAGCCGAACCCGAAAAACAGTGAAGCACCGCGCCGTACGGAAATTCGCGGTCCTTAGCAAACTCGTAAAATTCGCCGAACCCGTCGCGTATATGATATACGGTAGGCAATTCGAGTTCGAGCGAAAGCTCGTACTGCGCGATCATAGCGCGTACCTGCGCCGCTCGATCCGAATCCGCGCGATGGAAATCAAGCCCGATCTCCCCAACCGCCGCGACCTTATCGCATTCGGCAAGCTCGCGCAACGCCGTCAAACATTCGGGCGTAACTGCGGCCGCATCGTAAGGATGCACGCCGACGACCGCATAAATGCGCTCGTTCGCGCGCGCAAGGTCGACGCATATCTCGGACGTAGGCACGTCGCACCCGACGCACACTATACGGTCGAGTCCGTCTCGGTCCATGCTTTCTATGATCGCCGCGCCGCCGTCGGAATACTCCTCGTCGTAAATGTGCGCATGCGAATCTATCAGCATATTTTATCTCCCGCCGCGCCGACAGGCTCGACAAGTCGAGGCAAACCGTCCGCGCCTACGGAGCATAGCAGCATGCCTTCGGAAACTATTCCGCAAAGCTTTGCGGGTTTGAGATTAGCGACAAGCGCGGCTTTTTTGCCGACTACGTCTTGCGGCGCATAAGCCTGCGCAATGCCCGAAACGATAGTCCTGCGGCGCGTCCCGTCGAATACGGTAAGCTTTAACAATTTCTTTGCTTTTTCCACTTTTTCGCAAGCCTCGACGTCAACGACGAGAAGCTCGGTCTTAAAGAAATCGTCTATAGATATCGGCGGCGTTTGCTCGACCGCTTGCTCGCCTTCGGCGGTTTTTTCCGCTTGCTTGTTTTCGGACTGTTCCGCTATGTTCTCCAATTCCGTAAGCTCCTTTTTTATATCCAATCTGTTGAGTATAGGTTCGATCTCCGAAGTGCCGTATTCGTCGTAAACGCCGTATCTCGCGCCCGCGAAGTCGGTCGGAACGGAAACGCCCAACCCGTCGAATATCCGACGCGGATATTTTGTGAGGAACGGCAACAGCATGTTTGCGCACACGCGTATGCCGTCCAAAAGATTGTAGATCACCGCGTTAAGTCTTTCCGTCTCGCCTTTTTTATTAAGCTCCCACGGCTTGTTTGCGTCGATATACTTATTGGAAAGTCCTATCAACCCGAAAATCTTTTCGAGCGCTTTATTCGGTTCGGGCTTGTCCATGCACGCGCGGACTTCCGAAACGAGCGCGTTTATCGCCGCCGTATACTCGCCGTCGCGCGGATCGGGCGCGGGCTTTTTGACTTTGCCGTCGAAATACTGTTTGCTCATGGCAAACGTGCGGCGCACAAGATTGCCGAGATCGTTTACCACGTCGTTGTTTATTGCGGAAAGCAATAATTCGTTGGTATAATTGCTGTCATCTCCGAACGGCATCGACGAAAGCAGATAATAGCGCAACGCGTCAACGCCGTATCTGTCGGTAAGAATAAACGGATCGACGACATTGCCTTTCGATTTGCTCATTTTGTCGCCGCCGAACATGATCCAGCCGTGTCCGTAAACGCGCTTGGGCAAAGGTATGTCGAGCGCCATGAGGATAGCGGGCCAAACGATAGAATGAAAACGCACTATTTCTTTTGCCATGACGTGCATGTCGCACGGCCAATATTTTCGGAATTTATCGTCGCCGTCCGAGCCGTAGCCCAACGCAGTGATATAGTTGGGCAACGCGTCTATCCATACATAAATAACGTGCTTACTATCGAAAGGCACCCTTATGCCCCAATCGAAAGACGTGCGCGTAACGGCAAGATCGGTAAGCCCCTTGTCGATAAAATTGTTTACCATTTCTTTAACGCGCGAATCCGGCTGAAGAAAATCCGTTTCGGTCAAAAGCTTGCGCACTCTGTCTGCGTACTTGCTAAGACGAAAGAAATAACATTCTTCTTTCGCGTCGCGCACTTCTCTGCCGCAATCCGGGCATTTGCCGTCCACGAGCTGCGACGCCGTCCAAAACGACTCGCAGGGTTCGCAGTATTTCCCGGAATATTCGGACTTGTAAATATCGCCTTTTTCGTACAGCTTGGTAAAAATATCCGCGACCGCTTTTTCGTGCGCCTTGTCAGTGGTGCGAATAAACCCGTCATGGCTTATGTCCATGCGCTCCCAAAGCTTTTGTATTCGATCCGCAAGCCCGTCCACAAACGCTTGCGGCGTCATGCCGCGTTGTTCTGCCGCTTTCTGCACTTTCTGACCGTGTTCGTCCGTGCCCGTAAGATAGTAAACGTCGTAGCCGTCCATTCTCTTGAACCGAGCGACCGCGTCGCAAGCGACTGTCGTATAGCAATGTCCTATATGCAACGCTCCGCTCGCGTAATATATGGGCGTGGTGATATAAAACGTCGGTTTGCTTTTTGCCATGTCAGATTCGATCTCCTATTGACCCGTAATGAATTGCCCGAGCCGACCTTGCGCGCTCACGCGCGATCGACAGTCGGCGGCGGCTTGCTACTCGCTTCTCAGTGCAACGACGGGATCGCGCTTGGACGCGCTGCGCGCGGGGAGCATTCCCGCTATCGTCGTAAGCAAGACCGACACGCCGATAAGCAACAGAGCGTGCCACCACGCAAGCGATACGAGGCTTGTGGTTATCATGCCGTCGGATATGCTTATGAACAGGCTTGACAACGGGAACGAAAGTATGAGCGTCACAAGCACGCCGAACACGCCCGCCGCAAAACCTATGATTATTGTTTCCGCATTGAACACGCGCATTATGTCGGTCTTGCGCGCGCCGACCGCGCGCAGAACGCCGATCTCTTTCGTGCGTTCCACCACCGACGCGAATGTGATTATGCTTATCATAACGGACGATACCAAAAGCGATATCGCCGCAAACGCGACTAACACATACGATATAATGTCTATCATGTCGCTGACAGTGCTTGTAACAAGCGACGCGGCGTCGAGCGTAAGTATTTTATCGACGTCCGCCTTACATTTGTTATATTTGTTGAGATAATTGACCATATCCGTCTTTTTGGCGAACGTGACGGGATAAAAATTCAATCCCGACGGCAGGTCGGTCGCCCCGACGGCATACATAGATTGGTCGAACATTTCCGCAGGCGAAATATTTATGTCCATGCTGTGCGCGATCGCGTACAGGCTCTGAAGCTTGGGACTGTTAAATTCCATACCCGTCAGATCGAGTTCTTCGCCCATCATTTGCGTCACGACCGACAGGATACTGTCAATGACGGTAGTCGAACAGTCGCTAATATATCTGTCGCGGCTTTGCGCTTGAGCTTTGGCGACCGCGCTGTTGCGGCAGTTCTCCATAAAGTTTTCGTTGAGCGCGGGCGTATACACAAGCCCCGTCGAAAACAGCGCAAGCGCCGCGCTTTCTTTTATGCGCATAACGCCCACGACCTTGAGCGTGAGGTTGGCAGGATCGTCGTACAACGCTTTCCATGCGGCAGCGTCGTCTACGCCGACTCGCTTATCGAACGAACGATAAATCCCGTTCTCGTCTTTTTCGAACCATTGATCGTTATAAACGAGCTTAAGCTCCTGTCCCAAGAACGTATCGAAAGTTACGTTATCCCATTTTTCGGGAACAGCGAGACCGACGGAACGCAACGTTCCTACGTTGATCGAGTTGTCCGAACCGATAACGATTGCTATTTCGTCCGCTTTCGTCGGGTACGAGCCTTTAAGAACGTCGTACTGCGAGCGTACATACTCGGTATTGTTGAGCAGTTGCTGGAAGGTGGATGCGCCCGAGCCGATCATGCTGTTCATACTGCTCGCAGAGGTTTTTATCACGCCGTAGCCGCCGTTCATGTTTTTACTTACGACGGGCTTACTGCGCGCGTAATCGTAAAGCACGTCTATGGCAAGCCCCTCAGGCATGTTCTCGACGTGTTCCAAATATTCTTTGGTTATCCTGTTGTAGCGGAACGGCGCGGTGGGTTTATCGGGATTGATGATTATCTTATTGCCGTCCGGGAACTGTTTTAGCTTGACTCCGTTGTTTTCCAAGCTCGCCATCGCGGCGTCCATATCCACAGTGAGGTTTGTCGCCGTAACGGGATAATGCGCGAGCATCGAAGTCTGCATGTCCTCGATGTAATTATTGAATCCGTTGGACAGCGACAGCACGAGCGCTACGCCTATTATGCCTATCGACCCTGCGACGGCTGTGGCGATCGTTCTGCCCTTTTTCGTAACAAGGTTGCGCCAAGATAATCCGAACGCCGTCCACAACGACATGGACGTGCGTTTCAACGCCGCCTTGTTCGCTTTTGTAATGGCTTTTTGTTCTTTCTTATGCTGCTTTTTGCGCAGCTTTTCGGCGCGCTCGGCGTCGAGTTCGCTTTCGGCATTATCGGCGGGAACCGTCGGCTCCGCTTTTTCACGAACGTCGCCGTCCTCGTTCTTTTCGCCGCTCCCGTCCGTTATCGCAGTCGTTTCCGCTCCGCCGTCCGAAAACGGCACGGGCGACGTGTCGTCGGTCACTTCACCGTCGAGCATGGATATTATGCGCGTCGAATATTCTTCGGCAAGCGCGCGGTTGTGCGTGACCATGATCACCAGCCTGTCTCGCGCGATATCTTTCAGGATATCCATAACCGCGACGCTCGTGTTGCTGTCGAGCGCGCCCGTCGGCTCGTCGGCTAATATAATATCGGGATTATTGACTATAGCCCGCGCTATCGCCACGCGTTGCATCTGTCCGCCCGACATTTGATTGGGGCGTTTTTTCAGTTCGCCATCGAGTCCGACCTTGCGCAGCGCTTCGACGGCGCGCGCGCGGCGTTCGGATTTTTTTATGCCCGACAAAGTGAGCGCAAGCTCGACGTTGCCGAGTACGGTAAGATGCGGGATCAGATTGTACGATTGAAAAACAAACCCTATCTTTTGATTGCGGTACGCGTCCCAATCGGAAGCCTTGAAATATTCGGTCGAACGTCCGTTTATAATAAGATCGCCGCCCGTGTATCGGTCAAGCCCGCCTATTATGTTCAAAAGCGTAGTTTTGCCGCAACCGGACTGACCGAGTATGGAAACCATCTCGTTCTCACGGAACGCAAGACTAACGCCCTTTAATGCGTGAACTTTATCCGTACCTACGTCGTAATCTTTTGTGATATTTTTAAGTTCGAGCATATGTACCTCACAAAATCGATCTGTATTTGACAATTATACTATTTTTTTCAGTGTTTGTAAAGAAATAACACATTGCGCAAACGAATAAAATTCATCCGACAGAAAATACTATATGCGAGGAGAACCGCAATGAGTATCAAACAGAAGATCAGATCGGCGTGGAACAAAGTTACGGGCAAGCAGGACGGCGACAGCGCCGCAGAAGAAAGACGCGGATGCAACGGCGACAGCTGCAACATCGACAGCGAGCTTGCCGCAGAAGAAGTCATCCGCGAGGAAGTTTTCCCCGCAGAAAAACCGTCGCGCAAAAAAACCTGTAAAAAATGCGGATGCGCGCGCAAACCCGCGAGCAAGCGCACACGTCCCACCAATAACAACTACGAAATGATAGACCCGACAGACAACACCTGCGACACGGGTAAAAGCTGAACCGCACGACCGTCTTATGCATTACGCATGGGACGGTCGTTCTTTTTACGGACTATAACCGCTCGTGCAATACTCCCGTTTTCGCAGGTGCGAACACGGCGAAGCCTTTTTCGTTTTTAAGTTCGCGCGCGCAAGCCGCGAATTTTTCTACGTCCGAAAAATAGCCGAGTACCATGCCGCCCGATCCCGTCATATTGACGCGCGCGCCCGCTTCCGCCAACATCCGAGCATTGCGCGCAATGCTCGGCGCAAGCTCGACGGCGGGCGCGTACAACGCGTTGCCCAATGCGTCGAGCGCAGCCGCATCGCCCGCAAGCAGACTGTCGCACAGCTTGTCGTTATCGATAGGACAAACGCCGTCGCCGCCGTACATAGCGTCGAACTTTGCATACGCCGCCGAAGTAGACACGCTTTCCGCCATAAGCCCGACGATAAAAATTTCGAGCTTGTTTTCTATAAAGAACAAGTCCTCGCCGACGCCGCCGACGCGAGCAAGTCCGCCCGTCAGCATGAACGGCACGTCCGACCCGACCGAAAGCGCGAGCGCGCGCATATCCGCACCGCGTTGCGGGAGCTTGTACATTACGTCGAGCGCGCGGAGCACCGCCGCGCCGTCGGCGGACGATCCGCCGAGTCCGGCGCCCATCGGGATACGCTTTTCGACCGTTATATCCCAACCGTTACCGCCGATGACGCGTTGCACGGCGCGCGCCGCTTTGAACGCGGTATTCTCGCCGTCGACGCGCGCGTTTACGAACCGCACCGTAATTTCCTTATCGGCGCGTTCCGCGACCGTGACCGTGTCGAAAACGTCGAGAGACATCATAACGCTGTCAAGAGAATGCATGCCGTCGGCTTTTTTGCCCGTGACGTTAAGCGAAAGGTTCGCTTTCGCAAACGCGCGTGTTCTTATTACGTTACCCATAGTAAGCCGATTATACCACTGCGCTCGCCCGATGTCAACAATGTAATGCAAAACGGACGGGCATGCGCCCGTCCGTCAGATCTACAGCGATCTTATTTATTGCAGAAGTTTATAAGCCGCTCGCCGCCCGCAAAAGGCGCGGTTGCTTCGTTTTGCTGCAACACGCGTTCGGGCGAACAGCAAAGAGCTTTTGCCGCCTGCCAAAGCGTTTCGCCCTGCTTCGCTATATGAACTATGACCGATGCGTCCGGGCGCGGTATGGGCGCGCCTATCCCGACGCTTTCCACAAACTCGCACTCGGCTTTCGAGCTCGCTCTCAAAGTGAACGCAACTTCGGCTTTTATGTCGAAAACCGATTCGCGGCGTATCCTTACCGAAACGTCCGTAACGACAGCGGTCGCGGTCACGTCTTGCGCATCGACGTGTGCGGATAGCGGCATACTGAACGGCAAGCGGAACGCGACGGTATCGTACGCGTTTTTCTCCGCGTTGTAATATACGATATCACCGCCGACAAGCCCTTCTGCGATCACGCGCTTGTCTTGCACAGACACGTTCGAAAGCGTGCATGATACGCCCGTCACGCAAAGCACGTTATCTGCGGCAAGCCGATCTTCCGCGATCGGGATCTGCCCGTCGACCGCGTCCGTCACCGTAACGAGCGGGGACGCCGTGCAACACGCCGCATACGCGGTTTTGGGTTGGATCTCATAATCGGCGCAGAAAACGTCGGTCACGGCCTCGACGGTACGGCAGTCAACGGCGGTAACGTTGACCGTCATTGTTACGGCAAGCTCGATACGGTTTTCTTCGGACACGAGCGTTGCGGCGGTGTCCGTCACGTTTGCTACGGCGAACGCCGTATTGCCGTCGTTTGCGCCGAACGCCGAAATGCTTTTAACGAAAGGCGTGACTATGCGTACCGACGATACCATATCGTCGTCCGTGCGTACTATCGCGTCGGAATATACCGTACCCGTTACCTTTACTTCGCCGCTCGCCGCCTCTGCGCCCGTCACGACAGCGCGGCTCGTCGCGCAAAGAATATCGGTTATCTTCGCCGCGCCCACACTGTCCGTAACATAAACGCTTTCCGCCTGTTCGGCGCAGACAGTGCAGTACTCGACCGTGCGTTTTTCGGCATATATCCCGTCGTCGGGTTCGGCAAGACAGGAATATTCGTCCGACTTCGTCGTGACGGCGACGGTATCGACTACCGCTACCGCTTTTAGCGTGCCGCCGTCCGCACTCGCCTCTACGTTGATAACTTCGGGCATAAGCGTGACAGCAGATCCGGAAGCTATCGCGGGCGACACGATCTTATCCGAAAACTCCGCTACCGACGAAATACAGTCGATACGGCCGTCGATAAGCACGATGCAGTCGAACCGCACTTTGCCGGCGTACCGCGCTTCGCCCGCAAAAACTTCGCTCGGCATCGTCGAAGCCGACGCCGTGACGGACAGTATACGACATTCCGATTCAAGCGGTTGCCGCGCCTCGACAACGGCTTGACCTCGCGCCGCATATACGATCTCGTCGCTCTTGATCTTGATATTTTCGGACATATGTGTTCTCCTTGAATATAAATATATCGCTATATGATATTCTCGAGATACGCATAATATTCCAATTCGACGCCGCGCAAATACTCGAGCGGCGCAAACTTTGTCGAAACGCGAAAATTTCGGACAAGCAAGACCGCCGCATGCATTTAATGCATACGGCGCATTTTTCGCCGTCGATCATATAATATATAAAGCATGCAAATCCGCGCTTTTTATAGCGCGTTCCATGCCTCAGCGCGATTGCGCTTGCGATAGGTCATTCCGCCGCCACTCGGAACACTATATCGCCGCAAATAACGTCCGAATACGAAAACGATACCAGCTCCCCCGCCGCCGCACGGAACGTGAACACCGACGGGAACAGATCGACTATCACCCCGCTCATGCGCGTGATCTTTTTCCTGCCCTTATTGACCGCTACGGAAAGGTCTTTGCCTTTAAGCTCCGCAATTTTGAGTTTTACGTCTTGTACGTTTACAGCGCGTTGTCGCATAGTCGCCTCCGAGTATGATTATCGACGAAAAAAACGAAATTTATAACATTCGGTAAATTTCCGAAAAAAACTATGATAAATTTCTCAAAAAGCCCCCCTA
>ERZ779633.503-NODE-503-length-9944-cov-6.944686_pt1 | contig 9944 bp, 11 predicted proteins | sample MGYA00514195_ERZ779633 | MGnify/ENA primary metagenome ERZ779633 (study PRJEB29562, sample SAMEA4376707) | mouse gut metagenome | isolation source: Cecum | study: EMG produced TPA metagenomics assembly of the A DSS colitis mouse model was used to assess the microbial...
AATATTTTAACGGACGTTATTTCGGGTTTCGAAGTTGCGACGTAAAGCTTTTTACGCGCCGACTTAAGCGTCGAAAGCATAAGCTCTACTCCGTCGTACACGCGGTTTTCTTGCCAGCCGCGTTCCGAATAGTATTCGCGGTACGCGGCTACTGCGCGCATCGCTTTTTGTCCGTCGCCGCAAAAAAGATCGGAAAAAGATTTGTAAAGCGGCGGACCGATAAAGCGTTTCAATTCGGATAATTCGGGCGTGTTTTCGCCGAGCTTGCCGAGCGCGTACAGCACTCCGTTAATTATGCCTTCGTAAGAATCGGTAAGCGTTCCGTCGAGATCGAATAATATTTGGTCGAACATGCTCACTCCTTTTTGGGCAAAAGATTGTTGCGTTCCGGGTGGGTAAGCGCGGAGTGCATGCGTTCGAAAGCATCGGGCGTTATCTTGCACATCTCCGCGATAAGCGATTTCATGGTTTCGCGTTGAGTGAACCCGTTGGCGGGGCAGGGATTGAATATGATAGGTACGCCGTTTTCTTTGACGAACGCGGCGGTTTCTTTTTCGCGCACATACAGGAGCGGGCGAATGAGCTTTATGCCTGCGCGGTCGAGGTACGATTTCGGTTGCAAAGTATTAAGCCGCCCCTCGTAAAGCATGCCGAGCAAAAACGTTTCCGCCATGTCGTCGGCGTTATGACCGAGCGCGAGCGTGTTGTAGCCGAGTTCGTTAAGTTTTCCGTCGAGCGCGCCTCTGCGCATTTTTGCGCACAGCGAACACGGATTTTTTTCCTTACGTTCCTCGAACACTATGGGCGCTATCTGCGTCTCAACGATATGCAACGGCACGCCGAGTTGTTCGCACAGCGGCGAAAGCGGCGAAAAGTCTGCGCCCGCGCCGGCGTCGATAACAATAGCGCAAAGCTCGAACGGGTTCGGGCAGAATCGCCTGTAGGCGGCGAGCGCATACAAAAGCGCCAACGAATCTTTTCCGCCCGAAAGCCCGACGGCTATTCGGTCGTTTTTTTCTATGAGCGCGAAATCGGAATCGCAACGCCTGACCATTGACAGCAGTTTTTGCAGTTTCATTACGAAATAATTATACGTTAAAACCGCGCGGTTGGCAAGCGAATATCGCGAGTTGCCGAGTTTTGTCGACACTCGCTTTAAGCTTGATATTATTTCGTCCGATTGCACACCGCAAAATCCTTGACTTAAACCTCTGTTTACTGTATAATTATCGGTAGTATGCTATTTCGGCGAAAGCCGTATAATTTCGGAGAACAATCATGAAAAGAACGTATCAACCCAAAAAGCGCCAACAACGCAAAGTTCACGGTTTCCGTCAAAGAATGAAGACGCAGGGCGGCCGCCGCGTACTCAAACGCCGCCGCAACAAGGGCAGAGCCAGACTCACGCCCGCGCCGCTCGGCAAATAATTGCTAAACAAAGCGAACAGACTGAATAAACACGGTTCGTTTTCTTACGTCTACCGCAAAGGTAAAAGGCTGTCGGAACAGGACGTCGTTTTGATTTATACGCCCGCGCGTTCCGTGCGGGTGGGTTTTTCGGTATCGAACAAAGTAGGCAAGGCCGTCGTGCGCAACAAGGTAAAGCGCAGGCTGCGCGCGTCCGTCGGCGTCAGGCTGAAGTCGATCTCGGGCTGTCAGGCGGTGGTCGTAGCCAATCCGTCGGCGGCGGACAAGCCGTACGACGTGCTGGACGGCGAACTCGTTCGGTTGTTCGTTCGCGCGGGACTTATGAAATGACGCGCCGTACCAAGCGTATCATCAAGAATATCGTGACGTTTCGGTGGTTGTTCTTGGGGCTTGTGTACTTTTACAAAAAGTGCATATCGCCGCTTACTCCCGACGTTTGCATATACACGCCGAGTTGTTCTACTTACATGGTCGAGTCGATCAAGCGTTTCGGCGTGATACGCGGTATCTTTCTCGGGACAAAACGGCTTTTGCGATGCGTGCCGTGGAAAGCGGGCGGGTTCGATCCCGTGCCCGACAATCCTCACGGAGATATGAAATGGCTCTTTTGAATTCTTTATTCTCGTTTTTAGGCGCAACAGCGACGGCGATCACGCCGAGCGTGGCGGCGCCGGGCAGTATGTGGCACTTGCTCATACTCAAATCGTTTGCGTTCGTCGCCGATTACGGATGGCGTATCGTGGTGTTTACCGTGCTTTTGAAGCTCGTTATATCGCCTTTGGATTTTTATCAACGCTATAAACTGCACAAGAACCAAAAGATCACGGAACGGCTTAAGCCGACGATGGAGAAGATCCAAAAGCAGTACGGACACGATAAGCAGGCGTTTTCGCAAAAACAAATGGAGCTTAACCGTAAAGAGGGTTACAGCTATTTTTCGTCGTGTCTGCCTATGATAGTGACGTTGGTCGTGTTTATCACGCTGTGGTTGTCGATGCAGACGATCGCGGAGTATATGACTTTTAAAGAATATACGACGATGTACGACGAATATCAGTATGTGTACAGTCAGATCTACGATCCTGCGGACGCGGAAAAGCCCACGCCGGAAGAAGCCGCGCGTCAGACCGTCGCGCAAAAGATAGGTCAAGACGTAGTGTATCAAATGTACTACTACGGTCTCGACGATAAGTACGTCGAAAAATTGCGCGCGAACGAAGATTACGCCGCAGTCATGCCCGAATCGTTTACTCTCATGCGCAAGGGCAAAAAACGCATAGACAAGGTGCAGGCGTCGTTCCTGTGGGTCAAGAACATTTGGGCGCCCGACGTCCCGTGGGGCGATCAAGCCATACTTTCGTGGGACGCGTTCAAAAAAGGTATCGACGATTACAGTAAAGCCAAGACAAACGGTTTGTCCACAGAACAGCACGCCAAAGCGTACAACAAAATTATGTACGAACAGGTCATGGGCAAGCTTTTGAGCGATAAAACTCAAAGCCGCACCAACGGTTATTTGATATTCCCGATACTCGTAGTTTTGCTGTCGCTTGCGTCGCAGTTGCTGTCCATGCATCAGCAGAAACGCGCGGGGCAGGTCAACGCTAAAGGCGGCATGGCGACGAGCATGAAAGTAATGATGGTCATCATGCCGATAATGATGGCGATATTCGCCGTGCAGTACGCGTCCATATTCGCACTGTACATGACAGTCAACAGTGCGACGACGCTGTTTTTCAACTTTACGTTCACCGGGATAATCAAGCTCATCGATAAGCGCAGGCATAACCGCAATTACGGGATTTCGACGGGCAGCGCTCGCGTCGGCGCGGGCAAACAATCGCCCATCGTTCATTATGTAAAAGGCGCAAACCCCAATGCGGGCGCGAAAGAACCCGCGCTTGCGGTATCCGAAGCAAACGGCGGCGTGGACGGAAAGGCGGATAAGTCCAAAAAATCGAAGAAGTCCGTCGGGAACTCCGGCTCGCGCGCATTGCAGCGCGGAAGCCGCCCCGACCCCAACGAGCTTATGGGCATGGATATGTCGTCCAAGTCTAATAACAAGAAAAAATAATAAGCAGGCGGCAAAAGGTAGGTAGGAAAATATGACAATCGAAGTTACCGCGAAAAAGGTGGAAGACGCTATAAATCAAGGTCTTAAGCAGTTGGGCGTAAGCCTCGACCGAGTGAGCGTTGAAGTAGTCGAGGCGGGCGGACTTTTCCGCAAAGCCAAAGTACGTTTGACGCTTGACGGCACGGAGGAAAACGCAGAGCCGCAGTCCGCTAAAGAACCCGTTGCCGCGCCTGACGCCGTGTCGTCGGACAGACCCAAACAGAAAGCTGAATCCGCAGTATCAGAAAAATCGAGCGAACCCGAAACGAAGGCAAAGGCGGACGGTAACTCTAAGCCGACGCCCGTGAACCGAGAAAAGTCGGAGCGGCAGAGATCGAATAAACCGCAGCCCGCATCGGATAAAGCGGACAAAAAACCGAATTCGGAAAAGTCAAACGCGGGTGCGGATAAAAAGGATAAAGGCGTGACGAAAGCCGCCGAAAAGCCCGAATCGCCGCGCAAGCAAAGCGCGGAAGACAAGGTCGCGGCAGATCACGCGCTCGAGTTTATCAAAAACGTTACGCAGAAAATGGGCTTTGCCGATTTGAATATACAAGCGGATAAAACGGGCGAGCTTATTAGCATCGACGCGCCTGCCGGCGACGATTCGTTGCTGATAGGCAGGCACGGCGAAACGCTGTCTGCGCTATCGTATCTTGCCGAAACGTGTGCGCGCGCGGAAAAGAGCCGCGTATCGATAACCGTCGATTGCAACGGATACCGCGACCGCAGAGCCGCGTCTCTTACCGTAATGGCGCGGCGCCGTGCGGACGAGTGCGTGGCTAAACATCGCAAAATCAAACTCGAACCGATGGAACGCGTGGATCGCAGGACGGTGCATAACGCGCTTACGGGCGACGATCGCGTGTCTACCGCATCGGAAGGCAAAGAACCGTACCGTTCGGTCGTTATCATTCCGAGATAACCGTAGACATGACCATAGCGTGCGGGAAACTCTTGCGCGTAGCGCGGCGTATACCGCGCCGTCGTTCGATGCGTATCGGAGCATAATGAAATTCAGGAAAGGCGTTTATATAGTATTCTTTTTTGTCGGGCTGACGTTGTTTACATACAGTCTTATGCCGTTTTTCAGGAATTTGCACGAAGACACGTTTTGGATAATGACGATAGTGAGCGTTGCGTTGATGTTCTTTTGTCTTTTCGCGCTGTTCTACAGACCGAAAGAAAAGATAAAACTCAACGCTCGATACGAGCGCAAGGGCGCGATGCTTTCGCGGCCGGAATACAACTTTTTGCTCAAGCTGCGCGAGATCGCGCCCGAACGATACGAAGTCGTGCCGCAGGTCGCGCTCGTCAACGTTATAGACAAAAAGACTAACGCATCGTATCGCAACGAGCTGTTTCGCGTGTGCGATTACTGTTTTGTCGACCGCGACACGTTTGAGCCTCTATTGCTTGTGGAACTCAACGATCGATCGCATTTGCGCGCGGACAGACAGCAGCGCGACGCTAAAGTCGCCGCTATATGCGCGGACGCAAAACTGCCGCTCGTTACGTTTTGGCAGGACGGCGATCTGAGCTTTGCGACCGTGCGGCGCACCGTGTTGAAATCGATATTGAAATGAAATGCATAGATTGTCCGCGCGCCTGCCGCGCCGATAGGGATAACGGAGAATTCGGATATTGCGGCGGCGGGAAGCTTGCCGAAATTTCGAAAGTGATCGATCCGTTTAAGTACGAAGAACCGTGTCTCGGCGACGTTACCGCCGTTTTTTTCTGCGGTTGTTCGCTCGGCTGTTCGTATTGTCAAAATTACAAGATCGGTCGACGCGGTTCCGGCAAAACATATACGGACGCAGAGCTTGCCCGATTATTCGACGGCGCGCACGGCGCGATCGATCTTGTTACTCCGTCGCATTATCTATCCGCAATAGAACGCGCGTTGCCGTTGCGAACGCGCGCCTCGTCGTTTATATACAACACTTCGGGATACGAAACTACGGCGGCTGTAAAGCGCGCGAGCGCGTTTACGGACGTGTTTTTGACCGATTTCAAATACGGCGATCCCGAGACGGCGCGAAGGTTTTCCAACGCGCCCGACTACTGCGAAACGGCGGCGGCCGCGCTCGAGCAAATGCGCAGGACGGGCGACGAATGGGCTGTAGAAAACGGACGGAGAATACTTAAGCGCGGCATGATAGTGCGTCATCTCGTTTTGCCGGGTCGCGTAGAAAATTCGCTGTTCGCGCTCGACGTAATAGCGGAAAGGGCGGGTACGAATACAATACTGTCGCTTATGAGTCAATTCACGCCCAACGGCGTAGGCGAGCCGAGTGCGCGGCTTAAGAAGATAGAGTATAAAATAGCGGTCGAGCATTCGTTGAAGCTCGGATTCGGCGTAGGATATTTTCAGGACTTTGCTTCCGCCGATGGCGCGTATACGCCCGAGTTCGATCGGTAACGGCGTTTTGGATAGCGCGCAGTTGCGCTTTTCAAGCATACGGCGCTGCCCAAAATTCATGCGTGTTTTCGCGGATATATTGCGCGACGCGCTTGACGAACGAGCTTATAATATATATAATTAAAGTTATGGATTTTTCTGAAAGCGATAATTTTAATGCTCGGGAAATAGCCGAAGAGGCGGAACATTTGCGGCATACGCTCGATATGATGCGCGAGCAGATATATCTGCTCGAAAACGACGGATTCGCGTACCGCACCGTAGATATTTACGACGAAAACGACGTCGAAGAATATCGAACGGATAAATTCAGGCATGACGAGAGATTGCGCGATATAGAAATACTCAAACGGTCTTTGTCGACTCCGTATTTCGCGCGAATGAAACTGAAACCGATAGGACGCATATCGTCGCGCCCCGTCGACGCCGCGTCGATGACGCGCGCGCGCACTTTGTCCGATTTCGAAAGTTTTCTCGGCGACGACGCGGATATATACGTCGGGGCGAACGTAATAGTTTATAAAGAAAAGATAATAATATTTTCGCACAATTCGCCGCTCGGCAATAAAGTTTACGAACGATTCGAAAACGGCGCGATCGAGTACGGCGGATACGAATATAAAGTTGTGTTCAGGCGCAAGTTCGATATTCGGAACGGCAAGCTCGAAGCGGTATTCCAGGATTATTCGGCGGAATCGGGCGGCGTCGTTTACGATAAATTTTTGGCGCACATGCTCGAAATCAAACGCGGCGACAAGCGTCTGACCGATATAATCCCTACCATTCAAGCCAATCAGAACGCTGTCATAATAAGACCCGCCGACGAAAATTGCATAGTGGCTGGCTGTGCGGGCTGCGGCAAAACGATGTTGCTTTTGCAGCGTTTGGAATATCTCGGCTTCAACAAAAAGATAGAACTCGATCGCGCGGTAGTGGTCGCGCCGAGCGCGCGATATACCGAGCATATCCAACCCGTTGTCGACGATCTTATGATCAATGCGGCGCGGCGTGTTACTATGCAACAGCTTTACCGCGAACTCATTCTTTCGTTACCCGGCATAAAAGCATCGGTGCGCAAAGCATTGCTTGCCGCCGAGCCGATAGGCGACGACGAGCTGTCCGACGCGGCGGTATACGCATGCTACGGCGACGCTGTCAAGCGCAAGCTTATCTCGTCGTTGAGCGCCGTCAAACAGGCTTATAAAAAGCGGCTCGCCGTTTACCGCGACGAGATGGACGCTTACGAACGCGAACTCGCGTGGACGCGCGGGTCGTACGTCGCGCCGGACGTCAAGAAACCGCATGCGCCCGTGATTTCGATAAACCTCGAAAAAATGCCGTTTATTCCAGAGCTCGGCGGCGCGTTTACGAAATGCAAGCTGTATCTGCTGTTGACCGCATATTGCTACGTTATAGGCAAGCCGTCGTTCGACCGCACTCTGTTTATCGACGAAGGACAGGATTATTTTTACAACGAATACAAGTTGCTTTCGGAATGTACCAAAACGACGGTCAACGTATACGGCGATACCAATCAGCAGATCAACCCCGCGCGCGGCATAGGAGACTTCGCCAAGCTCGACGCGCTTTGGAAAGACGTGCGGCATTATTCGTTGAACGAGAACTATCGCAACGCGCGCGAGATCACCGAATACGTCAACGAGCTGCTCGGCATGTCCGTGACATCGCTCGGGCTTGAGGGCGGCGCGGTTAAGTTCGCGGCATTGGCGGACTTGAAAAACGCGCTCAAAGAGACGGGCGACGACCGCGTCGCCGTAATATATTCGCCGCGAGACGAAAAGACGCGAGATGCGCTTGCCGAGTTCGTCCCGCCGCAACAGCTGTACACGGTCGCGCAGAGCAAAGGCATGGAATACGAACGCGTTTTCGCTTGCGGAAAAATGGACGACAGGGAAAAATATGTAGCATACACGCGCGCGTTGAACAAGCTTTGCATTTGCGAAAGCTGAGCTGTTATCGCGGTGATAGGCGCGTGCGTCGCATATTTTACGGGACGCGCTGTTTTATTTGACACAGCATTTGCACAAACTTTTATTGATATGTACACGCGGCGTTCATAGCGCAATCAAGCAAACGCAATATAATTTGCGTATGATCGAAAAGATTGCGAATGAAGCAACGGCAGGAGATTGATAATAATGAAACGTTCTGTATTAAAACGATATCTGTCGGTTGCGGCGGTATTTATACTTGCCGTCGTAATGTGCGCAGGCTGTTCCGACAACGGCGGAGCAAAGACCAAGCGCGTAGTGACCTATACTTCAACCGATACGACGGTTTACAGCACTACTGCGGAAGTAGTAAAATACGTTGCGGATTCGGTTGTGGAAATAAAGACCGAGTCGGTGACTACTCAGTGGGGCATGCAGTATGTGGTGTCGGGCGCGGGCAGCGGCGTTATCGTTGCGCACGACGAGGGATTCTCGGCGTATTATATATTGACCAACAATCATGTAGTTGCCGGCGCGCGCGACATAACGGTAACGTTGCGCTCGGGGGACAGCTACGACGCGACGCTTGTCGCGACCGACGTTCAGGGCGATATAGCGGTCGTATCGATCAAAGAAAAAAGCACGCTCAACGTTGCGGTGTGGGGAAACAGCGATACGCTTCAGATAGGCGAGGACGTTATCGCTATCGGCAATCCGCTTGGCTCGCTCGGCGGAACGGTGACAAAGGGCATACTTTCCGCTACGGAACGTGCGATACCCGTCGGCAGCTATACCATGACGCTTTTACAGACCGATACCGCAATCAATCCCGGCAATTCGGGCGGCGGCCTGTTTAACATGCGCGGCGAGCTTATCGGTATTGTCAACGCCAAAACGAGCGACGAGGAAGTGGAGGGCATTTGCTTTGCGATCCCGATCAATACGGCGCGCGAAATTTTTACCGATCTGATCGAGGACGGGGTAGTCGCAGGCAGAGTGACGTTAGGCATCGAAGTGGCGGCAGGCGCGAACAACGTAATATACGTTACCGCCGTCGACGGCGCGGCGAACGGCACGTTCGAACAGTACGATCGGATAGCCGAGATCAACGGCAACGCCGTGACATCGTTATTGACTTATCACGACGCGCTCGCTGCGCTTAAGCCAAACGACGAGGCGCAAGTGACGGTGTATCGCGGCAGCGTTAGGCAGGATTGGTTCGGACAGGGCTTGACGTTTGCGACCGAGCCGACAAAGTTTACCGTTAAGGCGAAACAGCTTGAAAAATAATATCGTGTATAGAGAGGCGCGACGCAAATGATACATTCGATGAGCGGCGGAGTATTGAGCGAGTACGGCACATATACCTTTGCCAAAGTGGTGTTCGACGGCGAGGCCGCGCCGTTTTGGTATATATCCGAATTCGACGTAGAAGTTGGCGACAGAGTAACCGCGCCGCGCGGCGCGAGCGGAGCGCCCAAGCCCGCTACTGTCGTAAAAGTCGAGCGCAACGTTTCGGGACAGGTAGCGCCCGTGCCGATAAAACGCGTAAAAAAGCTTACGGCAAAGCTCGGCGGAAAAGACCCGACCGTTTAATCGCTTGACATCGGTGCGGAGCAGTTGTATAATCAAAGCATGTTTTTAAGCGCTTTGCAAACTTACGTCACGGTAATAATAGTAGCGGTAGTGGTATTGCAGTACGCATTTGCGTTGTTCTGTCTGCTCAAGCTCGCTTATCTCGATATAGATAAAAGATTCTATATTTTATGGAATTTGTTTATACTCGTCGTGTTCTTTATCGGCGGCGCCGTGTTTCTTGTTTATTATTACAAGCATCCCGAATTGCGCGTTCCCAAAGAGCCTTCGATAACCGACGAAAACGCGGATGATGCGGTCGACGCATCCGCTTCGGAACAGCCCGACGGCGATCGGGTTGAGGAAAACGAAAAAGCCGCCGCGACAGAAACGAACGACGAGGCGAAATAACCGCCGCGCTCGATTATTGGATTTATTGACGCTCCGATCATTC
>ERZ779633.504-NODE-504-length-9921-cov-8.837320_pt1 | contig 9921 bp, 11 predicted proteins | sample MGYA00514195_ERZ779633 | MGnify/ENA primary metagenome ERZ779633 (study PRJEB29562, sample SAMEA4376707) | mouse gut metagenome | isolation source: Cecum | study: EMG produced TPA metagenomics assembly of the A DSS colitis mouse model was used to assess the microbial...
GACTATATCTTCGCTGTCTACCACGGCTCCTACGAGGCGTCCGAACAGGACAACATGGATGAAAGCCTGCTGTACAACCCCGCCTGGGCCAGCCTCCAGGCGGTACAGAGGGGCGATTTCCACATCCTGGACCGGCGGATGTACAGCTTAAAGCCCAACGCCCTGTGGGGGGACGCCTATGAGCAGCTGGCGGATATCCTCTGTGGGGCGTAAGGGCCAGGCCGGGGTGATCGCTCTGCTGGCGGTGCTGCTGGCGCTGTCCTCGGTGGCCAACCTGGCCTTTGGGGCGGCGTCCATCCCCGTCGGTGAGGTGGCGGCCGTCCTGCTGGGCCGGGGAGAGGCCACCCAGACCGCCATCGTCCTCTACGCCCGCCTGCCCCGGCTGTGCGGCTGTCTGCTGGCGGGGGCGGCCCTGGCCTGTGCCGGTGTGATCATCCAGGGGGTGCTGAACAACCCCCTGGCCGCTCCCAATGTGATTGGGGTCAACTCCGGAGCGGGGCTGGCCACCGCCCTGTGCTGCGCCCTGGCCCCGGGAGCCGTCCGGCTCACCCCCTTCGCCGCCTTTTTGGGGGCGCTGGCGGGGGTGCTGCTGGTGCTGTTTATCTCGGAGCGGGCCGGGGCCGCCCGGATTACCCTGGTGCTGGCGGGGGTGGCCATGTCCAGCATTTTCAGCGCGGGGATTGACGCGGTGGTCACATTTGTCCCCGACGCCCTCAGCGGCTACACCGACTTCCGCATCGGCGGGGTGAAAAACCTGTCCATGGCCCGGCTGGCCCCCGCCTTCTGGGTGATTCTGGCCGCATTGGTGATTGCCCTGTCCCTGTCTAACGAGCTGGACCTGCTCCTGCTGGGCCGGGAGACCGCTCAGAGCTTAGGGCTGCCCGCCAAGTGGCTGCGGCTGGCGCTGCTCATGCTGGCGGCTGCTCTGGCGGGGGCGGCGGTGAGCTTTGCCGGGCTGCTGGGCTTTGTAGGGCTGCTGGTGCCCCATATTATGCGCCGGGCGGTGGGGGAGGAGAGCTTTTTCCTGCTGCTGTCCTCCGCCCTGGGGGGAGCGCTGCTGCTCACCGCCTGCGACCTGGCCTCCCGGATGCTGTTTGCCCCCTTTGAGCTGCCCCTGGGGGTGGCGCTGTCCCTGACGGGAGGGCCCTTCTTTATCTGGCTGCTGCTGAAGCAGCGGAGAGGGGGCGGCGGGCTGTGATTGCGCTGAGAAACCTCCGGGCGGGTTACCCCGGCAGGGCTGTGCTGGAGCGCGTTGACCTGGATTTCCGCCCCGGCGAGGTTTTGGCGATTTTAGGCCCCAACGGCTGCGGCAAGAGCACCCTGCTCCGGACGGCCAACGGCCTGCTGGCCAGGTCCGGCGGAGAGGTACTGGTGGACGGTGTCCCCCTGGAGCGCCTGTCCCCCAGAGAAATTGCCCAAAAGATCGCCTACCTGCCCCAGTCCCGGCCCACCCCAAACATCACCGCCGGGCGGATGGTCCTCCATGGCCGGTTTCCCTATCTGTCCTACCCCCGGCGCTACCGGCGGGAGGACCACGAGATGGTGCGTCGGGCCCTGGAGTGGGTGGGAGCGGCCGACCTGGCCCGCCGGCCCCTCCCGGAGCTGTCCGGCGGCCAGCGGCAGAAGGTCTATCTGGCGCTGGCCCTGGCCCAGGACACCCAGACCATCCTCATGGATGAGCCCACCACCTATCTGGATGTGGGCTGCCAGCTGGAGGTGATGGCCCTGGCCCGCCGGCTGGCGGAGGAGGGGAGGGCGGTGGTGATGGTCCTCCACGACCTGACCCTGGCCATGCGTTACGCCCACCGGGCCGCTCTGCTGGACCAGGGGCGCGTCTGCCGGCTGGGGACCCCGGAGGAGCTGTATTCCGGGGCGGAGCTGGAGCGGGTGATGGGGGTGTCTTTGGGCCGGGTGGAGACAGAGGACGGCTGGCGGTATTTTTATCGTTAGGGGACCTGTTCCCCGCTGCTGTAATAAACGTAAAAAGGGGCTGGTCAAATGGGGCGGAATGGTGTAAAATGTCTCTTGACAGAAACAGGCCCCCAGAGTAAAATGTGTTGGAAATGAAAGAAATCCTGCATTTTGCAGGGGCATCCTCCAAAAATTGCAAAACGATTCAATTTGCTGATATTAGAGGAAGGAGCGTACATATGCACACATTTGAAACCAAAATTCAGGAACTGAAAACCTCTGTACTCACTGAGGTGGCCCGTCTGGCCTGGGAGGACAGGCTCCAAACCGGTATTCTGGATGTGCCGGAGAAGATTATCCCCGGCCCCGAGGCCAGCCTGCGCTGCTGCATCTACAAGGAACGGGCGGTGGTGAGCAGCCGGGTCAAGATGGCCATGGGTGGCGACAAGACCAACCCCAGCGTGGTAGAGGTGCTGAAAGTGGCCTGCGACGAGTGTCCCGTCACTGAGATGACGGTGAGCGCCTCCTGCCGGGGCTGTCTGGCCACCCGCTGTGTCCACGCCTGCCCCAAGGACGCCATCAAGATTGTCAACCACCGGGCCACCATCGACCACAGCAAATGTATCACCTGCGGCAAGTGTGTCAGCGCCTGCCAGTACAGCGCCATTGTGAAGAACCAGCGCCCCTGCGAGAAGGGCTGTCCCGCCAAGGCCATCTCCATGGGCCCGGACAAGAAGGCTTTCATCGACATTAACGAGTGTATCTCCTGCGGCAACTGCGTCTATCAGTGCCCCTTCGGGGCCATTCAGGACAAGTCCTGGATTGTGGACGCCATCCAGATGATTCAGGGCGGCGCCCACTGGGGCTACAAGACCTATGCCGTCATCGCTCCCTCCATCGCCGGCCAGTTTGCCCCCGCCACCTACGGCCAGGTCGTGGCCGGTATCAAGCGGCTGGGCTTCTCCGGAGTGGCTGAGGTGGCCCTGGGCGCCGACATGGTGGCCGACCGGGAGTCTGAGGAGCTGGTGGAGAAGGGTGTGCTCACCTCCTCCTGCTGCCCGGGCTTTGTGGGCTACGTGAAGAAAAAGCACCCCGAGCTGAACCAATATGTCTCCCACACCCCCTCCCCCATGGTAATGATCGGCCTGCATCTGAAGGAGAAGGACCCCGACGCCAAGGTGGTCTTCATTGGCCCCTGTGTAGCCAAAAAGAAGGAGTTCCAGCTGGGCCGTACCATGAACGCCATTGACTGTGTCCTCACCTACGAGGAGCTGTTTGCCTTGTTCCAGTCCCGGGACATCGACCTGGAGAAGCTGGAGGAGGCCCCCTTGGACGAGGCCAGCGGCTACGGCCGGAACTTTGCCCGCAGCGGCGGCGTGGCCGAGGCCGTGGTCCAGACTTTGAAGGAGAAGGGCAGCGACTTCCAGGTCAAGGCCGTCCCATGCAGCGGCACCGCCGCCTGCGAGGTGGCCCTGATGAAGCTGAAGGTGGGCCGTCTGGAGGGCAACTTTATCGAGGGCATGGCCTGCGAGGGCGGCTGTGTCCAGGGCGCCGGCTGTCTGGTCCGCAGCCCCAAGAACAAGCTGGACGTGGAGAAGCACGCCAAGGAGGCCAACGACCAGGGCCGGGGCGTGGTTCAGGCTGTCAACGCCGCCAAGGGCATCGAAACCCCCGCGCCCGCCAAGGCCGCCGCGAAAGCCGAGGGCAAGGCTGAGAAGGCGTAATAGAACATTTGAGAATCGCCGTCCGAGAGGACGGCGATTTTTTGATGCGGCAATTGATTGACATTGTAATAAAATATTGCTATAATGTAAATAAATAATTGTATGGAGGGCTGTGAAATGGCACAGACAAACGTCAATATCAGAATCGACGAAACAGACAAACGGCGCTTCGATGAGATATGCGGGCAGTTGGGGATGACCATGTCCACTGCGTTTAATATCTTTGCCAAGGCGGTGATTCGTCAGGGCGGGATTCCCTTTGAGCTGAATATAAACCGCCCTAACGCCGAGACGCTGGCGGCCATTGAGGATGTCAATACGAAGCGGAACCTGACGGGGCCGTTTAAAAGTCGGGAGACCCTGCGGGAGGCCCTGGATGCTTGATGTTTTTTACTCCTCCAGGTTCAAAAGGGACTACAAGCGAGCCAAAAAACAGGGCAGAGATGTGGAGCTGCTGCTGGACGTTGTAGATATTCTGGCGGCGGAGGAGCCGCTGGACCCAAAATATCAGGACCATGCCCTGCTGGGAGACTACAGAGGTCACCGGGAATGCCACATTCAGCCGGATTGGCTGCTGATTTACAAGGTAGACGGCAGCGCTCTTGTTTTGACATTGACCAGAACGGGCACACACAGCGAATTATTTGATAAGTAGCGAGAGACGTACATTTGTACGTCTCTCAATTTTTTTGAAAAACCTCTTGACAAAGAACCTCATTGGTGATATGGTTAGTTACATAAGTAATGAACCGATAAACAACCGAGCAAATAAAACCGCGGAGGTGATTCAATGCGCGGGACTTTAAACGACCAGTCCCTGATTTACTTGCAGATTGCCCGGATGCTGGAGGACGACATCCTCCGGGGGGTCTACCGGGAGGAGGAGCAGGTGCCCTCTACCAACGAACTGGCTCGGGGGTACAACATCAACCCGGCCACGGCGGCCAAGGGCATCAACCTGCTGGTGTCGGACGGAATTTTGTACAAGCGCCGGGGCATCGGCATGTTCGTATCGAAAGGAGCGGGGGAGACTGTGAAACAGAAGAGAAAGGCCGCCTTTTACGACGGCTACGTCAAGCCTCTGGTGAAGGAGGGGGCCTCCCTGGCCCTCACCGGAGAGGAATTGGTGGCCATGATTGAGCGGGCCATCGGAGAGGAGAAAGAAAAATGAACGCTGGAATTTTGAAGGCCCAGGGCCTGTGCAAATCCTACAAGGACAAGGAGGTTCTCCACAATCTGGACCTCACCATCGAGCCTGGGAAAATCTACGGGCTCATTGGCCGCAACGGGGCGGGCAAAACCACTCTGCTGGGCATCCTCACAGCCCAGAACACCAAGAACAGCGGCGAGGTTACCTACGACGGCCAGCCGGTATGGGAGAACCAGAGGGCTTTGAACGATATCTGTTTCTCCCGGGAGCTTCAGCCCACTCTGTTCTCCGGGCCCAACAACCTGAAGGTCAAGCACTATCTCAAATCCGCCGCCATCTACTACCCCAACTGGGATCTGGACTACGCCCTGCGCCTGCTGGACGAGTTCAAGCTGGAGACCAAGAAAAAAATCTCCCAGCTGTCCAAGGGCCAGATGTCCATGGTGACCATTCTCATCGCCCTGGCCAGCCGGGCCCCCATTACCATCCTGGACGAGCCCGCCGCCGGGCTGGACGTGGTGATGCGGGAACGGTTCTACCAGCTGCTGCTGGAGGATTTCGCTCAGACGGGCCGGACCTTTATCGTCTCCACCCACATCATCGAGGAGGCGGCCTCCGTCTTTGAGCGGGTCATCATCCTGGACGAGGGCCGCATCATCGAGAACGCCGATACCGAGGAGCTGGTCGGCCAGTTCCACTACGTCTCCGGCCGGGAGGACGTGGTGGACCGGGTGTGCAACGGCCTGCAAATTCTGTCCACCCACCAGATGGGCCGGCACAAGACGGTGGCCGTCCGGGGGGATATGGTCAAGCTGGAAAGCGCTCTGGAGGCCGACGTGGATGTGTCCCCTATGAACCTGCAAAACGTCTTTGTGTCCCTGTGCGGCCACGGGGACGCCCAGTAAGGGGGCGGAAACGATGGTAAAATCCTTTCGGTTTCTCCTGAGCTTTGCCTGGATCAACATGGGGGCGGTTATCGGCTTTGCCGCCATCGTGATTGCCGGGTGCTATATCACCGGCGTGCCCGGCAGCACCGGCAGCTCAGGCGACAATCTCTTCACCACCTACTATGCCATGTTTCCCATCATGATCCTCTTTATGCTGTATCTTTACGGCTTTGCCCTGTGTACCAACAACCTGAACCTGGGGCTGTCCTTCGGCGCCCGGCGGGGGGATTTCTTCTGGGCGCTCCAGGGGATTATAGTGTTCTACACCCTGATCAGCTGGGTCTTACAGGTCTTTCTGTGCGCCTTTCCCGCCATGGCCAACTGGGAGGTCCGGGACCGGTGGATGCTGCTGCACCTGTTCGACGGCCGGCCCTGGGTGTTCCCCCTGGCCTGCGCCGTGTTTATGGTGCTGGGCTGCCTGTGCGGGCTGCTGATGATCAAGCACAAGGGCCTGGGGGTGTTCACGATGGTGCTGGCGGTGTTCCTGCTGATGGGGGCCACCGTGTTCCTGATTCTGTCGGCGGAGACTGAGGTGATGGACTTCGTCCGCGGGGAGGGCTGGGGCTGGCTGGCCGCCCTGCCGGGGATTGTTGCCGGGGTGCTGGCTGCGGCGGCCGCTGCCGGCGAGGTTGTAATCTGGCGCACCATCCGGCGTTTTGTAGTGAGGTGAGTGGAAATGTGGAAACAATTTCAAAAGCTGGTCAAGCTGAACCTGGACGACCTGCTCCTCTATCTGGGGGTGGAGGGCGGACTGTTCCTGCTGGTCCAGATTATCATCGGGTGCGTCATGTACTTTGGACGGCCCTCGGACAGTGTGACGGTGGGCTGCATCCTGTTTCCCATTGTGGGCGGCTTTACCGCCCTGGTGGCCGGGATTTCCCATGTGGGGGTCAGCTTTGAGCAGGCCCTGCGCTTTGGGCAGACCCGGAAGCGGGCCCTGGGCCTCACCCTGGGGCTGTGCGCCTTCGAGAGCACCTTCGCCCTGGCCCTGGGCGGAGTGCTGGCTGTCATTGAGCGGTTCCTTTGCCCGCCCCTGTGGGCAAAGCTGGCGGGGCTGAGCGTTTGGGTGCCGTCCAGGTCGGGGGCTATGCGATTTGTTTCCCCGCCGCCGCACCTAGACGGTATCGAAATTCCTACGGGTAAGATTTTTGAAAACATGGCCGGAGAGCTGGTCCCGCTCCCGGAAAAGACCCTGATTGTTGAGAATTTCACCCTGGACTGGTACTGGTGGCTGCTCATTTTTGCCCTGGCTGTGGGTGGGGGTGTCATCGTGGGGGCGGTCATCCAGCGGTTTGGCTCCAAGGGAGGCTGGGTCATCTGGGGCATCTGCTTCGCCCCGATGATCCTGACGCAGGTGCTCCCCTGGAGGACTGAGGTTATTACCGACTTGCTGTTCCCTCTGCTGGGCCTCATTTTCGTGGCCGGCTTTCTCTGGTCGATCTGGTCCCTGCTCCACGCGGTGGTGCGGGCGTAAACACGGGAGGGCCCTAACGCGCATTTTATCCGGAGATCAGCTGTAGGGGCCGCCCCCTGGGCGGCCCGAAACCAGGGGAGGCGCTGCATTTTGGCGGGCCGCCGAGGGCGGCAGCCCCTACATTACAATCTGCGAAAAGGATACGCCCCGTAAATACCATCTGAGACGAAACAGGATCGCCCATCATGCGGGCGATCCTGTTGTTTCAAAGAGCTCTGCGGCCTGCTTCATGTTCTCGATGATGGACACCGAGAAGGGGCACCGATTCTCACAGGCGCCGCAGGCCACGCACTCCCCGGCGTGGTGGGGCAGGACGGCGTAGTGCTCCCGCACCGTCTCAGGCACCTGCCCCTGGGCCCTGGCCAGGTTGAGGAACTTGGTCACTGCGGCCACGTCGATGCCCCTGGGGCAGGGGGCGCAGTGACCGCAGTACATGCAGTGGCCCTCCCAGCTGATCTTGGGCATGGAGGCAAAGACGGCGGCGTAGTCCTTTTCGCTGTCGGAGGCGTCTTCGTAGGCGGCGCACTGGGCCAGTTCCTCCACCGTCCTGGCTCCCGCCATCACGCAGGCCACCCCCGGCCTGGTGAGGGCGTAGTGCAGGCACTGGAGGGGAGTCAGCGCAACCCCGGCGGGGGAGTATTGGCTCAAGAGGTCGCCGCCGCCGAAGGCTTTCATTACCGTGACCCCCACCCCCAGCCGCTGGCAGCTCTCATAGAGGGCCTGGCGCTGGGGGTCCATGTTTACCAGAGGCTTTTCGTAGGCGGCCTCCGCCCACAGCTGCTCCACGTCCTCCCCTGCGGGCTGGAGGTCGTAACAGGGGTTGACGCTGAACATGAGCACGTCGATGAGCCCGCTGTCCGCCGCCGCCTGGCCCACCTCCGGGTTGTGGCTGGACAGGCCGATGCAGCCAATCTTCCCGGCCCTCTTCAGCTCCTGGGCGTAGGCCATAATGGGGCCATCTTTGATCTCCTGCCAGTCGGACAGGGCGTCGGAGTAGTGAATCATGCCGATTTCGATGTAATCAGTGTCCAGCAGGCGGAGCATCTCCTCAAAGCCGGCCTTGACCTTGGCGATGTCCCGGGTGCGCAGGTACTGTCCATTTTCCCAGATGGAGCACAGGTGGGATTGCAGGATAAATTTCTCCCGCCGGCCCTTCAGGGCCCTGCCCAGGTTGACGCGGACCTCCGGGTTGGGGGTGTACAGGTCGATGCAGTTGATTCCCAGGGCCTCCATCCTGTCCACAAATTCCTTTACCTGGCCCGGGTTTTTGTCCACAAGGCCCTCGCAGCCCATGGCGATTTCACTGACCTTCAGGCCGGTGCGGCCCAATGTGCGGTAGTTCATGGCGTTCCTCCTCATGTGTTTTCTACAGCTTACTACTTGAAGCGGGGTTTAAGTCAAGAGGAGATTTACTTTCCGCCGGTTCCGTGGTAAACTATCCAAAAAGGAGGGGTATGTATGGATGAAAAAATCAAAACCCTACAGCAGTGGATTGACGAGAGCCAGAGGATTGTCTTTTTCGGCGGGGCGGGGGTGTCCACCGAGAGCGGCATCCCGGATTTCCGCAGTGTGGATGGCCTGTACAACCAGAAGTACGCCTGGCCCCCGGAGGAAATTCTCAGCCGCACCTTTTTTGATGCCCGGCCCGAGGAGTTTTACCGCTTCTACCGGGACAAGATGCTCTGCCTGGACGCCCAGCCCAATGCCGCCCACAAAAAGCTGGCGGAGCTGGAAAAAGCGGGCAAGCTCCGTTCTGTGGTCACTCAGAATATTGACGGGCTCCATCAGCTGGCCGGGTCCCAGCGGGTGTGGGAGCTCCACGGCAGCGTCCACCGGAACTACTGCATGAAGTGCCGCAAGCCCTATGCCGTGGCGGACATCAAGGAGGGGACCGGGGTGCCCAAGTGCACCTGCGGCGGGACCATCAAGCCCGATGTGGTTCTCTACGAGGAGGGACTGGACAGCACCACCATCGAGGGGGCGGTGTCCGACCTGCGGGCGGCGGACTTGCTCATCATCGGCGGCACCTCCCTGGCGGTGTATCCCGCCGCGGGACTGATCAACTACTACCGGGGCTCCCGGCTGGTGCTCATCAACAAGAGCCCCACCCCCTACGACGGCCGGGCCGACCTGGCCATCAATCTGCCCATCGGCCAGGTGCTGGGGCAAATAGAGGTTCGATGAAGAACAGCCGCCTCTTTGAACTCCTCTACCTCCTGGTGGAAAAGCGGGCAATCACCGCCGGGGAGCTGGCCCGGCGGCTGGAGGTATCGGAGCGGACCATCTACCGGGATATCGACGCCCTGTCCGCTGCCGGTATCCCGGTGTTTACCCAGAAGGGACAGGGGGGCGGCATTCGGCTGATGGACCAGTTTGTGCTGGACAGGGCGCTGCTGTCCCGGGCGCAGCAGGACGAGATTCTCTTCGCACTCCGGGCCGTTCAGGCCACCGGAGGAGGAGAGGAGGCCCTGTCACGGCTGTCCGCCCTCTTCCGCCGGGAGGGGGACGGCTGGCTGGAGGTGGATTTCACCGACTGGGGCAGCGGCGCGGCGGAGCGGGAGAACTTTTCGCAGGTAAAGGGGGCCATTCTGGGGCGGCAGCCCCTGTCCTTCACCTACTACAGCTCCGCGGGAGCGCGCAGCCGCCGTACCGTGGAGCCTGCCCGGCTGGTGTTCAAGGCCGGGTGCTGGTATCTGTCCGCCTTCTGCCGGGAGC
>ERZ779633.509-NODE-509-length-9822-cov-4.463807_pt1 | contig 9822 bp, 8 predicted proteins | sample MGYA00514195_ERZ779633 | MGnify/ENA primary metagenome ERZ779633 (study PRJEB29562, sample SAMEA4376707) | mouse gut metagenome | isolation source: Cecum | study: EMG produced TPA metagenomics assembly of the A DSS colitis mouse model was used to assess the microbial...
GCGGCCCCTGGTGGCCAACCGCACCGGGGGCCTCTCCGGCCCCGCCGTGTTCCCGGTAGCCCTGCGGATGGTGTGGGACGTGTACGAGGCGGTTCCCAAGCTGCCCATCATCGGCTGCGGCGGCGTGGCCTCTGCGGAGGATGCCGCCGAGATGATGCTGGCGGGAGCCTCCGCCGTGGAGGTAGGAGCGGCCAACCTGCGGGACCCCTGGGCCTGTAAGACCATCATAGAGAACTTGCCCGGCGTGTGCGCACGCCTGGGCGTGGACCACATTTCAGATTTGACAGGAGGAGCGCATCATGGCTAAAGATGTAATCATCGCACTGGATTTTCCCACCCGGGAGGAAACCCTGGCCTTTCTGGACCGCTTCCCCGAAGGGGAGGCCAAGCCCTTCGTGAAGGTCGGCATGGAGCTTTACTATGCGGCGGGCCCGTCGGTGGTCAGGGAAATCAAGGCCAGGGGACACAAGATTTTTCTGGACCTGAAGCTCCACGACATTCCCAACACGGTGAAGCGGGCCATGGCGGTCCTTTCCGGGTTGGATGTGGACATGGTAAATCTCCACGCCGCCGGAACTTCCGCCATGATGAAGGCGGCTCTGGAGGGGCTGACCCGTCCCGACGGCGCCCGCCCGCTGCTGATCGCCGTCACCCAGCTGACCAGCACGGACGCCGCCGCTCTGCGGGACGAGCTGCTGATTGAGGGCTCTATGGTGGAAACGGTGCTGTGCTACGCGCAAAACGCCGCCGCCAGCGGGCTGGACGGCGTGGTCTGCTCCCCCCTGGAGGCGGCGCTGGTCAAAGAGCGCTGCGGGGAGAGCTTCTGCACCGTCACTCCCGGCGTCCGCTTCGCCGGCGGGGACGCGGGGGATCAAAAACGGGTGATGACCCCGGAGCAGGCGGCGGGAAACGGCTGCGACTATATTGTCATGGGCCGTCCCATCACCCAGGCCCCCAGCCCGGTGGAAGCTTACCGCCGGGCGGTGAAGCAGTTCCTGGGGTGAAGCCCCGGACTGGATGGTGTCTTCAAATTTCCGAATGCCGGATTGGGGCGGATTTTTTCGTCAGCAAGGCGCTTCGGCGAGGGAATCCGGAGGGATTTCAAGCCGGCGCGGCGCGGCGGGACCGGCTGCCTGTATGCGGCTTTGCCGCTTACAGACAGCTCAGCCCCTTGGGCAAAAGATACTCCAAGACTGTGTTTTGGGAGTTTGAAGACTCTAGGAGTACGCAGGGGAAACCGTCCTCCAGGTGCTGAGGCGGCTTCCCCATGGAAAGTAAGAAAGGAGTCCTGCACATGACCCGTGAACACACCATTGCCCACGACCTCTTGTCCATCGGAGCGGTGTTCCTCCGCCCGGACGAGCCCTTCACCTGGGCCAGCGGCATCAAGAGCCCCATCTACTGCGACAACCGCCTGACTCTCACGGCGCCAACGGTCCGGACCCATGTGGAGGAGGGCCTGGTGGACCTGATCTGCAAACACTACCCCAATGTGGAGGTTCTCATGGGCACCTCCACCGCCGGCATTGCCCACGCCGCCATCGTGGGGCATCTCATGGGCCTGCCCATGGGTTACGTCCGCTCCAGCGGCAAGGACCACGGACGGCAGAACCGCATTGAGGGCAGGCTGGAGCCCGGAGCGCGAGTCGTGGTGGTGGAGGACTTGATCTCCACCGGCGGAAGCTGTATTGATGTGGTGGAAGCCCTGCGGGAAGCCGGGGCGGAAGTGCTGGGCATTGTGTCCATCTTCACCTATGGCCTCCGGAAGGGCCTGGAGCGGCTGGCGGCGGCGAATGTGACCAATGTCAGCCTGTCCAACTTTGACGCGGTGTGCGACATCGCCGCGGCGGAGGGGAAGATCCGGCCTGAAGATATTGACCGGCTGAAAAAATTCCGGGCAAATCCATCGGATGAGAGCTGGATTGAGTAAGATGCGGTATAAAAAACACGGGCGTTCGAATGTCTTGGTTTGCCTGGAATTTGCCTTGGTTCTCCTGCTGGGAACCGCCCTTGTCTGGTCGCTCCGGGGTTTTCCGCCGGCCCAGACGCATCTGGGACTGTGGCGGATTCTTGTGATGTCCCTGACCACGATGGCGCTGCGTGCCGTGTGGAGCCGCAGGAAATGAATCCCCTTGACTTTTTTGCTCAGAAAGGAGCCTATATGCCCAGAAACATCATTGATGTCACCGACCTCACGGTGGAGGAAATCGGCGAGCTGATCGACACGGCGGAGGATATCATCGCAAACCCCGCTAAATACCAGGACGCCTGCGCCCACAAGCAGCTGGCCACCCTGTTCTTCGAGCCCTCCACCCGCACCCGCCTCTCCTTTGAGTCCGCCATGCTGGCCCTGGGGGGCAGCGTCCTGGGCTTTTCGGAGGCCGCCTCCAGTTCCACCGCCAAAGGGGAAACCGTGGGAGATACCGTCCACACCGTCAGCTGCTATGCCGACGTGATCGCCATGCGCCACCCCAAGGAGGGCGCGCCCTACGCCGCCGCCCAGTTCAGCGAGGTCCCCATTATCAACGCCGGAGACGGGGGCCACAACCACCCCACCCAGACCCTGACGGACCTTCTCACTATCCACCGGGAGAAGGGGCGGCTGGACGGCTTTACCATCGGCTTTTGCGGGGACCTGAAGTTCGGCCGGACGGTTCACTCCCTGGTAAATGCCCTCAGCCGGTATGAAAACATCAAATTTGTCCTCATCTCTCCCGCGGAGCTGAAGCTTCCGCGCTATGTGAAGGAGGAGGCCCTGAAAAAGAGGGGCATCCCCTACCGGCAGACCGACAGCTTGGACGCCGTCATCCCGGATCTGGACATTCTCTATATGACCCGGGTCCAAAAGGAGCGGTTCTTCAACGAAGAGGATTACCTCCGCCTGAAGGACAGCTACATCCTCACCCCGGAAAAGCTGGAAAACGCCAAACAGGACCTGTCCATCCTCCACCCCCTGCCGCGGGTGAACGAAATTTCCGTGGCGGTGGACAAGGACCCCCGGGCCGCCTACTGGAAGCAGGTGAAAAACGGCAAGTTCATACGCATGGCCCTGATTTTAAAGCTGCTGGACATCCGCGTCTAAAGGAAAGGGGAGCACTCTATGAACATCGACAGCATTCAAGACGGCGTGGTCCTGGATCACATTCAGGCGGGCAAGAGCATGGACATCTATAAATATCTTCACCTGGACCGGCTGGACTGCTCCGTGGCCATTATCAAGAACGTCCGCAGCGGCCGGATGGGGAAAAAGGACATCATCAAAATTGATTCCCCCCTGGACGTAGATGTGGATGTGCTGGGCTATATCGACGACAAAATCACCGTCAATATCATTCGGGACGGCCGGCGGGTGGAAAAGCGCCGCCTCCAGCCCCCCAAAAAACTGGTGAATATCATCCGCTGCAAAAACCCCCGGTGCATCACCGTGGCGGAGCCCCAGCTGGACGCGGTGTTTCTCCTCAGTGATCCGGAGCGGCATGTTTACCGCTGCGCCTACTGCGACACGGCCAAGGGAAAGAAAAATTTTTAACATGCCGGGAAGACCTGCCCACCGGCCGGGCCGGAGCGGCGGAAACGGAGGATCGGCCTGACAGAAATGGAACATTATGACCTGATCCGATCCAGGCGGAAAACCCTGGCCCTGGAGGTCACCGCCGACGGGCGGCTGCTGGTCCGGGCCCCCCTGCGCTGCGCCCAGGCGCGGATTGACGCCTTTGTTTCCGCCCACGCCGCCTGGATTGAAAAACACCTGACCATTCAGCGGGAGAGGGCCGCCAGCCGCCCACCCGCCCCCACAGCGGCGGAGATTGAGGCCCTGAAGGCCCGGGCCCGGGCGGAACTGCCGGAAAAAATCGCCCGGTGGAGCGAAAAAATGGGCGTGCGTCCCACCGGCTTCAAGGTGACGGCGGCCCGAAAGCGCTACGGCAGCTGCTCGGCAAAAAACAGCCTGTGCTTTTCCTGCTTTCTGATGCGCTGTCCGGAGCCCGCCGTGGAGCTGGTAGTGGTTCATGAGCTCTGCCACATCCGGGAGAAGAACCATGGACCGGGGTTTTACGCGCTGCTGGCGCGGTATCTCCCGGACTGGCGGGAGAGGAAGAGGCTGCTTTCGATGAACTGAATTTCAACACGGAGGTTGGATATGAAAAAACTGAATTTATCAGACCTGCTGAAAGGCAACTCCTACCCCGGCCGCGGGCTGGTCCTGGGGAAGAGCGCGGACGGAAAGTATGCCGTGGCCGTGTACTTCATCATGGGCCGGAGCGAGAATTCCAGAAACCGGGTCTTCGCACCCACGGAGGACGGCATCCGCACGGAGGCCGCGGATGCCGCCAAGATGACGGACCCCAGTCTCATTATCTACCACCCGGTCCGCAAAGTGGGCCGGGACCTCATCGTCACCAACGGGGACCAGACCGACACCGTCCGGGACTACATTTTAGAGGGCAGGACCTTTGCCGAGGCGCTGAAGAGCCGTACCTTCGAGCCCGACGGGCCCAACTACACCCCCCGCATCTCCGGTTTGCTGAGCCCCGACGGCAGCTTCCAGCTCTCCATTTTGAAAAGCGCGGAAGGGGACCCGGCCTGTTGCTGCCGGTACTTTTACCACTATGACGCGCCCCTTGCCGGGGAGGGCCGCTTTCTCCACACCTATTTGGGGGACGGGAATCCCCTGCCCTCTTTTGAGGGGGACCCGGAGCGGGTGGCCCTGGAGGCGGAGAGCCCCGAGAGCCTGGCGGAGCAGGTCTGGGAGGCGTTGGACCCCGAGAACAAGGTGTCCTTGTTTGTCCGTTTTGTGGACCTGGCGGACGGGACCCACCGGGACGTGATCCGGAACCGCTACTAATATGGAGAGGCTTTTGACCCGCGGCCTGCGGGCGGCCCTGGACGAGCCGGACAAGCTGAACATCGGCACGGCAAAAGAGCGTCTCAGAGAGGCCCTGTACCATACGGAGGAAGTCTATATCTCCCAGAGAGAGGACGACCCCGGCGACTCCCCCGAGTCTCTGGAAAAATAGTTCCTCCGGCAATTCCCGCCCCGCTTCACAGCCGCGAAGGGGGGCGGCTTTTTTTCGTTTCCCCCTTCCCCCCGGCGGCCAACTGCGGTATACTGGAGACATCGAAACCACGAGCCCTCCCTGGGCGGAACGGAGGAACCCATGGAACAGCTGTGCCAAAATATGACCCGCGCGTTTCAAGAGGAGGCTTTTTTGCGAAAGCTCTCCCGCCCCCGGGCGGATACGGAGGCTCTGCCGGGCAGTCCGGACTGGCCCGCCCTGCTGGCCCCGCTGCTGCCCATCCGGGAGCGGATCTCCTGCGAACGGGCTTTGAAAGCCTTTCGCCCCGCGCTGGACGCCGTCTCCCCAGAGCCCCCGGAGGGCTGGGCCCTCTATGCTTACCGGACGGCGGTTTCCCTCCTTTATCCCCAAGAGGACTCTGACCACACCCCCAGGCAGCGTGACGGGGCGCTGTGCTTTCTTCAATTTCTTCAGATTCTCTTCGACGCAGAGCGGGAAGCCCTGCCCTTCGACTTCTGGCTGGACTTTGCCTTCTGCACGGAAGAGGAGCTGAAAGCCTCTGCCGTGGCGGAGGAGTACCGCTCGTTCCTCCGCCGCTGGCGGGAGGAGTATATCTATGAGCTTCTCCGTCTGGGGCGGGAGGCGACCCCCTTCCGCACCTGTGAGCACATCGCCGGAGTTCATCACGTGTCCATGATGATGGCCCGGGCTTTCAAGGCCGGAGGCGGGAAGATCGACCTGGGACTCATCTCCGCCGCCGCCGCGGGCCACGACATCGGCAAGTTCGGCTGCAAGCCGGGGGAGCGGGTGCCTTACCTCCATTACTATTACACGGACCAATGGTTTGCCTGGCGGGGTCTGGGGGCCCTGGGCCGCATTGCCGCCAACCACTCCGTCTGGGATTTGGAGCTGGAGAACCTGTCCTCCGAGTCGCTGGTGCTGGTCTACGCCGACTTCCGGGTGAAGCAGGAACGCCTTCCCGGCGGCGGGGAGGGGGCGAAGCTTTTTTCCCTGGCGGAGGCCTTTGACGTGATTCTCTCCAAGCTGGACAATGTGGACGCCGCCAAGCGGCGGCGGTATGATTATGTCTATTTGAAGCTCCGGGACTTCGAGGGGTATCTTCAGACCTTCGGCGTGGACGTGACCCTGTCCACGGCCGGGGGCCCGCCGCTGCCCCGGAAAGACCCCTCCTTGATGAATGAGGACGAAGTGGTCCTGGGGCTGCGGCGGACGGCGGTGGACCACAATATCCGCCTGATGCACCGCCTGAGCCGGGAGCGGCTTTTCGTGGCGACCCTGGAGGCGGCGAGAGGCGAGAAGGACCCCGCCCGCATCCGGGCCTACGTGTCCGTTTTTCGGGAGTACTTCACTTATTGGACCGTAGAGCAGAAAGAGCAGACCCTGGAATTCCTTTATGAGCTGCTGCTTCAGCCGGACGGGGACATCCGCCGCCAGGCGGCGGGGCTGATGGGACAGATTCTGTCCAAGTTTCTCTCCGGCTACAAAAAAGAACTGCCCAAGGGAACGGCGCCCAGTTCCCAGGAGGAGCGACCCTTTGAGCTGTGGGCGGAGTATTTGGAGAAACTCATTCACCCAGACCGCCGCCTCACTCCCCGGCAGATCAGCATGATCCGCTACCAGGCCAAGACGGCGGCGGACGCCTTGCTTGGCGGTTGTACCGACGAGGATTTCCCCCGTTTTTCCGAGCTGCTCTTCCGCCATTACCAGAACCCCGCCGCGGAGGACGCGGAGGGAGCGTTTGCCCTGCTGAACACGGCGCTGAACCTGCCCATGGAGCGGATTGCGCCGCAAGACACGGAGAGTCTTGCGGGTTTTGCCGCCTGGTGGCTGAAAACCGGCGAGGCCCCCCAGAAGGCGGCGGCCATGCGCCTTGCCCGGCGGCTTTTACCGGTGCTGGAAGCCGGTTCCCCGGAACGGAAAGCCATTGCCCTGGCTGTGGAGGCGGCGGACTGCCGCTCCTCCACGCCCCTGCTCTACATTCGGTTTCGCCTTGGCAAGCTCCTTGGCCTGGATGTGTCCGCAGATCAGGAGCTGCTGGACCAGGGAGAGGCCGCCAGCGGCGTCTTCCTGGACAATCTGAAAACCGCCACGCCCTGGGTGCTGAAAGCCGTGGGCGTGGAGTATCTGCTGGACCAAGCCCGGCGGGGGGAACCCGCCGCCGCCCTTCATATCGCCACCCACTTCTCCAACCTGATGAAGGTCAGTGAAAATGTGGTGGTTCGCCGCCTGGCGGGCAACGCCCTGCTGGATGTGGCTCCCATGCTGACGCCTCCCCGGCGAAACGAGGTGGCCGTAGAGCTGTGCGAAGCCCTGGAAACCGGCCAGTCGGAGATCTCTCAGTATATCCCCCCCTACCTTGGGCAGTTCCTCCTGTGGCTTACCCCGCGGGAGCTGGACGAGATTTTAGACGAGCTTCTCCGCTTCCTCTCCTCTTCCAGCGCCAACGTAGCCGCGGCGGCGTTATCCACCGTGGGCGCGCTGCTGGAGCATTACCGGGTTTACGGAAAGCGTTTCCGCGAGCCGGAGGAAGACCTGAGCCGCCGCCGGAAGCGAATGGCGGGGCTGCTTCTCAAGGGCCTGGCCTCCTGCATGGAGCCGGTGCGGCAGGAGGCCCTGCGGGTCCTGGGAGAGGGGCTGTTCGCCTCCCCGTTTCTGAGCTATGAGGATAAAACCAGCCTATTTACCCTGGTTGCGAAAAAGCTGCTCTTCCTGATCGGCGAGCAGCCGGGGGGAGAGCTGACCTTCTTCCACACCGCCGCCGCCCTCTCCCATATTTACCGCTTCGCGGTCAAGCACCGCATTGAGAGCGGGCCCTTCCGCTTTGAGTGGCGGGACAAGGCCGCCGCCTTCTTCCCCGGCACCTTCGACCCCTTCTCCCTCTCCCACAAGGGCATCGTCACCGCCATCCGGGACCTGGGGCTGGAGGTCTATCTGGCGGTGGATGAGTTCTCCTGGTCCAAGAAGGCCCAGCCCTCCCTGATCCGGCGGCAGATCGTCAGCATGTCTGTGGCCGACGAATTCGGTGTGTACCTCTTTCCCCACGACATCCCCGTGAACCTGGCAACCCCGGAGGACCTTTCCCGCCTGCGGCAGGTCTTCGCAGGGCGGGAGCTCTATCTGGTGGTGGGCTCCGACGTGGTGGCCAACGCCTCCTCCTATAAGGTTCCGCCCAGGGAGGGGTCCGTCCACTCCCTGAACCACATTGTATTCCGCCGCTCCAGCGACGCGGAGGGCCGGGAGATTGACGCGGATCTCAGCCGGATTACCGGCCGCGTGATTCAGCTCCAGCTGCCCACACACTTGGAGGACATCAGCTCCACCCGAATCCGGGAGAATATTGACCTGGGCCGGGATGTGTCCAACCTGGTGGACCCCACGGTGCAGGACCTGATTTACCGGAACAGCCTTTACCTCCGGGAGCCTCAATATAAGCAGCTGGTCCGGGCCAGCCTTCTGGACTTTGTCCGCATCGCCTCCCCGGATCGCGGACTGTGGGAGGAACTGGGGAAGGAACTGGGCCCCCTGCCCCCCATGGACCCCCGGGACAGCGTGTTCCTCCTCCGGGCCTCCGGGCCCCGGCCTCGTATCCTGGGCTTTTTGACGACCCGGGTTGTCAACTCCGGAGAGCTGTACGGCGCTTTCGGTAGCGAGGAGCTGGCCCACTGGGTCCGCACCCGAACGGCGGGACGCATCCAGCTGCTGACGGGCCTCTGGGCCGCCCGGACGCCCCGGGGGAGTTACGATGTCCGCCAGCTCCTGCTGACGGAGGTGCTGACCCGGGCGGCGGAGGAGGACTGCGGCTATGCCGTCTGGTGGGGCCCGTCGGACCCCGCGGGCCTGGACATGCTCCGGCGGCAGGGCTTTGTCTCCGCGGAGCCGGGAACGCCGAAGCCTCTCCTGCTGGTGGACATGCGTTCCCCGGCGGTATTGGTGCAAAATATTCCAACCACCTTGAAAGAGCCCTTTGCCTCAGACCGGCAGGTGGCGGCGGCCATGGGGGCGGCCCATCTCCGCCTCCAGGAGGCGGTGTGCGGATTGTACCCCGGCGCCCTGGTGCTGTCCCTCAACGCCGAGGTTATCTACCACCGCCTGGTGCGAAAGCTGACGGAGGAGAACGGCGTTCCCGCCGAACCCCAGACGCCCCGGGTGCTGGGCCCCAAAATGTGCGTGCCCTTCGGTAAAATTCTTCGGGGAAATGCCGTGCCCAACACGGTGACAAAGACCATCCACACCGACAAGGTCTTTGCCCCGGACCTTCACTCCTTTTCCATCGCCCCCTTCCCCGGCTATGCCCCTTTGGAGAGTCAGATCCGGACGGTCCGCTCCTTCCGGCGGCCCGTTATGCTGGTGGATGACCTGCTCCACACCGGGAACCGGATCAATGCCCTGGACCCTCTTTTCCGGCGGGAGGAGTTGGAGATCGACCGCTGCGTGGTGGGCCTTCTCTCCGGCCGGGGCCGGGATTTGATGGCCGCCCGGGGCCGGAAGGTGGACAGCGTCTACTTTGTGCCGGATCTTCGGGCCTGGTTTGTGGAGTCCACCATGTACCCCTTCATCGGCGGCGACGCCGTGGACAAGGCGATTCCTTCCGTGCCGGGGCTGACCCCGGCGGTGAACCTGATTTTGCCCTATGCGTTTCCCAAGTTCTACCGGCAGTGCGGCCGGGAGGCGGTATTCCGTTTCTCCCGGACCTGCATTGAGAACAGCCGGGATATTCTCCTGGCTCTGGAGCGGGCCTATCGGGAGCGCTTCTCCCGGAACCTGACGCTCTCCCGGCTCAGCGAGG
>ERZ779633.510-NODE-510-length-9815-cov-7.468750_pt1 | contig 9815 bp, 7 predicted proteins | sample MGYA00514195_ERZ779633 | MGnify/ENA primary metagenome ERZ779633 (study PRJEB29562, sample SAMEA4376707) | mouse gut metagenome | isolation source: Cecum | study: EMG produced TPA metagenomics assembly of the A DSS colitis mouse model was used to assess the microbial...
CGTGCCGTTTTTAAAGACTTCGACTTTTAACCATTCGGACAGCGCGTTTGTGACCGACGCACCCACGCCGTGAAGTCCGCCCGAATGAGCGTAGTTGCTGCTGTCGAACTTGCCGCCCGCATGCAGTTGCGTAAATACGACTTCCACGCCCGACACGCCGAGCTGAGGATGGATGTCGACGGGGATACCGCGTCCGTCGTCCTCTACCGACGCACTGCCGTCGGCATGGATAGTAACTATCAAGCCTGTGGCGAACCCGTTCGAAACCTCGTCGATCGCGTTGTCCACTATTTCCCACAATATATGATGCAGCCCTTTAACGCCCGTCGTTCCGATATACATACCGGGACGCAGACGTACGGCGTCAAGACCTTCCAATACCCGTATATTACCGGCATTATAATCCGACATAACAATCCTCCGTCGTATGCTTACAGTTCATTGTAACACAATATAAAATTTTTCGCAAGAAAATTAAATCAAATAAGTCCGTCGAATCCCGTCTGCCGCAACGCCTCGTACAATACGAGCGCAACGGTGTTTGACAGATTGAGCGAACGCAAACCGTCGCGCATGGGAATGCGCAAAGCCGTATCGGGATTATCCGTAATTATGCGCTCGGGCAAACCTTTCGTTTCCTTTCCGAACAGCAAATAATCGCCGTCGGCAAACGCAACGTCGGTATAGCGCTTGTCCGCTTTTTTGGATAAATAAAAATATCTTCCGCCGCGCGTTTTCTCGAAAAACTCGTCGAGATTTTCGTAGTACGTCAAGTCGAGCTTGTCCCAATAATCGAGGCCCGCGCGCTTGAGCTTTGCGTCCGTGATCTCGAAGCCCATAGGCTTTACGATATGCAAAGCCGCGCCCGTACAAGCGCAGGTGCGCGAAATATTACCCGTATTCTGCGGGATCTCCGGCTCGACCAATACGATATTGAACATGATCTATTTGCCCGCCCGACTTTCGCACGAATCGAGGAACTCGACGAAATCCTCGTACACTTCGCCTTTGTTTATTTCGTTCAACAGCTCGTGCCGCGCACCGTCATACATCTTGACTTCGGGATGCAGCCCGCATTTTCTATAGGCTTTTGCAAGTTTTTCGATGAGCTTGCCGTAGCCGCCCACTCCGTCGCCCGTTCCCGACGCTATCATCAGTTTGAAATCGGGCGGCGTTTCGCCGCGCGCCTTATTTATTGCGGCAAGACCGCCGAACATCTCTTTATAGAACATCACCGAGCAAATGCCCACGCCAGCACACTTTTCGTCGGCATTGTATTTTTGCACTTCCGATTTATCGCGGTTTATCCAGGCGTTCACGCCGTCTTTCGCTTTTTTATCGTAAGCCTCGAACGTCATTTTCGCAAAGAACTTGCCGTCGGCATCGGGATTTTTTTTCGCTTTTCGCGCGGCGATGCGTTTTCCGACCGCCAACAAAAGTCCGCTTTGCATGGTAGTGCCGCACAGGATCGCGCCGCTTATTTCGCTGTGATAACGCTCGATGAATCGCTGAGTGAGAATACTGCCGTAGCTGTGTCCTATTACATACACGCGCTTGACGTTCCATCGCGCTCTGGCGATATCGACTTCGCGCTTGATGTCGTCCACCGTCGCTTCGAACATACCGGCATATCCCTTGCCGCGCGCATTCGCGTCCGTGTCGCCGAACCCGCGATTGTCCATGCCGATAACGTTGTATCCGCTGTTTCCCAAAAACCGACAAAAATCGTCGTACCGCGCGATGTACTCGCACATGCCGTGAACCATTACCACAGCGGCGCGCGGTGCGTCCGTATTATCCCAAAAAGAGACCGACACGTTTTTGCCGTCCGACATAGTTATAAATTCGGTTGTCACTTCGACCTCCATTCATAAAAGCATGCTTACGGATATATATTATACAATGAAAGATCGCCGTTGTCAATAAACATTTCGCCGCATTTGTTCGAAACCGCATTATCGCCTTTCCGCGATCGTAATGATTTTAGACAAACGGCAAATCGGGTATGCGCGGCGACCGTAAGGAGACATATGCAAACAATAGTTTTCGCGGGCGGCGGCACGGCGGGACACGTCATGCCCAACCTCGCGCTTATCAACGAACTGAGTTCCTCGTACAAGTGCGTGTACATCGGCGGCGATGGCATGGAACAATCGTTATGCCGCGAACGCGGTATCCCGTTTTACAGGATCGATACCGTCAAGCTTCGCCGCGACGCGGTTTTAAAGAACTTCGCCGTGCCGTTCAAACTCGCGTCATGCGTCAAATCGGCAAAAAAAGTCCTTGCGGAGATCAAGCCTCAGCTTATTTTCAGCAAGGGCGGTTACGCCGCACTGCCCGTCGTTCTCGCCGCTAAAAATATTCCCGTTTTGAGTCATGAAAGCGACTTTTCGGCAGGGCTTGCCACTAAACTCGCCAAGCGCAAAAGCAAATACGTTTTGTGCGCGTTCGAAAGCTGCGCGCGAACATTCAAAAACGGAAAATACTGCGGCACGCCGCTAAACGGAAACCTCTACTGCGGCAAGCCCGACAGGTCGGCTTACGGACTGTCGGCGCAAAGCAAAAAGCCCGTGCTTGCCGTTGTAGGCGGCTCGTCGGGCGCGACGGCGCTCAACGATCGCGTCGTTGCCGCATTGCCAGAGCTGCTAAAGACTTTCGATGTGATCCACATAACGGGCAAAAACAAATCGGGCGCGGAAAAGCGCGTCGGATATTGCCCCGTCGAGTTCGAAAACAATATGCCCGTGCTGTACGCTACCTGCGATATCATGCTTTCGCGCGCGGGCGCAAACGCTTTGGCGGAATGCGTCGCGCTCAAGATCCCCACGCTCGCCGTTCCGCTCGAAAAAGCGTCGCGCGGCGACCAGCTTCAAAACGCCGAATACTTCAAAAGCAAAGGCGCGATAAAGGTCTTGCGCGAAAGCGACATGACCGAACGCTCGCTTGCGGAAAGCCTATCCGAACTGTATCGGAATAAACACAAATATATAGCCGCAATGTCGTGCATCGCAGTGGACGGAACGAAACGCATCTGCGATATGATAAACGAAATATTGAACGACAAGCCATGATATGAGCTATGCGGCGGGCGCTCGCAACCGATATATAACGACGCGGATATAAGACGATCTTATATCCGCGTATTTTAGTTATGCTTAATATTCGTCAAACGCCGACCGCTACGACGTACACGTCTCTGCCGCCCGACGGCTCGGACAGTGCTTTGCCGCCCGTAGCCGACAATACCAAAACCGTTTTGCCGTCGGCGTTGCGGCAACCGCCGTAAAATACGCAGTCCGATATTTCGAGCGACAAAACACGCTCCCCGTCCGCCGACGCCAATTTCGCTTCGCCGTCCGACGTTTTCCCCGCCAACAGCGTTCCGCCCGATTGGATCGCGCAGTCGAGGTCTATATCTTTTGCCGTTGCGACTGCCCTTCTGTCGAGCCGCTCGTCGAGTTCGTATACCGTAGTGCCGTCCGCACGGACAAAACAGGCGTAATATTTGCCGCCGCAATACAGCAATTCCGCGCTCTCAAACGAAAAACCCAATAGGTCTCTGCGATAGCTCATAAACGAATAGTCGACTGTCACTATTGCCGCAACGCCGTCGCGGCGGCCGAGCAGGATATACCCGTTAGAATACGGCTGTACCGCATACGGCTGCAACATGCTGTCGCCGCTGCCGCCGTAAAAATGCGCCGAAGCATCGCCGCCCGCCTCGAACGTGTAAAACACTATCGAGTCGTAGCGCGGCAAGCTGTACGCTCGCGCCGTAAGGATATATTCGTTGCCGAGCCTGTAACATCCGAAATAATCGAGGGTATATCCGCTCGATATGTGCGTATTGTGTTCCGCAGCCCACTCCGTGCCGATCGCGGACGCATACTCGGTAAGCTTGAAAGCATTGTCGTTCGGCTTTGTGACGACCGCCGTTCTGTACGCGCTGATCGGAATTATATCGACCGCCGCGCCGTCGAGCGTCGCCGCTTTTTTCGCCTCGCCGTCATACCCTACGACATATATCACGGCTTCACCGTCGCTCGCGGCAGCCGCCGCGAACCCGTGTTCGACTATGCCGACCGCAGTAAGTCGTCCGTCGAAATATGTAAAGCCCGAGATTTTGCCGTTGGCGGCGACTCGGCACAGAAATCCGCCGTAATCGTCGAAATCGAGATCGCCCACTGTCGCGTTGCCGAATATGTACGCGACGCCGTCCATAAAATACACCGCCACTACTGTCTCGTCGCCCGTACCCATCAGCCGCGTTTCGCGCGAGATTTCGGGGACTTTGCCCGCAATGGGATCGCGCAGTTTAACATGCTCCTGCGGCGGCGTTACGACGGGGGTATCGCCCTTGCCTCCTCCACCTCCGCCCGACGCGGCTATCGACGGGAGTAAAAAGATCGTTGCGACGAGCGCGGCGATCATAACGTTGAGTACGGTTATAACAGCTATCTGACTTTTGTTCAAACGCATACAGACCTCGAAAAACCTTGATAACGCGATTTTATCACAATCGACGCATTGCTTGCGGGCGTGCGCAAAAACAGTCAATATTTGCAAAAATAAAAACGCGGGCTTTCGCTCGCGCGTGTCGTGCATTTATATCTATAGCGTTATTCGTATCGGGGTCGATCTTCTGTCGTTTACTTATCTCTGAGCGCCGGCAACATCGTCTCTTTAGCCGCGCGCACCGAGCGCAAATACAGTTTGTTGGGGCGCGCTATATCGAGCACGAGCGGGTTGCGCCATGCAAACGGAACAAGCTCATCCGCGCCGCCCACCCATTTCGGTTCGTCGGCGGGCGCGCGCAAAACGTTGCGCCGCAGTCTTATCCGTTCCGTTTCGGTCTGCTCGGCGGCGGACGCTACGGCGGCGATTTCAAGCTCTACGGTCTTAGCCTTTGCGGGCTTCTTCGCCGCGCGACGTTCGCGGCGCACGGACGCGGCGGAAGTTTTTTCGTTCAAACGGTCTTTCGCTTCCTCGTACATTTCCGCTTTGGTTTTCGGCAACACGACTTCGGGTACTTCGTCGATAGTGACGGCAACCCTCGCGTTCGATTTCGATTTGGTCTTGCCCTCGTACTTAGGCTCGTACTCCATTTCCGGCACGACCGTATCGTCTAAAATTTGATCTATAGTTTTTGACATATTACCCGCCGATACTGTTATATGCCGTCGGCACGCGGCTGTTCGTCAAAGTCCGAAAACTTATTTTTATTTTTGTCGAGTATAAACTTGAGCTTTTGAATGTCCGATTTAGCTACACGGAACGGCGTGGTTATCCGTCGCAACGTGGCAAACGTATTTTTATCGGACGACAGCACGAGTATCCCGCGCTTTTCGTCAATTATATAGTCGCGCACTTGATGCCAATCGAGCATATCGAAATTGGTATACACGCCTTTGTCGACTACGGCGTTTTTGCCGACTCCGAGCGTGACTATAAACGCTTCCGCAGCGATCATTACTATCAACGCGAACATCAACGCGATGTTGGAATACAACCGCCCTACGCCGAATATTTTTTTGAACGCAGTAACGCTCGGCGCGACGGGATCAGCCATTTGCATTATCGTATAGAATATCAAAAAGCCTATGACGACGGCGAATATCCAATACATGACTTTGCGCGTTTTTAGCTCTACGAGCGTGATGGAATGATACAGCCTGATCTGGCGCATGATCAGCCTTACGGATTTTTCTATGAGTACCGCCGAGCATACGCACGCGATCATTGCGGTGACGATCACCGTTACCAAATATCCCGTCATGCCGAATATTATATAGCAAATCGAACGGCTTGTCAAGCGGTGGATTAAACAGCGCCGAATTCATGAATAACCGCGCGTGCGCTTTTAATAAACCCGATCGTCCCGCATTCCGTGCGATCGCTCCCGACGATCATATTGCAATATTCATAACAAAAAGCGGCGTGCGTTTTATTTTACGCACGTCGCTTTTAAATGTCTGCAAATAGCTTTCGCCGCGTTATTCGAAATATTTAACGCCCGACGCAAATATGCCCATGTCGGTCTTGGCGTAACACTCCGCCGTGTTCTTGAGCACAAACTCGCCGACGCGCTCGCTGTGTCCCATCTTTCCGAACACCCTGCCGTCGGGGCTTGTAATACCCTCTATCGCAAGCGTCGAACCGTTGGGGTTGAACGGGCTTTGCATTGTTGCGTGACCTTGCATATCGCAGTACTGCGTTGCGATCTGACCGTTTTCTATAAGCTTGTCTATAACAGCCTTTTCCGCGACGAACTTACCCTCGCCGTGCGACACAGGCACTTGGTACACGTCGCCGACGTTCAATCCGCTGAGCCACGCGCTCTTATTGGAACACACACGGATATCGGTGAGCGTCGACACATGCCTGCCGATATTGTTGAACGTAAGCACAGGATCGCTCTTTTGCGGCGCGCGAATGTGTCCGTTAGGCAACAGTCCGAGTTTTACGAGCGCTTGGAAACCGTTGCATATGCCTATCGCAAGCCCGTCGCGTTCGTACAGCATTTTTTCGATTGCTTCGGCGATCGCGGGATTGGAAAGGAATGCCGCTATGAATTTCGCGCTTCCGTCCGGTTCGTCTCCGCCCGAAAATCCGCCGGGCAACGCGAGAATATTGCTCGCCGAAATGGACTTTGCCATTGCTTTTACGCACTCCTCCACGTCTTGAGGCGTGCGGTTGCGCACTACGAATATTTGAGGCTGCGCGCCCGCGATCTCGAATTTGCGCGCGGTGTCTATTTCGCAATTGGTGCCGGGAAACACTGGAATGAACACTTTTACTTTTTTGGCTTTGCCCGCAGTCTTGGTTTTGGCGTTGCCTGCCGATTTCCGCGCTGCGGGTTTAGCGTCGCACGCATAATTCACGTCGAACACTTCGCCGCACGCAGGCGCGACAGTGGGATAAACGCCCTCGAAAACATTGGTAAAGCTTGTCAGCATTTTCGCGCCGTCCGCCTCTTTCCCGTCGTAAATGATATCGCTGTCGTCGGCGGTGCGCGATATATTCGCACCGAACAAAAATTTGCCGTCGTCGGTAGTCACGCCCAAAAACGCAAGGTCGTATCCGAAAAAGTCGTCGCCCGTACGCGCGGCGAACACTATATCGCCCTCGCTTTCTTCAAACAGATCGCGGTCGGTCGACGTAAACGCAAAGCCGAGTCCGTTGCCGAAACAGGACTTTGCGACCGTAGCCGCCGCGCCGCCGCGCTCGACGACTGCCGCCGCCGTCACGTTTTGCCTGCCTATTTCGCCCGCGAGCAGTTTTAAAAAGTCGCTGAGATTATCGAAATCGGGCATGCCGTATTCGTCGCGTTTGAGCTTGTATCTGTATACGCGCTCGCCGCCCGATTTGAACGTGTTATCAATTACGACCGCGCTGTCCGCAACGCCGCAGCCGAACGCGATCAATGTGGGCGGTACGGAGAGCTTTTCGAAAGTGCCGGACATGGAATCCTTGCCGCCTATCGCCGCGCGTTTGAGCTTTATCTGCGCGGTAAGCGCGCCTAAAAGCGCGGACATGGGCGCGCCCCATTTTTCGGCGTCCGTGCAACGCGCGAAAAATTCCTGCATCGTAAGATAGATATTTTCGAGCCGCACGCCCGCCGCCGCAAGTTTTTCCACAGCGAGTATAACGGAATACATTCCGCCGACAAACGGCGATTCGGGAAGTACCGCCGACAGCCCGTGCGCGCACACCGTGCAAAAATCGGTGTCTGCGGGAAGCTTTGCCGCCATTACCTCGACGGGCGTTAGCTGATACTTGCCGCCGAACGGCATGAACACGCTGTTCGCGCCGATCGTCGAATCGAACATCTCGCCCAAGCCTTTCTGCGAGCATACGTTATAGTCGGAAAGAATATCGCACATCAACGCGGTATAGTCGCCCTTGTTGTAGAGCGCGGCGCGTTTGCCGCCGAGCGAACCGAAATATTCGACTTGCGGATCTTTTATGAGCGCAGACGCCTCTTGCCGCACGCCGTTGCTGTCCAAGAATTTACGTTCGAGATCGACAATAAGATTGCCGTCCAAATACATCCTCATTCTGTCGGTATCGGTCACTTTGGCTATGACAGTCGCGTCCACATTCTCGTCGCGGCACATCGCGGTAAACCGATCGAGATCGTCGGCGGCTATAACGACCGCCATGCGTTCCTGGCTTTCGGAAATCGCAAGCTCGGTAGCCGATAAGCCCGCGTATTTTTTGGGAACGGACCCGAGCTCGATATCGAGTCCCGGCGCAAGCTCGCCGACCGCGACTGCGACTCCGCCCGCGCCGAAATCGTTGCAACGCTTGATCGTGCGCGTAAATTCGCCGTTGCGCATGAGCCGCTGAAGCTTGCGTTCGATAGGCGCGTTGCCCTTTTGCACTTCCGCGCCGCACGTTTCTATGGAATGAGCGTCGTGCGGTTTGGAAGACCCCGTCGCGCCGCCGCAACCGTCTCTGCCCGTTTCGCCGCCGATAAGCACTACCACGTCGCCGGGCTGAGGCACTTCGCGCACCACGTTCGCGGCGGGAGTAGCGCCGACTACAAATCCCGTTTCCAGCCTTTTTGCCGCATAGCCGGGATTATAATATTCGCGCACCTCGCCCGTCGCAAGCCCTATCTGATTGCCGTACGACGAATAACCCTTAGCCGCGCGCTTGCTTATTACGCGTTGCGGCAGTTTGCCCTCGAGCGTTTTGTCGAACGGCGCGTTGATATCCGCCGCGCCCGTAACGCGCATGGCTTGATATACATACGCTCTGCCCGAAAGCGGGTCGCGTATCGCGCCGCCCAAGCATGTAGCCGCGCCGCCGAACGGCTCGATCTCCGTCGGATGGTTATGCGTTTCGTTTTTGAACAGCACATACCAATCCTCGATCGACCCGTCTTTCATCACGACGTCCTGCCTGATCGTGCAAGCGTTTATTTCGGGCGAAATATCCACCGCAGGCGCATGACCGTTTTTGCGCAAAACCTTTGCGCCGATGGTCGCAACGTCCATGAGCGACGGATATTTGTCGTCCCTGCCGTTATAAGTGTAATTGAACATTTCGGTATAATCCGCGTAGGCTTTTTCGATATGCGGATTATCCGATTTTATCTTTGTTTTGAGCGCGGTCAAAAACGTAGTGTGTCGGCAGTGGTCCGACCAATATGTGTCTATCACTTTGAGTTCGGTGTACGTCGGATCGCGGCGCAGACTGCGGAAGTACGACTGAACGAACACAAGATCGTCTATGCTCATTGCAAAGCCCTGTTCTTTATAGAACATGTTTAACGCTATGTACGGCTTTGTTGTAAACCCTTCGACCATTTTGGCGGGTTCGGGCGGCGCGATCTTCTGCTCGAGCGTTGACGGCTTGTCGAGCGACGCGAGTCTGCTTTCTACGGGGTTGACGAGATAATTCTTTATCGCGTCGAGTTCTTTTTCGGTCGCCGCTATCGCATAAACCGTCGCGCAACGCACCTGCGGTCTGTCGCAACCGAGCAACAGCTGTACGCAGCTGCTCGCCGAATCGGCGCGCTGATCGAACTGACCGGGCAAATACTCGACGGCAAACACCGTGCCTTTAACACTCGGCAATTGCTCGAAATACGCTTCGTCCGTCGCGGGCGTGGAGAACACGACGGGAACTGCTGCTTGGAACTGCTTATCGTCGAGTCCCTCTACGTCGTATCGAATAAACACGCGCGCTTCGACGGATATGCCGAGCGTTTCCTTTATGTCCGCGACGAGCGCGGCGTTGCTTGCTTGCCTTTCGGTGTAAATTCTTTTAATCATGATAAGTCCTTGATTTTATATAAAAATTAAGAA
>ERZ779633.511-NODE-511-length-9782-cov-6.385730_pt1 | contig 9782 bp, 13 predicted proteins | sample MGYA00514195_ERZ779633 | MGnify/ENA primary metagenome ERZ779633 (study PRJEB29562, sample SAMEA4376707) | mouse gut metagenome | isolation source: Cecum | study: EMG produced TPA metagenomics assembly of the A DSS colitis mouse model was used to assess the microbial...
CATATACGCTTTTTAACGACAGCGGGAACAAACGCCGAATCTTCCAGAATTTTCTCAATGCCAAAGCCGGGGATATGATTATCGGCTACGAGTCCTATCCAGTGAAACAGATTGTAGCAATCGGCAAAATCAGCTCGGAGCAGGACGGAGAGAAAATATATTTTGAGAAGGTTGAAGGTTTAACATCTCCGATTGATTATGCAACATTGAGAGGATGCCCGGAACTGGAGCGCATGGAGTATTTCGAGAATCCACAAGGGAGCCTGTTTAAGCTGACCAGGGGTGAGTTTGACTTCATTGTCGATCTTATTCGCGAAGAAAATCCGTTGAAGGTGGAATCAGCTATTGACACCTACACGAAGGATGATTTTCTGAAAGAGGTTTATATGACCGAAACACGGTATGAAAATCTGGTAGCGGTACTCCGAAATAAAAAGAACATCATCTTACAAGGTGCGCCGGGGGTCGGGAAGACCTTTGCAGCGAAGAGACTGGCCTATTCTATGATGGGCAAGAAAGATGAAAGTCACATCGAATTTGTGCAGTTTCATCAGAACTATTCGTATGAAGATTTCATGATGGGCTATAAGCCAGTCGAAGATGGCTTTGAACTAAAGTACGGCATTTTCTATCGCTTCTGTCAGAAGGCAGCCAATCAGCCGGATAAGGATTACTTCTTCGTCATCGATGAGATTAACCGTGGTAACATGAGTAAGATTTTCGGAGAGCTGCTCATGCTGATTGAGCGTGACTACAGAGGCGAAAAAGCCACTCTTGCCTACAACGGACTTACATTCTCGGTGCCAAGAAACCTTTACATCATCGGCATGATGAATACGGCTGACCGGAGCCTTGCCATGATCGACTATGCACTCCGTCGACGCTTTAGCTTCTTCGAGGTGGAGCCGGGATTTGATTCCGATGGATTCATTCAGTATCAAAAAGGTTTGAACAACGAGATGCTGAACGAGCTTGTTGCAAGAGTGAAAGACTTGAATAAGGAAATTGCGCTGGATAAATCTCTTGGTAAAGGCTTTTGCATTGGTCACAGCTATTTCTGCGGCAGGGACATATGCACTGAGGAGTGGCTGCATGCTATTGTCGATTATGATATTCTGCCAATGCTGAGTGAGTATTGGTTTGACGACACCAACAAGCTCCAGCGTTGGGAGAATATTTTGCAGGGTGTGTTTCAATGATAAAGGATAAGAGCATCTTCATAAAAAACATATACTATATGCTTTCGTATGCCTTTACCACACTCAATCAAGGTGGTTATGAGGATATCGCAACCGAGGAATTTGAGAATATGCATAACCTCTTTGCGGCAATCCTTGCCAAGGGCATTGGCCGTCAGTTGAAGCAGGGACTGTATCGAGAATATCTGAATCGCAAAGAGAATGTAGCAGTAGTTAGGGGCAAAATTGATATGCCCGGAACGATTCAAAACCGCCTTTCCAGAAAGCGGGCGTTGACCTGTGAATATGACGATCTTTCGGAGAATAATCTGCTGAATCAGATTTTGAAAACAACAGTGATGATTCTGCTGCGACATACCAATGTGAACACTGAATATAAGGCGGATTTGAAAAAGGAAATGCTGTTTTTCTCAAATATCGATACGATTGATCCTGTATCTATTCATTGGTCCTCAATCCGCTTTCAGAAGAACAATAGCAGCTATCGTATGCTCATCAGTCTATTCCAACTCATCCTTTAATTGATGATCCTGACGACAGATTCTTGTGAATATAAGTTGGCATCCTTTGTGGATGAACAGTGCATGAATCGGCTGTTCGAGAAGTTTATCCTCGAGTTTTATGCTAAGGAATGTCCGCAGGTAGCTGCAAAGGCATCACAGATTTCTTGGGCGCTGGATGATGGTATAGGGACTATGTTGCCAGTTATGCAAAGCGACATTATGCTCTCACAAGGTAGCAGGGTGTTAATTATTGATGCCAAGTATTACACCCATACCACGCAGACACAGTATAATGTGCACACCATCCACTCAAATAATCTGTACCAGATTTTCACCTATGTGAAGAACAAGGATATGGAATTTGGCGAGAAGCCGCACACGGTATCTGGTATGTTGCTATACGCCAGAACGGATGAAACCATCCAGCCCGATAATGTTTACCAAATGAGCGGCAATAAAATCAGTGTAAAGACGCTGGATCTAAATCGATATTTTTCTGAAATTGCTACACAGCTGAATGCAATTGTAAGGGAGTATTTTGAACAGTAGAAAAGAAATGCAATGAATGGCCGGAATAAAGAAACTCATGAGTTTTAGTTGGAATATCATGATTCAATAGCCGCGCACTGTTATATGCAGGGGAACCGGATAGGCCTGGCTTGAAGGATTAAAAATTTTAGTAGCTATTTCCGCCGTCTTGTGGTATATGTTTGTACTGCAAGGAGGCGAGCGAATGAAAAATGGCTTACTGAAAGATCTGTACGACAGCTTCTACAGCCCACCGGAGTTCTCGGCGCAGAAGCAGGAGATCAAGGAGTGCCATCAGACGCTTATTGAAGCGGTGGACAAGCAGGAGCGGCGGTTGATGCTTCAGATCATCGATGCCAAAGACTACATGATTGAGAACATTTCCATTGATAGCTTCTTCGCTGGCTTTGAGTTGGCGTGGAAGCTCTCCGCAGAACTGAACAACTACGAAAACGAGCATTCAATCTCCTGCCGCAAGGCAAGAAAATTGAGTGCTCGTTTTCTATTCAAGAGGGAGGAAGAAAAGTGAAGAAGTGCATCATGGCGGTTGTGATTGTCGTTTGTCTGGCCCTGTGTGCCACTGTGTGGCCGCAAGGCGAAGCGGTGGAGGAAACACCCAAACCAACGCAAACAACCGCAGTAAATACCCCAGAAGTGCCCGTTGCGGCCACCAAAGAGGAAAATGCACAGACAGAGAAAGAAAATACCGAGCCCCAGCAGCCGGAGCCGCCCACGGAAACCGTCCCTGAGCCAGAGGTTACTCCCACGGCAACACCTGTTGTCGTTAAAGTACAGCCGACAACGGAACCAACTCCCACCTCAAAACCTGTCTCCGAGCCTACCCCGGCGCAGGCGGTCGTTGACCCGCAGCCTGGTGGCATGGTCTATGTACCAGGTTTCGGCTGGCTGGAAAGCCAAGGCGAAGGCACAGTCATTCATGATGACATGATGTATGAGAATGGCAACAAGGTCGGAATCATGGGATCATCTGAATAATATATTCCGTAACAATAAGGCGCCTGCTCTGGCCGATTCACAGTCAGAACGGGCGCCCTTATTGTGTATCAAAATTTGCGCCGCTAAAGACAAGGAAAAACGAACTGAGTGATCAGCCAAAGGTAGATCACCGCATCATGCGAAGATTTGATTGAGAAGGATATCGAGATGTGGTAAAATATGAGTAGAATTGAGTAAGCACGCCCGGAGAAAGGCAAGGTGATCCCATGCCCCTTACCATCGTCCGCCAGGACATCACAAAAATGAATGTGGACGCCATCGTCAACGCCGCCAACACAGACCTGCAAATGGGCGGCGGGGTTTGCGGCGCCATCTTCCGGGCGGCAGGGGAGCGGGAGCTTCAGGCGGCGTGCGATCAGGTGGCCCCCATCAAGACAGGAGAAGCGGCCATCACCCCCGGCTTTGGGCTGACCGCCAAGTATGTGGTCCACGCCGCCGGGCCGGTCTATAGCTTCTGGCACAAGAGACAGTGCCGGAAGCTGCTCTGCAGCGCTTACATAGAATCCCTGAAGCTGGCGGCAGAGAACGGCTGTGAGAGCATCGCCTTCCCGCTGATCTCCAGCGGTATCTATGGCTACCCCAAGGACGAGGCGTTGGAGGTGGCCCGGTCAGCCATCGAGGATTTCCTGCGGGATCACGACATGGAGGTCTACCTGGCGGTTTTTGACAAGTCCTCCTTTCAGATCAGCAAGGCTCTGCTGGGGGATGTGGAGAGCTACATCGACCAGCACTATGTGGACACCCACCGGGTCACCCGGCGGCAGCTTCTGGATGTGGAGGAGGATGCACTCCGGCAGGCGGCAAGGCCGAACCAGAGCGCTCAGATGCCCTCGGCGCCCATGGCCATGCCCGCCCAGGGGCTGGACGACCTGATGGAAAACCTGGACGAGCCCTTTTCGGATACCCTTCTGAAGCTCATTGACAAGAAGGGCAAGACCGATGTGGAGGTCTACAAGCGGGCCAATATGGACCGAAAACTCTTTTCCAAGATCCGCACCGGCAAGGGCTACACGCCCAAGAAGCCCACCATCCTGGCCCTGGCCATCGCCCTGGAGCTGACCCTTCCTGAAACCGATGACCTGCTGGAGCGGGCGGGCTACGCCCTGTCCCACGCCAGCAAGTTTGATGTGATCGTGGAGTATTTCATTGTGAACGGGAAGTACGACATTTTTGAGATCAACGAGGTGCTGTTTGCCTACGACCAGCCGCTGCTGGGGGCGTAGCGGAGGAAGACAGATTACAATCTGTGGAGGAGATATTATGCTTGAAAACATACCCGCTCAATCTATTATGACTGAATTGCTCGGAAAATCCTTGTATGAAGTTTGGCAAGCGTTATGCTTGGCTATTGATGAAAAATACGATATGGAACAGTCATGGAATACTGGCGGTAAGAATTGGGATTATGAGTATAAATATCGCAGAGGTGGTAAAACGCTTTGCAGCCTATACGTTAAAAGTAATTGCATTGGATTTTTGATTATTTTCGGAAAAGATGAGAGAACAAAATTTGAAGATATCAGGGATACTCTTTCTGATGCAGTTTGCAGGCAATATGATGAGGCAAAAATCTATCACGACGGGAAATGGGTCATGTTTGAACCGACCAATATGGCTGATTTTGATGATTACATGAAATTGCTGGCTATCAAAAGAAAACCAAATCGGAAATAGCAATCCTCATTTGTCTGGTTGTACAAAATTAAAACTTGTCGCTTTGCAAGCGACCTGATGACCTCCTGTGTGGGCTAAAATGAAGCCATCCAAAACACAAGGAGGTCATTTTTATGAAAGCAACAGAATTGGTCTTTATCCTGGACAAGAGCGGCTCCATGGCGGGGCTGGAGAGCGACACCATCGGCGGGTTTAATTCCATGCTCCAAAAGCAGAAGGCGCTCCCCGGCGCGTGCCGGATCACCACGGTGCTGTTTGACAACCGTTACGAGCTGCTCCACGACCGCATCGACATCCGGGCGGTGAGCCCCATGACCGGGCGGGAGTACCAGGTGGGCGGCTCCACGGCCCTGCTGGACGCCATCGGGCGGACCATCCACAAGCTGGCCAGCGTCCAGCGGAATACGGCGGAGGAGTACCGGGCCGACAAGGTGATGTTCGTCATCATCACCGATGGGGCGGAGAATTCCAGCCGGGAGTTCTCTTCCCAGAGGGTCAAGGCCATGATCGAGCAGGAAAAGGAGAAGTACGGCTGGGAGTTCGTGTTTCTGGGTGCCAACATTGACGCGGTGGAAACCGCGGGCCGGTTCGGGATCGCCCCCGACCGGGCGGTGGACTATGTGCCTGACGGGGCCGGGACCGAGCTGAACTTCCGGGCCATGTCCGAGACCGTGGCCTGCTTCCGGGCCACCGGCGCGGTTCCCGCCGCGCCCATGGAGGCCATTCGCAAAGATATGAAGAAAAGGGGTTGGCGCAAATGATGGGAGCCATCATTGGGGACATCGTGGGTTCAGTCTATGAGTGGAACAACATCAAGACCAAGGAGTTCCCGCTCTTTCAGGACAAGTGCTTTTTCACAGACGATACGGTCATGACCATCGCCGTGGCCGAGGGCCTGATGAACGGCGGGGAGAAGGACGACTTTATCGACGCCATGAAAAAGTACGGCAGGATGTACCCCGATGCCGGCTACGGCGGACGCTTCGGAAGATGGCTTTTTTCCGAGAGCAGAGAGCCGTATCACAGCTTTGGGAACGGTTCTGCCATGCGGGTTTCCCCCTGCGGTTGGGCGATGGATTGCGGGTTCACGGCGAGAACCGGTATGTGGCCGTCTAACGGCAGAGAACTGGCAAGGCTTTCTGCAGCGGTTACTCACGACCACCCGGAGGGCATCAAGGGCGCAATGGCGGTGGCCGATGCTATTTTCATGTGCCGCTACTACTTCGGCGGCTATTGCGGCGACTACGAGAAGCCCATCGACGATGACCCGGAGGAATGCAAGCGCAGGATCAAAGAACATATCGAATCCGAGTACGGCTACGACCTATCTAAATCTCTTGACGAAATCAGACCTACCTACCGTTTCAACGAAACCTGCCAGGAGACTGTGCCTCAGGCAATCATTGCCTTTTTGGAGAGCACAGACTTTGAGGACGCCATCCGCAACGCCATCTCCCTGGGCGGCGACAGCGACACTCTGGCCGCCATCACCGGCAGCATCGCAGAGGCGGCCTATGGGGTGCCCCAGTGGATCAAAGAGAAAGCGTGGGAGTATCTGGACGAGCCTCTGCGGGAGGTGCTGAGGAGATGGAGGGAAGAGCTTTCCCGGCGGCTCATGCCATGAAACGGGATCGGCTATCCTGTAATAAATGAATGAAAGGCAGGGAGCAACAAAATCGAGTTGCTCCCTGCCTGCTATTTGTCCTTCTGATATTTATCACGCAAACTCTGATGCCCTTCCTGATCCTGCCGGCGAAGGTCATCCCTGGTAAGGATTTCCCATTCACCCTTTTTTCCGGGGGTCGTATCAAGAACCATCATTGACTCTGGATAAAAAATTTCCGGGTCAAAATCCCAACGCTGTGCCACCCGTTGCTGCCAAGGTGTTTCCTCCACCAGCGCCGCCTTGCCTGCTTCATAGTTTTTTAACTCATGGGTGGTATCAATTTTTTTCAGAAATACCTCTGCGGTAAGTTTGCCCTGCAGGTATTCTGCCCGCGCAAGACGGGCATTCTCGCTCCATGTTTCATAGTCATCATAATCCATGGGGATGAGCCTGCCCCTCTCTGTGGGAGCTGCATCCTGCCATCGGAGAAATCTGGCATACATCCGCCCCCGCAGTTGCTCACATATTTTGAGCGCCTCATCCTGCTCAGAGACCAAATTGCGTTTGAATCTGGATCCTCGTTCCTTGCAGGGAAAACCGTCTGTCACCCGGTCACAGTACCGGGTGGCCTTTTTTGTTTTCGGAATGAAGTAACGCCAGCAGTAGTCGCACCGGGCGATGCGCTGTTTGTCCTGCCGGAAGTATAGGGCCAGATCCAGAAGATAAAGGCCAAAGAGATTGCGGACCGCAAAGGAACGCTGACCTTCTAACACATGATCCAGTAACGCAGGATCACAGATTTGGGCCACATCGGGATAGATTTGTTTCAGCTTCTCAAACCGCTCCTGCTGGCTGGCCCGCTCCATACCATCGAAGGTTACCTCCAGAATATTCCGCAGGTAGGTCTGCACACGAAACGGTTCCCGCAGAACACGGAGGATCTGATGTCCGGCTTTTAGCAGAAAAGATGCGGAACCATCATCCTGCATTTGCAAACTCCGGTGGAGGAGCTCGCCCAACAGGAAAAAACTCACGGGGTCTCGCTCTTGAAGCATGGAGGGGAGGAGAAGTGCCTCGGCAACAAAATCTTCCAGATTAGAAACAGGGATGTCCAGCCGCACCTCAAACAGAGGATGTTCATCCCACAGTCGCTGGACTTCACGGCGGTAATCTGTGTAGTCGATCTCTGAAGCGGCGATCAAGAGTTCAGCGGGTGTGGCGGCGGGCAAACGATCCTCAGCTCCATTCCTATGATGGAGTACAACAGAGAAACAACCATGGTCCGCCTCTGCCAGAAACAACTGAGAGGCACCAAGAGCCATATGCGAAACTTCCTCCATAAAGATCACTTCCTGATGTAAATTCCCGCAAAAATATTTTACCATAAAAGCACCGACAGCGGTAGAGCTAAATCAAAATGCCCCGTGGATCGGACAAATGAACCTTGACAACTGAATACCCACCATCGGAGAGGATATTCCTCTGGGGGAAGTGCGCCGGGATCTTCAACAGAAGGGAGCGCACCGACAGAGGGAAGACGTTGCGGTGAAAGTCCGGGGCAGGAATCGGTACGGTGCGTGGCCAAAACAAAATAAAAAAGGAAAGAAGGAATTCAATGAAGAAATCTGAATTCAAAAGTTATGATGACCTGCCCCTGTTCCTCAACGCGGAACTGGTGGCGCAGGTACTGGGTGTCGCCCCGTCCAGCAGCTACGAGCTGATGCACGAAGACGGGTTCCCGGTTCTGAAAATCGGAAACCGGATGGTGGTGCCCAAGGAGAAGTTCATCCGATGGGTAGAGGAGCAAACAGGAGGTGAGAATTAATGTATCAGCACTGGCCCAGACGCGACCCGGTCAAGAACTACTTCATGGTACCCAATGAAGTCTTCGGCCTTGGTTTGAATTCCAATGAGATCTCCATTTATAACTATCTGCTCCGATGCGAGAACCGAAAGACCTACCAGTGCCATCCCAGCTACCGCACCATCGGAAATGCGGTAAATCTGTGTGAGAATACCGTTCGGAAGTATGTGAGCAGCCTGGAGGGGAAGGGCCTCATCCGAACCGATCCGAGCAGGATCACCACATGGGACGGCCGGGTGAGAAACGGCAGCCTGATCTACACCATTCGCCCGGTGCAGGAGGCGGTGGAGCTGTACCATCAGCGGCAACTCAAGGTCATCGAAGAGGAAGCGGAGCGGGCACGGGTGAAAAAGTGCCTGGAACAGTTGGAGCAGGATAAAGGAGTGCCGCCGCAACCGGCGTCCCTCCAGCCACAACTGCCCGCAGTACGGGCAGTTTCCGGGGGTCGTAAGTGACCTCATTTCAGAGGGAAAAACAAGCCGTTGACCTCACTCTGAGGCTCTGCCTTAGAGCGGTCAACGGTTCCCCGGCACCAAACCCACGATTTGGAGGAATTTATGGGCAAAACGGAAAATACCTACAAAATGACCATTCGGCTGTCGCCGCTGACAGAATTCCGCTTGGACAGAGATTACAGCCTGGACGGCAGCAGAAGCAAGAACGAATTTATCGAACGGGCCATCATCCGCTACATGGATCATCTGGAAGCTGGACAGAGTGAGACTCTCCCAGTAGCCATCCAATCTGCCATCGATGGGCGGCTTGGAATGTTCGAGGACAGGATTGCCAAGCTGATGTTCAAGCAGACGGTGGAAACGGACATGGGCCTGACCGCACTACTGTCTTATCTGAATATCGATCCGGACTACCTGAAGAAGCTCCGGGCAGAGAGCGTGAAGAATGTGAAAGCCACCAACGGGCGGCTGACCTTCGAGCGGAAGGCTCAGGAACAGTATGATGAAGGTGAGGATGACTTGTGGCAAGACTGATCGTCAAGAGTCCCTATATCAAAGGTGGCGGCAAGGGCGGCTACGCCAAGTACATTGCCACACGGGACGGGGTGGAGCTGCTGCCCTCCGGCTACATGGAGTACATGGCGGAGCGTCCACGCTCCCACGGCCTGTTTGGTGATGCCGACCGCGTGGATCTGGGCAAGGCCATCCAGGAGGTCAACCAGTACCCCGGCAACATCTGGACACACATTATCTCTCTGAAGAGAGAGGATGCAGATCGGCTGGGGTACGACCATGTGCCTCAATGGAGGAACCTCCTCCGGGCACACAGGAACGACATCGCTGCCGCCATGAACAACCCGACCAAAGACTACCCCAGCTAAGATACATTCCATCATGACGCCAAACACCCCCAACTCCACAACAATGCATCATCGA
>ERZ779633.512-NODE-512-length-9777-cov-5.844682_pt1 | contig 9777 bp, 7 predicted proteins | sample MGYA00514195_ERZ779633 | MGnify/ENA primary metagenome ERZ779633 (study PRJEB29562, sample SAMEA4376707) | mouse gut metagenome | isolation source: Cecum | study: EMG produced TPA metagenomics assembly of the A DSS colitis mouse model was used to assess the microbial...
ATTTCGGCGCGCTCTTTAACAAGCTCGAACAGCGTGACATACCACGACAAATCGGTATCCGCGCCGAACGGACTTCCCGCTTTATAAACCAACTGCTCGTTTATCTCGCGCACTATCCGCTCCAAAAGCTCGTCCTTTGCCGTAAAGTTTCCGTAGAACGCAGTGCGAGACACCCCCGCTTTTTTGCACAGCTCGGTCACGGTAATAGAGTCGTACGGCTTATGTTCCATGAGCGCAATAAGCGATCCCTTTAAGCTTTCGATAATCACCGCGTTGAGCTCCTCGCTGTGCCGCTTTAAACCCGCAAGCTTGCCGTCAACGCAGATTACATTTCGGTTCGATTTGTTCGTTACGTTATTCATAAGTTTGATTTTATACCCCTTTTCGATTATAATAATTACGGAAAAGACAGTTGTATTCTACGTTGATTTTAATACTTTTAAAACTGTCTGTCAAACATAACAAAGGAGACTTTTATGACGAACGATTATTTGATATTTATGGACGTTTCGGGCGATCTCGACGAGAACTTTGCGGCGGAGAACGACGTGCGTTTCGTTCCCATGCAATACACCATAAACAACGAAACTTTCGAACTCGAAAATATGAACGACGCCGCGCATGCCGATTTCTACAAAATGCTGCGCGGCAGCAGCTCTGTCACTACGCAGATTACGCCGTATACATACGAAAAGATGTTTGCGCAGTATCTCGAAAACGGCACGTCGGTGCTTTGTCTGTGCTTATCGAGCGGACTGTCGTCTACATACGAATCGGCGTGCATTGCGGCTAACAATCTTAACGAACGCTACGCGAACGCCAAATTCTATCCTATAGATTCGCTCGCCGCGACGGCAGGCATGGGCATCCTTCTCGAAATGATGGTCAAAAACAAACGCGACGGAATGTCCGCAGAAGAAAACAAGACCTACATCGAAGCGCAGCGAGACGGCGTATACACCTCGTGCTATGTGGAAGACTTGATGCATCTCAAGCGCGGCGGACGCATCGGCGCGGTGTCGGCGGTGTTCGGCTCGATGCTCGGAATAAAACCCATTATCAAAATAACGCCCGAAGGCAAGCTCGAAAACTGCGATAAACCGAAAGGCGAACGCCGCGCATTGGCAAAGCTGTGCGAAAAATATAAAGAGATGGCGGACATGAACGGCGAAGAAAATTACATATACGTTTGCCATGCCGACAACAAACCTATGGCGGAAGTTTTCGAAACTATGCTCAAAGAGATAAATCCCGACGTCAAGATCCGCGAGCGCTTGCTCTCGCCTATCATCGGCACTCATCTCGGACCCGGCTCGGTCCTGTTGAGTTTCAAAAAGAAATAACGCGTCGGCGCAAATCATAAACAGGGTGTTTAGCCCTGTTTTTTGATTACACGCCGCATACGTTGATCGCATACAAAATTCAGATATACTACTTTGAGCGCGAATATATTTAACGGCGCGATTACTCACAATATTAAACGAGGCGACCATGTTTTTCGCAAAACGACAACGCGAACTCGACAAAGAGATAATGACGCGGCACAGCGAGGAGTCGGACGGAACTGCGTCCGACGTAATATCGGTAAACATTAACGACAGATCGGACCTGTACTCCAAATATTCGTACGACGGTCAAAAATTAAAGCCTGCGTTTGCCGAGCATCTTTACGAAGAATGCAAAAGCGTGCCGTTCACGGCAACTCCGAAAATAAAAATTCATTCCGCCGCAGAACTCGACGTGAACGAAATCGATCACGCCGTCAAAAACTACTTCCGCAACGAATACGCAGACGCGCGCAAAGCGGTATCGCGCAACACGATCGTATCTCTGATCATGGCGCTGTTCGGGATAATTACTCTTTCTATACTGTTCGCAATACACTATATATTCGATAATGCGTATATTACCACAGTGTTGGAGATCGCAGCGTGGGTGTTTATTTGGGAATCCGTAGACTGCTACTTTTTGCGCCGCCCGCGCCTGAAAGCGAAGTGTATATTGATCCAAAAAATATATTCCGCCGAGTTCGAAGTGACCGCGCGCAAGTTCGAAGCGCAATAACACGCCGCAAATGTTCCTAACATCAATTTCCTACGGTCAAACAAAAATCCCGCTATCTTCTCGACCGAAGCATAGCGGGATTTATTTTTACAATAATTCTAATCGATCCCGACGCAAACTATTTATCCTCGCCGTAAATCGACACATCCTAATTGTTCGGACGCACTATTTTTCGAGGCGCTTTCCGCATTTGCTGCAGAACAGATCGTCTGCGGCGTTGCTCGTGCCGCATTCGCTGCAGAACACTTGAGCGGGCGCGTCCGCGCCGTCGCTTACGGGGGCTTGCGCGCTTTCGTTTGCGACCGAAACGTTTTCCGCCGCCGCGTCCGCTTTGGGTTCGTCCGTCGCCGGTTGCAATTTGAATTTCTTAAGCATCGGTATTAAGCCGAACATAGAATATACCGCAGCCGTCAAAGCGGTAAGGATCGCGCCGACCGCAAACCCTCCGCCCAAGCTCACGCCGTCGGGAGTGCCGATCGCATAGAGGACAAGCGAAACGAGCGCCAAAACGAAGATCAACTCGGGAACTATAAGGTCGAAAAGCTTGGGTAATTTTTTGACCTGCATAACAAGGAAAACCGCAAGCGCGATCACAGTCGCAACAGACAGGACAAACGCAATGCCCGCTCTGTCCGACAAAGACGCCGCTCCTGCCGCATATATATCGGGAGAATACACGGGCGTCGCGCCGAAAACGAAAGCGCAAACTGTAATAAGCGCAAGATTGATCATCGAATATATCGGGAACGATCGGAATTTGCCTTGCAAGAACATGACCAAGACGGTAAATACGAGAAGCGCCAAAGCCACGACAAGCGCTATGATGTGTCCGAAAGTCATATTCGCCCCGAACATATTGACCACGCCGAGATACGCCGTCATTGACGCGGCTGTAATCGCGCCGTCTGCCAAATGTATTTCTTTATTGCGTTTCAATATGAACAATAAGACGTTTTTTGCCAACAACGCTATGGGAACGACTGTCGCAAGCGCCATCAATATGCCGATAACGGTATACGCACCGGAAGCATAACTCATTGAGAACGGCGTGAGCAGGTCTTTGATTTCCGCGCTGTTGCCGTAGTATCCGAACAAACTGAACCATTCGCTTTCACCCGTTATATACGAAGTTATGTCGAATGCGGAAACTACGAGCATGATCGCGCTGAACGCGAGCAACGCGTTGATTATGACGAACAAAATCAACTTGCCCTTACCGTCTATAAACCCGTTCGCTTTCTGCTTGAACGACTGCTTGGCGTCGGCTTTTTCTGCGGGAGCGTTTTCGGGCATAGTCTGCTGTTGCACAGCTGCCTCCGGCTCGGGTTCGGGCTCGGGCTGCGCCGTCGACTGTTGTTCTACAGGCTCGGTCGCAACGTTATCTTCGACGATAGCGGGAATTTCTTTTTCTTCGACGGCAGGCGTTTCGTCAAGCTGTTCGGGCGCGGGCTGTTCCTCTGCAGGCGCAGTCGCCGCGACCTCTCGGGCAACTTCCTCCTGCTTTATTTCGGGCTGTTCCGCAATCGGTTCTTCGACCGTACGAGCTTGCTCGACGTCGGTATTTTTTTCGGGCGCTTTCTTTGCCGCAGGTTTCTTGGCGGCAGGCTTTTTTTGCGCGGGCTTTTTTGCCGCAGGCTTGTCTACGGCGGCGTCGCTCTGTTTATTGTCGCCGTTTTCCGTTTTTGCCGCTACGGATTTTTTTGCCGCAGGCTTTTTGGGCGTTGACTTGCTTGCCGTCGTTTTTTTAGCCGTAGACGTTTTTTGCGCGGGAGTCGATCCGTCGGGTTCGTTTAACGATTGGATCAGCTCGGACGCCTTACGCAAAGCTTCCGCCGCTTCCGATCGGATCTTTTCCACGTTCTTGCCGTCATTGCCGCCGGAAGTCTTTTTCTTTTCTGCCATCACTTCCTCCGTTGATACTTGAGAAATACTCGCATTGACCGTATAGCAAACGAAAAAAACGTTTACAACGCGTTTAATTTTCCCGTCTTGCTACGATACGCTCGTGTGCTATATTATAACACATAATTTCGCGCGTTTCAATAATTTTCAAGCAATTATTTTACAAAAAAATGCCGCAGTCCAAATCAAACGTCGACCGCGCACCCGTCATACGCCGCGAATATACCGCAATCCGCCGCCTTGCGTTCCATTTGCATGTGATCGAGATCGGTATTATGCGAGAAATGCGTCGCGTACACTTTCGCATCGGGCAACAGAACGCCCGCGCTTCGCATGATCTCGACTTGATCTACAATGTCGTACAAACCCATATGCCTGCCCGCGCCGTGCTTTTTCGCGCCGTATGTGCAGTCGAGCGCGGCGATATTAGCCCGCGCGCCCATTGCCGAAGCGCGTTCGAATATTTCCCTGTCGAGGATGCCCGTGTCGTTCATAAGAAACGCGCCCGCGCCGCCGCGTTCAACGTAATATACGAGGCAATCCTCCCCCGCAGTGTGATTTGCCGGCAACGCTATAATGCGCATATCGCCGTCGATTATTTGCTCGAACGGCGCTATCGCGTCGACCGAAATACGCTCGGCTACTTCCGCGCGTATCTCGCGCGACGTGTCTTTATAAAACATCTCTTTAACCGTCGCATTGCAATAAACAGTTATGTTCGATTCGATCATACCGTGCGCGAACGGACCGCCGCGCATGCAAAACTCTTGCGGATAACAATGGTCCATATGCGCATGTGTTATAAGCACGCGCTTGACCCTCGACAGATCGAGCTTATATGCAAGCATGTGCATATATGTGTCCATCGGAAAATCGAACAGAGTATCGTCGTCTATCAATATTTGACTGCGCGTTCGGACGTCCTTGCCGCCGCGCGCTTTCGCCCGTACGCACGTCGGACAATTGCAAAACACCGCAGGCACGCCCTCCGCCGCCGCAGTACCCAAAAACGTTAGTTTCATTCCCGCCCCCGCTCCGCAGTCGCTTGCGCGCGCGCCGAAAGCGCGATAGTATCGGCTTTCATTACGGGCGTCATCGGAATGGCGTCTATTGTCTCGACGATCGTCGGAACGGCGTAGCGAGACAGATCGCTTTCTATCTTTGCCTTGACCGTATCCGCGTTTTGCGGATCGCCGGTCAGATAAAGCGCTATCCTTGTTTTTCCGCCGTCGTTGTATTCGACTGCGCATGCGCCCGTAACGCCCGAAATTTCGAGCGCCGAAGTCTCGATCTCTTTGGGGTATACGCTGATGCCCGAAATTTTGATTATGCGCTTGAGCCGCTGTACAAAATACAAAAAACCGTCGCCGTCGAGGTATCCGAAATCCCCCGTCCGCACATATTTCTTGCCCGAATGTTCGAAAAACACATCGGCATTGGATCGGGGATTATTGAGATATCCGGTCATGAGCGTATCGCCCGCGATCGCAATTTCGCCTTTCTCGCCGACGCGGAGCGGCGTCGTTCCGTCGGGTTCGACTATTATCGCTTCAAGCCCGGACAGCATATATCCCATCGAGCCTCTGCGATTGTGTTCGTAGTTGTTCACTGCGCACACCGTGACGGTCTCCGTCAGCCCGTACCCCTCGAATAACCGCCCTTTAGCGCCCGCGCTCGCCATTCTATCGTTGAACTCGTCCAACAGGTCTTGCGGCGCACAGTCGCCGCCGACGAAACCTACATAAATATTTTTGAGCGCCGCGCCGTTAAAGCCCTTTTGTTTTAACAACGCGCGGAACAGATTGGGCACGCCGATTATAAAATGCATTTTATTCTTTTTGATGAGCTTTACGGTTTTGACGGGATCGAACTTGGGCATGAGAACGCTAACGCCGCCGAAGGTCAGCGTCGCATGAATACTCATCGCAAGCCCGAATCCGTGAAACATGGGCAACGCGCCGAGCATATACATGCCGCGCGCATCGTCGGTGCATAACGCTTCGAGTCCGCGATTGCCGAGCGCGTTTATCGCGTCGTCGGACAGTTCGATTATTTTGGGTTCACCGCCTGTGCCGCCGCTGTGCAGATAAACGCCCGTCGTATCGCTCGAACGCGTGGGTTCGGGCGGGATCGGACCGAGCGGCAGTGCGTCGTAATTCGTAATACCCGTCATATCGCCTTTGTACGGTTTGACCTTGAGATCGAAAGCAAACCGCAATATACCGTTGAGCGAACGCGCGGGATGGATCGAAATTATACGGCGGTCTTTTGCGATCGGCGCATACTTATCGAGATTGATAGAAAGCGTTATCAACGTTTTGGACCCAGCCGCCGCCATGAATTTACTCAACTGCGCGAGCGGCGCAAGCGGATGCACCATGTGCGCTATTGCGCCCAAGCGATTGATAGCATAAAAACAATATACGCATTCGGGCGTGTTCGGCATACACACGGTCACGGTTTCGCCCGTCTTGACCACAGTCGACAGCCTGCGCGCGGCGTCCTCAATGGCGGCGAAAAGCGTGCCGTAATCAAACGTTTTGCCCATGTACATGAGCGCCGGCGATTTGTCGTCTTTTTTATAAAAATCCTTGAGCGAGCGATAAAGCAACATACTGTTTTCGTTCTCCTAAATCAAAATCTATATCCCGCGCACAGGCATGCGATAAATACAATGCCCGCTATGGCGATCTGATGCGCAAGATAAAAAATAAGCGCGTGCCGCCCGACGAAACAAACGGGTTTGTTCCATTTGCCGTCGAGCGCGGGCAAGACGGAACGCCGTACCGAATACGCCGCTTTACCGAAGAACATGCCCAAAAACACAGCGCCGACGTACGGATACAGCCCGAACCAATCGTCGCCGTACGCGTGAGTTCCCAAAATATACCCCAAAAAGTGATCGTCGACAAACGCGCCGTCGAATCGGATCGACATATTCCAAAATCGATTGCCCACGCCGACGGCAAGTATCGCTATTCCGATCGCAAGCGGCGCAAAAAGATTAACGCGTTTGTTAAACGAAGTAAGGCTGTCGACAGCCGCGACGCACAGTATCGACAGAGCTATGCAGTGCAGTATGCCGAATACCACTCCGTCTTGCATGATCCCGATCGCTTTAAGCGCCATAGTCGCGCCCGTAAATACAAACGCAACAACGCCGAGCAAACTTCCACGCTTTACGTTATCGTGCGAAAGCGCACAGCTGATCCCGACAATAAACAAGAACAAAAAAACGAACAGATAGTGCGCCCAAAACCTGAACCCCGCATCCGCAATGCTGCTAGTAGCCCAATATCTCGACGCAAGCTCCGACAGCCTGTCCAAGTACGGGCTACTTACCTCGTACGAATTGGAAAACCACGAGCGAAAGAACGCGAGATCGAACATCAAATGGTCGAAACACATTGCCAACACGGCAAACCCGCGCAAAAAATCGAGTTCCCACACCCGTCGTTTTTTATCGCGAAATATCGGTTTTGTCGCACAAGTTTCGCTCATATCATTATTTTACATCATTTGGCTCGATATGTAAAGCCTTTCGCGGTTCTCGATAAACACAATGCGGCGCGAACGAGCGCATGCCGTCGCGCGCATAAATCTACTAACGGCAATCTATGAGCGCACAAGCGAATCGGCGCAAAACATTGCAAATCCTACCGATCACGCCAAAAGAAAATCGATCCTGTCGCCCTCTACTTTATCGACGACGATCTTAACTTTATCGCCAAGCCTGAACAATGCTCGTCCGCACGATATGCACATTCTTTTGGAATCGAACGCTGCGGCGGGCGGAAGCGCGTTCATGCGCACAAGCCCTTCGGCGGTATTTTCGAGTTCTACGAAAAATCCGAAGTCGGTGACGGAACTGATCGTACCGACAAATTTTTCGCCTATCCTGCGCGCCATGTATTCCGCTTTTTTATAATCGTCCACCTTGCGTTCGCAGTCCTGCGCGGTACGCTCGGCTTTGGAGCTGCGCATGGCGGCTACGGCGGTAAAATCCCTGAACTTTGCCGTCGCTTTCGCCCCCTCGCGCAAATACGTTTTTATTATGCGATGAACGGCGAGATCGGGATATCTGCGTATCGGCGAGGTGAAATGACAATAGTACGGTTCTGCAAGCCCGAAATGTCCTTTGTTTTCGGGTCTGTAATCGGCTTTGGACATAGCGCGGAGCGTCACTTTTGCGACAGCCGCCGAAATGTCCGATCCGACTTTGTTGAGCACGCGCGATATCTGCGACGGCGCGGGATCGAGCGGACAATGCACGCCTGCGCCTACCGCGTCGAGATATTCGTTGAGCGCGGCAAGCTTTTCGGGCGACGGACGCTCATGCACGCGATAAACAAACGGTATCTTTGCCGACGCCTTGCAAAACGTTTCGGCGACGGCGCAGTTGGCGAGGATCATAAACTCCTCGATTATCTGCGCGCTTAGCAATCGCGGTTTTTTGGCAATCTCCGAAACGCGCCCCGCCGTGTCGAATTTGATTTCGGTTTCCGTCAGATCGAATTCGATAGAGCCGCGCTTTTCGCGTATCTTAATGCGCTTTTGCGCCAGCTCTTTCATACATTCCAGCGACGGCACGACGCGACCGAACTTTTCGCGCAGTTTTTCGTCGCCGTCGAGGATAGCTTGCACGCCCGTATAAGTAAGCCGTGCGCACGAACGTATCACGCCCTCGCATATCTCCGCGCTTTTTCGGTTACCGTCTTTATCAAGTTCGATGAGCGCGGCAAGCACAAGCCGATCCTCGCCCTCGTTTAGCGAACACAGCCCGTTGGAAAGCTTTTCGGGCAACATCGGGATTACTCTGTCGGCAAGATACACGCTCGTCCCTCGCGCAAGCGCTTCGCGGTCGAGCGGAGAACGTTCTGTAACGTATTCCGCAACGTCTGCTATATAAACGCCCAAACTGTAACCGTCGTCTGTTTTTTCTATCGATACCGCATCGTCGAAGTCCTTGCTGTCGCTCCCGTCAATAGTAAACGCGTATCTATCTCGAAAATCACGGCGGTACGGTTTATGCGCTTCGTTTGTGTCTATCGTATCGGGAAACGCGGCGGCTTGATCGAGCGCGTCTTTCGGAAATTCGGTGCGCAGATTATGCGACGCGATCACACTTTTCACGTCCATTCCGATCTCGTCGAACCGACCGAGAACGGCAAGCACGTGCGCACGGTCGCCGCGCGAGCTCTGCTTAATTTCTATTATAACTTTATCGTATTCGCTCGCGCCGCCCATAGCGTCTATTTCCAAACGCTCGCCGTAATGCCTGTCGTCGGGAACGGCGCAATAAACGTTGTCGACATATACGACAGTCGCCACTACGTTGTCGGGATTGCGTTCGGTTACGCTTATGATCCGCCCCTCTCGCCGCCGCCCGCCTTCTCGCGCGGGACGGTCGCCTATTATTATTGCGCGTACGGTGTCCCCGTGCCGCGCGCCGCAAAGGTTTACGCCCGACACGAATACGTCGCCCTTACCCTCCTCGCCGCGAATAAACCCGAATCTATCGCCCTTGCAATCCAATACGCCCTCTACCGTCGGCAGCTCGCCGTCGAATACGTTTGGTCTCGCGCCGAAACCGCGCCCGTTTGTTTCTCTGAATTTTCTTTTCATGATCTCCGATTATTATTGCCGCTCTGCGGCTCGCATATTATATCCCGCGCAAAACGAATTACGATTCTGCGGCAAACGCCGTAGCATTTGCCGTATTGCGCGTCTTTATATTCGACGAATGTTATCCGCACAAAAAAAGGGACTTTGAAAGTCCCTCGAGTTTTTTAATTTCCGCGATAAATGAAT
>ERZ779633.513-NODE-513-length-9765-cov-4.651287_pt1 | contig 9765 bp, 5 predicted proteins | sample MGYA00514195_ERZ779633 | MGnify/ENA primary metagenome ERZ779633 (study PRJEB29562, sample SAMEA4376707) | mouse gut metagenome | isolation source: Cecum | study: EMG produced TPA metagenomics assembly of the A DSS colitis mouse model was used to assess the microbial...
CCTCAAACACCGTGTGGACGGGTCTTTTTCCGCCATACTGCGTTGCGTTTTCTTGCAATACACAAAGTATTCCTGCGAAAACGCGCCTTGTCTGGCGGGAAAATCCCTCGTCCACCCGGCATCCTCGGCTGTGAATACAGGTTCTAAAAGACCTCCTCCGGCTCCCTGGAACCGGGGGAGGTCTTTTGCGGCTCCGCCCGGAGGGGCGCGCCCTTTCGCCCGGACGGTATGCCGTTCCGCTTTGACAGGGGCGGGAATCTGTAAATAATTTATGGACTTTGGCCCGAATACTGCGGGTAGGTGGTGGAAAAACCCAAATAATTGCCGTTTCACCAACAAAACGGAGGAACAGTGCCAAAACCGAAGTTTTTTGTTCCCGGGGGCAGGAAAAATCTCTTGCATTTTGAAAATTTTATGGCACAATGGGCACGTGAGAGGGGGAGGCCGCCGGTTTGCTCCTTTCATAATACCATTCCTCGCTACATAAGATGGATTTTGCCGGCTGCTTCCATGGCCCATGATTCTCAGGAGTGGAGGCCGCCCGTTCCAAGCTGTGCTCCAGCCGCACCACTGCGGGGGCAGGTGATCGTGTGTCCGACGTGACCGTCATTTGTTCCGCCGCCGGTATGGGCTGGCCCTGATCAAGCCGCTTGGTCTGGGGGTGGCCTGGCTTTGGAGGGCGGATGCCGCGAGCCTCCCGCCGGCGCGGGCGCGGACGACTATCGGGTGAAGGAGAACACGCCATGACGGATAAGGAATTGCAAAAGCTGGGCCGGCGGGAGCTGCTGCAGCTTCTGCTGGACCAGGCGAAGGAAGCGGAGCGGCTGGGCCGGATGCTGAAGGAGACGGACGAGCAGCTCAAGCAGATGGAGGAGGGCTATGAACGCCTGCGGGACCGCCTGGACCACAAGGACGCCCAGATCCACGAGCTGCGGGAGTCGCTGGAGGCGGAACGGGCCAAGCACGAGACCAGCGTGGTGGACGTGGGCAATTTGGCGGAGGCGGCGTTGAAGCTCAACGGGATCTTCGACGCGGCCCAGCGGGCGGCGGACCAGTACTTACAGAGCGTGCGGGAGTTCTACCCCCTCCCGGAGGGGACGCAGCTCCCGCCGGAGCCGGAGCCCGCGGCCCGGCTGCACTCCCCCGCGCCGGAGCCGCCCCCCCAGCCCGCGCCGGAGCCGGAGCCGGAACTGGAGCCGCTGCGCAGGCGGCCCGCCCGGAGCGAGGGCCGGGGGCCCTTCGGCCTGCGCAAGCAGCGGGAAAACGGAAAGACCACGCTGTTCTTTGGCTGGCAGCATGATTAGGAAAACGGTGGCCATATGAAGAAAAAGGATAAGCGCAAGGAGCGGCAGCCGTTAGAGGTGCCAACCATCGAGCAGCTGGAGAAGGAGCTGGGGCGGGAGAAATACCGGTCCCGGTTCCGCCGTGTCATGCGCAATACCATCTACGCCCTGATCACCGTGGCCGCGGCGGCGGTGCTGGTGGCCACCCTCTGGGTGCCCGTCCTCCAGATCAGCGGCGACTCCATGGCCCCCACTCTGACGGGGGGGCAGGTGGTGGTGTGCGTCAAGGGGCTGTCCTTCCAGCCCGGGGACGTGGTGGCCTTTTACTACGACAACAAGATCCTGGTGAAGCGGGTCATCGCCGGGCCGGGGGACTGGGTGGACATCGACGAGCACGGGAACGTGTTCGTCAACGAGGTGGAGCTGTACGAGCCGTACCTGGTGGAGAAGGCCCTGGGGGACTGCGACATCACGCTGCCCTACCAGGTGCCGGAATCCAAAATTTTCGTCATGGGCGACCACCGCAGCGTGTCGCTGGACTCCCGGAACACGGCCCTGGGCTGCGTGGGGGACGAACAGGTGGTGGGTAAGCTCCTGTTCCGGGTCTGGCCCTTTGAGGGCTTCGGCATAGTATAGGATACGGGCCGGAAGGTCCGGGCAGGGAGATCCCTTCGGGAAGGAGTGTGTGGAGCATGGACGACCGTCTGTCCAGGCAGGTGGACCGTTACATCAGGTCCCGCCATAAGCAGAAATACAGGACGCAGCTGATCCGCTGTCTCGCCCTGCTGGTGGCGTTCGCCACGGTGTACGCGCTGATCATGCCCGCCATCACCCTGTCCAACGAGGTGGTGTGCGGCCTGGAGGCCCACACCCACAGCGAGGGCTGCTACCAGCTGGAGCTGGCCTCCCCCCAGCCGGAGCTGGTGTGCGGCGCGGGGTCCGGCGGGGAGACGCTGATCCATACCCACGATTCCTTCTGCTATGACGAGCGGGGGGAGCTGATCTGCGCCCTGCCCCAGCTGGAGGCCCACGCCCACACGGCGGAGTGCTACCAGGAGTCCCGGAGCCTGATCTGCCAGGAGCTCCAGGAGCTGGGCCACACCCACTCCGCCGCCTGCTTCGCCTACGACAAGGGGGATCTGATCTGCGGCCAGGAGGAGGGCCAGGGCGGGCACACCCACTCCGACGGCTGCTACCCCACGGAGCAGGCGGAGGAGCCGGTCTGCGGCCGGGAGGAGGGCGGGGAGCACACCCATGAGGAGAGCTGCTTCACCGTGGTGGTGCGCCGGCGGCTGAAGTGCGGCCTGGAGGAGTGCGCCCCGGAGGTGGACGAGGAGGGGAACGTGCTCCAGGAGGGCCACGCCCACACCGCCGCCTGCTGGATGACCGACGAGGAGCTGTGGATCTGCGGCCAGGAGGAGGGCCAGGGCCACACCCACGGCGACGGGTGCTGGGACTGGGCCCAGCGTCAGGTGTGCGCCGAGGAGGAGCGGGAGCCGGGGCACATCCACGGCGATGAATGCTACGAGAGCGCGCAGGTGCTGGCCTGCCAGAGGCAGGAGCTGATCCCCCACGCCCACGGCGAGGGGTGCTATGACGGGGCGGGGACGCCGGTGTGCGGCCTGCCCGAGACGGGCGAACACCAGCACAGCCAGGACTGCGTCTCCGCCCCCGGCGGGGAGCCGGAGGAGATCCGGACGCTGGTGTGCGGCCTGGAGGAGCACCGCCACGTGGACTCCTGCTACGTGGAGATCCTCCCCAACGAGAACGACAAGTATTTCTGCGGCCGGGAGGAGCACCTCCACGGCGGCGGCTGCTACTTTGAGAGCGGCGCGCTGTGCTGCACCCTGGAGGAGCATATGCACACCGCGCAGTGCCTGGAGGAGGACCAGGGCGGCCAGGCCCCGGAGCCTGAGGAGTCCGAGAACCCCGGCCAGGACGGGGAGCCGCAGCCGGACCCCGTCCCCGGCATCGTGCTGGAGGACTACCCCTTCGTCTACGAGGGGGAGGCGTTCACCGTGACCTACCACATCAGCGGCGTGGCGCGGCTGGAGACGGAGAACCTGCCGGACCAGCCCGAACCCGGCGGGGAGCCGGGGGAGCCCGCGCCCTCCGGCCCGGACGATCCCGCCCAGACCGGGGAGCCGGAGCCGGCCCCCGCAGATGAGCCCACCCCGACGCAGGAGCCGGAACCCGCCCCCACGGACGATCCGATCCAGACGCAGGAACCGGAGCCCGCCGTCCCAGACCAGCCGCCCCAGGAGGTGGATCTGGGCGAGGAGTATATTGATATCCCGCTGGCCGCCAAGCCCCGCGGGATGGCAAGCAATATGGACAGCGAACCCAACGCCGAACTGCCGCCGGAGGACGGCGGGGCGGGATCAGTGACTGATCCCGGGGACGCTGTTTACAACAGCGTCCCCATACCTGATATGGACACGGGGACGGACGGCTCCGGGTACGTCCCCGGCCAGGACATGGAGCTGGACCCCGCGCTGCTGGAGATCCGCGTGGTGGAGCTGACCGAGGACGACCCCAGGTTCCAGGCCATCCTGGACGGCGAGGCCGCCCGGGAGGAGGAGCCTATCCTCCAGCAGGCCATCGCGCTGGACGCGGTGTGGAACGGGATGAGGCTGGATCTGTCCCAGTGCGAGATCACCGCCGTCGTCAAGCCCACCCACGCGCTGCTGGAGGCCGTGAGCCAGGGCGAGGCGGGCATTATGAGCGCGGTGGAGGACGAGATCCCCGCCGATGGTGTGGAGATGGAGAAGGCCGAGGCCGCCCTGAACGTATACACCGCCAACGGGCTGGAGGAGATCGTGACGCTCTCCCTGGACGGGGAGGCCGGGGCGGAGGAGCCGGAGTCCAGGCCCATGGCGTTGTCTCAGGATGGTATCATGCTGCTGACCCTGAACAAGGAGGTCTACCCCGACTTCGTGGTGCGGTACGTCAGCCAGGTGCGGACAGTGGCGACGGATTTTGAGCTGGCGAAAGAGAACGCCGCGGAATACGGGGAGACGATCGACAAGGCGGACTACGCGGAGATCAGCATCATTGACACGTCCGGCAAGCAGATGCCGAAAAACGGGGTGACGCCCAATACCACGAATATGTATGTCCACAAGGCCGAGGGCACGGTCCTGATGCGCACCGACCGCCAGGAGGTCTACAGATCCCGGAAATTTAACTACAGCACCGCCAACAAGCTGAGCAATATTGATATCGTCACGCTGAAGGGCGTGGGCGCGGACAACCACTACAAGCTGGCGGGAATCCAGGTGCGGTACCGGGACGAGGGCTCCGCCACGGGCTTCACCGGGTGGACGGTAAAGACGAACGTGGACACGCTCCAGCTGACGAACCGGAAAAAGACCGCCGACAACAACCCCAGCTTCCTCTATTTGGAGGACGGCTGCGAGGTGGAGCTGATCTATGAGGCGCAGGACGCCAGCAAGGACGTGAAGGCGAATTTCTACGACTATGACGTCAGCGACGGGAAGGTTTACGCCTCGGAGGCGGACGCGAGGAATCAGGCGAACGGCAGGCCCTCCAGCCAGCAGGCGGAGCTGGAGCAGGGCGGCAGCGGAGCCTATATCCAGGTGGGTAAGCAAGGCATCAACAGCACGGCCAACGCCGGCGGGAGCCAGCGGTACGCCTTCGGAAACAGCGACGGCGTTCTGCCCACCGGCTGGGGCGGTATAAGCATTAACAAGGCCAATGCGGCCAACTTCCAGAACTGCTCCTTTGGAATCGTCTCAGGCATGAAAAACGGCGATGTGGTTTACTCCAGCGGGATCACGGGGCCGAGCCTGTTTGCGGGAGGGCCGGCCACCGGAAAGACCCTGGTGAATAATGTCGATAAGCTCACCTTCCGCCGGGCCGGGGATACCTATACCCTGACCAGCGCGGGCAGCGGGAAAACGGCAGGGGGCCTTGACAGGTTCCAGCAGATGGAGGGCTGGGCCCCGTCGGGCAAGCCCAAGCCCATCCGGTATTTCAACAGCTTCTGGCCCATGGACATGGCGGAAACCTGGGGCGCGGACGGACACGACATCAAGTTCGGCGGCAATGGGAAAGCGGAACAACGCCACGGCGTTGGCATCGGCGAAAATAAAACCCTGCCCAAGACCGACAACAATGGCCCGGATCACAACAGCTATTTCGGCATGACCTTTGAGCTGACCTTCGACATGCCCAACGATTACGTGGGCCCGCTGGAGTATTACTTCTTCGGCGACGACGATATGTGGGTATTCCTGGACGGCAAGCTGGTGTGTGACATCGGCGGCGTGCACACCGCCGTGGGCGAGTATGTGGACCTGTGGGACTACATCGGAGAGCCCGATCGGGAGCCCGCCGACTGCACCAGCGGAGCCGCCCCGGAGGCCAACTCCACGAAGCACACGCTCACCTTCTTCTACGTGGAGCGCGGCGCGTCCGGCTCCACCTGCTGGATGCAGTACACCCTGCCCAGCGTCACCAGCACCACCTACAAGGCCCCGGATACGGAGGCCGCCCTGCACCTGGAGAAGGAGGTTGTGGGCACGGACAGCGGTGAGGAATTTGAGTTTGCCATCCAGCTGACGGACGGAAACGGCAACGCCCTCTCCGATCTGGTGAACGCCAAGGTCTACAAGCGGGGCACCAACGGCGTGTGGGAGCAGGTGAATGTGGCCCTGGATACCGAGGAGCAGATTTCGGTGAAGCTGGTCAGCGGCCAGTCCTATATTATCACGGGCCTGCCGCCGGGGACGAGGTACACCATCACCGAGAAGGAGTACCCGGGCTACGTGCCCGAGTTCAAGGTGGAGACCCACCGGGGCAGCGAGGACGGCGAGGTGCTCGGCGACGCCCCGACGCCCGAATACAGCGGGGACGGCCGCACGGTGAGCGGCCAGCTGAGCCAGGGCGGCAGCTATGTGGTGGCCGTCTGCACCAACCGGTCGGCCTATGTGATGCCCTCCACCGGGGGGCCGGACCGGCGTATACTGTGGCGTGCGTGCCGCTGCTGGCGGCGGGCATCCTGTGGTATAAAAAAAGATCCCAGGGAGAGGGGGCGGAGGATAGAGCATGAACCTCTCCCCGCGCAGGCAAAAGCAGTTCAAGAAGGATTGAAAGGAGAACGAACATGAAGCAGTTCAAGAAGCTGGCGGGCATTGTGCTTGCCCTGGTGATGGTGATGGCTCTGGCGGTTCCGGCGTTTGCCGCCGCTGGACCCAATGGCGATCCCAGCGTATTGGGGGACACCACAAATCAGACGGGCACCATCACCGTAACCAACGCGGTGGAGAACTCCACCTCCAAGCTGTACAGGGTTTTGGATCTGACGGCGTATAACCGCGACACCAACGCCTATCTTTATAAAGTCAACAGCGGTTGGGCAGGCTTTTTCGCTGACCCCGCCACGGAGACCGCTCCTGGCCGGAACTATGTGGACATCGACGGCAATGGCTATGTGACCTGGAAGGATGGCGCGGATGTCAAGGAGTTTGCGAAAGCGGCCCTGGCCTGGGCCAAGGGGGACAATGTGCCGGAGGTGGCCTCGAAGGAGGCCAACGAAGCCAACGGCACCAACAGGCAGGAGGAGGAGGGAAAGCTCCCGACCTATACCCTGACCTTTGCGGATCTGCCTTTGGGCTACTACCTGCTGAACTCCTCCGACGGTGCCGTTTGCAGCCTGGACACCGCCGCGCCCAACGTGACCATCGAGAACAAGAACCCGCAGTCCACCGTTGAGAAGACGCCGGTAGACACCAGCACCATGGTGGGCAAGACCCTCCCGTTTGATATTAAGTTTAAGGCCTATCCCACCGGGATTCAGTATAAAGTGACCGATACAATTAAAAAGGGCCTGTCCTTCAGTGACGCTCAGTTCGGTGCCATGACGATCGCGGTTGGTGGTACTGTGCTTGATACCAACGCTCTTGCTGCCGCCGGAATTACGACGACAAAGACGGATACCGGCTTTGAGGTTGTTTTCCCCGCCGACTATGTTAAGGGCCTGCCGGAGGAAGGTGTGGAGGTGGTCATCCACTACGAGATGACTGTCACCGCGGAAGGCGTTACGGTTGTTGAAAACGATGCCACACTGAATTACGGCGAAGGGTTTGAAATAGGCTCCACCTCTGAACCCAAGGTGCCCACCTACTGCTTCCAGCTGGTGAAGCTGGACGGCAACAGCAAGAAGCAGATTGAGGGAGCGGAGTTCAGCGTGTATACTGCCGAGACCGAGGGCGAGCCCATTCATTTCGTGAAGGAAGACGGAACCGCCCACGGCGAAGACGACAGCCGCGACGACCATGCTTACCATTACCGCGTGGCCACCCCGGAGGAGATTGCTGCCGGCGGCACCATAACCACGATTGTGGCCGGTAATGTGATCGTGTCCGGCTTGGGGAGCGGCGACTACTGGCTGGAGGAGACCAAGGCTCCCAGCGGCTATAACGCCATTGAGGGCCGTCAAAAATTCACCATTCAGGATGCCGACCTCATGGCTGACGAGGCCGTGGACGGCGTGTTTGATGAGACGAGCGGCGTGAAGGTGCTCAACAAGACCGGCTCCCTGCTCCCCAGCACCGGCGGCATCGGCACCACCATCTTTTACATCGGCGGCGGCGTCCTTGTGGTGGCCGCGGTGGTCCTGCTGATCACCAAACGCCGCGCCAGCGTGGACGACGAATAAAAACCCGGCACGGCGGGCGGCGTTTGCCTCTGGGCACCCGGGCCGCTAAGCCCCAAAACGGCGGAAGGCCGTAAGCACAAACCAAAGGAACCCCGCGCCCCCGCCGCGCCGCGGCACGTCCCGCGGCGCGGCGAGGGAGGGATATGGCCCCATGAAAAAGCACCTGTCCACCGTCCTGCTGATCATCATCCTGCTGGCGGGGTCGGCCATCATGCTCTACCCCTCCTTCAGCGATTACTGGAACTCCTTCCACCAGTCCCAGGCCATCGCCAGCTACTCGGAAAGCGTGTCCGGCCTGACCGAGGAGGATTACGAGAAGCTGTGGCTGGCCGCCTGCGCGTATAACGCCGGGCTGGCGGAGAAGTCCATTCCCTACAAGCTCACCGAAGCGGAATGGGAGGAGTACCTGTCCCTGCTGGACATATCCGGCAGCGGCATCATGGGCTATATCGAGATCCCCAAAATCGACTGCTCCCTGCCCATCTACCACGGCACGGAGGAGTCGGTGCTCCAGGTGGCGGTGGGGCACATTGAGAGCAGCTCCCTGCCGGTGGGGGGCGCGTCCACCCACTGCGTGCTGTCCGGGCACCGGGGACTGCCCAGCGCGAAGCTGTTCACCGACCTGGACCGGCTCAGCGAGGGGGACATCTTCCAGATCCGCGTCCTCAACGAGACGCTGACCTATGAGATCGACCAGATCCACATCGTACTTCCCCACGAGGTAGACGACCTGGGCATCACCCGGGGGCAGGATCACTGCACCCTGGTGACGTGCACGCCCTACGGCATCAACAGCCACCGGCTGCTGGTGCGGGGCAGGCGGATCGCCAACCCGGAGCAGGCCGTGTCGGTGCGCGTCACCTCGGACGCGGTGCGCATCGACCCGGTGCTGGTGGCTCCGGTGGCGGCGGCTCCCATGCTGCTGGCCCTGGCGGTATGGCTGATCATAAACCCCGGCGGGAAGAAGACCAAGAAGAAGCGGAAGACATAAGCATGGAAAGGCAGGCGGCCAACATGAAACTGAGACAATATCTGCGGCGGGCCATGGTGGCGGCGTTGTGCCTCATGCTGTGCGCGGGGCTGGTTCAGCCCGCCCTGGCGGCTTCGGGGAAGATCCCCGGCTTCAGCTCCAGCCGGAAGTGCTCCTTGACGCTGGCCTATGGCCAGGCCATGGAGGGCGTGACCGTCAGGCTGTACCGGGTGGCCTCTGTGGACGCTGAGGTCCGGTTCCAGGCGGAGGGGAAGTTTCAGGAATACCTCGAAGGCGTGAATCTGAACAGGCTCACCCAGTCGGGCTGGGTGGAGCTGGCCAAGCGGCTGGAGGGCGAAGTGACGCGGGGCCAGGACAAGGCCGCGCAGACCCTCCAGGCTGGGAAGGACGGCGCGGTGAGCTTCCAAAACCTGCGGCCGGGCCTTTATCTGGTGTTTACCGACCCCTTCGTGAAGGCAAAACTTGACGATCAGGGGAAGCAAGTGTATGATAAGGACGGCAGGCAGGTTTATCAGCTCTATAAAACCCTGCCTTATCTGGTTTCCCTGCCCACCTGGTATGGAAGCTCCGGCGATTCAGGCTCCAGCGGGGGCTGGGTGTGGGATATTGACGCGAAGGTCGAGAAAAAGGTAAGCGTTGAGGAGAAAGCGAAGATCGACATCCAGGTGGTAAAGACCTGGAGCGACAGCGAGAAGGAGCACGATCCGATCCAGATCCAGCTCTGGAAGGATGGGGTTCCTTACGGCGATCCGGTAAAGCTGCCCCAGGTAGACGAAGCGGGCGTGGAGCGGTGGGAGTACTACTGGAAG
>ERZ779633.515-NODE-515-length-9737-cov-5.732390_pt1 | contig 9737 bp, 8 predicted proteins | sample MGYA00514195_ERZ779633 | MGnify/ENA primary metagenome ERZ779633 (study PRJEB29562, sample SAMEA4376707) | mouse gut metagenome | isolation source: Cecum | study: EMG produced TPA metagenomics assembly of the A DSS colitis mouse model was used to assess the microbial...
GTCAAGCGGATACCAGTAATTGTCCTTCGCCCTGGGAAACACCGCGTTAAAATCCATAAGACACCTTCCTTTCCAGTGCGCCCCCCCCCCCGCGGAGGGAAAACGTTTTCCATCAATTTCATACTACTACCTTCTTTTCCAAAATGCAAGGACTTTATCGAAACAAAAACGCTGCCTGTTGGTTCTCAGTTACAATTTCAACGCCGCTTCCCGACATCCCCGATGCAATGCCTCCCCAAAATACTGTTTTGCAATCCGGATATCCTTCGCCACACCAAGTCCCTGCTCATACAGGAGCCCCATCCGGTAATAGGCAAGTCCAAGTCCCTGTTTTGCGGATAAATCATAAAAACTGCGCGCCTTTTCATTATCAATTTTTATTCCATACCCGTACTGATAGCACATCCCAAGAGAGCATTCCGCCGCCGCGTTTCCCGACAGTTCAGCCGCTTTCTGATACCAACCAAAGGCCTTTTCATAGTCTTTTGCAACGCCTTTTCCATGCAGATAAAAATTGCCGATATTATTCATCGCTCCGGTTGAGCCGTTTTCAGCTGCCATAAGATAATATTCCAATGCCTTCCGCTCATCCTGCTCGACGAATTTTCCTTCTTCATACAGGATGCCCATGTTCACCTGTGCGCGCCAGTCGCCCTTTTCATGGGCAAGCTCCGAAAGCCGCGAAAACGCTTTCTGCCGCTGTTCCATGGGGCAGGCTTCTTTTCTGATCATCTCCACACAGGCTGCGGATTCGCAATGCATTCTTTTATGATCCACATCCTGTAACAGCGATTCATAATATGTTCTGTCTGTTTCCGGCAATTCTCCTTCTAACCGCAGCCTGCAGCTGCGCTCCGCCCGCGACAGCCATTCCAGCGATTTCTCAAAATTGACATCCACGCCTTTTCCGTTTTCATACTGATAGGCAGTCAGAATCATCGCTTCCGGATTATCCTGTTCCGCCGCCTTTTCAAAAAAATACAAAGCTTTATGATAATCTGTCGGAACGCCGATTCCGTTCAGCCAGGCGCGTCCGACCTTAACAATGCCATCCACATCACCGAGAGCCGCCGCTTTCTCATAATAGGAAAACGCCTTTTTCTCATTTTTCTCCGTCCCCACGCCATAACGGTACATTTCCCCCACCACTATGAGCCAGTACGGGCTGTTTTGCGCGGCGCCAAGCAGAGCCGCTTTCAGGGCCTTCTGCCGTATTTTGGACAATTCTTTCGGTGTCTTTGCCTCTGTCACGCATTTCTCATAATAATCGTTCAACGCTGACAGCGCATCCAAATCTCCTTTTTTCGCCAGCTTATAAAGTTGTTTTTCCGCCTTTGCGGGATTGTTCGTCAAAATGGTTCGGTATTCCTGCATAGATTCATTCACGGCATAGCTCCTTTCTCTGCATGGCTTATCTGCATTTTACAAAATTGTATTTCCGGTCACGCCCCCACAAGCCGCAAAATCTGGTACACCACGCAGGACACAAACCACGCCACGCCGCACTGCATACATACCACGCCCAAGGTCTTTAAGGTGGAGCCAAGCTCCCTCTTGATGGTCGCCACCGCCGCCACACAGGGCGTATAAAGAAGGGTGAACACGAGAAAACTGACCGCCGAAACCGGAGTGAAAATCTGTCCCAGCGTCTCGCTCAAATTCGCCATGGTGGACCCCGTCAGAACGCCCAGCGTACTCACCACCGCCTCCTTCGCCGTAAAGCCGCCGATCAGCGCGGTTGCCGCCCGCCAGTCACCAAACCCAAGCGGAATAAAGAGGGGTGCAATCAGCTTTCCGATCATGGCAAGCAGACTCTCTCCGGAGTCCGTCACCACATTGAAACGCATATCAAAAGTCTGTAAGAACCAGATCACCAGCGTCGACACAAAAATCACTGTGAACGCCCGCTGTATAAAATCCTTCGCCTTGTCCCACATCAGAAGCAGTACACTCTTCGCGGAAGGAAAACGGTAATTTGGCAGCTCCATCATAAAAGGCATAGAACTTCCCCTGAACACAGTTTTCTTTAAAAACAGGGCGCACAACAGCCCCACCAAAATCCCAAACGTGTAAAGCCCCAGCATCACAAGGACGCCCTTTCTCGCAAAAAATGCCGCCGCAAACAGCGCATAAATCGGAATCTTCGCCGAACAGCTGATAAAGGGAATCAGCATGATCGTCATTTTCTTATCCCGCTCCGAAGAGAGCGTCCGCGTGGACATAACCGCCGGCACGCTGCATCCGAACCCGATCAGCATGGACACGAAACTCTTTCCCGAAAGCCCGATCTTTCTAAGAGGTCTGTCCATCACAAAGGCAATCCGCGCCATATAGCCCGAATCTTCCAGAATGGACAAAAAGAAAAACAGAATCACGATTATGGGCAGGAAACTCAACACACTTCCCACACCCGTAAAAATACCGTCGATCACCAGACTCTTAACCACCGGGTTGATACCGTAATCGGTAAGCGCCCGCTCCGTCACCCCTGACAGCGAGTCGATACCGAGACTTAAAAGGTCGCTTAAAAAACTGCCGATCAGCCCGAACGTCAGATAAAACACGGCCATCATAATCAGCATAAACGCCGGGATCGCCAAATACTTATGAGTGAGCACGCTGTCAATCTTCATGCTCCGGATGTGCTCTCTGCTCTCCCTGCATTTGATCACCGCCTGAGAACATATTTTCTCTATGAAATCATAACGCATGGCGGCAAGCGCGGCATTCCTGTCCATCCCGCTGTCCTGCTCCATCTCCACGATGCTGTGTTCCATCAGATCCAGCTCATTCTCGGAAAGCGCCAGCCTGTCTATAATCTCCGCATCGCCTTCCACAATCTTCGTCGCCGCAAAACGGGGCGACATGCCGATCCGTTCCGCATGATCCTCCACCTGGTGGCTGACTGCATGGATGCAGCGGTGCACCGGACCCTTTTCGCAAAAATCCGTCACTTTCGGGTAAATGCGACGCGACGCTACCTCTCTGATAGCGCGGATCAGATCCTCAATGCCCTCGTTCTTCGCCGCGCTGATTGCAACCACGGGAACGCCCAGCGATTCCTCCATCTTTCCGATATCAATGGTGCCGCCGTTACCACGCACCTCGTCCATCATATTGAGCGCAATCACCATGGGAATATGTAACTCCAGCAGTTGGAGCGTAAGATACAGGTTTCTCTCAATGTTGGTAGCGTCCACGATATTGATGATCCCGTCGGGCTTCTCCTGCAGAATAAAGCTGCGGGTCACAATCTCCTCGTTCGTGTAAGGTCTGATCGAATAAATACCGGGCAAATCCACCACCGCATTCCCCTTCTCGCCCCGGATCTCTCCCATCTTGGAGTCCACCGTCACGCCGGGAAAATTGCCCACATGCTGATTGGAACCTGTAAGTTGGTTAAACAATGTGGTCTTGCCGCTGTTCTGATTACCTGCCAATGCGTATATCATGCCGTCGTCCTTCTTCCGTTCCATCTATACATGTCACTGCCTGTCTGAAGCGAGTTGCCACAGCCGCTTTCTCAGACCTGCTCCACTTCAATTCTGGCCGCGTCCTCCTTGCGTATGGTCAGTTCATACCCCCGCAGATGAATCTCGATGGGGTCACCCATGGGAGCCACCTTCTGCACCCTGACTACCGTCTGCGGAATCAGCCCCATGTCGAGAAGCCTGACGCGAAGCTGCCCCTCGCCGCCTACCGTTATGATTTTTACTTCCGTTCCTACCGCAATCTGGTCTAAAGTCATTTGTTCCTCTCCCGTTCTGTCGCTTCTGCACTTTTTCACCTGCTGCCAAATGTTAGTTTGCGCTAACCTTTGCCATTTGTCAATCTCCCGCCAGATATCTCAAACAATCTTTCTTGAATCAAAAGCGGGAGAACTTTTGGGTTCATGTCAGATACACATTCCGAAACGCCCTGTATGTCCGCCTCATACCCTCCTCAAACTCCGCATAGACAATCCCTAGCTCCGCCTTTCCCTTTGCATTATCACACAAATGCGTCTCCTCCGCCATAACGGGAAAAGGCATCGGCACGCCTTGGGATGCGGCATGTTCCACTGTGAGCGGCACTTCCACCAGCCCTTCCAGATCCTCCGGCTGCGCTGCCTTCCTTAACGTCTCAAAAAAGCTTCCATAGGTGATAATTTCCTCACCGCATACATTGTAAGCCTGTCCGTAAGCCCTCGCATTTCCAAGACTGGCGAGGATTGCCTGCGCCGCGTCCTTCACATAGGCGAACTGAAACCGCCCCTGCGCGTCCGTAAACCGGGGCAGCGCATGGTTCTGTAACAGCATTTGGATGTAGACGGACTCTCTCGGCGCGTAGTTAAACGGACCGTAGAGAATCGCCGGTCTGAGCACCGTGTAAGGAATCCCTTTCGCGCCGCAGCTTTCCGCAAGTTCCTTTTCCAAAGCCACCTTGCCCGCAATATAGGCTCCCGCCTCCCCGGCAATCACCCGCTCCTCAAGCGGCGTGTCCTCGCCTTTCACCACAGCCGGGTCGCGCTCGTAAACGTCCTCCGTGCTGATAAACACATACTGCCCGATGTTCCCCGTCAGCCGCTTGAGCGTATCCCTCACATCTCCCGGCGCGTAGGCACAGAAATCAATCACCGCCTCGTAGTCCTCCTCACAGCCCGCGATCCGCTCATGCCTGTCGCCCGTCAACTGCCTGACGCCAAAGGACTCCATGGAGTAGGTGCCCCGGTTCCACACGGTAATCTCGTGCTCCTTCGCCGCCTCCATCACAAAAACCCTGCCGTAAAAATAACTGCCGCCGATTACAAGAAGTTTCATTTTTCCCTCCATGTCTGAGCATTTAGCGAAGACCGCGAACCAAATCTCAAATTTGACTCTGCGATTCCGAGTTTGTGGTTCTGTCACAAACTCTCGATTGAGGAATCAGCACATCAGTGTGATTCCTCAATCTGCCCTCCATTGTCTAAACGAACGGATTAAAATACCGGCTCCCGTCCCAGAAAGTCACCGTCAAATCGATGACCAGTATCACCACCGCAAATGCAATCACCAGCCAGTCGTTACGCTTCAGGCTGCGGTATGTATACCATGTCCGCTTTTTCTCCTTGCCAAAACCTCTAAGCTCCATGGCGTTGCTCACCGTCTCAATGCGGTTTAAGCTGGACATCACAAGGGGCAGAAGAATCGCCACCGAATTTTTCAGTCTGGTAAAAAACTTATCCTTGCCCGACAGATCGATGCCTCTCGCCTGCTGCGCCTGACTGATATTCGTGTACTCCCGCTGTACGTCGGGTATGTAGCGGAGCGCCAGACTCACCGCATAGCCAGCCCGGTAGCTCACCCCGATCCGGGAAAGGGAAGCCGCAAACTCGCTCGGATCCGTACATGCGATAAAAAGAAGCGCCACCGGCACCACACAGATGACCTTAAGCGTCACATTCAGATGGTAGAACAACTGCTGCGCCGTGACCGTATATCTGCCCACCCCGGCAAGGAGCACCGTCCTGCTCTCATAGAGTTCCACCCCGTACTCCGGCGTAAACAGATAAATAAAAATATTGTTGAGCAAAAGGAAGACCGCCGCCAGTCCGAGCACTACGCTGATATCCCTGATCTTAATCTGACTGATCTTAAAAATCACTGCGCCGATCACAAGCATGCAGACGAGAATCCGGGTGTCAAAGGTTACCATGGACGCCACGCTCCATGCAAGGAAAAAGACCAGCTTCGTAGTGCCCGTCAGCTCGTGAACCGGGCTCGGCCGTTTAATATAGTTTAATATCGCTGCTCTCGCCATCTCACCCTTCCTCCGTTTTTCTGTGCGCTTCCTCGTAGGCAATAAAACGTTCCGTAAATTCCTGTGGATTCTCAATGCCGCACGCCATACTCAGCGTGTAGAGACTTGTCTCTTTCAAATTCGCCCGCGCCACCAGATCGGGGTCGTTCAGCACATGAGCCGCCGTGGTGTCCGCAAGCAGCTCTCCCTCGCAAAATACAATGGCTCTCGGCGTATACTCCAACATCAGGTGCATGTCGTGGGTGATCATCACGATCGTAAAGCCCTGCGCATTCAATTCCTTCAAAAACTCCATGATCTCCGTATAATGATGATAATCCTGCCCCGCCGTCGGCTCGTCCAGAATGATCATCCGAGGGCGCTGCACGAGAATGCCCGCGATCGTCACCCGCTTTTTCTGCCCATAGGAAAGCGCCGACACCGGCCACTTACGGAAAGGATAAAGCCCGCATATTTTCAGAGTTTCCTCCACCCGTTCCTTTCTCTCCTCCGCGCTCATATTTCCTGCCAAAAGCGCCATCTCCACCTCGTCCCAGATCAGAGGTTTGGAAATCATCTGGTTTGGATTCTGCATCACGTAACCGATTCTCTGCGCCCGTTCCTTGATGGTATCACCCGAAATATCCCTGCCGGAAAGACAAATTCTGCCCGCCGCAGGCTTCTCAAATCCACAGATCAGCTTTGCCAGCGTACTCTTGCCCGCGCCGTTTTTTCCCACAATGCTGACCATCTCACCTTCCCTGACGGAAAAACTGACATCCTTGAGATTCGTTTTCTCCGGGGTATAACCAAAAGTAAGGTTCTCCACGCCAAGAAGGATCGGATTTTCCTTCTTCTCCTTTGTATATCCGCTGTTTGCCCGATACCAGTTTCGCACGCTCTCCTTCTGTGTTCCGGAAAGCCGCAGGCTGTCCACATGCTGCGGCTCGATCTCCTCCGTGATCGGCACGCCCGCATAGCGCAGCGCCGTCAAATAGAGCGGCTCCCTGATGCCATGCTCCAAAAGCATACGCCCCGACAGAAAGGCTTTGGCCGGCATATCCGCCACGATTCTGCCCTCGTCCATCAGCACAATCCGATCCATCCTGCGCCAGAGCACATCCTCCAGACGGTGCTCGATGATAATCACCGCCGCTCCGGTGCGCTCCTGTATGCGGTCGATCAGTTCAATGGTCGCCCTGCCAGCCGCCGGATCCAAGTTGGCTAACGGCTCGTCAAAGAGGAGCGCCTGTACCTTCTCCACCATAACGCCCGCAAGACTGACACGCTGTTTCTGCCCGCCGGAAAGCTCGTGGGGCGCGTACTCCAGATGGTGGTCGATATCTACCAGCTTTGCAACCTCCTTCACCGTCTCCTTCATGTCGTCCTGCGGCACACAGTCGTTTTCCAGCGCAAAGGCAATGTCCTCCCCCACCGTCAGCCCGATAAACTGCCCGTCCGTGTCCTGCAGAACCGTGCCCACGATCTGGCTCAGTGTAAATATGCTCTCCTTTGCCGGATCTTTTCCGCCCACCAGAAGCGACCCTGTGCTCTCCCCGTGATAGGCGTAGGGAATCAAGCCGTTGATACAGCTCCCGACGGTACTTTTGCCGCTGCCGGATGCGCCCGCAATCAGCACTTTCTCCCCCGGATAGATATCCAGATTGATGTGGTAAAGCGTGGGGCTTGCCTGTGCCAGATACTGAAATCCGTAATCCTTAAAAGAAATGATAGGCTCCGCCATGTCGTTTCTCCTCACTGTGATATGTGATATTTTTCCGTAAAAAATCCGCGCCTGACAGCGGTGATTCAAGAAATACTTTGCATTCTCCCACAATGGTTCACACTGTCGCAGCTTCCTAATAAAATATAGACAGACTTGAAGCGCTTCACATCCCAAGTCTGCCTAAGTTTTCTCTTAGTCCTCTTTCTCCAGAGACCCTCTCTTCACCACGGTCTTGGCATAGCCGAGCAGCAGCAGGGTTCCCACTACGCCGGTGGTAATGATATTCGCCACCGCAGCCATCAGTCCCTGTGCGAACAGCTTTTCAACCGGCTCCGCATAGATCAGAATATCCAGCACAGGCGCCACCAGCCCCCAGGCCAGAACATGTGCGATCACCTGCGCCACATTGAAGCGGATCAGTTTCTTGCTGTCGATCCCTTCCTCCACGTTCATCTTCATAGTCAGAAGACCGATCACCATTCCTACGAACGCGGAAGCAATAATCCAACTCCACCATGGACCGTAGCTTGTCGCGTCGATCAGCGTATGACCGATAAAGCCGATGACAACGCCCGCAATGGGTCCGAAGAGTGTGGCAAACACCGCCTCGATCGCATACTGTAAACTGATGTTTGTGTTCGGCACAGGCGACGGAATCGCAACCTTACCGAGAACAAAAAACAGTGCCGCGCCGATACCGATCGCAACGACGCTCTTTACAGATAACTTTTTCATAACAAGTCCCTCCTCATAGGTATTTTATTGGTTTTCAAACCACCTCTATTATAGTCTTTGGGGCAACGGAATGTCAATGTCAACTAGTTTTTAAAGCTGTGGATCGGCGCAGGGATCCTTCCCCCGCGGTTCACAAACGCCTCGCAGGAAAAACCGTTTACCGGCATCACCGGCGCATAGCCGAAGAGTCCGCCAAACTCCACCTTATCCCCGACGCCCTTGCCGATGGCGGGGATAATGCGCACCGCCGTGGTCTTCTGGTTCACCATGCCGATCGCCATCTCGTCCGCAATGATGCCCGCAATCGTCGTGTTCGGCGTGTCGCCGGGAATCGCCAGCATGTCAAGCCCCACGGAGCAGACACAGGTCATTGCCTCCAGTTTTTCTATGGTAAGCGCACCCGCCGTCACCGCGTCGATCATGCCCTGATCCTCACTGACGGGGATAAACGCGCCGCTCAAGCCTCCCACATAGGAGGATGCCATCACGCCGCCCTTTTTCACCTGATCGTTTAAGAGCGCAAGCGCCGCCGTCGTTCCCGGCGCACCCGCATATTCCAGTCCGATCTCGCACAGAATATCCGCCACGCTGTCGCCGATCGCCGGCGTGGGTGCAAGGGACAAATCCACAATACCGAAAGGAACGTTTAACATCCGGGATGCCTCCTGCGCCACAAGCTGCCCTACCCGCGTCACTTTGAAAGCGGTCTTTTTGATTGTCTCGCAGAGCACCTCAAAATTCTCGCCGCGCACCCGCTGCAGGGCTGTCTTGACCACGCCCGGACCGCTGACGCCCACATTGATCACCGCGTCCGCCTCGGTCACGCCGTGGAACGCGCCCGCCATAAAGGGATTGTCGTCCGGCGCATTACAGAATACCACCAGTTTCATGCAGTCGGCGCTGTCCTGTTCTTTGCTGATCAGAGCCGCCTCCTTGATGATATCTCCCATCAGCCGCACGGCGTCCATATTGATGCCGGTCTTGGTAGAGCCCAGATTCACGGAACTGCAGACCCGCTCCGTGGCGTGCAGCGCCTGCGGAATCGAACGGATCAGCATCTCGTCCGCCTTCGTCATGCCCTTTGACACAAGCGCGGAATAACCGCCGATCAGGTTGACTCCTACCGCCTGTGCCGCCCGGTCCATCGTTTTTGCCAGCGTCAAAAAATCCTCGCTTCGCCTACATGCCGCGCCGCCCACTAACGCCATCGGCGTGACGGAGATCCTCTTGTTTACTATGGGAATACCGAACTCCTTCTCGATCGCCTCCCCGGCCTTTACCAGATCCTTCGCCGTTTCGGTGATCTTCTCGTAAACCTGCTCGTTTACCTTTTTTAAGTCGCCGTCAATACAGTCCAAAAGGCTAATGCCCAATGTGATGGTCCGCACATCCAGATTTTCTTTGGCGATCATTTCATTGGTTTCAGCCACTTCAAATAAATTTATCATGGTTAATATGCCTCCTTTAGACTCGCAAACCCGTGCTCCGCACTCCCTGTCCGATTTCATCGGACGTTTGC
>ERZ779633.516-NODE-516-length-9733-cov-8.924778_pt1 | contig 9733 bp, 9 predicted proteins | sample MGYA00514195_ERZ779633 | MGnify/ENA primary metagenome ERZ779633 (study PRJEB29562, sample SAMEA4376707) | mouse gut metagenome | isolation source: Cecum | study: EMG produced TPA metagenomics assembly of the A DSS colitis mouse model was used to assess the microbial...
CGACCCCCTGGAGATATACACCGATAAGGACGGCGGCGTGATTTTCAAAAAATATTCCCTGATGGGCGGGCTGGTGGACTTCGCCGGCCAGCTGTGTGAGACCCTGAACCGCACCACCGGCCAGGTGACGGTGATCACTGACCGGGACAGCTGCATCGCCGTAGCGGGGGCGCCCCGCCGGGAGTTGGCGGAAAAGGCTGTCTCCCCTCAGATGGAGCGGCTGATGGAGGGCCGGCAGGTCTACCAGTACAAGCCGGGGGAGGAGACCATCCCCCTGTGTGCCGACAGCGAGAAGTATTCCCTGTCCACCGCCGCGCCTATCCTCTCTGAGGGGGATGTGCTGGGCTGCGTCCTCTTCGCAGGGACGGGCGACAAGCTCACCGGCGGCGAGGTGGAGTACAAGCTGGCCCAGTCCATCGCCGGATTTTTGGGACGGCACATGGAGAGCTGAAAAAAATCCACCGACAGTTTGTCGGTGGATTTTTTATGCTTACATCGCCAGCAGCTCCAGCTTCTCCCCGTCGGAGACGGCTTTGAGCTGGGATACCGGCTCCTGATACCCCTGGATGAGCCGGACGGCGATGGCGTCCTCCAGTTCCTTCTGGATAAGGCGGCGGAGGTTCCGGGCGCCGTAGGTGGCGGAGTAGGACTTTTTCACCAGGTAGTCCAGAAGGGTGTCGTCCCAGGTGAAATTGATGTTCTTCTCCTTCAGGGTCTCCACCAGCTCCTTGAGCATGAGGACGGCGATCTTCTTAAAGTCCTCCTCAGACAGCTGGTTGAAGTAGACAATCTCGTCCACCCGGTTGATAAACTCCGGGCGGAGGAAGTCGTTCAGGGCTTTCAAAGCTTTCTCCTTGCCCTGCTCGTTGGCGGTGCGGCCGAAGCCCACGGAGCCGCCCCCCTTGGTGCTGCTGCCGGCGTTGGTGGTCATGACGATGACGGTATTCTCAAAGTTCACCGTCCTGCCGTGGGCGTCGGTGATACGGCCGTCGTCCAGCACCTGGAGGAGAATGTTCAGCACGTCGGGGTGGGCCTTCTCAATCTCGTCGAAGAGGACCACGGAGTAGGGCTTGCGGCGGATTTTCTCCGTCAGCTGGCCCGCCTCGTCGTAGCCCACGTAGCCCGGGGGGGAGCCGATAATCCGGGAGACGGCGTGCTTCTCCATAAACTCGGACATATCCAGGCGGATGAGGGACTCCGGGGTGTCGAACAGGTCGGCGGCCAGCTGCTTCACCAGCTCGGTCTTGCCCACGCCGGTGGAGCCCACGAAGATGAAGGACACCGGCTTGCGCTTGGGGGAGATGCCCACGCGGCCCCGGCGGATGGCGGCGGACACCGCCTTTACCGCCTCGTCCTGGCCGATGACATGGGCCTCCAGCCGCTCCTCCAGCCTGGCCAGCCGCTGGAACTCCTGTTCCTGGATGCGGCTGGCGGGGATGTTGGTCCAGAGCTCAATGACGTTGGCCAGGTGCTCCTGGGTGAGGGCGGGGTGGGCCTCGCCCTCCAGCCCCTTCTTCTCCTCCTCCAGCCGCAGCTCCAGGCTCTTGATGTCGGCCAGCCGCTTGTAGGACTCCTCGGTGGCGGCGGCCATCATGACCTCCTTCTCCTTGGCCAGGTCGGCCAGCTCCTTGTCCACGGCGTTGAGGCGGGCCAGAGCCTTGTTGTGGAGGTTCACGTTGGAGCAGGCCTCGTCGATGAGGTCGATGGCCTTGTCGGGGAGATAGCGGTCGGTGATATACCGCTCGCTCATGGTGACGGCCAGCCGGCACATGGCGGGGGAGACGGCCACCTGGTGGAAGGACTCGTAGTAGGGGACGACCCCCTCAATGACCTTTACGCTGTCCTCGATGGAGGGCTCCTCAATGATGACGGGCTGGAAGCGCCGCTCCAGGGCGGTATCCTTCTCGATGTGCTTGCGGTACTCGTTGAGGGTGGTGGCGCCGATGACCTGGAGCTCGCCACGGGACAGGGCGGGCTTGAGGATATTGGCGGCGTTCATAGAGCCCTCGGCGTCGCCGGCGCCCACAATAGTGTGCACCTCGTCGATGACCAGGATGATGTTGCCCAGCTTCTTGATTTCCTCAATCAGGCCCTTCATCCGGCTCTCAAACTGGCCCCGGAACTGGGTGCCCGCCACCAGGGCGGTGAGGTCCAGCAGATAGACCTCCTTGTCCAGCAGCTTATAGGGCACATCCCTGTCGGCGATGCGCTGGGCCAGCCCCTCGGCGATGGCCGTCTTGCCCACGCCCGGCTCGCCGATGAGGCAGGGGTTGTTCTTCTGCCGGCGGTTGAGAATCTGCACCACCCGCTCCAGCTCCCGCTCCCGGCCGATGAGCTTATCCAGCTTGCCCTCCTGGGCCCGCTGGGACAGGGAGATGCAGTAGCTGTCCAAAAATTTCCGCTTTGTGGGCTTGGCCTGCTTCTCGCCCCGGCTGGGGGGCGGCGCGGAGCCCTCACCGGAGGAGGGCTTTTCAGGGGTGGAGGAGGAGCCTCCGCCGCCGAACAGCTGGTTCAGGAAGGGGAAGGTGGCGGTGCGGCCGTCGTCCTCCTCGTCGTCTTCCTCCTTGGCGGGAGAGAGCATACCCTCTATGCCCTCGGCGCCGCCAAAGGCGGACATCATTTCGGAGGTCAGGTTGTCCAGGTCCTCGTCGCTGATGCCCATCCGCTTCATCATGTCGTCAATGGGTTTGATGCCCATTTCACGGGCGCACTTGAGGCACAGCCCCTCATTTTTGGAGGAGCCGCCCTCCAGCTTCGTAATAAAGATGACCGCCACATTCTTTCCGCAGCGGCTGCACATGGTAGGCTGCATAGTGAATACGCTCCTTTCGGGGAAAGTCCACGTTTGGGGAGATGGTACACCCTAATTGTGAACTGGGTATGAATTTTTGCCTGAGAAATATAGGGTTTAGAGGAAAAATGACAGGGGACTGACGGTGCAGAAGAATTTCAGAAGGATCGTCTGTCCCACCGCCTCCGGGGGGAGGCTGTTCTTCAGCAGCCAGCCGGCAATGAACAGCACCAGCGCACCCTTGACCAGGCCGGCGAGGCCGCCGCCCCAGGCGTTGACGGTGCTGAGAACGGGCAGCTTTGCCACCAGGTCCAGGGCGTGGCTGAGGAAGAACCAGGCGATGAGGATGGCGAAGAAAATGAGGACAAAGAGGACGGTCCGGGCGATCTGTACGGCCACAAAATGGGCCAGGGCCTGAGCGGCGTGGGTGACGATTTCAGCCACGCCGTCATCCACCGCCTTCTGGAAGGTCTCCACGTAGCCCCGGAAGAACCTGGAGTTTTCCAGCGGCTCCAGCAGCTCCTCCAGGGGGAGCTGGGCCAGCCAGTCGTCCTCGTCCTGGGAGGTCGCGCCCACCTCCGGGGCCCGCTGGAAGTAGCTGCTCACCGTGTCGTGAATGCCGCTGGCCACAGCGGGCTCAATGGCCTTGGCCACCGGCTCGGCCAGGGCGTCGGACAGGAAGGAGGCCCCGGCGAGGGCCACAAAGACAGCCAGCAGGGAGGCCAACGTGAGGATTAGCCCCCTCCGGGCCCCCAGCCAGACGAAAAAAAGCAGAATCAAAACGATGGCAATGTCATAGACGATGTAATTCATAGAAGTCTCCTGTTTGGGAAAATGTGGGGCCCGCCGCCTTCGGCGGGCCAATGACAGGGCGGAATGTTGGGATTGCCCCGCCCAGGGGGGCGGGGCCCACAACGCCCCCCTACGGAATATACAACCAGGCCAGCTGGTCGTTGGCCAGCACAGCGGAACCGTTGATGGACAGGGCCACCCTGCGGGCCGCCTGGGTATTTTCCACGCCGGCAAAAAACTCCATCCCGGCGTTGTACAGGGAGAGCTGGCTGCCGGTGAGCAGGGCGCAGGTGTCGCCGGCGGCGGCGTAGTCCAGCACCTGGCCGGTGAGGGGCAGGGACTGGGTCACCTGGGCGGTGCTGTCAATGCGCAGAGCCTGGGTGGCCCCGCCGGAGCGGTAGCGTCCCACCAGCAGAAAGGCGAAGCCGTCCCCGCCCAGGGAGCAGCCCTTCAGGTAGTTGGGGCTGATGTAGTAGGTCTGCACCGTCTCGCCCTCAGGGTTGAGGGAGACGGTGAGCAGCCGGTCCTCCCCCACCAGCCAGACCACGCCCTCGTCGAAATCCATGTCCAGCACAGTGAGACTGCCCAGGTCCACCTGGGCGAAGGGCTCCTTCTGGTTGACCTGATAGAGGAGCAGCCGGCTGAAAAAGGCGCCGCCGGTCTGACCGATGGTGACCACCGCCACCGTCCGGCCGTCGGGGGAGACGGCGGCGTCCACCGCAAAGGTAGAGGACAGGCTGATCTGGATGACGGGCTCTCCCTTCCGGTCGTAGACGGTGACTGCCCCCTTGTAGCCGCTCTGCTGGGCGGTGACGGCCAGCCAGCCCCCCTCGTTGGGCCGGGCGGACAGCAGGTCGGCGCTGCCCTCCAGGGTGAGCTGGAAATACTCCTCCCCCCTGCGAAAGGCGAACAGAGTCTGGTTGCCTGCGTCGTAGACCACGGCGGTGGTGGGGGAGGCGGTGAGCACCGGGTTTTCCAGAGAGCGCACCTCCTCGGCCAGCTGTTCGCCGTCCAGGCCGTAGTAGTGGGCCCCGGCGGCGGAGGCGGTGACGATGCCGCTGTCCAGGTAGGCGATGGACAGCTTGTCGCCCCCGGCGTGGGAGAAGGGGGCGGCCTCGCCGGTGACGCCGGTCTCCATGTTCCGGTAGGCCAGCCAGCGCTTGAAGGCGTCCACATTGAGGGTATCCCGGTAGATGACCAGCACCATCGCCAGCAGGACCAGGGCCGAGGTGGCCAGCAGGGCCAGCAGGCGGAGGAGCCGGTTTGCTTTTTTCAGCCGCTTGGGGGCGGGCACTTTTTTGTTCTCGTCCATATTTACTGCTCAAATGTCCTCTTCATACCACAATTTTGTCATGTAAAGCCCGCCGGGGGGGACGGTGGGGCCGGCCAGGGTCCGGTTGCCCGACTCCAGAATGGCGGGGATATCCTCCGGAGCCAGCTTGCCCTCGGCGGCGTAGACCACGGTGCCCACCATGGCCCGGACCATGTTGTACAGAAAGCCGTTGGCGCACGCCTTGCAGGAGATCAGGTCGCCGGCCCGCTCCACGTCGAAGTAATACACGGTGCGGACGGTGGTTTTGGTCTCCGTCCCCACCGAGCGCACCGCCCGGAAGTCGTGGGTGCCCACAAACTGCTCCGCCGCCCGGGCCATGACCCCCTCGTCCAGGCGCTTGGGGTAGAACCAGGCCCGGTTGACATAAAACGGATTGCCCAGCCGGGAGTTGTAGATGCGGTAGGTGTACTCTTTTTTTTGACAGGAGCCAATGGCGTTGAAGCTGTCAGGCACCTGGGTGGCCTTTACCACCACAACGTCGTCGGGCAGCCGGGTGTTCACCGCCAGGGGGAGCTTGTCCAGGGGGATGCGGCAGGTGGTGCGGAAGTTGGCCACGTAGGTCTCCGCGTGGACCCCCGCGTCGGTGCGGCCGGCGCCGGTGCACTTCACCGGATGGCCCACCGTGGCCGCCAGGGCCCTTTCCAGGGTCTCCGCCACGGAAACCGCGTTCTTCTGCACCTGCCACCCGTGATAGGCGGTGCCGTTGTACATCAATCGTAAAGCAATGTTGCGTTCCATCGTAAAAACCTTTCGTCCCGCCCGCAGGCGATAAGCCTCCCTTCGCAAAGGGAGGGGGACCGCCGCCGAAGGCGGTGGTGGAGGGTTTTCTCCCCTGTACATTGCGGCGCTCGTGGGGAAAACCCCCACCCGGCTTCGCCGGGAGCCCCCTTTGCGAAGGGGGCCTTTTGGTGCTATCTGTTGACTTCCCGCTTATCCGTCAGGCCCAGCAGGTAATCGACGCTGACATCGAAGAACTTGGCAATTTGAATCAGGCCAGTGACAGTAGGATAAGCGTTTCCATATTCATATTCCTGATAACCGCGTGGTTTTAAACCGAAGATTTCGGCCATTTCATTCTGTGTATATCGTTTTTCATTTCGTAGTGCTTTGAGCCGTTCAGGAAAATTTGCCATTGTATCCTCCTTGCTCTTGACATTCGATAAAAACGTGATATAATTCACGATATAAACGAAATAAGGAGCTGCTTTTATGAACGATGCAATTAAGATGCTTTTCTTAGACAATCCGGAAATTGATGAAGCAATCAAGGAATTTTACAGCCAGGACCCGGAATATCTCAAAATCAAGCAGGAGTTTTATGAGACTGCCCATGCAATGAAAAGAATAGTTGGTTATGATCTGTACGACCAGTTTGAACAGCGGTTCGCGATTTACGTGGCCCGTTCCTGTGAGCTCTATTATCTCTTTGGCCTGGGCCTGCGTCAAGAGGTTTTAGCAGCCTTTTTGTAGGGGCGGCCTGTGGCCGCCCGCGGGCGCGCACAGCGCGCCCCTACAGGCCCAACCGCCCTAATACGCCCACCCCCACGGTGATGGCCAGAAAGAGCGCCAAAGTGAAGTAGTCGGCCCCCTTGTACTTCAGCTGCCGCAGGCGGGTTCTCCCCTCGCCGCCGTGGTAGCAGCGGCACTCCATGGCGGTGGCCAGCTCGTCGGCCCGGCGGAAGGCGGAGATAAACAGGGGCACCAGCAGGGGCAGCAGTGCCTTGGCCCGCTGGATGAGGCTGCCGCTCTCAAAGTCGGCCCCCCGGGCCCGCTGGGCGGACATGATTTTGTCAGTTTCCTCAATCAGCGTGGGGATAAACCGCAGGGCGATGGACATCATCATAGCCAGCTCGTGGACGGGCACCTTTATTTTTTTCAGCGGTCCCATCAGGGACTCCAGCCCGTCGGTGAGCAGAATGGGGGAGGTGGTGTAGGTGAGCAGGAAGGTGCCCGAGATGAGCATCATGATCCGGATGACCATAAAGAAGGCCCGGTACACCCCCTCCAGGGTGATGGTGAAGATCCAGAAGTGTGCCAGCACTGTATCTCCGGGGGTGTAAAACAGGTTGAGCAGGGCGGTGAACACCACAATGAACAAAACCGGCTTGAGCCCCCGGACGATGGACTTCACCGGGACCCTGGACACGGCGATGGACCCGGCCAGCACCAGGAACATGACGGCGTAGCTGACGAACCAGTCAGCCAGGAACAGGGCCACGATATAGAGCACCACGGCGATGAGCTTGGTGCGGGGGTCCAGGCGGTGGACCGGGGAGTTTCCGGGGAAATACTGGCCCAGGGTGATGTCTTTCAGTGCCATTTACACCGCCCCCCTTCCCTCGTCAGAAGAAGCCCGCTTTATTCCGTTTTCAGCTGGCGCTGAAAACTCCATATCCGCGGACTCCTTCTTCCTCTCCCCACAAAGCCCGTTCCGGGCTTCGCGGGGGCCCCGTAGAGCGTCCAGGATGGCGGCCTTGGCCTGCTCCAGAGTGTAGACGGAGGGGTCGATGTCCACCCCCATGGCTTTCAGCCGGTGGAAGACCCTGGTCAGCTGGGGCACGCCCAGCCCCATCTGCTCCAGCTCCTCCCCGTGGCGGAAGACCTCACGGGGGGCGCCCTGGAAGGGGATTTTCCCGTCGTTGACGGCCACCAGCCGGTCCACCGACCGGGCCACCTCCTCCATGGAGTGGGACACCAGGATAATGGTGGCGTTGTGGGCCTGGTGATACTCCCGGATGTTGCCCAGAATGGACTCCACCCCCTCCGGGTCCAGCCCGGCGGTGGGCTCGTCCAGGATGAGCACCTTGGGCTCCATGGCGATGACCCCGGCGATGGCCACCCGGCGCTTCTGGCCGCCGGACAGCTCAAAGGGGGACTTCTCCAGCTGGTCGTCCCGCAGCCCCACGAAGTAGGCCGCCGACCGCACCCGGCGGTCGATCTCCTTCTCGTCCAGCCCCATGTTTTTGGGGCCGAAGGAGATGTCTTTATACACCGTCTCCTCAAAGAGCTGGTACTCCGGATACTGGAACACCAGCCCCACCTGGAACCGGGTTTTCTTTGTGATTTTGGGATCGGACCAGATGTCGGTGTCCTGGAACAGCACCGTCCCCGCCGTGGGCTTGAGCAGGGCGTTCAGGTGCTGGATTAACGTGGACTTGCCCGAGCCGGTGTGACCGATGATGCCCAGGTACTCCCCGGGGTAGGCGCAAAAGTCCACGCCGTCCAGGGCCGTGTGCTGGAAGGGCGTCCCGGCGGAGTAGATGTGGGTGAGGTTCTTGGTTTCAATAATGGGGTCCATAGAGATACATCCTTAATAAATATGGTACACGCCCGAGGGGTCGCGTCCGTAGGGGCGGCCTGTGGCCGCCCGAATATCAAGCGCAGGGTTGAACGGGCGGATGATATCCGCCCCTACAGGCAGGGCACGTTGTAGGGGCGCATATTATGCGCCCGCGGGCGGCCACAGGCCGCCCCTGCGTCATTGCAGCAATTTGTACAGCGCCTGTGCGCACTCCTCGTCGGAGAGGGCGTCCAGGGGAACGTCACAGCCCTCCTGCCGCAGCTCCCACAGCAGCTGGGTGGTCTGGGGGACGGTGAGGCCCACCTTTTGCAGCTCCTCCACCTGGGAGAAGACCGCCTTCGGTGCGCCGTCGGCAACCACCTTGCCCTTGGCCATGACGATGAGCCGGCCGGCCTGGGCGGCCTCGTCCATGTGGTGGGTGATGAGGACCACCGTCACCCCCCGCTCCCGGTTCAGGGTTTTGATGGTGTTCAGCACGTCCCGGCGGCCGGTGGGGTCCAGCATGGCGGTGGGCTCGTCCAGCACAATGCACCGGGGCCGCATGGCGATGACCCCCGCGATAGCCACCCGCTGCTTCTGCCCGCCGGAGAGGAGGTGGGGGGCGTGCTCCCGGTAGCCGTACATATTGACGGCCTTCAGCGCGTCGTCCACCCGCTGCCTGATTTCTTCCGGAGGGACCCCCAGGTTTTCCGGGGCGAAGGCCACGTCCTCCTCCACCACATTGGCTACAATCTGGTTGTCCGGGTTCTGGAAGACCATCCCCACGGCCCGGCGGATATCAAGGAGCTTGTCCTCGTCCGCTGTGTCGATGCCGTCCACGTAGACCGTCCCCCCGGAGGGGAGGAGGATGGCGTTCATGTGCTTGGCCAGAGTGGATTTTCCAGACCCGTTGTGGCCCAGTACGGCCACGAAGGAGCCCGCTTCAATGGACAGGGTCACCCCGTCCAGCACCACCGGGGTTTCCCCCTCGGCGGCGGGGTAGGAGAAGCGCAGATCGTCGGTTTGGATGATGGCGGACATGGCAGTCCCTCCGATGCCTTAAAATCAAGACTGTATTATACCATCCGGGGCGCGGATACGTCAATGGAAAAGAAGCCAAAAAAAGGAGCGAATCCCGGCCGGTTCGCTCCTTTTTATCAGGTTTTGGTCCACCGCCCCGTGGCCCCGCAGGGGAGGGCCAGGCCGCTTTCCGTGACGGGCAGGCCCAGCTCATCGGAGCGGGTGCGGCCGCCGAATTTTTTGGAGATCAGGGTCTCCAGAATGTAGGTGACCACGCTGGGAGCCAGGCCGGTGGTGTAGGAATTGAGGACGATAAACAGCGGGTCGTCAGACAGCACGCCCCGCACCAGCTCCACAAAGGGGTACAGGTTCTCCTCCAGCTTCCACACCTCCCCGGTGGGCCCCCGGCCATAGGAGGGCGGGTCCATGATGATGGCGTCGTACCGCCGGCCCCGGCGGATTTCCCGCTCCACGAACTTGGCGCAGTCGTCCACAATCCAGCGGATGGGGGCGTTTT
>ERZ779633.517-NODE-517-length-9724-cov-7.010549_pt1 | contig 9724 bp, 18 predicted proteins | sample MGYA00514195_ERZ779633 | MGnify/ENA primary metagenome ERZ779633 (study PRJEB29562, sample SAMEA4376707) | mouse gut metagenome | isolation source: Cecum | study: EMG produced TPA metagenomics assembly of the A DSS colitis mouse model was used to assess the microbial...
AACCCCAAGATCAACGGCGTCAAGGAGGCCAGCGGCAACTTCTCCCTGCTGGCCCACACCCGCTACCTCTGCCCCGATGATTTCTACATCTGGTCGGGCAACGACGACCAGGTGGTGCCCATGATGGCCCTGGGAGCCAAGGGCGTTATCTCTGTGGCCTCCAACATCATCCCCGAGGTTATGATCAAGATGAGCCATCTGTGCCTGGAAAATGATTTTGAGGCCGCCTCCCAGCTCCAGATCAAGTATATGGACCTGATTGACGCCCTGTTCTGCGAGGTCAATCCCATTCCCATTAAAACAGCGATGAACCTGATGGGCATGGAAGCCGGTCCCCTGCGCCTGCCCCTGTGCGACATGTCCGAAAAGAATCTGGCTATCCTTCGTGCCTCTATGGAGCGGATAGGATTGCTTTAACTGCCGTTTCCACCCCGTCGGTGGGGTAGAAGCTGATATTCCTGTGAAATGAGGAAGAAATTATGCTGAAGATAATCATTTCCGGCTGCAACGGACATATGGGCCGGGTGGTGGAGTCCCTGTGCGCCAGCGACCCCGCAGTGGAGGTGTGCGCCGGATTCGACGTGCTTGGCTCCTCTGACCGGGAGTTTCCTGTGTACACCTCCCCCGCCCAGTTCACCGGCCAGGCGGACGCGGTGATCGACTTCTCCTCCCCCGCCGCCCTGGACGGCCTGCTGGAGTTTGCCAGGGCCCGGAAGGTCCCTTTGGTGCTGGCTACCACCGGCTACACCCCGGAGCAGGAGGCCCAGGTGGGGGCCGCCGCCCTGGAGGTGCCCATTTTCCGCTCCGCCAACATGTCCCTTGGCATCAATGTGCTGCTGGAGCTGGTGAAGAAGGCCGCCTCCGTCCTGGGGAACAGCTACGACATCGAGATTGTGGAGCGCCACCACCGCCGCAAGGTAGACGCCCCCTCGGGCACCGCCCTGATGATTGCCGACGCGGCGGCCCAGTCCTGCGGCCATGAGACAGAGTACGTTTTTGAGCGTCACAGTGTCCGCCAGTCCCGGGACAAGAAGGAAATTGGCATTTCCGCCATCCGGGGCGGCACCATCGTGGGTGAGCACGAGATTATTTTTGCCGGTCACGACGAGATTATGGAGATCAAGCACACCGCCCTCTCCCGGGAAATTTTCGCTCAGGGAGCGGTGGAGGCCGCCAAGTTTATCGCCGGGGTGGATAAGCCCGGGCTGTATGATATGAGCTATTTGGTGAAATAAGCAAAACCGCCTCTGTTAGAGTTGGCAGAGGCGGTCTTTTTAAGGAGTTTGTCACTATGACAGCCTGTCCTTTTTGCGGGGAAGGCCCCATATATCAAGCAGTTGTGAAAGATAATCTGGAAACTATTTATATTTGCGCTGAGTGTGATACTGTATGGAAGCGTTCAGGAGAAAACACCGAACTTACCAATTATACAGACTATATGCGCAGACTTGGAAAAGATCCGCTATGGGATGATTTGGAATTGATTTCTGTGGAGTGAAATGAAAAATCTATATTTAATTGGCGGTACGATGGGGGTAGGAAAAACCACCGTCTGCCAGCAGTTGAAAAAAGAGCTGCCTAAAAGCGTGTTTCTGGACGGCGATTGGTGCTGGGACGCCAGCCCCTTTCAGGTGACGGAAGAGACAAAGGCCATGGTATTGGACAACATTGCTCACACGCTCAACAATTTTATCCGCTGCTCCGCTTACGACAACATCATCTTTTGCTGGGTCATGGACGCACAGGATATCATCGACACGATTCTTGACCGATTGGAGACGGAAAACTGCCGTATCCGGTGTATTTCCCTGACTGCCGGCGAGACAGTTCTCAGAGAACGGTTAGCGCAGGACATATCCAGAGGCATCCGAACGCCCGACTCGATCAAAAGAAGCCTCGCCAGACTTCCCATGTATCAAAACCTGAATACGGTAAAAATTGATACAACCGGAAAGTCAATTTCAGAAATTGCCAACGAAATACATCTGCTGTAAAAACTCTACGGAGCGGCGATTGCTTTTCCCCCAAAAAACTGTTACCCTGTTTTTCGGAGGTGGGACACATGGACCAGGTAAAGACCGGAAAGCTCATCCGGGCCCTGCGCGCCCAAAAGGGACTGACACAGAAGGCGCTGGCCGAGGCTGTGGGCGTAGGCGACAAGGCTGTCAGCAAATGGGAGCGGGGCCTGGGGTGTCCCGACGTGTCCCTCCTTCCGGAACTATCAAGGGTTTTGGGCGTCGGGCTGGAGGCCCTGCTCTCCGGAACGCTGGACGCCAACGACCAGGAAAGAGGAAATATGAAAAAGCTGAAATGTTATGTCTGCCCCACCTGCGGAAACCTCATCACTTCCGCGTCTGAGGCGGGCGTGTCCTGCTGCGGCAGGACGCTGCTCCCTCTGGAGCCCCAAAAGCCGGAGGAACCGCTGTCTGTGGAGAAAATCGACGACAGCTGGTTTGTCTCCTCCCCCCACCCCATGACCAAGGACCACCACGTCTCCTTCGTGGCCCTGCTCACCGGAGATGCCCTGTTTCTCCGCCGCCTCTACCCCGAGTGGGACCTGCAAACCCGCATTCCCTGTATCGGCCACGGGATTTTGCTGTGGTACTGCACGCAACACGGGCTGTTTCGGCAGCTGATCTGAAAGGCAAGGTGACAGCATTGGCTCCTATTCTGGCTCTTGCGGCCTGTGCACTGGCCGGTCTCTTATTCTGGAAGCTCCACAATTTGCAGGACAATATCGAAGACGAGCCCGTGTTGACCGAGCACGCCAAGGTACATGCCAAGTCGGAACATGGAAGGCTAAATGGAAGGCTAGGAGGTATTCCAGCCGCAAAGTACATCCACTTCTACGTTCCGGAGCGGGATACCGTGGTTGTCTGCCAGGTCACCGACGGTATTTGGCACTATCTTCCCAAAAACGATTGGGGGATGCTGCACCACCAGGGCGGGAAATATTTTTCCTTCCAGCGGGACTGCGACGGCGAGCTGGTGGAGCCGAGAGACTACAGTACCATCCATGATATATACCGGGGAGGGAAATAACTGCCATGTCCGATCCATTCATCCGCACCCGCCTGCTGATTGGGGACAAGCCATTGGAGCGGCTTCAAAACGCGAAGGTGGCCGTCTTTGGTGTGGGTGGCGTAGGGGGTTATGCCGTTGAGGCTCTGGCTCGGTCAGGTGTAGGTACTTTACACCTGTATGACGATGATACCGTCTCCGAAAGCAACCTGAACCGGCAGATTGCCGCCCTCCACTCCACCATTGGTCAGTCCAAGGCGGAGGTGATGGCCCGGCGGGTGCGGGACATCAACCCAGAGTGCCAGGTGGAGGCCATCCGTATATTTTACCTCCCGCAAAACGCCGATGAGGTCGATTTAACCCAATATAACTACGTGGTGGACTGTATTGACACTGTAACCGCTAAGCTGGAGCTAATAGCAAGGTGTACCGCTTTACAGGTAAAAATCATTTCCGCCATGGGTACCGGCAATAAATTTGACCCCTCTGCACTTGTGGTCACTGACATCTCCAAGACCCAGGGCTGTCCACTGGCCCGCACCGTACGCAAGGAACTGCGGAAACGGGGGATCGCCCGCCTGAAGGTAGTCTATTCTACCGAGCTGCCCACCTCCCCCCTGCGCCCGGCAGAACAGGAGCTCCCGGAGACCTCTGATACCCGCCCTGGTTCCACTGCCCGGCGGGATACGCCGGGATCCATGCCCTTTGTCCCCGCCGCTGCCGGTCTGCTGCTGGCCTCGGTAGTAGTCCGGGAATTGGGGGATTTTTGAGCAATCAGAAAAAGTGCCGGCCTATGGCCGGCACTTTTCGTATATGTTTTACCGTTTGAGATATACTACCTCTGTTTTGCGGAGGAGGAATGTGTCATGAGCCTCATCACCTGCACAGACCCCTGTGTCTACCAAAAGGACGGTTACTGTTCTCTGTCCCGGGCGGCCTCCACCGGGGAGCCGGGACAGTCTCAGTGTGTCAACTTCGTGCCTGTTCAGGTCTCAAAGCAGAGCAGCCATAGCCTCCCGGATGTTGGACACCCGGATCAACTCCAGCCCTTCAGGGACTGACAGCTTTCCCTGTACCCGCTTGGGAATCAGGCACTTGGTAAAGCCCAGCCGCCGGACCTCCGACAGCCGCTGGCCCAGAGCGCTGGCTGCCCGGAGCTCGCCGGTAAGTCCCACCTCTCCAATGGCGGCCAAATCGTTGGGGACAGGCTTGTCCCGGAAACTGGAGGCCAAGGCCAGAATTGCGGCCAGGTCGGCGGCGGGCTCCTCCAGGTACAGCCCGCCAATGACGTTGAGGTAGGCATCACAATTTCCCACCATCAGGCCGCCCCGCTTCTCCAGTACCGCCAGTAGCAGCATGGACCGGCTGTAGTCAAACCCGTTGCTCACCCGCCGGGGATTGCCCAGGCTGGAGGGGACTACCAGAGCCTGAATCTCCGCCAGTACCGGCCTGACACCCTCCATCACGCAGGTGACGCAGGTGCCGGGGGCCCCGGTGGGCCGGCCGGCCAGCATGGCTTCAGAGGGGTTGGGCACCTCAGTGAGCCCTCCGTCCTCCATCTCAAAGACCCCGATCTCATTGGTGGCGCCAAAGCGGTTCTTGGCCGCCCGGAGAATGCGGTAGGCCATGTGCCGCTCTCCCTCGAAGTAGAGGACGCAGTCCACCATATGCTCCAGCACCTTGGGGCCGGCGATGGAGCCCTCTTTATTCACATGGCCAATCACAAAGGTGGTGATCCCCTCCCCCTTTGCCAGCTGCATCAGTGTCAAGGTACATTCCTTTACCTGGCTTACGCTGCCAGGGGCAGAGGTCACATCTCCGTGGTAGAGGGTCTGGATGGAATCCACGATTAGGATATCAGGCTGGAGCTGGTGGACAGCGTCCACCAAGTTCTCCAGGTTGGTCTCGGCCAGCAGGTAGAGCCCTTCTCCCCGCACCTTTAAGCGCTCCGCCCGCAGCTTAATCTGCCGCTCCGACTCCTCTCCCGATACATACAGCACCTGGGCAAAGCGGCACAGATTGTCGCAGATTTGGAGCATGAGGGTGGACTTGCCGATGCCCGGTGCGCCCCCCACCAGCACCAGGGAGCCCTTCACCGCGCCCCCGCCCAGCACCCGGTCCAGCTCTCCCATGCCGGTGGCAAAGCGCAGTTCGTCGGTGGTCTCCACCTCGGCCATGGGCCGGGGGCGGTTGACGGCCACCTCCGTCACGGAGCCCCCCCTCACCGGCGCGGACCGCTTGGCTGGCTTTTCCGACGGCTGCTCCACGATGGTGTTCCACGCCTTGCAGGCCGGGCACTGCCCCGCCCACTTGGGCAGCTCGTTGCCGCACTCGGTGCAGTAGAATAAGGTTTTTGATTTCATAGCTCCGTCTCCTTTGTGTGCCGGTATCACATTTTAGATTCTCTTTTTCATCACATCATAGCATAAAAAGTCATGATGGCCTGTGGTGATTATATGGTAGCTGACCACCTCGTATCCTCGTTTCATATACAGCTTTTTTGCCGGCATAGATGCGGCTAAAACAATCTCGGAAGACTGACTTGCAATCACCTTTTCCGCATAATCAAGCAGTTCCGTACCGTATCCCTTTCCTTGATGGGCAGGCAGAACAAATAACCGGCAGATTTCATTGCCTGCTATTGTGACAGTACCCACAACCGTTCCCTTTATGTCCTGACAGAGGAACACTTGCTCCAGTTCAATATCATGAATAATACTGGCTTCATTATGGTGTTCCAGAAAAAATTCGACTGCGCCTTTGGGATAATAATGCGGATATACTTCCGATATTGTGACAGCTACAACACGTTTGACTGTATCTAAATCCGACAGAGCAGCTTGCTTTAGGCTCATTTTCTTTCACCGCCACCATTTTATCCTCTGCCTGATTCTACCACGAACCGCCCCCGGATTCAAGGGGCAGTCAGCCAGGCGGCGGCGATGACGGCGGAGAGCTTGCGCTGGTAGTCCTCGTCCCGGAGCAGGGCCTCCTCCTCCGGATTGGTGAGAAAGCCGCACTCGATGAGGACGGCGGGACAGGTGACGTGGTTCATGATGTATACTGTATCGGGAATTTGCTTCACCGCCCGCTGGTTGTCCGGCTGGAGGGCGGCTTTTATGCTGTTCTGAAAACGTTCCGCCAGAGCCTGGGAACCCTCCGTAGGAGCATAGAACACGTGGGTCCCGTGATACCGGCTGCTGGGGTAGGTGTTCTGGTGAACGCTGAGCAGGATGCCCCCCTCCACCTCCTCAACGGCCGCCACCCGGTTTTTCAGGTCAGACCGTTTTTTCTCCCGCAGGGTGCCGGCATCGCCGTCGTGGAGGGAGACATCCGTCTCCCGGAGCAGGATGGGGTCCACTCCATACAGCCCCAGCACATCCCGAAGCTTGAGCACAATGGCCAGGTTGATCTGGCTCTCCGGGACTCCGGTCAGGGAGACCGCACCCCCATCTTCCCCGCCGTGGCCGGCGTCCAGCACCAGCGGGCCGGTCCTCTGCACTACAGACGGCTCCATGGCTGGCTTTGCCAGGCTGTTCAACCTCCCAAGAGCCAGCGCCAGCAGGACCGCCGTCCCAACAAGCGCCCCAGCCAGCAGGATACCCTTTTTCAATATGACCACCTCCCTCCTATCCTATGGAAACCGCAGTCCCGGTATGCGTGTACCCATCGGAGGCTGGTCTCATAGAATGGATTGAGGGGGACGCTGTGCGCTCCCCGCACCCGTCCCCCTTGTATTGAATAAAGGAGGGACTATCCCTTGTTGATCGAAAATAACGGCGCCCGACCTGGCGCTGCCAACACCAGCGGAACCGCCGTGAATGGGACCCAGACGGCGCAAACCAGCTGTCCGGACGCCAACGGCACCCTGCCGTCCTGCGCCGGGCTGGCAGTGCCCTATGTACCTTTCCAGCAGGACAATCCCCAAAAGTACACCCAGAGCGAGGCGCTGAGCAACGGTACCCTGTTCCCTGGACTGAATCTGCCCTTCCATCTGGCTGTGGAGGGTTCCACCCTGCCCGCTACTCCTTTGGCGGAGCTCCAGGCGCTGGAGTTCGTGGTGCTGGAGCTGAAGCTCTACCTGGACACCCATAAGGATGACACCGAGGCTTTCAACCTGTTCAAGCAGTTCTCCGCCATGGAGAAGGCTGCAAAGTCGGCCTATGAGTCCAAATACGGCCCCGTCACTGCACAGGCTACCGCCACCTGCGGAAGCTATCAGTGGCTGTCTGATCCCTGGCCCTGGAATTACGGGCAGAATGAGGTGAAATAAATGTTTCATTATGAAAAAAAGTTGCAGTTCCCGGTAAAAATTGCTACGCCCAACCCCAAGCTGGCCGCTTTCATCATCAGTCAGTACGGCGGACCATACTCCATCAGACTGCAAAAAAGCCGGAGCGATTGGCTCCGGCTTTCTCTATTCTACACCGTGGCGGCACTCTTTGCAATCCCCTTCCCCGCTGCTCTCGAAGAACTCAGCTTTCCCTTGGAATAGCGTGTTTAGGTAGGTGGTCTTCAGCCATGTCGCCAGCCTGCGGCGCTGGTCGTCGTCCAGGTCGTCGGTGTTCACTAGCTTATCTCCGATATGTACGAAGGATGCCGTCCGTATCTCCTGCTTCTTCGCCACATGGCCCCACCTCCCTCTCACAGAGTATTCAGCAGGAGCTACTTCTTATGACCATACCGGATTTCCGGCAGCCAGTCGTACCGCTGCTCAAACGGGATAAAGTCTCCGCTATCGCCGCAAATGCGCTTCAGGGCCTCATCCATCTTCGCCCTGGCGTAGTCTGCCTCCGGCCCCAGCGTCAGGGCATCGAAGAATTTGTCATAGTACCGGCCCCAGGCATCCAGTACCTTCTTCAGCCGAGCATGGCCGAATACGTCCTTGCCCATGACCTCCGGGTCATTCAGGGTGAATATGAGGGTGTCTGTCATGTACTGCACGAAGGTCTGCCTGGTGGCATCTTGGAGCGTCCGCTTCTTTACCTCCTGGCGGGCCAGGTAGTTATTCTTCTTCCCCATCATTATTCTCCTATCAGCGGTCCTTCCAATCCTCATATCTGTCGATGACATCATCGACATCACCCCTGCCGGTGTCATCCCATTCCTTCAGGAACTGGATGAGCGCCGTTCTTCCCTCCAGGGTCGGCTCCGTTCCCATGCGTTTCTCTGCCCGCAGAATTTGCTCATCTGAGAACCGGGACTCGACGCCCGCTGGCATAGCATAGAAAATCACGCCGTTCTTTCCGGCAGCATGAGCTACCATCCTGAACTGCCACGACATGAACCAGCCGTGAGGCTGTGTCTTGTCGTTCCAAAAGACCACCTCTTGTCTGACCAGTTCATCGAGGGAAAGAATTTTCGGGCCTCGGCGCCATTTGCGCTTGCTCATCGTCTTCACCTTCCTCTCCGTTCTCCACCGGCATATCGCAGGTGTTGCAGTAGCCGTCATAGAACATGGCGGCCCAGCCCTTGTTGGGGCGCAATACCTCACCGCATACGGGGCAGGTCATTCTACCTCACCTCCAGGCTTCCAGTGTTGAAGCTCACACCAGCGAAGTCCTCAGCGGTCAGGACGTGCTCGCCGTTCTTCCATGCCTGCTCTACCTTGGACTTGGCCTCTTCCCAGCTCGCAGCTTCCACGGGGACCACGCGCTTCAGATACTCCAGGATGATGATGTCGTACCGGCGGATCACCGGCGGGATGACCGAGGCCGCCCTTTCCATGAGCCCACTCAGGATGAGGTCATCTTTCCGCAGGTCGAGGATGCGATTCTCATCGCGGGGGTCTTCGCCGGAGGCATCCAGTAGCAACTCCTCGTTCATCTCCTGGCAGAACTCGACCGCCTCCCGGATGGTGTAGGGCTGGTCCCTGCTGTATCCGTACTTCTCCTCCTCTTCGGTATCGTGCAGAGCTATCTGGAACTTCTCATCGGACATCAGGGCAAAGCCGTGTCCCTCCATGTAGCCCAGCACGATGTCAGCTTCCACCAGGTTCATCTGGAGTCCCTGTCGGACCGAGACGGCCACCAAGTCCTCAGCTTTCTTAATTTCAGTCATCGCCCTCACCTCCGGTCAGGAAAAAACCAACATTGTCCTCAAAGTTGTCTACGGCCTCCGGCAGATACCGGCGGTAGGCCGGTCCGTTGCTCTTAAGCCAGACGTGCGTGGCAAGGAAGTTGAAGTGTCCCTGTATATCATCGTCCGGGTGCAGGCCTCGCAGGGCTTCAAGCTCTTCAGCCTCCTCTGGCTCCAGTTTCCCATGGATACCCTGAGCCGCTTCCAGTAGGAACGTCCTTTCGCTGATAGCCTCTTTTATGTTGATGATGCCGACGCTGACGGCCGCTCTCAAAACATCGTTGAAGTCGAGGCCCTCACGGGGCCAATCCATCTGGTCAAGAATCTCATCCCACCCGTAACCAATACGGTCGAGAATCTCCAGGTCTGCGCTGCCGCAGGACAGCATCTCGCAGAGGAGACTTTGCGCACCAGTCATCTGTTTCCCTCCAATCTTATACTTTGGTAAATATTTCTCTGGACCCTGCATAGGACCGCCTGAGAGCCTCTTGGAGCGTCCTTTTCTATCCGCGAATGGTGTAAGTAGTCTGCGGGCGGACCCATCTTGTGGAGGCTTAGACGGGCTTATTAGGTGTCAGCGCCAGTGATAAAATGTAAAAAAACGCCGAGGAAAAAATGTAGTTTT
>ERZ779633.519-NODE-519-length-9710-cov-5.251372_pt1 | contig 9710 bp, 7 predicted proteins | sample MGYA00514195_ERZ779633 | MGnify/ENA primary metagenome ERZ779633 (study PRJEB29562, sample SAMEA4376707) | mouse gut metagenome | isolation source: Cecum | study: EMG produced TPA metagenomics assembly of the A DSS colitis mouse model was used to assess the microbial...
GCTGCCGCAAGCCGCGCAAGCCCCCGAAAGAAACCATCACACAAAACCAAGAGCCGCCGCCCCGCCGGAACTCCGGAGGGCTGGCGGCTCTTTCCAATCTGCCCTTAACAGCCACGCAAAAAACCCGCCCCATCCGGCAGCTTCTCACTCCTGCCGGACCGGGCGGGCCTTGGTCAGCGTCCACAGTGGAGATTCCGCCACTCCCCGGCGGACACCCCCTCCAGCTTCTTGAATACCCGGGAAAAATGGGCGGTGTCGGCGTAGCCCACCCGCTCGGCGATCTCGCTGATGCGCAGGGCGGGGTCCTCCAGCAGCTCCTTGGCCCGGCGCACCCGCTCGGCGTTCAGCAGGTCGTAGAAGGGCTGGCCCAGGTGCCGGTTCAGCAGCTTGGACAGGTGCCACTGGCTGACGAAGCAGTGGTCCGCCACCTCCTGGAGGGTGAGCTTCTCGGCGCAGCGGCGGGCGATGTACGCCTTGGCCTGCCGGACGACGAAGCTGTTGGCGGCGTCCTCCGGCTCCGGCCTGTCCTCCGCCTGCGCCCTCTCGTCCGGGGACAGGCGGTCCAGCACGCCGGTCATGTAGTCCAACGCCTCCTCCAGCTCCTCCATTTTGGAGGGCTTCAGCAGGAACCGGGCCACCCCCAAGCGGATGGCCCGCTGGGCGTACTCAAAATCCCGGTATCCGGTGAGGACGGCGATCTGTATCCGGGGAAACTCCCCCTTCAGCCCCGCCAGCATGGTCAGGCCGTCCTCCCCCGGCATCTTGATGTCGGTGAACAGGATGTCCGGGCGGTGCTCCCGGATGGCCCTGGCCCCGGAGGCGGCGTCGTGGGCGGCGGCGGCCACCTGGCAGTGGTGCCCCGCCCAGTCCACCACCTTCCGCAGTCCCTCCACAATCAGGGACTCGTCGTCCACCAGAACGACCTTATACATCGCCTCCACCTCCCCCGGCCTAACCTCATTATACCCGAACCGGACCGCAGAGCGCAAGCCCTTATCCCTTAATGGCCCCCGCCGTCAGCCCCTTGATGATGTGCTTTTGCAGCAACACATAGACTGCCAGCACCGGAATCACGATGAGCACCACCGACGCCGCCATCAGGCCGTAGTCCACCCCGGCCTGGGAGCTGATCTCATTGAGCAGCAGGGTGATGGTCTTTTCGTGGGGGTAGCGGAGGAAAAAGTTCTGGGTGAACAGATCGTTGTAGCTCCACAGGAAGGAGAAGATGGCCACCGTGGCGAAGGAGGACTTGGCGGCGGGCATGATGATGTGGAAATAGACCTGGAACACGTTGCAGCCGTCCACGTACGCGCTCTCCTCCAGCTCGATGGGCACCGACTCGATGAAGCCCATGAGCACGATGGTGGCGAAGCACAGGTTTCCGGCGATCTGGGGCAGGATCACCGCCAGCAGGGACAGCCAGCGGTTGCTGCTGCTGGCGATGCCCCAGGCGGCCTCCATCCGGAACACCGGGATGATGGTGGAGAACACCGGGAACATCATCCCCGCCATGATCAGGCTGTAGCACACGCCCCGGAGCCTGAAGCGGTAGCGCACCAGCCCATAGGCCGCCAGCCCCGCCAAAACCACCACCACCAGGGTGACGGAGACGGACACGATGAGGCTGTTCAGATACGCGCTGCCGAAATCGAAGCGGTCCATGGCCTTGGCGTAGTTGTCCAGGGTGAAGCCGCTGGCCGGGGTGGGGATGGAAAAGGAGTCCTTGCGGATCAGCCCCTTCTCCCGGAAGGAGTTCAGAATCACCCACACGAAGGGGTACAGGGTGGTCACCGCCCAGACGGTGAGGGCGGCGTAGGTGCACGCCTTGGCGGGCGTGAGCTTTTTTTTCATGACGCGTCCCCCTCTCAGGTGTCGTTCCGGGGCTTGAACACCCGGTTGGCCACGTTGGACAGCACCACCCCCAGCACCACAATGAGCATGGCGATGGTGGAGCCATAGTCCACATTGCCCCGGTTGAAGGTCTGGTGGTACATATAGGTCCCGGTGAGCCAACCCTTGTTCTGGGGCATTCCCGGCCCGAACATGACCCAGGGCAGGTCGAACACCTTCAGCGCGCCGGTGATGGCCAGCACCAGGCAGGTGCACAGCACGCTGCGCAGCAGGGGCAGGGTGATGTACCGCACCTTGGCCAGCCCCACGCAGCCGTCCAGGGCGGCGGCCTCATAGAGGTCCTGGGAGATGTTGTTCAGCCCCGTCACCAGAATGACGAAGTAGAAGCCCACGTACTGCCACATGACGGGGGCCAGCATGGTGGGCAGGAAGTGGTCCGCGTCCTTCCAGTCGATGTTTTGGGAGATGAGGCCCAGGTTCATCAAAAGCTGGTTCAGCATACCGCCGTTGAACAGGAAGATCAGGTTGAACATGAGGCCCAGGGCGGTGGCGGAGATGACGATGGGGAAGAAGTACAGGGTGCGGAACACCTGGGCACCCACCCGGATGGAGTCCACCAGCAGGGCGAGAATGAGGGCCACGCCCACCTGGAACACCACGGTGCAGACGGTGAGTATCACCGTATTGACCAGGGCGGTGCGCAGGTGGGGGTCCCGGAACAGCTCGGCGTAGTTGGCCCACCAGGGCTGGTTGAGGCCCTGGGCCGGGGTGCCCAGTCCGGTGATGTCGGAGAAGCTGTTGACAATGTTTTGGAGGAAGGGATAGTAGAGGTAGAGGATCAGGAACAGGAACGCCGGGAGCAGGAAAATCACCAGCGGTCCCTTCCGCTTATACAGGGTGGAGCTTGTGTTCATGCGGGTTCACCTTCCCTTGTAGTTGATGTGGGAGCCCCTAAAAGCCGACCCGCAACCCAGCGAAGCGGTTGCGGGCCGGAGATGAGGCGCAAGGGAGCGGACGGAGCTTTCGGCAAAGCCGGAAGCGAAGTCAAGCGGACTTTGCGCCGAATCAGTTCAGGGCGATGGCGGAGGCCACGGCCTCCTCGGCCGTCATGGCCCCGGTGACCACGTTCTGCACGTTGCCGAACAGGTCGGTCTTGGCCTCGCCGGAGATGGTGTCCTGCACCGCGCCGATGACGCCGGTGATGGCACCGTTGGCGTCGGCGGCGGACTGCTGGAGGGGATTCAGGCCGGAGGGGGACGCGCCGTTCTTCAGCGCGGTGACCTCGGTGGTGACGAAATTGCTCATCACCTCGTCGGATGTCATGTGCATGATGAACTCCACGGCGGCGGCCCGCTTGGCGGGGTTGTCCCACGCCTTCTTGGTGATGAAGTAGCCCATGGAGATGCCGCCGATGGCCTCGCTGGCCTTCCGTTCACCCTTGGCGGGGACGTAGGAGATGGCGAACTCCTCCAGGTGCTCGGGGTAATTGTCCACGAAGTGGGTGACCTTCCAGGAGCCGTCGATGAGGAAGGCGGCCTCGCCGTCCCCAAAGAGCTGGACGGTCTCCGCGTCGGTGGCGGTGAGGGTGTTCACGGGGAAGAAGCCCTTCTCGTACAGGTCCTTGATGTCGTTGAGGGCGGCGGCCCACTTCTTGCCGGCGGCGTCGTCCGCGGCCTTGGGCACGTCCAGCTGGCTGGCCAGGGTGCCGTTGTTCATGACGCAGAACTCAAACCAGTAGTGGGGCACCTCGAACAGGGAGCAGGCGATGGGGGTATAGCCCTTGTCCTTGATGGCCTGGCAGTCCTTCAGGAACTGGTCCCAGGTGTAGTCCGGGCCGGGGACGGCCACGCCGCAGTCCTCCAGCACCTTGGTGTTGACGAACATATTCTCCCAGAAGCCGGAGGAGGGGACGGCGTAGTTCTTGCCGTCGGAGGCCACGGCCAGCATGGAGTCCCGCATATTGGAGCCGTAGTCGGGGTACTCCGCCCGGATGGTGGCGATGTCCACCACCTTGCCCGCCTTCACGATGGGCTCGGCGTCGGCGTTGGTGAAGAAGAACAGCACGTCAGGCTCGGTGCCCGTCTCGAAGTCGGTGAGCACCTTGGCCTTCCACTCCTCGTTGGAGGAGGCGGAGGCGTCCAGGATCTTGTTGCCGGTGGCCTCCTCGTAGGCCTTCACCGCGTTCTCGTAGTTCTTCCGGTTGCCGTCGTCGCCGCCGTAGGAGGTGACCACGTTCAGCTCCACCGGGGCGGCGGGCTTCTGGGTCTCCTGGGTGCCGGGGCCGGGGTCCTTGGTGGGGTCGGGGTTTCCGGTGGGCTTTCCGCCGCAGCCGGCCAGCAGGCTCAGCAGCAGGACGGCGGACAGCAGCAGGGCAAGAAGCTTGTTCCTTTTCATAGTAAAACCTCCATAATCATTTGCGTGTCCCACGCTTTTTTTGTGCAATATCATCATACCGCAAAAGGGGCGCGGGGCGAATAGCCCGGATTGCCATTTCTTGTACGTCCTTGGGAGGAACCGGACATACCCAGGCAGGCCGGACAACAAAAGACAAAAAACGGCAAATTTAACCCGACCCGCCCTCCTCCGGCGGGAGGGCCACGGTGAGCCGGGCCGTCACCAGCCCCCCCTCCCCGGGGAAGATGGACAGGCCGCAGCTCGGGCCGTAGAGGATGCGCAGACGCTGGTTCACGTTGGCGATGCCGATATTGCCCGAGGGCTCCCCCGCCACGTCGTAGTCCGGGGAGAGCAGGCGGGCGATGTGGGCCTCGTCCGACCGGGACAGGCCGCCGTTGTTGTCGATCTCCAGGATGAGGAAGCCCTCCCTCCGGCTGCCCCGCAGGGCCACCCGGCCCTGTCCGCCGGGGCCCGCGCCGTGCTCCACCGCGTTTTCAATGACGGGCTGGAGAATGAGCCGGGGCACCATGCAGTCCATCAGCTCGTCCGGCAGGTCGATGTCTACGGTGAGCCGCCCGCCAAACCGCTGGGAGACGATGTAGAGATAGGCGTTCACGTAGGTCATCTCCTCGGCCAGGGGCACCTCCGGGCGGCCCTTTCGGTCCAGGGCCGCGTCCAGCACGGTGGACAGGTGGCCCCGCCACAGCTCCTGCACCTGCCGGGTGGACAGCAGGCCGGAGCTGCTGCCCACCACGGTGAGCACCCGCTCCTCCGGGTTGTCCATCAGGCACACCACCCCGTAGCGGAAGCGGCTGTCCGACTGGTACAGGCGGCTGAACAGGCCGTAGCAGCGGCGGTACAGCACGGCGTAGTTCCCGTCCCGGCGGTACTGGGCCGGGGCGTCCCGGAACTCCGGGTCGTAGGAGGGCAGGCGGGACGCCTCCACCGCGCTGTTCACCCGGTCCGCCCCCATCTGGAGGTTGAGCTGGAACTGCTCCTCCACCGCCTGCCGGGTCTGCCGCCCCAGGCCGAAGGCCAGATAGCTGCCCAAGACCGCCGCCGCCATCGCCAGGGGCAGCAGCCAGCAGATCAGGATAATAAAGGTCATCTGTCCCCGCAGGGAGCGTCTGCCTTTCGGGTTGGCCATGAAAAGCCCTCCTCTCTCTCCGTCCAGTATACCATGTTCTGGAAGGGATTGCCAGAACAAAAGGGGGCCGCCAGGTGCCAGGCGGTCCCCTTTTCTGTCATTCCAAATTCCGGCTGTCCAGGCCCAGGAACCGCTCCATCCGGGCGGCCATCTCCCCGGCCCGCTCCGCCGTGTCCATCTCGCAGAACACCCGCAGCAGCGGCTCCGTGCCCGAGAACCGGGCCAGCACCCAGCCCCCGCCCTGGAAGCAGACCTTGCAGCCGTCGGCATAGCTCACCCGCTGAAGCTCCAGGCCGAAGTCGGGCAGCAGGCGGTCCTCCATCAGCAGCTTGTTGATCCGGACCTTCTCCTCCTGGGAGAAGCGGAAGCCCCGCTCCGCCATCTCGTAGGAGCCGTACCGGGCGGCGATGTCGGCGTACAGCTCGGACAGCCTCCGGCCCGTCACCGCCATCATCTCCACCAGCAGGGCGGCGGCGTAAATGCCGTCCTTGCCCTGGATGTGGCCCCGGACCGTAAGCCCGCCGGAGCTTTCCCCGCCGATGACGGCCCCCGTCTCCAGCATCTTGCCGGACACGTGCTTGAAGCCCACGGGCACCTCGTAGCAGGTCTCGCCGAACTCGGCGGCGATGGCGTCCAGCAGGTGGGTGGTGGCGATGTTGCGCACCGCCGCCCCGTGCCAGCCCTTGTGCCGCAGGAGGTAGTCGTACAGCAGTACCAGGATCTTGTTGGGGTGGAGGAACTCCCCCCGGTCGTCGATAACGCCCAGGCGGTCGGCGTCCCCGTCGGTGGCGATGCCGATGTCGCAGCCGTTTTCCAGCACGAAGGACTGCAAACCGATGAGGGTCTTGCTGTTGGGGGCGGGGAGGCGGCCCCCGAACAGGGCGTCCCGCCGCTCATGGATCACGTCCACGTCGCACCGGGCGGTGATCAGGATGGTTTGCAGGGCGGTTTTGGACACGCCGAACATGGGGTCCAGCACCACCCGCAGCCCCCGGGAGCGGATGGCGTCCATGTTCACCGAGCGGATGATGGAGTCGATATAGGGGTTCATGGGGTCGATGATCTCGATCTGCCCCCGGCGCAGGCCGTCCCCGTAGGGCACCGCCGGGATATCCCCCTCGGGCAGGGCCGCGATGTAGTCCTCGATGCTCCCGGTCACCGTCTCGTCCGCGTCCCGGCCCCCCTGGGTGAACACCTTCACCCCGTTGTAGAGGGCGGGGTTGTGGCTGGCGGTCACCGCCATGCCGTAGGACAGCTCGTAGTATTTCACGGCGAACATGATCAGGGGGGTGGGGGCCTCCCGCTCCACCACCAGGCAGCGCACCCCCGCCCCGGCCATCACCTCCGCGGCCCAGTGGGCCGCCTCCCGGGACAGGAAGCGGCGGTCGTAGCCGATGAGGAAGCCCCGGCGGGCCGCCCCCTCGTCCTCCATTTTCCGGGCCAGGGCAAGGGCCAGCCGCTGGACGTTGGCCTTGGTGAAGCCGTCCCCGATGATGGCCCGCCAGCCTCCGGTGCCGAATGTAATACTCATGCGTTTTCTCTCCTTCCCATGGTGACAACCACCTCATGGACGCTCCCCGGAGCCTGGGCCGGAATCAGGCCGTCCACGGCCTGCCCATCGCAGGCGACGGAGGCCACGCCCTTCTCCACCCCCTCCGGGTTTCTGACGGTGATCCGGTATTCCGCCCCCCGCCAGACCCGGGTGATCTGGAACTCCTTCCAGTCCGCCGGGACGCAGGGGTCGATGAGCAGGCCGCCGAACTGGGGCCGCACGCCCAGGAGATACCGGGTGGCGGCGAAGTAGCTCCAGCCGCCGGAGCCGGTCATGAAGGGGTGCCGCGCCCGGCCGAAGGCGGAGTGGTCGGGACCCATGATAAACTGGCAGTAGGAGTAGGGCTCGCTCTGCCGGATTTCTATTTTATCATTTTGGGCGGCGGGACACAAGGCCCTGTAAAATTTCATGGCCCGATCCCCCCGGCCCAGCAGGGCCTCGGCGCACCACGCCCAGGGGTTGGAGTGGGAAAAGATGGAGCCGTTCTCCTTGACGCCGGGATACACCCGGGTGATGAAGCCGATGGCGTCGTCGGGCTTGGTGTAGGACGGGGCGTTGAGCCGCAGGCCGAAGCCGGTGTACAGGTACCGGTCCACCGCGTCCATGGCCTTCACCGCCCGCTCCCCCGCGGCCGCGCCGGACAGCACCGCCCACACATTGCTCTCCAAATGCACCCGGCCCTCGGCGTCGGCGCGGGTGCCGATTTTACGCCCGCCGGCGGTGATACCCCGCAGGTACCAGTCCCCGTCCCACAGCTCCCGCTGGCAGGCGGCGATGACGGACCGGCGCAGGGCCTCGTAATGGGCCCCGTCCTCCTCCCGGCCCAGAGCCCGGGCGGCGTCCACAAAGTGGCCCAAAGCCCACACGTGGAGGAAGGACACCATCGCGCTCTCCCCGCCGCCCAGGTTGAGGCAGTCGTTCCAGTCCGCCCGGAGGCCCTTGCAGATGCCGTGCCGCCCCACCTGGGCGGCGGAGAAGTCCAGAATCCGCTTCAGGTGCTCGTAAACCGTCCGCTCCCCGCCGTCGGCGCAGCGCACCGTCTCGTCAAAGAGGGACAGCTCCCCCGTCTCCCGGACGTACTCCGCCACCGCCGCCACCAGCCACAACGCGTCGTTGGCGCAGGCGTCGTCCAGGCCGTGGACGATGGACGCCTTGTCCGGGGCGGGAATGACGGTGGGGGACTTGAAGGCGGGCTTCCCGGGCTGGGGGCCAAACCAGGCCGGGTCGAACAGGTGAAGCCCATAGCCCATGGAGGTCAGCCCCTGGAGGAGCTGGACAATCCGCTTTTTGCAGCCCTCCGGGTTGGAGTGGGGGATGGTCATGGCGTCCTGGGCGGTATCCCGGTAGCCCAGCCCGGTGCGGCCCCCCACCTTGATGAAGGAGGCGAACCGGGAGAACATCACATTGATCTCGCTCTGGTACAGGTTCCAGGTGTTCAGCATCACGTCCAGGTCCGGGTCGGGGGTGGACGCCTGGAGCTTGGACAGCTTTCCGTCCCAGTACCGGGCCAGATCCGCCAGGGCCCCGTCCACGGTGGCGGGGTCCCGGTATTTCTCCCGGAGGCGCGCCCCCTCCTCCGCGCCCCCCCTCCCCCAGCATCCAGGTGAGGCGGGCGGTTTCGCCGGGGGCCAGGGTGAGCTTTTTTTGCAGGACGGCGCAGTGGCTGCCCCCCTTCTCGAAGGAGGAGAAGCACTCGCCCCGCTCCACCGCCAGGGGGTTGGCCTCCGTGCGGTAGGGGCCCAGGAAGCTGTCCCGGAGGCAGTCGAAGCCGTCCGGCTCAAAGGAGGCGGCCATGAACTGGCGGGCGTGCTCATAGAACAGCTCGTAGTCGATGATGCCGTCGGCGCAGCTGCTCCCGGCGCAGTAGAGGGACATCTGGAAGTTCTGGTTGTCGATGGGGATCTGGTGGTAGGAGAACTCGGCGTAGGAGTACACACTCAGCGAACGGGGACGGCCCGAGGTGTTTTCCAGGGCCAGGTCCCACAGCTCCACGTTCTCCCCCCGGGGGATAGCCCCCGGCGGTGTGGTTGACCACGGCGCAAAGCTCCTCCACCCCCAGGTAGTTGGTCCAGGACACGGGCACGTCCACCCGGTCGATGACATATTCCCGCCGCTTCACGTCAAAATGTCCATACTTCATGGCGCAAACCTCCCATCTTAGAACCTGTATTCAGAAGCTGTACCAATCGCCTCAGCACCCAGCTTAACGGCCAGAATTGCCGCTGGCCGCGTTGAAAAATCTTGAAATACACAAAGTATTCCCGCGATTTTTCGCCTTGCCACCGGCAATTCTGACTCGCGAATCTGAATACTTCGGCTATTGGTACAGCTTCTCACAACCTCAAACGCCGTCTGGGCGGGTCTTTTTCCGCCATACCGCGCTGCGTTTTCTTGAAATGCACCAAGCATTCCTGCGAAAACGCGCCTTGTCTGGCGGAAAAATCCCTCGCCCCGACGGCATCTTCGGCTATGAATACAGGTTCTGATTGTGATCATTTTACAGCAGAAGGGGGGCGGAGATCCATTGCGGATTCTGCGTTCTTTTGCCGCTGATTGTCCGGCGGCGGAGGAGGACAGGAAACTCCCCGCCCGGACAGCGTCCGGACGGGGGGTTGAATGCGGGTTCAGCCTCGGCTTACCGCTGGATGCGCCCGGAGCCGTCGCCCCCGGCCAGCTTCTCCACCTCGGCCACGGTGACCATGTTGTAGTCGCCCTCGATGGAGTGCTTCAGGGCGGAGGCCGCCACGGCGAACTCCACCGCCGCCT
>ERZ779633.520-NODE-520-length-9708-cov-6.027349_pt1 | contig 9708 bp, 4 predicted proteins | sample MGYA00514195_ERZ779633 | MGnify/ENA primary metagenome ERZ779633 (study PRJEB29562, sample SAMEA4376707) | mouse gut metagenome | isolation source: Cecum | study: EMG produced TPA metagenomics assembly of the A DSS colitis mouse model was used to assess the microbial...
TACTTCCTCATAGGGTATATAGATCATATCCACAATGACCGGTTTCTCCACTACGGGCTTCATCATGTCAATAATTCTGAATCTTCTCCCGTCTCTCCTGCAGTAATTTATTCAGTTTCGTCTCCAAAATGTGGACTTTACGCCTGTCATAATCAAGGACTGACCTGCTCAGCAGCTCCTCAACTCCAAATGCGGGGATGATTCCGGCTCTGGTCCTATACTCCTGCGCTAAAATCCGCACCATCGGAAGCTCCGGAAAATCTGACTCTATCTGTTTCTCAAGTTCTCCTTTATCCTCTGACAAACACTGTGTTACAACTATAACAAACGGGATTTCATATTCCATAGAGAGTTTTCGAATCAATTCCACTTCAAATTCTTCAAATCTGCTGTTGCGATGATTGACACAAAACCAAACCAGTGTGATATCCCGCTCTTTTTCGTTCTTCTGTGCCCTCAGAAGCAGTTTTTTGATGTCCTTCAATGTCTTTTCCGTCACGTTCGTATCAAGCTCCAGCCCCACGGTATCATGGAGGCACACTGTTTTCGCAACCATGCTAAAAAGCCCGGTCTCCGCATCTTGCCTCATTGGTATCATCATTTTCTTGGAATAGACCCGACTCTCTCTGGTAACTGTTTTGACTGGAGCAACATCCTCCCCCATGACTGCATTCACCAAGGTACTCTTTCCCGCCCCAGTCTTCCCCATCAACACCAAATTGAGCTTGTCCATGTCACAGTCCCTCGAAAATGTACTTTGAAACCCTTTCCAAGCCAAAGGCCGGTATCACACCGCCTCTTGTCTTCTTGTCTCTGGCCAGAATGGGCAAGACCTTGATCCCCCCGAACCGCTCAGATAAAATCCCCGCATACCGTTCAGCCTCCATATCAAACCCCTGGGTCAGAAGGAGCATCGGCCGCAGGGAGCGGCAGGTATCGCACATGTGTGAAACGAGCTTTTCCTCAAGCGGTTCAATCTTGGGTGACGATATACAATATATGAACACAGAAATACCGTCAAGTACCAGCTTGTCCAGTGTGTCCTGAATTTGGGCTATATTTTCTTTCCCGATTTCAATGCCCTCCAGGACGTACCACTCTACCCCGCCCATTTTATCCCGGCAGACCGTATAGCTGGGCTGCTCCTCCTGGCAGAGTTGGATATTGTTCAGCCGGCTTAATTCCTCCACTACCGCCATCCGCCCGGACCCGCTTTTCCCCGCAACTGCAATTCTCAATTTACTCTCCCGGCAGGTCATATTCTCTTCGGGAAAGTGTCTTGCGATTGCCGAGCAAAGCGTCTGAAAATCCTCATTTGAACCCTCGAACAGTACATCGACGCCCCTGTCCCCATAGTTATACACCTCATTAACGGCCTCCAGGATTACCTGTGCCTTTGCCGCAATCGTTGTATATCGAAATTCCCGCTTTGACAGCAGCGAGGCGCTGGAAACGGGCATCCATTCATCCTTCTCATTCTGAAAGTAGTAGGCAATCGTGCCAGCCTCCTGATTGGCAACGATTTTCACTCGATTGCGCTCCATACAGCTTCTCCCCCTATGTCAACTCAAATTCATTGGCGCCAGCATGCCTCATAAGGATTCCTTTTCCAAATATTTCTGCTGAAATACGGCAATACTCTGCCAAGCCAAATATTATTTTTCCTATTATACCACACTTAAAATGGACGTATAGTGTCATTTCCGATTTTTTTGTCATAAGCGGTGCATGGCTTTCTCTTAAAATTTTTAAAGACTCCTGTTCTATGCTCGCAAAACACTTGCAAATACGGGACAAATCTGGTATAGTCAAGCTATATTTGGAACGTGCGCCGCTCCCCGGTTTTCGAATGCAGTCCGAAACCGGGAGCGGCACCGTTTAATTTTAGACATGGAGGACTGTTATTTCATGAAAAAACCTTTCAGACTGATCGCGGCCCTGCTGACCCTCTGCGTACTTACCGCCTCGCTCCCGCCGGTGACAATAGCGGCGGAGGAAGCGGCCGAAGCAGAACTGCCAGGTCTGATCGACGCAGCGAATGCTAATGGGACAGTCGATTTAGGAGGCGCCACCGTTCGCTTAAATGATACCAGCAACGGCGGAAGCAAAGACGCGCCTTATGCAGTCGACAAGCCTGTGACCATTCAAAACGGCACAATAGATGTTTGGGCCGGAGGCTTTGTATTAGATGCGGACGTGACATTTTCCAATGTAACGCTAAAATTTTCCACAACTGTTGGCAACTATATTGTCGCAAACGGACATACCCTGACCCTGAACGGTGTAAGCTGCGGGGGCAAGTCTTTCAACATATACGGCGGCACCATAACCGGAACTTACGCTAACTTTTCCATACCAAATCCCGGGTCCAATAGTGAGATCATAATCAGCGGGAACACTGGGCTTCAAGGAAGCATGGGGAAGGGAAATATCTATGCGGGAAATCTCTTTCGGTCCACAGACGGACAAAATCCAACTGAGCAATTCGATGTGGATGTCACAATTTCCGTCGATGGGGCTGTGTCAACTGGTGCCCTGGGCGCCATCTATGCCTGTGGAGCGGAACAGAACGGTAGTACTGCAACGGCAAACCCCAACTATACCATAAATGGAACCGTCGCCGTCAGCGGGGCAAAAATCCCCGATGTGTACGGCGGAGGTTCAACAGCTACCAACGTATCATATCGCGGCGACGGATATCAGGCAACCAAAACCTTTGAGGATATTTCCCGTCTGGATGTGGAATCAGGCAACCTTGCGTTGACCGGGAGCAGCTATTTCAGGAACAACGGGGCGCTTTCTGTTTCCTCCGGGGCAAAGCTGGACCTTAGAAGTGCTGATGCAGCGAATCTAAATATTTATGACTTCACTGGAAACGGCGGTTTCCTGTTTTTGGCTCCGGACCAGACATTCAATATGAGCGGTCAGGTATCCGGAACTACCAAACTGGCCATTGGCGGCATGAACAGCGGGAACACAGGTTCCTTAAGGCCGTCAACTTCTGGGCATATCTATATTCACGCCCCAAATTCCGGCAACAACGCGTTCGAGCTTCTGCCCTACGACACTCAGCCCAATATGACGCTTGTTAACGACTCCGGAAACTGGACCGCGTCGGACGGTTCCTCCGGCGGAGACACAGAAGAGAATCTTATAAAGGATTTCAGCTTTGACGATACGGCTTTGACCATAAGCAGCGAAGAAACAGCGGAATTTTCTTTAAGTGTGGAGGGAACCAACGAAGAATTATATTTGGATTACATTCCTCTGGAGATCACAATTAACGGCAGAACAGCTAATCGGGAAGCAGAAACAGATGACTATGGCGATACCTACTATATCTACAAAGATAACTGGGGATACCTGGTATCACTAACGGTAATTGGAAATACACTCTGCGTTACTCCAGATGCTGAATATGGACCCAGCGACAGTCCATATTCGATTGCAGTGACAGTCCCTTCCACCTACACTGCAAGCAAACAGAACATTACGAAAACCGCAACCTTGATTGTCACAGAAGTTGGTACAACACCCCCTGACCCCGGCATCACGCAAATTCCTGTTCCCACAGCGAACACCGGGCTGAAGTGGACGGGGTCCGAGCAGACCGGCGTAGCCGAGGGGGAGGGGTACACCCTTACCGGGCACAAGGGGACTGATGTGGGCAGCTACACGGCGGCCGCTACGCTGAAACCCGGCTACCAGTGGGCGGACAGCTCTGAGGCCCCCAAAACCATCCCCTGGAGCATCGCCAGGGCCGACGGCCCTGCCGCCCCCAGGAATCTGGCCGGGGTGGCCCCCACCGCTGTGGGAGGGACAGACGGCAAAATTACCGGCACTACCGCTCAGATGGAATACGCCACAACTGCGGCGTTTACCGACGCACAGGACTGCGGCCAGGGTGAGACCACCGGGCTTGCCGCCAGGACCTACTATGTGCGCGTGAAGGGGACGGACACCCATGAGCCGGGCGCGTCCACGTCCATTACCGTCCCAGCCCCGGGTGCGCCCACCGTGACGGGAATCGTCATCAAAACGCCCGCCGCAAAAACCGAGTATCAGGTGGGGGAGGCTCTGGATGTGACAGGGCTGACCATTGAGGCTGTCTACTCCGACCAGACAACGCAGGTCGTAACTGTCACGGCGGATATGGTCAGCGGCTTTCATTCCGCTCAGGCGGCGGAGAGCCTGACCCTTACCATCACCTACGAGGGCCGCACCGCCACATACACCGTCAAAATCACCCCGGCACCCCCTGCGCCCGGCCACAAGCACGCCTGGAGCTCCGCATGGTCCGCCAGCGGAACGCATCACTGGCACAACTGCACCGCCCTCGGCTGTTCCATTACAGCGGACAGCGCAAAGGACGGCTACGCCGCCCACACCGCCGGGAGCTGGATTGTGGACCGGCCCGCCACATCCTGGCAAAGCGGAACCCGGCACAGGGCCTGCACAGTCTGCGGCTATGTGACGGAGCAGCAGACCATCCCCGCCACCGGCGGCTCTTCTTCCGGTGGGTCATCCTCGGGGGGCGGCTCCTCCGGCGGCAGCTCCTCCTCCAGTGGCAGCACGACAACCACCACCAGGAATCCGGACGGCTCGCAGACCGTGGTTGTGACGCAGAAAAACGGCACTGTGACCACCACGGAAAAGGCAGCGGACGGTTCTACCGTCAAAACGATACAAAAACCGGACGGCTCCAGCGAAACCAGCATACGGCGGGCGGACGGATCTGCCGCAGAGATCAGCACAGACCGCCTGGGCAGGACTGAGGCCCAAGTCGACCTCCCCGCCCGGATCGTCAATGAGGCTCAGACAACCGGCAGGCCGGTGGTACTGCCCCTTTTGAAAATGCCGGTCTCAACGTCTGACAGCGCTACCGTGGTTGTGCATACAAACAGCGCCCAGCCGGTCAAGGTGGAGATTCCTGCCAGCATCACCGCCGGTACGGTGGCGGTAATCGTCAACAAAGACGGCAGCGAGTTGGTACTCAGGACCTCTTCGCTCACAGATAATGGGATTATCGCAACCGTCCCAGACGGAGCTGCCGTAAAGCTGGTGGACAACAGGATAGACTTTTTCGATACCCAAACTCACTGGGCCAAGGACGCTGTGGCCTTTGTATCTGCCCGAGAGCTGTTTTTTGGCACGTCCGCAGCGACCTTTGCTCCTGATGCGCCTATGACCCGAGCCATGGCGGCCGCTGTCCTGGCGCGACTGGACGGCATGTACATCAGCGGCGGCTCCAGCTGGCACGAGAACAGCGTGGCCTGGGCGGTTTCCCGCGGCATCAGTGACGGTCAGGACCCGGGGCGTGATATTACACGTGAGCAGCTCATCTCTATGCTTTACCGCTATGCGGGAAGTCCCTCCGCCACTGACCGGCAGCTGCATTTCTACGACGCGGATGCAGTCAGCGGTTATGCGCAAGAGGCCATGTGCTGGGCGGTAGAAAACGATATTTTAAGCGGCTGTGCGGACGGCTCCCTTGCGCCCGGCAGCAAGGCGACCCGCGCGCAGGTAGCGGTGATCCTGAGGCGTTACATTGAATTGTTAAGCCGGTAGGCCTTTCAAAATCCTGTCCGCTTCCCACGTTGCGCAGCTCATTGGCTCGCGCTAAAAAGCTCTTACTGGTCTTCCAGGCGTTCCTTAAAAAATGAGCGGAGCGTTCGTGCCGCAGATAGGCACGAACGCTCCGTATTTTTGCCGTTCTTGTTACCGCACCAGCCCCAGTAGAGGAAGGTTACAATTTGACCGCAGGTACAGTTTGTAGTTGCAGTAAAATGGCCAGTCCGCCACAGAAACTACCTGACATCACCTATTTCAGATATTTCTTCAATTTGCATGAGACCGTCTGAATATCAATGGGCTTTGCCAAGTGGTCATTCATGCCGCACGCCAGACACCTCTGAATATCCTCTGAAAACGCGTCGGCGGTCATGGCGATGATGGGAATCCCCGCATCCGCCCGCTCCAGTCCCCGGATGGCCGCAGTGGCCTCGTAGCCGTCCATAACCGGCATCCGCACATCCATAATGATTGCGTCATAGAACCCAAGCGGGGATTTCTCAAACTTTTCCACGCAGATTTCCCCATTCTCAGCCCAATCCAATTCCAGCTCGAGGATGGAAAGCAGCTCTCTTGCCACTTCCCAGTTGAGCTCGTTGTCCTCCGCCAATAAAACGCGTTTTCCCTTCAGTACCACATCGCCCGCACCTTCAGCGCCGGCGGCTCCGTCCGCTGCCTGCGATGCCTTGCAGTCGGGCGCGGCCGCCTTTTCCAGGTCGAGTACAACATGGAACTCGCTGCCCTGGCCCTGTTCGCTGCGGACAGAAATCGTCCCGTCCATGGCGTCCACAATGCACTTGGTAATCGCCATGCCCAGCCCGGACCCCTCTGTCTTCCGGACCCGTGTATTGTCCTCCCGGCTGAAGGACTCGAATATGACCTTCTGATATTCCTTCGACATGCCGATGCCCGTGTCGCTCACCAGAAAGTGGGTGCGGACCCGGGAGGCGTCCTCCGGCAGCACCTCCTGATACACGGTCAGCTGAACAGAGCCCCTCTCCGGGGTAAATTTAACAGCGTTCCCCAGCAGATTGATCAGCACCTGATTCAGACGTACCCCGTCGCAGTATACGTTTTCTGAAAGCATATCCCGGACAGACACATTGAACTGCTGCTTTTTTGCCGCCACCTGGGGCTGTATGATATTGGCGATGCTGTCCATCGCCTCACCCAGCGACACCGGCTCCACATTCAGCGTCATTTTGCCGCTCTCAATCTTGGATATATCCAGCACGTCGTTAATCAGCCCCAGCAGATGCTTGCTGGACAGCGCAATTTTACCCAGATAATCCCGAACCTGCTCCGGGTTATCCGTATTATCCAGGGCCAGAGAGGTCATGCCGATGATGGCGTTCATGGGAGTGCGGATGTCATGGCTCATACTGGACAGAAAGTCCTGTTTTGCCATATTGGCCTGTTCCGCTTCCTTTCGCGCTGCGTCCATCTCTGTGTTCATACGCTTCAACTGGGATACCTGAATGCTGAACAGCTTCAAGTACCGGAAGAATATGTAGAGGAGCATGGCAATCACCGCGAAGGAGGCGGCGTAGACGATGGCAAGCCAGCGGTTTCCCATGCCTGAGATGGCATTATCCAGCCCCTCAAAGGGGAGGACCGTCACCAGATACCACTCGCAGTAAGGAAGATTTGTGCAGTATACATGGTAGCGCGACCCGCCGTTTTTCATAATCGTGGAGTAATCTTCGCCGGCGTCCATGGCGGCTTTCATCTGGTCCATACAGATATCCGCCTCCACATCCTGCCCGTCAAAGATACTGATAAGCCTGTCAAAATAATTTTCGTTGGCATCCCCCTCGTTCCCGACGACATAGCTGCCGTCTTGCCGGATTACAAAGGAGTAGCTCAGCGACTTGTCCGAATCCAGAAACAAAACCTCGCCCATATATTTGGTGGAAAGTCCCACTACGATGGCAAGGCTGCTGCTGCCGTCGGACATAGGATATTCGCAGGGAACGCCGAATAAGATTACGCCCTCTCCTCCGCTGCCGCTGGCGGAGGCCGCTTTGCGCTCCCCGTTCCGCAGGCTCTTCAAAAAGGGCTCCGGGTGGTTGAGCGACACAGGGTCACCGAAGATCATCTCAATTCTGCCGTCGGGCGAATACAGCGCGGCGCACAAAAAATGCCTCGCCACTGCGCCGTATTCGATCTCCTCCCTTGTGCCGTAACCGGACGCCCCATCCCCCGCCGCGATGCGGGCGATGGACTCCGCCATGGTCAGGCGGAGCTCAATAATCGTCTCAAAGTGCAGCGATACCTGCTCGTTCATTCCCGCCATATAGGCGGTGCCAATCTCCTCAATCGTATTTTCGCTCATATTGTGAATGGAGATTCCAAGGCAGGAAAACACGAAAATCGTGAGACAAATAATCACCGCGATACTGACTTTTAAAGCACGCGGCAAAATCCTGTTCTTCATACTTTTTCCATCTCCACAGTTTTCAGCATTCAAGTTGTCGGGCCGTCATGCGTTTTCCGCCCTAACGGCCTCTCAATCTGTTCATAACCTGGAACATTTTGCGAATGTCCACCGGTTTTGCCAAATGGGCATCCATCCCAGCATCCTTTGCCAGGGCCACGTCCTCTTCAAAGGCGTTGGCCGACAGCGCTATGATGGGAACGGATTTCGCATCGGGCCGGTCCAGGCTGCGAATTACCCAGGCCGCCTCATACCCGCTCATAACCGGCATCATCAGGTCCATCAGAATACAGTCAAAGGTCCCCGGGGAGGATGCTTCAAACGCATCCACAGCGGCTCTCCCGTCATTTGCGGTTACAACCTCCGCGCCCGCATCCATGAGAATGTACTCTACAATTTCACAGTTGATCTGATTGTCCTCCACCAGAAGAACATGCATTCCGGCAAGGCTGTCCGGCACATCCCGGTCCTCGTCCACAGGCCGCCCGCTCCACGTTCCGTCCACCCGGACGGGCAGAATGATTTGAACCACGCTCCCCTGGCCCAGCTGGCTGTCCACCGTGACCGTTCCTCCCATCTGGTCCACCAGCTTCTTCACAATGGACATGCCAAGCCCAGCGCCGTTATAATTGGTTCTTGCATCCGGATGCTCCTGGGTGAAGGGCTCAAAAATGTGCTCCTTAAACTCTTTCCCGATGCCAATTCCGGTATCTTCAATGACAAACCGGAAGTTTGCAATCCCCTCATGGAAGGCGGTCTCCTCCGCCCGGACAAACACAGAGCCATGAGGCCGGTTATATTTGAGCGCGTTGTCAATAACGCTCATCAGAATCTGCTTAAAGTGAAGCGGATTTCCAATTACCCTCCTGTGCCGCAGGCCGGACGCCTCCAGCTCCAGCAGCACAGCCCGTTCTTCCGCCATAGGGGACAAAATTGTGATGCAATCTTCCAGCATGGTATAGATGTCAAAGGGTTCCTCCACCGCCGCAGGCCGGCCGCTGTCCAGCCTGCTCACCTGGAGAACGTCGTTCACCAGAGACAGCAGATGCTCTGCCGACACCCGGATTTTCTCCCGGCAGTCCCTCTGCCGCTGGGGGTCGTCCTGGCTTTTTTCCAAAATGGCCATCATCCCCAGGATTCCGTTGATAGGCGTACGGAGATCATGGGACATATGGGACAGAAATTCACTTTTTGCCGAATTTGCCTGCCTCACCCGCTCCAGAAGCTCCATGATGGACTGTTCCTGCTTCTTCCGCGTCACCATGGTCTCTGTAATGTCTTGATGGTACCCGCTCAGACAGGCGCCCGGCTTCTTGAAGGTCCTGTCCGGTACGCCGCCGCAGCGGACATAAATTTTGCCCAGCTCCGGATGCTCCCAGGGGTAGATCACCTCGGACCGCCCGGTCTTCAGAATCTCCTGCACCGCCTCCTGGACCATCTTCACATAATCCGGTTCAATGCGCTCAAACCAGTGCCGGTAACACTCCTCCGGTCCGATTTCATCCGACACGCCCAGAAGTATGCGCATAATCCGGTCCGCATACATCCTGGGCTGGCAGCCCTCCTCCAGCTCAATGGTCCAGATACCGGTCCTGGCGCCCTCCAGAATGTCCTCCAGGCTTCGCCTCCCCTCCAGATAGCTCCGCTTTTGCAGCTCCCGGAACAGATTGCGCCGCTTGAGGGAGGACACAATAAAATAC
>ERZ779633.523-NODE-523-length-9688-cov-5.719506_pt1 | contig 9688 bp, 9 predicted proteins | sample MGYA00514195_ERZ779633 | MGnify/ENA primary metagenome ERZ779633 (study PRJEB29562, sample SAMEA4376707) | mouse gut metagenome | isolation source: Cecum | study: EMG produced TPA metagenomics assembly of the A DSS colitis mouse model was used to assess the microbial...
TAGACGTAGAGATCTCGTTTATCGACTCGCATCACGACGTAATGGATGCGGAGGAAGCGTTGCTCGCCTACGTCATCAACGGCGTCAAAGCGCAGTTCAACGACGAATACAAAAAATATTTCGGCGGCGATATAATTTCGCTCGACTATAAGATCCCGCGAATCAGTCTTTCGGACGCGTATAAGATCCTCAAGGACGAAATGAATTACGAAGTGCCGCGCGCGTTGAAAGGCGATCTCGATCCCGACGGCGAAAAGCTTATTTGCAAATATGTAAAAGAAAAATACGGGAGCGATTTCGTTTTCATCATCGACTTCCCCGCAAAAGCACGCGCGTTCTATTCCATGAAAAAGGACGACGAACCAGAGCTTACCAAAACGTACGACCTGCTGTTTAAAGGCATAGAAATCACCAGCGGCGCGCAACGCGAACACCGCTACGAAAATCTGCGCAAGAATATCGAGGAAAACGGGATCGACCCCGACTCGATGTCCGAGTATCTCGACTTTTTCCGTTACGGCGCGCCAACTCACGGCGGATTCGGGCTGGGCATAACCCGCACGCTCGTTAAATTATTCGACCTTCCGAGCGTTAAAGACGTGACGTTCCTGTTCAGAGGTCCGAGCAGGCTGAAGCCGTAAAGCACGAACGGCGCTTCGATCTCGACCGCGTAGCATTTGTGTGCCTTGCGTCATAGCTACCCAACAGGCTTAATCGGAAAATTATAAATATTGCTAACCGACGGGCGAATAATTTGTTCGCCCGTTTTGCTGTCTAATGCTCTGCGGTATAAAATAACGGCGGTTGCGCGAAATTAAACAAATGCAACTTGCGGTTGCGCGGAAAAATAATATAGCAACCCAAAATCGGTTGAAATTTTATCTTTGCGACCCTATACTATTCGTAGACTCAATGCGGAGGCCGTGATGAATATAGCTCAAAACTTACAATTCTTGCGCAAGCGAGACAAGATAACGCAGGAAGCGCTTGCCGACAAGCTCGACGTGTCACGGCAAGCCGTTTCCAAATGGGAAACGGGCGAAGCTTATCCCGAAACCGACAAACTGCTTGCGATCTGCGATTTGTTCGACGTGTCGCTCGACAAGCTTATGCGCGAAGACATGTCGATCGAGCCGCAAGACTCTACCCCTACCGAAGCCGTAAAGAAAACCGCCGCGACCGAATATTTTAAACACGTCGACAAGCTGTCGCGCGCCGTATCAATCGGGGTGGCGCTTATAATTATCGGCGCGGCGATATGCGTCGCGCTTGCGGGCGCATCGTTGACGCTTGCGAAAAGCTACGCCGATCTGACCGTTGCAATGAGCGGAACGGCGGCGGCGATATTTGCCGTACCTGCGATCTTCCTGTTCATTTATAACGGAATAAATCACGACAGATTCAAAAGAGCGCACCCGATCGTGGAACGGGCGGGCGATGACGATAACGTATCGGAATTTGCCAAACGATTTACGCTCGCCGTCGCACTGCTCGTTTCCGCCATACTTCTCGACGCAACTATATTTATAACGTTGACAGTGCTTTTGCAATCGGGCATAATCCCCGCCGCCGATAAGGCAAGCGCTCAATGCATGATAGTATCCGGATTTTTGGCGGCGCTCGCATTCATCGTCGGCGGACTGACCTATTACGGCATACAGCACGGCAAATACAACGTCGACGGATACAACGACAAGGTGCGTGCCATGCTCAATCCGACTAAATTCGAAAAGCTGTGCGGCGCGATCTGCGGCGCGATAATGACGGTCTCACTCTCGCTGTTCTTTATTTTCGAGTTTGCATTCGAAAATTTGGACAACAGCTGGATCGCGATTCTTGTCGGCGGATTGCTTTGCGGAATTGCAGTTACTATTTTGAAAGCGATAGACGGCAATAAAAAATAATTTAAATGCCAAACGGAGCGGATGCGCTTTTGCGCCCGCTCCGTTTTATTTTTATGATTTTTCGGCATTGCGGTTTTTCAACCGTTATTTACGCGTTTTTTTATCAGTTCGAAAATTTCGTCGTCAATAACGTGCTCTATGCGGCAGGCATTGGCTTCGGCGAGCGCCCGATCTGCGCCGAGCTCCATAAACAGATCGGTCAGCGTGTTATGCCGCTCGTAGATCATGTTCGCTTTTTGCGCGCCCGCTTCCGTGAACTCGATAAACCCGTCGTCCTCGACCTTGATATAACCTCTGTCCTGCAAAAGACTTACGCCGCGCGACACGCTCGATTTGGCGTAGCCCAGCTTTTCGGCGATATCAATCGAGCGCACGGCGGGGCGTTTGCCTTTTAGTACGAGTATTGTTTCGAGATACATTTCTTCGGATTCGTGGTCTTTCATGGCTTTCAGTAATTCCCTCGCCGACGGGCTGCCGACTTAACGATTGTATTTTATCATACGCCGCGCATAAAGTAAAGCGGTTTTAAAAAAATTCCTTTCCGCCGCGCGCTAAACACGACGCATAACATTGACTTTTGGTCGGGCGTGTTGTATAATTGTAGAAAACAAGACAGGAGAAACAAATGAAAGTAGAATGCAACGGCAACGACCTGTGCGACGCGGTCGCAAAAGTTATTAAAGCGGTCCCCGCGCGCTCGACTAACGCCGTACTCGAAGGTATTAAACTCTCCGCAGAGAACGGAACGCTTACGCTTACCGCGACCGATCTCGAACTTTCAATAGAACACATGATCCGAGCAAACGTTATAGAATCCGGCGACGCGGTCGTACCCGGCAAACTGTTCGGCGATTTCGTAAAAAAGCTCACCTCGCAAACCATAGTACTGACCGCAAACGGTTCGCGGCTGAAGATCGATTACGAACGCAGCGAAGGCGAATTCGGTTGCTATCCCGCCGAACAATTCCCCGAAATAAACCGTATCGAGGACACTCAGCATTTCGAGCTTAAAAACTCCGACCTCAAGGATCTCGTCAACAAAGTCGCGTTCTCGGTATGTACGGACGATTCGCACCCCACGCTCAAAGGCGTGCTGTTCGAAATAAACGACAGCGAAATCGTCGCGGTTACTACGGACGGATACCGTCTTGCCAAATGCGTCAAGCCCGTGATCGCCACGACCGCGTCGACGAGCATAACGGTACCCGTACGCGCCGTTATGGAAATTTCTCGGCTTTTGTCCGACAACGAAGACCCCGTCAAGCTGAACCTGCACAAAAACTTCCTAATGGTGCGCGTCGATTCCACAACGATAACGACGCGGCTTATAGACGGCACGTTCGTCAATTACCGTCAGATAATCCCGCAGCATTTCGACACGCAGGTATATATACCCAAAGGTCTGTTCGAAGACGCCATCGACCGCGCGGTGCTTATGGCACGGTCGGAAAAAAACAACAATCTCGTTCGGTTTGAGATATCGCAAACCAATATGACCGTAAGTTCGCGCAGCGAAGCGGGCAACGTTGAAGAAAACCTGCCCGTAAACACCGACGGCGCCGATCTTACTATATCGTTCAACGCGCGCTACTTCACAGAATTTTTGCACTGCATGTCGTGCGAAACGGTGGTGCTTAACCTTACCAATTCGACGTCCGTTTGCGTGGTTTCGCCCGTCGGCGGGCTTGAAGATTATATCTATCTCGTCCTGCCGGTGCGGAGCATTTAACGCGCGGCGTCGCCCGTACACCTCGCATATTGAGGCATAACGGCAAAAACGCCGTAATTTGTATCGATAAAAAAAGCAAGCGCCGCCCGCTCGGCGGAAATCTCGCTCAACAAACATATAACGCGGAGGCTATATGAAATCCGATCTCAATCTTATTCTCAATAAACTTGTTTCGTACGCGCTCGACAATCTTCTGCTCGATGCGCTCGACGTGACTTACACTTTTAACAGACTTGCTTCGGCATGCGGCGCGGCCGCGCCCGTGCTCGACGAGGACGCGGATTACGGCGATTCCACGCTGTGCGCATTGCTCGACGAGTTAGCCGCAGCAGCGCCCGGCATAGATACAACGGCGATAGCCGATATTTTGTTCCCCATGCCGCGCACTGTCAATTATTACTTCGACTCCAAACTGTCGCGCGACACGGAAAAAGCGTTCGACTTTCTTTTCGATCTCTATGCGCACGGCGCGAACTGCATATCCACTGCGCCCGCAATGGGCAAAAACGGGTATCTCGGCTATTATTCCGACATAGCGTATACCGCGCAAGGCGCACAGCTTTCGGTCGGAGAAGAATTGGTGTATACCCCGCGCGCGGCAGGCAATCGCATAGCCACGCTCGAAAATCCCGATATCCTGTCCGACGACTTGGTAACGCGCATGGCGACGTACGTCGCGCAATACGGCGGCGCAATAGCCGCCAAAATAGGCGACGCGTCCGATTATATGTGCTGCAAAGATATCGCGCCGACCTGCGCGCCCGTTAAAAATCAATTATCGACGGGAACGATCAAAACCGCGCTGCTCGACTATCCCGTTCCCGCGCTCGCTTTTAACGGCATTGCGAAAAACGCGGTAGCCCGCGAAGTCGCGCGCGTGATAAAAGCGGCGTCCGAAGCCGGTTATGCCTGCACTCTCGCCGCGTCCGCAAAGGACGGATTAACGTTCTACATCGTTTTTGCAGGCGACATCGCCGCAAACGAATATTTGATGGGGTCGGATGCGCTTACCGCTTGCGGCGTTTTCCGCACGGCAGACTGCTCGCCGCTTCTTTCCGTTCTCGAAAAAGGCACTGCGCTTTCCACAGACCTTGCGCGATTCAAAACGATCTACGACAAGATCGGCGGTGTCAAGCTCGGCGCAAAAGCTCAAGCCGAACTCGGCGGCGCGCTTGCAGATATGTTTATACCCGCGCTCAAAGCCGCCGCATCGGTTACGGAAGAACAGGCTGCGGCGCTGATCGCAAAATAATATCGATATGACGGACAACGAACTCGCCGCGCTCAAAGCCCGCGCTGATACCGACGATCCCGCAGCCATGTTCGCTTATGCGCAATATGTTCGCGGGTCGGATAAAGCCGAAGCGGACAAATATACCGTTCTCGCCGCGCAACTCGGCGACCCGAACGCGGCGGAATGTTTAGGCGACATGTATCTCGACAAAAAGGACCTCGATCGCGCGGTGCAGTATTTTAAGCTCGGCGCAAAAGCGGGACTTTCGGACTGCTCGGTCAAGCTCGCCGTGATAGGGCTTTCGGTGAACGAGACCGCCGCACTGCGCGAGCTCGAGGAGCTTGCCGAAAGCGGCGTAATGTCCGCATGCTCCGCGCTTGCCGCATACTATAAATCTCAAGGCAACCGCAAAGAATATAGCTTTTGGCGCTCATTGGTCAAGAAATGAAAGATCCGCACAATTCGTCCGAATACGAAAAAATCCCCGACGGGATCTCCGCGCCGAACGACGCGGCGAGTTCCGATACGCAAAATTCGCCAAGCGAGAAAAGCGAACCCAAACGCGCCGGAAAGAAAAAGCAACGCTATTCGGGCACGTATTATTATATCGACGCCGACGCCAAAAAATTAGCCGAAACTTCGTTTATTCGTTCTACCCTTACAGTGATCGCGTTCATGCTGCAGATCGTAGTTCTGCTTTTACCTCAGGGCGGACTGAAATATGTGACGGACAATATCCCGTCGTATGCGTACGCGTATATGTGGTTGGTTTTCGTAATGATAGCGATTTCCATATGGCTTATCATAATGAATTTGACGCGATACAAAATCAGCAATCGGATCCTCAAAGAAAACGCGCCTCGAAACGGGTTTGCCCGTCGCGCTTTTTTCGGCGCGGAATTGTATATAGGCGTCAACGCCTTGATGGTCGTTTTGGAGATATCGTTCGTTTGTATACACTACGACGGATACGGGCTTGCCGCCGTGTTTGTTTGCGCCGCCGCCACAGCCGCCGCCGTATGCGCAAGGCAGTTTACGCATATTGCGCTTAAAAATGCGGAGCTTATCCCCGCGCCCGACGGCGATGTCGGCTCTGATGATCGGCGACATAAATAACCGATTCGGATAGGATGCAAAAGCCTATGGACGTTTAAAGCAAAAACGACGTTCGGACAAGCGCATTTGCATATTAAACGGTTGACACACGACTTTCACCGTGTTATCATAAATAAAACCAGACTCGGAGGATCAAATGGAAGACAAATTCAAAAAACCACTTTTCTATGCCGTGACTTTTATCATCGGCATGGGATTAGGTCTCGCTATCGTCGGCTTGTTCATAGGCGTAGTAAGCTGTCAGACGCAAATACCCGGCATTCCCAGCGGCATGGTCGGGCTGTTCGACGAAGACTTTGACACATTCGGCATAAACAATATGTTTACGATAGTGTCGTTTATTATTACTATAATAGGCGTGCTCATCCTTTGCATCGAAGTATCCGTACGCATAAAGATTCGCAAGTACATAATGCCGCTTCACATAGCAGGCATAGCCGTGACCGTAGTCGGCGCAGTTCTTGTTCTCGTGTCCGGCATAATGTTGGCGGGCGACGTTGAGGACGCTATCGTAAAAATCGCTTTGGCGGAACTGCACGCGGACGGAAACATCGGCGTAGACGACGCGACCGCAATCGCTATTATTAAAAGCATGATCAGCATCAAAGCCGGAGCAGGCATTTATCTCGGCTTTATCGGCGGTTTGATATCGGCCATTGGCAGCGCCGCATTGTTTATCAAACAATTCATGCCCGATGCGCCTGCCGCGCAAGCGCCCGTAGCGGATACCGCGAACGCGACCGCCGCAACGGCTGCGACTTCCGATACGCCCGTCGAAAACCAACCCGTCGACGGCGACAATGTAAACAACTGATTATCGAATAAAAAAACACGCGCGGCATCAATACCGCGCGTGTTTTTTATTAGATAATTAACCGCCGATTCGAGACTTCAAACTCTCGACCGATCTTCTTTTACGCTTGACGCGCCAAATGTTCAACACCGCAAAAACACCAACGAGCAAAACTATCGAGCAGCATACAACGACATACATTGCCCATGTCGGTAACGCATTCCCGAAAAAGAACATCTTGGCGTCAAGCCCTTCGATTATGCCGTCGACTACGTCTTTGGGCAAGCCCGCGTCGATAAAAGTATTTTTGAACCCGCCCATGAAATGCGTGCGGAACAGCCCCGTACAATAAGTGCCGGGCAAGCACATGACGGCGTTCGACATGCCGCGCGAAAACTGCGCTATCGGATAATACGCGCCGCAAATAAAGCCGTACACCGACGAAACTATCGTGGAAACAGCCGCTATCGCGCCCTTGCTTTTAAGAAAATAACACACGACCGACGACAAAGCCGTGCCGAACAGCGACGATAAAAATACGTCGAGAATAACTGCAAAAACGTCGAGAACGCTCATGTTCCAACCCATTGCGGCTATATAAATAAATCCGACAAGCATCGCAATGTAACAAATGACAAGCGTAACTATCGCGGTCGAAAGATAGTAGCCGAATACCAGCACTCGACCCTTTACGGGCGACACGGTAATATCGGTGCGCGCGCCCGTTATCCGGTCGTCCACCATTGCCATATTCGCAATGAACGCAACCGTCACGCAACACACCGCGAGTATGGATGATATCCCGTATGCGGCGATATACCCGTCGATCAATTTGTCCGATATTTTAAACCCTTCGGGCAGATTCATTGTGAACGAATCTTTAAGCACGCCGTCCAAAAACAGGACGTACAGCACGAGTATTATCAACGGAGAAATAAACGCGGACACCAAAGTGCCTTTGTCTTTAAAAAACATTTTGATATTGCGCGCGGTAAACGCCGCAGTCTGCCTAATAGTCGCAGTAGTCATATTTGATCGTTCCCTTCCGAGTCTCGATTTTCAGTCGCCGAGCGCCATGCCCGTAGCGGCGAGAAAAACGTCGTCCATTTTGCCCTTGCTCACTTCGTAATCGGTAAACAGCTCGGGATGCTTTTCTATAAGCGCGGTCGCTTCCGCCGTGTCTCGCACCTCTATCCGATATCCGCCGGATATTTTGATCAGCGGCTTGCCGAGCTTGGCGAGCGTGGTCTCGTCGCCGTCGTAAAACGATATAAAATCGCCAGTGTACTTGTTTTTAAGCTCTACCGGAGTTCCGTCCGCAACGACCTTTCCGGCGTTGAGTATTACTACATAATCCGCGTCCGCCGCCTCCTCCATATAATGCGTCGTTAAAAACACGGTGAGTTCGCCGTTTTTGCGCAACCGCTCGATCACCGCCCACACCGTCTTGCGGGTCTGCGGATCGAGCCCCGTCGTAGGCTCGTCGAGAATGAGTATCTTGGGCTTATGCAAAAGCGCGCGCGCAATGTCGCACCGTCGCCTCTGCCCGCCCGACAGCTTGCCTATCGGGCGCTTTTCGAGTTCTTTGAGCGACAGCATTTCGTCAAGCTCGGCATAACGCGTTTCAAACTCCGAGCCGAATATGCCGTACAGCGCGGCGCGGTTTTTAAGATTTTCTTTTACGTTAAGCACTTTGTCGAGTACGGAGTTTTGAAAAACTACGCCGACATTGCTCTTGATCTTGTCGAGATCGACATCGATATCGTATCCGTCGATGCAAACCGTTCCGCCGTCGCGTTCGAGTTGTCCGCAGATAATAGATATGGTCGTGGACTTCCCCGCCCCGTTCACGCCCAAAAACGCAAAAAGTTCGCCCCGCCGCACTTCGAAAGATACTCCGTCGACTGCGGTGAGCGTACCGAATTTTTTTAATAATCCGTCTATCTTTATAATACTGTCCGACATGACCGCCCCTTTATATCTATAATAATTATAGCACTTCAAAATATCTCGGGCAATAAAAAAAAGATTAAATGTTCATTAGATAACTCTTAGCTCTATATTAAATCGACAGATCGCGCTATCGCAAACAAATATTCATGGGCGCGCCGTCCCGTTGTCGTCGTCCTGACGCGCGTCGGAGTTCGCGTCGCTCGGCGCGGCTTCGGCGTTACCCGCTTCGGAATTCTCGGGAGGTGCATCGTCGACATCGGCTTCGCCCCCCGACCGAATCTCGAGCACAGCGGCCTCCGCAGCCTCCATTCGCTTTAACATTTTTCGTCCGTTTCGCAGCATATGGATCCCCAGCGCAAAAATCCCCAACGAGATAAACGCGCCTATAACCGGATTTAATTTAGCCGCAAGCCGCGCGCCCGTTTCGGGATGCAACTCTTTGAGCATCATCGCCTGCAATGTAAAAAGCGAGATCAACGCGTCGGCAAGGCTCGCATTCTTAACGGCTATCAGCGACAAATCGTTCTGTTTGTGCGATTTCTTGAAATTATAAACGGCGATGCCGAGCTTGGCAAACGTGTAGGTCGCTATCGCTACAACGTAAACTATCGCGCTTATAAAATAGTTATAGCTGTTTCTATCATCGATAGTCATTCTTATAACCGGCACGATCGCCACAGCAAGCATAACGAGCATCAGTCCGCAATTCGAGTAAGCGCGCACATTGCGTTTTTCGGCGTCTTCGGCTTTGTTCCTGCCATGCAATTTGGCTGTCACAAGCACCTCGACGCGCGGCAGAATCAAAAAAACATGATAACCGACAAGCACGCCGAGCCATGCCGAACGTTCGAGATTAGCTATTATTATGCCGAATGCGACGTAGCAAATGTTAAACGCGATCGAACCCATAGCATACACGAACGCGCGCGTGCTGTAGCTCGAAAAAAATTTCTTGACAT